>Ga0210402_10005232_pt1 | contig 11673 bp, 18 predicted proteins | sample IncBWC7MmetaG_FD_161055 | JGI IMG/M metagenome (GOLD analysis project Ga0210402, IMG submission 161055) | Forest soil microbial communities from Barre Woods Harvard Forest LTER site, Petersham, Massachusetts, United States - Inc-BW-C-7-M | ecosystem: Environmental > Terrestrial > Soil >... | reverse complement strand
AGGACATCGTCGCCAAGTCCGAGACGTTCGACCGTGACCCCTTCCTGCTCAACGTGGCGAATGGGACGTTGGACCTAAGGCCCAAGTTCGGAAAGTCGGGTCTGTCGCTCCATCCCGTGTTTCGTGCCGCGAGGAAGGAGGACATGATGACTAAGTCCAGCCCTGTCGCATACGACCCATCGGCGGACTGTCCGAGGTTCAAGCAGTTCTTGCAGGAGATGTTCGCAGACTACAAGGACCAGGACAAGGCCGAAGCGATCCACTCCCTCCAGCGTGCATTCGCGTACTCGATGCTGGGCACGGCCGACGAGCAGTGCTTCTTCCTGCTTTGGGGTCCGGGAGAAAACGGGAAGTCGCTTCTGCTGAGGGTCATCGCCCACGTGCTCGGGGACTACGCCGAGGGGACTAGCTTCGACGTGTTCTTGGCCAAGAGGTCGGAGTCCAAGGCTATAGACCCAAGAAGCGGCCTGTTTGAATTACTAGGCTCCAGGTATGTGTTCGCAAGTGAATCGGATCAAGGCTCAAGGTTCAGCGAGGCTTTGATAAAGGCCATAACCGGCGGCGAGGAACTCAAGGTGGCTCAGATGTACCAAGAGGCTGTCACCTTCAAGCCCGGGTTCAAGCTTTGGCTCAGCACAAACCACGAGCCTTACGTCCGTGGCACCGACAATGGAATCTGGCGTCGGATCAAGAAGTTCGAGATTACCGCCGTGCCGCAGAACAAGGACAAGTACCTGTTCGACAAGCTTGCGGCTGAGTCTTCCGGGATTCTCAACTGGCTGTGCGAGGGTCTTATGCTCTACCACGCCGAAGCCCCTGTCGGCGGACTGCAGATTCCAAAGCTTTCGGACGACGCGGTCGAGAAGTACCGGGCAGACCAGAACGCAGTGCTCAGGTTCATCACCGCCGCTTGCCTCCCAACGACAGACGACAGAGAGGCGACACCAGCCAGAGCCATGTACGAAGCCTACAAGACATGGTGCAAGCAAAGCGGTGAGTACGAACTAGCTGAAAGGTTGTTCGCCCCGGAGATGGAGAAGCTCGCAGAGGGGCATGGCTTCAAGCGGAAGGCGTTCTCCAGCGGCCCACACAAGGCCAAGATGGGCTACTTCGGCCTAAAGGTCAACTTGGATTTATTCAACGAATAAAAAGGAGAAGAGAAAAATGTACGACACGAACGAAGACAAGAAGAAGCTGAGGTCCTTGGCCTTGCGCAACCTGCTGCGGGCTGGAGGCTCGAAGCCAGAGGGGCTGTGGAGCAACCAGCTCAAGTTGCGTGTCTCCGAGCCTGAGTTCCAAGGCTTTCTGGCGGGACTGGAGACGGAGGGCCTGGTGGTCGTGAGCCCCGGAAGCTACGGCCACAACCGCAAGGTCGAGCTGACCGTGGCGGGTAAGGCTGAGGCCATGAAGCTGGTGCATGAGCTTGTTGCCGAGACCTACGGCCACGCAACGGCTGCGGAGTAGGCGATGACGATCATGAGTGGGGAAGAGTTGTGCGACTGGCTCAAGATAAGTAAGACCACTCTGTACGGTCTCACACGCTCCAGGGTCCGCTCGTCTCGTCCGCCGCTCCCCAGCATCAGGGTCGGGAAGCAGCTGCGGTTCGTGAAGGAGTCGGTCGTGGAATGGTTGAGGCAGATGGAAACGAAGGAGGCGTCATGAGTATTCCGACGGAAGAGCAGCACATCAACGGCCACACATGGCAGGCGAGCATCTGCAAGGGATGTCGACTGGACGTGACTCACACGGAGATTGGGCTCAACGGGATTGGCTTCGCGCTCTGTCGCCGCTGCGCCAGGAGCGTGGTCGGCTGGTTGTCCGCTGACTTAGCCGTAGGTTGTCGCCAGCGCGGCGACTTCGAGGGAGACTTCGAGCAGGTGGAGCGTGTTGTGCGGACGAACCTTCAGATGCTGGAGCTGCTCGGCGTCAGACCCTCAGACGAAGAGTTAGCCAGCTTGATGGAGTACGCGAGGGAGAAGAGCTAGTGCCGAGCCTAGAGGCCAAACAGGCCGCGATGCGGCTCAAGCGAGGGCGGCGTCTGGACTCCGTGGCCGAGACCAAGTGCAGGGCGGCGATGTTCCTGCTGCTGTCGTGCTCCGATGATGAAGAGGACGACGTGCTGGGGAGGGTCGGACGACAGTTCGGCAGGGACAAAGCTTGGATGGAGAAGTGGGCGAAGGCAAAATTCCCTTTGTTGTCTTACTTTTAGGGTCAAACCCTGAAAGGCTTTCGCGTCCAAAAAGTCCCCTTCACGGCAGAATGTACACAGAGCGCATAAGGACGCTCGAAAATTATGGTGTCACTCGAAGCAAAGCTCGCGGCCATCGTCGAGGCGATGAACAGTTCGGAGAAGAAGCTATTCGCGCAGAAGTCCAAGGACATGCGCGGCAATGTCGAAGCGACCTTGAACGTCGCAGAGTCCATCCTGGGAGCCGACCTGGCAGCGCGACGGACGGAGAACATCCGTGAGTCCTCTACCCGGATACGCAGGAACAACGGCGGAACTCGCGAAGTCCAAGAGTCACGCGACGTTTTCGCCGAGACGGATGCGGTTCTTTTCGAGGGGATGGCCAAGTGCCGCCCTCAGAGCTCGAAGGGCCTGACCGAGCTGGTGGAGAGCAACGGACAGTTCGTGCCAGTGATTGAGGCATCGACCGGCGCGGCACGACTCACGGAGAGCCAGCGGCAGGACTACGAGTTCGCGTTGGCCATCGGGCTGAGCGAGTCCGACGCCCTCAAGGTCGCGCTGTCGAACTTCATCAAGGGCTAAGTTTCTGTAACGATCTTCCCTGGCTCACGGCCGTGGAAGTCCATGACCTGGGTCGGAGGGAAGCCCGTCCCGGCGACCAACCGACCCAGGGCCTTCAAACTAGGAGACGACCATGACACAAGCCACAATACTGAACGTGCTCGGCAAGATCCCGCAAAGGCAGGAGACACTGGAGGAGATGAACGCGGCAGTGTCCGGCGCGGTCAAGTCCGCCCAAGAGGTTCACGCGAAGAACGCGGCCAAGCGCAAGGACCACGGCTGGGGACAGGAGTTGGAGGAGTTGAACCGCCGCTTCCCGATGCCAACGGTGGAAGAGGCCGAGGCGAAGGTGACGGGCCTGAAGTCCGCCGTCGCGGCCACGGTCAAGGAGTACCAGGACAAGATTTCCGAGTGCCGAGCCGCGCTCAAGACCGAATACCTCAGCCACCTGGAACGCACCCATGTCTCCCAAAAGATCGAGGTTCTGACCGGCGAGCTGGAAGACTTCCAAAAGGGAGCCGCCATGCGGCTTCGCTTCGCCGAAGGCCAACTTGCCAGCTGTAAGGAGTTCGATCACCTTCGGCCACGCTGGATGGAGCTGAAGTCCCGCGCAGTCGCGATAGCGAAGGCCCTCAAGGTTTAGTCCCACGAGTTGCACCACCACCTCAGCTGGCGAGGTTCCCTTCCTAGGGGAAGACGGCCAGACGTGTCTCGACCGGTACACGCTTCAGCCAAGCCGGCGTCACCCGTGCTCTGACTCACGGAATGGGCTCTCATGGACCGCACACCCATGAGGGCCTTCTTTATTGGAGGACCATTCCAATGATGCGTGTCCAGTACAAAGAAGAGGACCGTCGCCCCTATGAGAAGCCCATGACTAGCGTCTGGGTGTCCCCTGTCCAGAGGCCTCTTTTCAACCAGGACAAGTTTTGGTACGCCACGCCGCCGATGGCCAAGTTCCCTCTTGAGAAGAACTCCCGCGCCAGTGAGCGTCTGAGATGAAGAAGCCCATATCCCAGGCCATGCGCCGGAAGGAAGACCCCGAGTTGGCCGCGAAGCTGAAGCTGCGAGACGACCTCCTCGCGGAACTCAAGACTAGGGAGGAGACGATCCGAGACCTTCGCCAGCAGTTGGCCGTCAAAGAGGCTTACATGCTCGGGTTCTACGAGGGGAACCTCGAGGCCGCTCCCACGCCCGAATACCTAGACTCCATCATCAGCTGAGCACGGAGGGACTTCCTTTGGCCGTAGACGCAGACCGCATAGCAGACCTGAGCCGCCGGCTCGACCTGGTGCAAGCCCAACTTGACGAACTGCACGCCCGCTTCGCTAGCGTGCCACGCCTGATGGAACTCATCATCAAGCACGAAGACCAACTCCGTGCACAAGACGAGGGCGGCGACTTCGTCGAGGGGCTATGAACATTCAAGACCCAGACGTCGAGAAGTACGCTCGGCTGTGGATTCACTCCCATGCCGAGGAGGTGCGTGCCGCGCTTGAGGGCGCGGGCGTCGAGACCTGCATCGTCATTCCCGAAGGCATACCGTTGCACTTGCGGGAGAGGTCCGCGTTCGGGTTCTGCGCCAAGCTGCTGATCGGCACCGAGCTGAGCTACAGGGCGGTCTGGTCAACGGCGAGGCGAAGCGGCTACCCCAAGCTGTCCATAAACGCGGTGAGGACGTTCGCCAGCAGGCTGCGCCAGTGGTACGGAGTGCCGGTTCCCCAGAGAATGGGGAGGACTGGACTGAGGTGGAAGAAATAAAACGGAGACGAATTCCTAGTGGGCACGTCGCGCCGAGGTACTTGTCTTCAAGCAAAAAAATCATCCCCACGCGAGGACGACTCGCGCAGGGATGTGTTTCTTGCCGCGAGTTCTAGTGGCCGCGAACGAGAGCGTAAAAGTCGAAACAGACCTTCATGATCCCGTAAACGGACGTTAGAACTGCGGTTACAACTCCAGCTATGCTCTTAAAAGAGCACGATGCTTTACGACACATGGTTAACGCCTCACTTAGATAAAATCCTCCAGTTGTCTCTCCAGAGGTCAGGCTTACCCGTCTAGCGGAGACCGCTAGCGGGTGCCTGATTATCGTTCGTGGGCCGCTTGGACGTATGTGACCGTGGTCATGAATCATGGTCCTCTTCTTCTTATTTCTGCTCTTCCTTCTTCTCCTCCCAAGCCTCAGTCAACAGCTTCATACCTCTGACAGTCTCCTCGGGAGTCTGCTTCTTGTAGAACGTGAGGGTCGTGGCCATGTTCGCGTGCCTCAGCATCCCCTGCGCCGAGACCACGTTGCCCGTCATCCCCACCAGCGCGGTGGCCATCCCGCGTCTTGCGGAGTACAGCCCCTTGTACTTCTCCTTAGCAGTGCCCTCACCGCCCTGTTTGCGAATGCACTCATGTCCAGCGGCCTCTTGCCGCTGGGGTTGGGGAAGATCCATCCCTCCTTCGGCTTCCCGCTGGAGGAGTGCCAAGCCTTGACCAGCACCTTTGCCGGCTCGATGAGCGGAACCTCGAACGAAGTGCCCATCTTCGTCTCCCCGACCAAACCACGCCATGCGCTCCTTCTTACTATTACTGAGTCCTCCGAGAAGTCCTCCCATTTGAGTCCCGCCAGTTCTCCAGGGCGAAGTGCCAATAAGAAGGATAGGCCGAACGCGACCTGGGCCTTTGGGTCCGGCGCAAGAAGGCCCAAAGCCTCCTTGACCTCTGCGAGAGTGTAGTGGCCCGTCGGCTTCGTCTCCTTCGGCTTCGCCAGCAGCTTGACCTCGCGCCATGGGTTCCGGTCGATCAGTCCCCTGTTGACGGCGTGACCGAAGATGGAGCTTGAAAGGCTGCGGACGTGGGAGACCGAGTTTCGAGACAGACGAGCTGCGAGCGAAGTCAAGAACGCCGAGCCGTGGTGAGTCTTGTACTCGCTGAGACGTCGCCCTTTGAAGTGGTCCTCCAGCACTCCGGACCACAGCTTCTTGTATCCATGCACGCTGGAGGGCTTGAGGTTCTTCTCCGCCCAGGGGAGGAAGGTCTCCTTCCAGAAGGACGAGACCAATGTCTTGTCCGGATCGGCCACGCCTGAGTTGACCTTCAGCATGTGCCCGTCACGGAGAAGCTTCACCGCTTTGCAGTCGGCCGCATAGTGTTCTTTGTCCTTGGAGCAGAGCCTATGCGCGACCCTCTTCCCCTCTTTGTAGTACCTCACGTAAAACGCACCGTTGGATTCGAACAGTTGGCCCGTCTGCCTTCTTTGCGCCATAAAGTGCTTTCCTCCTCAGGGCACCATTATGCCGCGAATGGGCAGCGAACGGACAGTAGCGTGGGAACATGGACGAAGGGCACCTTGCTAGAGGAACTGCGTAAGGCGTTTGGAATGAATAGCTGGCGGAGAGGGAGGGATTCGAACCCTCGGTACAGGTGTTAGCCCGTACAACGGTTTAGCAAACCGCCGCATTCGGCCACTCTGCCACCTCTCCGGCGTGCGGAGCTACAGTTTAACACGACGGAGATGCGTGAGGCTGACGGCGTCACAGAGCAAGATTCTTGGGCGCATCCCGGCTCCTTTGACTGACCGACCTCTTTCCTCTGCGACTTCGTCTCTTGTCTCCCGGCGAGCAAGTCTGGAAGGGATCTTCGGTCGTCCACGAATATGAAACCGGGACATTGCGCCTTGAACGACAAAGGTGCCAAGGGGAGCCAATCAATCACGCGGTAGCGGCTCGGCCAACCTGAAATTTCTTCACCGCAAGAACTCCGAGCACGATGAAGATCGCCATGACCACGAGTTGAGCAACCAAGAAGGGCGGCTCTTTCTGCGTGGGAGCCAGGGCCTTCAAGGCGGGCTCTTTCAGGAAGGACTGCACCACTGCGACGAAGCAATTCAAGTAAAGAGCCAACAGGGCGCAGACCACGTAGATCCATCGCCAGGCGTGGGATAAGTGAAGAGCGTAGCGCGCGAGGATCGCAATCGCCAGCACCACCAGTGAGATGATGCCCACTACGTGGGAGGGGAGAAGGTGTTCAACGGGAAACAGAAACCCGGTCAGGCTCGTCAAGGCGGTCGTCGCCAGGAAAATGGCGGTCCAGCCGTCGAGCCGCTTTCCGGTGAGCAGTCCGTACACCACGACAAAACCAGAACCGATGCCCGCCAAGCTGATTAGCACATGCAACAGCGTAAACGTCGATGTCGTCATGCCTAAAATCATGATGCGCTCCTTCAAAACGATTTCCTTGAGACCCTCGGCGAGACGCCTCTTGAACTTCTTGGGTGTTGGATATTCCGGCGCGCAGGGCGTTTCATTAGATTCTCCGTCGGACGAGGGCCGATTACAAACGTCGGTAACGATCTGTTGCCGGGACGCCTGTCGTAAACTAGTGCCCGGGCGCGAGGGGATTCGTGGGAGAAGGAAAGTCTGGAATCGACGGCCGCGTCGCAGTGGATCGGCCCGATCATCCCCACGGCGAACAGCCTGATCCCAAACCGCCCATTGAAACCGCCGACATCAGACTCGCTTCACCGGCCCGGGTCGCAGCCGGGTTGAAGTCCGTGCTCAAGGCCGCCGAGTTCACCCTCAAAGAACCTGGGCTGGTTCGAGGAATTGCCGCGCTTTCTCAACTTAATCAATTTGAGGGAATCGATTGTCCGGGTTGCGCCTGGCCCGATCCGGATCAGGACCGCGCTCTCAACGAATACTGTGAGAACGGCGTCAAGGCGATTGCCGAAGAAGCGACGGCCAAGCGCTGCACTCCCGAGTTTTTCAGCGCGTGGAGTGTTTCCGACCTGTCGCGGCAATCGGACTACTGGCTGGGCCACCAGGGGCGATTGACCCATCCCATGGTCTTGCGGACCGGTGGCGACCATTACGAGCCAATTTCCTGGGATGACGCCTTCGCCCTGATCGCCGACGAGCTAAACGCGTTGAGCACTCCCGATCAGGCCATCTTTTACACATCCGGCCGCACCAGCAACGAAGCCGCATTTCTTTATCAACTGTTTGTGCGCCAGTTCGGCACCAACAATCTGCCCGATTGCTCCAATATGTGCCACGAATCCTCCGGGCTGGCTCTGAAAGAAGTCATCGGCGTCGGCAAGGGAACGGCCACGCTGGAGGACTTCGACCTCGCGGACACCATCCTTATTATTGGGCAGAATCCAGGCACGAACCATCCCCGGATGCTCTCCACCCTGCAGCGGGCGGCGCGGCGCGGGGCGACCATCATTAGCGTGAATCCCCTCGCAGAAGTGGGGTTGGTCCGCTTCAAGCATCCCAAGGACGTCCTCCATCTGTTCGGGTCGGGTACGAAGATCGCGAAGCATTTCGTTCAGGTTCGCTTGAGCGGAGATCTCGCTTTCTTCAAAGCTTTGTGTAAGGAGATTCTGGAAGAAGAAGGCCGGAACCCAGGACGAATCATCAAACGCGAATTTATTGAGAAGAAGACCAGCGGATTCGAGGAATTTCGCGCCGCCATTGCGGCAGTTTCCTGGAGCGAGCTCATCGAGCACAGCGGCATCTCGCGTTCGCAGATTCAAGGGATCGCAGAAGTCGTGATGGGATCGAAGTCCCTCATCGCGTGCTGGGCCATGGGCTTGACCCAGCAGAGGCAGGCGGTCGCTACCATTCAGGAGGTCGTGAACCTCCTGCTGCTCGGCGGCCACATGGGGCGGCCGGGCGCAGGAGTCTGTCCCGTAAGAGGGCACTCCAACGTACAGGGCGATCGCACCATGGGCATCTGGGAGCGGATGCCCGCCAGTTTTCTCGACAAGCTGCGCGAGGTTTTCGGATTTGAGCCGCCTCGCAGGCACGGCTGGGATGTGGTGGACTCGATCAAGGCCATGCACCGGGGTGATGCGAAAGTGTTCTTCGCGATGGGAGGAAATTTTCTGTCTGCGACTCCTGACACCGAATTCACCGCGGAAGGTCTTGCGCGCTGCGACTTGACCGTGCACGTTTCGACCAAGCTGAACCGGGCTCACCTGATCACAGGAAAGCGGGCGCTCATCCTGCCATGTCTCGGCCGCACCGATCGCGACGGGCAGGCCAACGCGACTCAGTTCGTCACCGTCGAGAATTCCATGGGCATTGTGCACAGCTCGCAGGGAAATCTCGATCCGCCCTCGCACCAACTCTTGAGCGAGCCGGCGATTGTGGCTCGCCTGGCGGTTGCGACTTTGGAATCGCGCACAAACGTAGACTGGTTGCACCTGATCGAAGACTACGACCTGATTCGTGATCTTATTTCACGAGTCGTCCCAGGGTGTGAGGATATGAATCGCCGTGTTCGGCACAAAGGCGGCTTCTACCTGCCCAATGCAGCCCGCGACGATGATTACAAAACCAAGACCGGGAAGGCGAACTTCACGGTGTCGACCGTCGAGCCCATGCCTCTTGCGCCGGGACAGTTCCTGATGACCACGCTCCGCAGTCACGACCAGTACAACACCACCATTTACGGCCTCGACGATCGCTATCGCGGCATTTTTCGGGGCCGCCGCGTGGTGCTGATGAATCCCGACGATATGAACGAGAACGGTTGGCAGACTGGTGTACTGTTAGACATCACGAGTCATTTCCGCAACGGTGGCAACCGAGAAACCCGGACTGCTCCGCGCTTCGTGGTAGTACCTTATGAGATTCCCCGGCAGTGCGTCGCTACATATTTCCCGGAAGCGAACGTATTGGTTCCGATCGGCAGCGTCGCGTTGAGGAGCAATACACCCACCTCTAAGGCGGTTGTCGTGAGTTTTGCCCCATCCCTACACTCAGCAACACGTTAGTCAATCAATGTATCCGGCTCTCCGCCGATTCTTGTTCGTGATTCGTAACGCGAATGACTCTTTGGCAAATTTCGCCCCCGCGTCGTTGACAATGCCTTCAACCATGAGGGGGGAATGGAGTGGCTCCGGACGACTGCCCAAACTGCGGCGGTAGTGGATATGTTGCGAAGCCAGTGGACTTGAACGGTAAGTCCGAGGGCGTCGCCTTTATCCGCATCAATTGCCCCGCCTGCGGGGGCACTGGCCGGAAGCGCACCATCCCACCTACGACCGCCGGCTGACCGCACGGCCTGCGGTGCTTGCGAAAGCGTTCGGAACCGGGCCGTCATACTTCCCGTCCTACGGTTGACGGCCCGGGCCGCACGTTCTCCGGGCAAAGGCACTCTGCAGCCCATTCTTGTAGATTACTGTGTGGGCATGTCGCTGCCACCCTTGCAAAAAGCGCGGGACACGGCACCCTCAGTAGTGGCGGCGCCTGCATGACCAGTAGAAGGCTGGGCCCTACCCCCTCTTGAGATTTCGACGGAATGATATTTAGGGACGTGATGATTCCAAACGATCCGGGTTTTGCCCCCTGTCGCGTGCAAGTGGATCAAGGGAATCAAATCAGCCCCACCGGGACCAGCACGCCTCCTCCAGCGCATTGGGATCTCGCTACCACCGGCCAGAAGACAACGAAGAAAAGGGAAACTGAAATGAAATTGGCGCTCCTGACTTTAGTGAGTGCGATATTGGTCACCGCCCTTGCCCAGGCCTTAGGACAAGAGTCACCAGGTTCCATTACCGAGCGCATTCACCAGGGCGACACATCCGCTGTTCTCGAAATCGGTCAGAGTGGAGATCCGCGAGCGGTCTCCCTGATTCTCCCATTGCTCAACGACCCAGATTACGTTGCGAAACGCGAGGTTCGGCTGGCCTTGGCTAAACTCGGCGAGCGCGAGTCACTGCAGTATTTCGCCTGTCGGAGCTTGAACGGTAGCGTGCGCAAAATCGAAGTCTTGATCGACGAGGACCTGGATTACATCGGTGGCGAATTCACGATTGAAATATATCGACAATTGCTGGATTCAGACCAGCGTTTCCTTCCGGACATGGACCGGACGGATAGAAAATCCGATGCACTTCTAAGGCTGCCGAGTAGCACTGCAATGCTCAAACTCTCAAAGCTTGTTCCCGACGCTGAGATTCCTAACCCTTCGCGTCTTGCCGTTCAGGCGGGGAGGGACAGCGATACGAAGAAAAAATGGTCGACGTGGATAGACGAGCACAAAGCAGGACTCCAGAAGCTAATGCCAACTGCGGAAGGAATAGTCTTCGATTCGAATTATTGCTCTGACTTCACAAATGCCACCGCAATGGATCGCAGACTGCGGACAATTACCGGTGAAGGCGCAACTAACTGCGGTCATGTGGAAGGGGATACAAAGTCAGGTGCAGCGGATAAGTGTGTTCGAAATACGTTCACTCGTGGAAAGCCCTTCATGGTTCGTTATGAAGTTTATCAGGCTGACGAAGATATATCTGTAGGCGTCGCAAGCGATGGCCAAGGCGGCGTGTACGCAGTTGCGTTCGACGATGCGGGAGTGAGCACATGTGGGCTCGGAGATAAAGTAGATCTGTTTGATGATCGGCATACCGTTGTGGTTCCTTGCCCAAAGCCAGTTGTATTTCGACAATCGGTCGCGAAGGGTTTAACGTGCCTCTCCCAAAGTGGCTACTCCCTTCTCTCTCCTGAGTGAACCTCACCGTCGAGTCACCCACCGCCATCGAAAAACCATTCGCTGAGAACTTTTGTGGACATTGTGTTGGAACGTTCTGTTCCACCCAGGAGCGCGGTAGGTCCGCCTAGCTCCTAGTACTTGAGAGATTGTGAAGCGCTCAAGCGATTCCGGCAGCTTTGACGCGAGGGCGCCGGCATGGGGGAGTTGCGGTTTCTACTCGGTTCCGTCCGCCAGCCTTGGCGCGGTAGAGCGCCTTGTCGGCGGCTTGCAGGACGAGCTCGGGGTCTGACTCATCCTTCGCCGAAGTCGCGACACCGATGCTCACCGTCACCGAGAGCGGGGCCGCAGGTTTGTCCTGCGCGAGTTGTCGAATCGCCTGGGCCTTACGCGCGCGGCCGCGCGCCCGCTCGTTGCGGCGATCCGGTCCGCGGGGA
>Ga0210402_10005231_pt1 | contig 11674 bp, 14 predicted proteins | sample IncBWC7MmetaG_FD_161055 | JGI IMG/M metagenome (GOLD analysis project Ga0210402, IMG submission 161055) | Forest soil microbial communities from Barre Woods Harvard Forest LTER site, Petersham, Massachusetts, United States - Inc-BW-C-7-M | ecosystem: Environmental > Terrestrial > Soil >... | reverse complement strand
CTCAAAGGAGATTGATTAACGTACCATTTTACAGGAATCTGGATGGCAACTAACCTCTTCCAAAACTTTCATATCTTTTCGTCCGAATCCACTCGCTGAAACGACAACATCCAACCTGAAGCCTCCGGAATCTCCTTCATCACCCATCACACTGTAGAACCTGGGATAAAACGAGCTTTCATATCGAAATCGGCGTTTAAAGAAAGTTCGTATGCATTCGACGTCTCGGTTAAAATACCTTTTAATGGTTCGTGGTCAGGTTGTAAAACAAACTAAGAAGCTAGATCGACGATCTCACCATTCTGCGTTTTCATGGGAAGTGCTAACCATTTGGGGGAAATCGATGACGATCGGTTCACCAGACTGCTTTTGAATAAGAATGTTGAACTCGTTGAAATCGCCATGAATAAGTCCTGCGCGAGCAAACCGAACGATGAGGTCCATGAGCATCGAGTAAAGCTTCCCGGGTGATGGGACCTCCGATATTTGGCGGCTAACAAAAGCCGTAAGAAAGGAAGAAAGTGACATACGTGTTAGATCACCTACAGAGGATATGCATCAATAAGTTCCATAAGGATGCAGTGTCTTGCTTGATCGATTGGTCGTGGTACTGGGAATTGATGTTCATGGAGCACCTGAGATAGTGTTAATGACAATAAAGGTGCTCCGCCGAAGCCGCTACCTTCATGAAAGCCCATTCTTTTTGAGCAGCTAAGCGTGACATGTACATCCACGATGCAGATTTTCTTTTCCCAAGATAGTCTCTCTTTTCCTTTATTGCCCGGAAGGATACTCGGCCGAGTCTGAGGATTCGAGCTCTCAAACCCATCAGGATGACGATGTTATAGTTACTCACCGATGAAGTTTCAAAACCATCTCCTTGCCTTCTGTGTCAGCAACAACGTAAATGTCTGGTTACAAGTGAGTAACAGAACGAAATGAGATCATTACTATACTCACCTGATTCCTTTCCGACACCAATCTGGTTTCCAACCGAATACATGGAATCCCTCTTCAACAACGCACGCATAGCTAGATAATCATAGCCGCCATAGGTCAGTCGGTAGCCATCATCTGTTATCCCCCTCGTCAGTACTTTAGGAAAGAGTGACGAACACCACTCGCATTTAGTATTTTGGACTTTTGAAACTAGGTTGCGTTTGGCGAGGACCCCAATGAGCTTATTCACTCCTCCATTTCGCAGGCCAGAAATTTGCGCAATGAGCCCGGTTGGGACAACTTCGTGGTTTTTGGAGCCCATTTCTACCTGCTCGGTTCCCAAGTGAGTTTCAATAGATGTTAACCGCGAGGAAAGGGAATAAACCGCTGTCAACACCCTGAACTCGTCGGATGTGAGATATCTGAGATCTGTTGCATCCAGCTTCATGTTCTTGATGGGTTGACTGTTTTTCTTAGTTTGTGTGAATGTATTGCAGAGCTCCGAGTCCCGCAGCCGAAAGACATGTACATAATCAAAATTTAACGTCACGGTTCATCCGAGTCATTATGCCTAGGTCCACTGGCAAAGCCGTTCAGAAAGCTAACAAGGTCATCGTTCCACAACACACATATTATCATCCTCGCTCATATAGCAGGATAGGCATCTGCGGCTCAGCTGGCGGTCTCTGTTCCTCCCAATCCCAATCTTCCGTGAGTCGTGTGGGTTGTTCCATGACAACCATGTACTCATCGCGACCTCACAAGGTATCGTTGTACAGTAGCCGTTGCCGCAACATTGCTAGACGAAGTGCGCAACTCTGTATGGAAAGTTTTTGAAAACAACATGCGTGATCTGTGCGTTGTGATCTCGAAGTGTACTACCACCTATGTTGATTTCTTATTACCCTCGCAGATACGCCCGGTCTTCATTTGGTTGGAACCCAACATCTAAACGAAGAGAATTATTCGGTCCTTTGTCACGATTTATTTTGGTTTATCTAGATGGCGCTGTACATGAACTGGTGGCCTTTGTTATGTTCCGTTTCGAGTACGAGGAGGGCGAAAACTTGTTATATTGGTCAATCCCATCCGCGTCCTGTCCTACCCTCCCAATTTACATATATATCAAGCTACGACCTACAGGTTTCGAAGGGTTTCCAACGCCTCGGCCTTGGGAAGATATTGATGCAGCACCTTGCAGCTATCGGAGCTGAGTGGGATATGGCAAAGATGATGCTAACTGTGTTCAAAGGTATGTGCCTAGTCCTTGTCTCGTTCAGGGCTTATCAAGGTGTGCTTATAGCAAATTCCTTGGCGTTCAAATTTTACGAGACATTTGGGTATAATACTCCCTTTTATGAATGGTCTTGTGCTGAAACAGTTTTGGTTCAAGTTTCACAATAGACCCATCGTCACCTAGTGCTGTGGATGAGGAAACAGACGACGTCGACTATGAAATCTTGTCCAAGATCATTTAAGTTACTGAAGTCTAGCAGTAGTAGTGTCCAGTCTGACTGGAAAATGATGTCGAGGGTCCAGGGACCAGGGTTGGGTGGAAAAAGCAATCTGTTCAGTCAGCTGCATGGCTATCAATTTACCATCTCCTTTAACTGATAGAATACTTCGCAGTATACGTGTAGGGGTACTTGTTGAATTATTTTCACCATTCAAGTTCATCGGCCTCGATTGGGGTCAAGACCGTTTATGTGCCGCCCGCTGGTCAGTGAATCACTCCGACAAACTGGTGTGTGGTGTTGGAATCAATTGCAATTGGCAAGATATTTGGGTTTAGCTCAAGACTGCCGCAGAGCTCAGGCTGACAACAGGGCAACCGCATGATCTTAAACAGAGCTCCGACTCGGAGATAGTTCCGATATAGCAAGTACTTTCGATGAGGTGCAGTCGAAATCGCGTCTGAATCTTGGCTAACTGGCGCTCCAAGGCAGATCCAAAGTATGTATATCATACTGGTACCATGATCTTCCTATAAGAGCGTATTCGCAGGAGTAATTATCAATGAGTTTTATGATTAAGGACTCGGAGCTGTCAGTTTGGCAGCAAGTTATGCTTCGAAAAACATCAGGGTCTTGCGGTATATGCTGCGAATACTTACTGGACGCTCTATCCTAGTAGTACCTAGACTCATAACCGTCCTTACTACTTATTAGAGAGACAACTTGAAAGATATAGTCACGGGGCCGTACATATTTAACATCTTTGTCATTGTTTACCTACACCCTGCGCCACATTCTCTTTTATGGGAAAATGATCATCCGAAGTAAGAGTCTATCTAAACTAGTAGTACTAGTCGAAACTCTAGTCCGAACAGAAAGTTGGATTCATGCTGCCAACATCGTCGCTGCGCGCTCTACGGGTCAGAGCGCCTCAGGTGCAGGGCATCCGTTTTTCATCCCATGATGCTCCGCAATATAATGAACCATCAGGTTGGCTTTTCGGCGAGAAGGTACGCATACTCTTTACTGCCTTATTTATGCCTGACTTTTTAAGTTTCCTTTACTTTCAAGCCTCCACCGCCAGGCCAAAAACGAGTGAAAGAGGATTGGGAAAACATATGGTACATTGGGATGTTCGGTTCGATGGCGTTTGCCACGGTGATGCTATACTACAAACCAGACACCAGGTGAGCATGGCATCCAGCCGAACGAGTCTTTTTCTTGATATATTGGAACAGCATACAGACGTGGGCTTTGAAGGAGGCCAAGGCGAGAATGGAAGCCCGTGGGGAGAAGTACCAATATGAACCGTCATCATCGCATTAGCTGGATGGCTTTTTGCACTTGTTTGTTCTCCAAACCTCCGAGTCAAACCTCATTCATATTAGATGTCTATAGTTTCTTTCGCTGATAGATATTATGTACAATGGCAATGGCAGTTGAAGTTGCAGCACTGTTTCGATGACCAGACGTCTCCCGTTACGATTCGTAACTGGCCTTATACGCCTCCTCTGTTAAAAGCTTCTCTACCTGTAATGTATATAAACATTAACGCGGCTAGTAAAAAGAAGGGATGGCATTTACCTCAGAGGGATCGGAAAGTTTAATTTTGCAGAGCCATCCTAGGCGTCTCATTCAGCGTATGGAAAAGCTGACAATTGTCTCGCACACCTTTGTCCTCGGGAGATTTATTTAATAACCCAGGTTCGGATGATAGTGTTTCATTGATTTCCTCGATTGTCCCCGAAACAGGGGCGTACTGTCAAATGATAGTCGCATAAAGTGAGGCGATGACCATGAAAGTCCTTCAACTTACAATGTCCGAGGCTGCTTTTACGCTCTCAACGGCTCCAATTTGATCTGAACCGTATCAGCCCTTCAATCTTCCCGGACAACTCAAAAAAATCACACACCTCCCTGTGCAACCTTTGTACCCAGAGCGGGCATTTCTACAAATACAACATCTCCTAGAGCGGATTGTGCATGGTCCGTAATAGAAACAATCCCAATTCCCGTGGAATCATCGAAAACGACAGTTTCATGTTCTACAGTGTATCCCTTGGCTGTTGAGGATTACGTGTGAATCAGCTTTACCCTCAGTAGTAAAATATAGATACTTACTGACGATGGTCCGCAATAACTGGGACGTACGCATTGACCCCGCCCCACGCGGGAAAGAGAAAGACGATCGCGAGTGAGAAACTTGCCGGAGGAAAGGCTGCATCACTGTATGTGCCCAGGAAGTTGAAGTACTGCAAAAGTCTGCAAGGCTTCGTCAACGTTCGATCAAGATTCAACCGTGACGGCTGAACATTGAGACTACTTTTTGCCAGGACCCCTTCCACTTTCGTCTATCACAAGCGCGAAATAATATGTTTATATTCGACGACTGTATCTCTCAGAATAGATTCTTAATAGTTTCACCCCATAGGTTCGCCACGTTATAAGATGTGTATACTTTTAGTATGTGGAGTTGGGGTATAGCCTGTACAGGCACACAAGTTGACGATTATTTCCCTTTAGTAGGGGCTCATGCATAATCAAGAATTTTGGTTACGATGCCGGTACCAACTGCGAGATATATATATAAATGAGATCAAAAACAAGAATAACGAATTTAGTGCTTACTAGTCCTGCCGCCCTCGCGAAGGGTAAAGCTGTTCCGCGGACAAATGAGGGATGGGAATGTCACGACTTGCATCTCACTCACCGAGAACCGACCTCGGCAGCCACATCGTGGACAAGTTCGCAGATCATCTCGACGTTGTCGCCGGGCATGACCTGTATCCTTGTTAGCAACATGCTAGCAGAACGGATTGTCATGGCGGACCATCTTCTCCGCAGCATCCAGAGTGTCTTCAGGGAATGTGAGAGCAACAGTGATATCCGCAGTTCGAAGGAAAAGTTGAGGTCGGTAGTTGCTCATGAAGGGTGTGTAACGGCCACCTGTCATAGGAAATTGGTTCCATGAGGCTCAGAAAGACCCATACACCCACCTTCGTCCTTCGTCAGCACCTAATTTCCGGACCGAGTTTAGAAACCGGATCTGCAAACGAACACGTTTCACGTACATAGATCTGCGACTGGAATTTCTTGACAGCTTTCATGGATCCTGGGGTGACGATAACTTGACCACGTCTGACTTGCTCGCGCTTTACGCCACGAAGAAGACAGCCCATATTGTCACCAGCCTCGCCCTAATAACAATAAATAAATGGTTCACTTCCTCCTGATGGGCGAAATCCTACTCGGTCAAGTTCCTTGTGGAACATCTCTAAAGGGTCATCTGTGAGTTGCAGAATACGAGGATGTTGTTGATTCTCTCACCGATGCCAGTGAGGGTTGTCTTGAACGTATTGCCCAGACCCACGACTTCGACCTCGGCTCCCTTGGTTGCAATGCCACGTTCAACCTTTCGGATATAGTTATAGCTTAAGCTATACATTGGCAGAACAATGTGGAGACATACTCGGCCCGTTGTGACAGTTCCGCGGCCAGAAATAGAGAACACATCTAAAATTGGATGAGATGGAGCTGATCAGAGATCGAAATCTGTACCTTCAATCGGCATGAGGAATGGTTTCTCGAGATCACCTGTAATCAGTCAGTCTTCAGTTTGGTCGAAATAATCAAGGAGACTTGCGGGAAGGAAGGTCGAGCCAGTCGTCGCAAGCCTTTACCAATTCCACGATCTTTTTGGAGCCAATATCGTCGTCACGCCCCTCCAAAGCCGCTAGAGCTGAACCCATGATAATTGGAGTGTTTTCTCCGTCGAAATTATAAGTTGACAAAAGGTCACGCATTTCCATATCGACGAGTTCTAGCATCTCCGGATCTGAAATCTGGTCGACCTTGTTGATGAATACAACTAGCCTCTTCACGCCAACCTGACGAGCCAACAATAAATGTTCACGGGTTTGGGGCATTTGACCATCTGTTGCAGAGACAACGATAATCGCACCGTCCATTTGAGCGGCTCCTGTGATCATATTTTTAATGTCTGGATTGACATAATAAGCAAAGGACTCCAAAAATCAGAAAGGGAGAATGGAAACTGACAATCAGCATGTCCAGGACAATCGATGTGACCATAATGACGGGCATCTGTCTCGTATTCTACGTGAGATGAGTTGATAGTGATCCCACGGGCCTTCTCCTCTGGAGCCTTATCAATTTGAGCATAGTCAGTGAACTTGGCCCCACCCTTCGTAGCGAGGATCTTAGTGATCGCAGCGGTCAACGTTGTCTTGCCGTGGTCAACATGGCCTGATAGTGGGATGAAACGTGGCGATCCCAGGTAGGGAAAAAAATGTGGTCATTTACCGATGGTCCCAATGTTCATGTGCGGTTTTGCACGCGAGTACAACTCGGCATAGCCTCTGCAGGTAACTGAAGAAGAACTAAAACGAAGGGCAGACATTTAAAGGCGCGTAAATCTTACGCAGGCTGACGGACGCCAAAGCCAGAGGCGCATTATTACAATGGCGAGGAAATGGATGTTGGCAGGCATTTAAGAAAGACACTTGTACTGCGGTTGAGCTGGGGGGTATAGCTCCAGCTGGTCAAAGTTAGAACCCACCTCTGAAATTAGAAAGGCTACGGACGACAGCCTTGGAGGTTGCAAACTGCAACATTTTGCGGCCAACCAAGATCGCTCTTAAATTTTGACTCGGGAAGGAAAATATCGGGTTAGGGTCACATTCATGTCTACTCCCGATCGTCAAGAACTCATTCGCAATGCTGTCGTATTCCTCTCTGACCCAAAAGTATGTCTCTTCTCGAATCCTACGTACTGTATCACACGTCCATCCCAAATTTCAGACACAGGCGTCCCCGCTAGCCCAACGAATACAATTCTTAGAAGCGAAAGGACTAACCCCACCCGAAATCGATGTTGCTGTCAAACAAGCGTCTATGAATCAGATCGCAGGTCCTTCCTATCAGCCACCATACGTTCCTGTATACGGCCCGTCTCCTCATCGGTGGGATTGGCGGGATTACTTCGTACAATCAACCTATCATCACAACGAAACATGTGCTGACCTTTTGTTCATTAAAGATTACTGCTGTTGTCTCTGGGACTGTCACCTACGGTGCAGTAGCGTTGTTCAGAGTATAGACACATTGTCACCATAATTGAACTCAGGACTCACTTATGCCATTATAGAAATACCTCCTGCCGCATCTACAACCCCCAAATTCCACTATTTACGAAGGGGACCGTGATGCGATGACCGCGCAATTTGATGCGGCCGAAGTCCTTCTGAAACAAATACATGCCGAAACCGCTGCGGTGCGAGCCGCGGTGGAGAAGCAGAAGGAGAAAGTCGACAAAACGACAGAAGATGTCGATGTCGCAGTGAAGGAGATGCGCGAAGGAGAAAACAAAACCAGGGATGAAATGCGTGAAATTCGAGACGAGGTAAACAACATTCGCGAGATGTTGCCCAAGGTATATATGAATTTCGAGGATTGTGCCAACTGTTCGGCAATTCATCATGTTATCACTCACAGATGATCGAAAAGAACAAGGAAAGCCAGACCCAATCTCTGGCTGAATTGCAGCAAGAGCTGAAATCGTTGAAGGCTCTTTTACTCAGTCGGGGGAGTGGCCTGTCAAGCTCACCTTCATCCCCTCTACCAGTATTAACGGGTAAACCAGCAATTCCCGCTTGGCAGCTAGTTGGTGCCCATCAAACGAACAGCGAGCTTCCCTTGGGATCAGCATCCATTATCAGCCCGCCCATTGTGAGCAACGGAAAGGGGAAGGAGGTGGAGATACTTGAAGCTAGCAGTAGCCAATCATCGTGAATTATATTGTGTTATTTTACCTGGGATGACAGCCATAAAACGGCATTTGCGAGTCAATCCCCTCTTCAGCATTTCAACATTTTGACCTGAACTCTTTCTGACGATACGCGTCGATGCCATGGATTTAGAACCGAGCAAAAAGGCTTGTGCGCGCGCGCCCGAGGGCAAGGCACATATATGTATGTAGACAAAAAGGTTCACCGCAAAGATTCCAATCGGAAGTCAGTTTAGATCCATGTCGACGAAAAGGTGCCATAAAACATGGCGCTATTGATGCTATACCTTAGCAATTAATCTTCTTGTCTCCTGTGGCGTGAAATGGAGTATAATGGATAAAACTTTGACGAGATTGGGCTAAAAAGCAAATAAGTCTGCGATGACAATAGTAATGTGGAAATAGCGTACTCTCATCTCTTTGTGTTCCAAAAACTGTAAAATGACATTTCTCAGATACTCTAGATTGAGTTCCTCGTCATTCTTCATAGGTGTCGGTGATGTAGGTCCTGGTGAGCCTGCACGTGAATCAGAGGACAATGACGATATCGAAGTCCGAGCATCGGATGGAGTATTATCTGCCCGTGAAGTCCAATACCCTACCCCGGGGTTTCGTTGCCGCTCCAGCAAAGCAGCCGATGACTGTACTTTCCGCAACTCCTCGCGCAATGTCTGGAATTGAGTGAGTAGTGCGGACAACTTGTCTACAAGTAGAACAAACCTTGTTGTTCACTCGTAACTGAGCCTCCCGTGATTTGCACTCTTCAAGTTGTCGCTCAAGAACGGTGACCTTGGTGTTGAACTCCAATCTATGTGCCTTTGCAGAATTCTAAAAATTATGATGTTAAATTTATACCTGAACGCAAAGACAAAGTTTACCTCGAAGTCCTTGATCTTGCCATTTTGGAGTCGCAAATCAGAAATTTGGGTCTGATGCAAGCCGGCCTCCTCTCTCAGATGTACTATCTCTGCTTTCAATTCGACCGCAATGTCCTCGCGTTTCTTCCGCGTTTCGGCTGCGGATTCCAAAGCCCTCTTCAAATCTTCAGTCTCCCGCACATTGTTACGAAGCTTCCGACTCCACTCCGCCTCGCTTTCATTCCTCTCTCTCTCGATGACATGGATGTTTTTCTTCAGATCAGCAATCTTTGATTCATATTTTGCTTGGGTCGCCGACAGTAAACGAGCAACGTCCTCGGCCGAAGTCGCAGGTTCACGAGACCGGTTGTCCTGCTCACGTCGAGCTTCTGCGAAGTCTTCGTGGAGTAGTACAAGGCGATCATTGGATTCTCGTAACTGATACTGGAGTTCAGTGTTCTGGCTCTGCAAAGATTCCAGGTGAGACTGAGACGATTCAAGTTCTGCCTGTCGTAACTGCAGTTGATCGAAGAACGCGTTTTTGTCTCTTGATAAACTGTTGAGGGAGTGCTCGAGAGATTGTATTTGCGAGTTCTTGGCAGCGAGCTCTTTTGTATGTGTGCTCTGTCGTCTGTCTCAATCTGTGAATACGAAGCATCATGGGGCGACGAACCTTCGATGCGATTGCCTCGAGTTCAAATTGAGCTCTCAAAGCGGATATCTCCTTCTCGTGACGGTCCTTGACATTGGCAACTTCTCTATCGAACTGGGCTCTCAGGCCCACGACTGCTTTCTCTCGTTCCTCATTCACGGTTGCGATCTCGCCTTGTAGTTTCGCCTTTTCCGCTTGCTCCTTCTCCCTCTCCCCCGTCTCTCGTTCTCTGAGGGCACCCGCTTCCTTCAACACGTCCTCCTTTTCTTTCTCAGCTTTGACCAACTTTTGCCTTACCGTCTTGAGCAAACTGATCGCCTTGACGCGTTTCTCTTCCTCCTCCTTCGCCAGCACTTTGGAGTGTCCAACCTCTGCATGCAGTCGATTAATCTCTGCCTTTTGTTTCGCGGACTCGTGCTCCAATTGTGATATCGAGTCCTGAGATGCCTTGAAAAGGGCCTCCGCTTCATCGACTTCTCTCCGGCGTTTGGCTATCTGATCTGATTGGGAATTAGATTCCAATCGATGAGTGTCTCGCAATTCTTGCATACGGTCTTCTTGTCCTGGCGATAAATGTATTGAGCTCCTCTCATAGAGTATGTAGCACTCATCGTACCTTCGAGTTTCCCGCTTAGTCGCTTGATTTCATCTTGAAATACCTGTAGAAACCGGTGAATATATTACTTGAGTGGAATGTGGACAACCTACCTCATTTTTCAAGGTCATGTTTCGTAAATAGTCACGGAGGCCTTCCACATCCTCTACACCCTCCAGCGGGGTGAGCTCATGGATGACCGTATCAGCCGCAGCCTTTCCAGTTTGCAGTTTCTTGAAAGCCACGGAGGCATCTATCAATTGGTCCATTAACAGGACTCCAATACATTTCAATAACGGCGTACCTGCAAACTTTTGCTCCACAAGCTGTAATCGTTGTCGTAGTGCATCCACATCTGCACCATCGATATTGCTATCGAATGCTGCAGAAGTCTCTGGAGAAACATCTTGCATGAGTGTTTCTGGCACGTGGAGTGGCAAAGGGTCAGCTGCTTTATCCTTGGGTCGACTGTCGTCGACAACAGATGGTGAAAGAGGATCTGGCGGAAGTAGGGTGATTGAGTGAATTTGTGAAGGCAGTTCTGGCAGGGCTATTGCAGGAGAAAGCAAAGTGAGAGTGGACGGTATGTCTACCTCCAGCGCTGGCGAACAAGACGGTGACTCGGGCAAGGGGGTTGAAGATGGTGACAGCGGATGTTGTTCAGTAGAGCTCATTGGTGATGGGGATGCCCTGGCTGAGGCATCAGGAGTGGTAGCGTTAGAAGCCTCCCCAATTGCAAAGGTCGCTCGAAGCCTCTCCTCGAGATTCGTTTTAGGAAGCCTCGTTTCCCTGTCGGGGGGGATGTCTTTTGCATTACTGAGTATCGGACCTGGACTACCCGACCGCTTGGTAGCCAAAGACTTCCGCAGGTTGGACAAGGCGGACTCTGCTAATTGGCCTGAAGACAGGGGGGAAGACTGGCGCAATGCCTGCAAATCCGAAGATCTAGGGTGAGAACTTGAAGCTGGTGCATGCTGTTCATGTAGTGCTGAAGCATCTGAACCACGGTGTGGCTGAGGTGCCAGGTTCTCCACAGCATTTCGGAATTGTGAGAACATAGGAAACAATGGGGCTCAGTAGGAAAAAGGCAGTTTGCCAGTGAACGTTAACCGATGAGTGTTTGAAGTGTTTGAACGTCAAATAATGAACGATGATATGTACTCAGTGTTCAGTATACAGATCAGATCACGTGATTCAACATCAACCCTCGACTTTGGATCAATTCAACTTTGATTGAAATTTCTATATGTCGTTGGCGGAACTTACAAGGAACTGTTTCCAGAGTGGGATTTCTGCATCCAAAGTCAGTCTTCCTGCAGACTTTTTTGAAGGCACGTCATCGTGAAATCTCTTTACAGTGGATAAGTCTAT
>Ga0210402_10005230_pt1 | contig 11676 bp, 11 predicted proteins | sample IncBWC7MmetaG_FD_161055 | JGI IMG/M metagenome (GOLD analysis project Ga0210402, IMG submission 161055) | Forest soil microbial communities from Barre Woods Harvard Forest LTER site, Petersham, Massachusetts, United States - Inc-BW-C-7-M | ecosystem: Environmental > Terrestrial > Soil >... | reverse complement strand
CGCCGCCGCCATAGGGAAGCGACTGCAGCAGGACGCCATGAACGACCGAAAAGATTGCCGAGTTCGCGCCGATCCCGAGAGCGAGGGTCAGGATGGCGGCGGCGGCATAGCCCGGGTTCTTGCGGAGGGAACGCAGGCCGTAGCGAACGTCCTGGAGGAGCATCTCGACGTGCATCGCCCGGCTCGACTCGCGAGATTCTTCCTTCGTCTTTTCGATGCCCCCGAATCGAACGAGGGCCGCCCGGCGGGCGTCGCCGGGCGCCATGCCTCGAGCGACGTTTTTCTGGGTCTCCTGCTCGAGGTGGAACGCGATTTCGTCATCGAGCTCGCGCTCGCTGCGCTTCGAGTCGAAGAGGCTCTTGAGGCTGCCGGCGATCTTGCGAAGCATGGCGTTGCCTCCCTTGCTCTAGGTGGACGCGAGGACGCGGCCGACGGCGGCGACGAAGCGTTCCCAGCTCTCGGTTTCCTCGGCGAGCTGGCGGCGCCCGAGGCGGGTGAGGTTGTAGAAGCGCGCCCGCCGGTTGTTCTCGGAGCTGCCCCACTCCGCTCCGATCCAGCCCTTCTCCTCCAGCCGGTGGAGGGCCGGGTAGAGGGAGCCCTGGTTGACGGACAGGACGTCCTCGGACAGCTGCTGGATCCTCTGGGAGATCCCCCACCCGTGCATCGGTCCGTTTGCCAGGGTCTTCAGGACCAGGACGTCCAGGGTTCCCTGCAGGAGGTCGCTTTTCGAGGGTGCCATGCGCCGTGCTCCTCTCCTATCGAGTCTCTACAGGAGTGTACGGCGCTTCCTGTCGAAGGTTCAGGGGAAGGGCGACTTTTTTTCGCGGAGGCCCGCGATAGGCTTGGAGAACTTTCGAGGAGGGATCGTGAAAAAAGGACCCACTCTCGCTGCCCTCGCGTTGCTCGCCGCTCTCCCCTCCTCCGCGGCCGAACCGCCCGCCACGCCCCCGGTCGCCGTGCGCGCGGCCCGCCTGGTCGACGTCCGTTCCGGGCGGTACGTGGAGCACCCGGTCGTGGTCGTCGTGGGAGACCGGATCGAGAGCATCGGCTCGGCCGTCCCGCCCGGCGCGACGGTCGTGGACCTCGGGGACCGCGTCCTGCTGCCCGGCCTGGTGGACGCGCACACGCACATCCTTCTTCAGGGCGACGCGACCGAGGGCGAGTACGAGGACCAGATCCTGAAGGAATACCCCGCGCATCGGGTCGTGCGCGCCGTGCGAGCGATGCAGATCGGCCTCGCGCACGGCTTCACGACGATGCGCGACCTCGAGACCGAGGGCGCCGGGTACGACGACGTCGGCATCCGCGACGCGGTCAACGAGGGGGTCGTGCCGGGACCGCGGCTCAAGGTCGTCGGCCCGGCCCTCTCGACGACGGGCACCTACCCCATCCTCCATTTCCGGCCCGACTGGAAGTTTCCGACGGGGGTCATGGTCTGCGACGGCGCCGACGGGTGCCGCAAGGCCGTGCGGGAGCAGCTCTCGTACGGCACGGACTGGGTCAAGATCTACGCGAACACGGGAGGCCTCCGCCTGACCGCCGACGGCTACGTCGACTCTCCTCCGAACTGGACGAAGGAGGAGATCGAGGCCGTGGTCACGGAGGCCCACGCGAAGGGCGCCCGGGTCGCCGCACACGCCCGCTCGGACAGCGGCGTTCGCCTCGCCGTCGCCGCCGGCGTGGACTCGATCGAGCACGGGGACTCGATTCGCCCGGAGATCGCGGCCGAGATGGCGAAAAAAGGCATTGCCTTCTGCCCGACGTTGACGGTCGTCCACTACGTTTCGGGGCCGCGGGCCGCGGCCGGCTGTGCGCTCTGCGAGCAGTCCGCGAAGATCCAGGCGAGATCCTTCGCGAACTGCCGCAAAGCCGGCGTGAAGATCGTCTTCGGTACCGATGCGGGCGGCTTTCCCTGGACCGAGATCAACCAGGCGAAGGAATTCGAGTACGAGGTCGAGCTCGGCATGACGCCCCTCGAGGCGATCCGCACGGCCACGACGAACGCGGCGGAGCTGCTCGGCATGTCCGGCCAGATCGGGGTGATCGAGAAGGGCGCCTATGCGGACCTCGTCGCCGCGCCGGGGGACCCCCTGGCGAACGTGGCCGCCCTTTCGAAGATCGACTGGGTGATGAAGGGCGGCAAGGTCGTCGCCGCGCCCCCGCGGTGAAGGGCGTTCCGAGATGCTGCGCATCGGGCTGACCGGCGGACTCGCCTCGGGCAAGTCGACGGTCGCCCGGCTCCTGGCCGCCCGCGGTGCGGAAGTCTTCGACGCGGACGATCTCGTCCGCGACCTGTACCGCCCCGGCGGCGGCGCCGCGCACGCCGCGCGGGACCTCTTCGGCGACGCGGCCCTCGACGCGCATGGCGCGGTCGATCGGGCACGCATCGCGGAGATCGTCTTCCGCGATCCTGCCCTGCGCCGGGCGCTCGAGGCGCGCATTCACCCCCTCGTCCGCGAGGAGCGAGAGCGTCGGTTCGCCCAGGCCGCGTGGGCCGGCGCCAGGGCCGCGGTCTGCGAGGCGACCCTTCTCTTCGAGGCCGGGACGGAGGGAGAGTACGACCGCGTTCTGCTGGTCGTGGCGCCGCTCGAGGAGCGCCTGCGGCGCTGGGCCGAGAAGGGCGGCAGCGAGGAGGACGCGCGCCGGCGCATCGCCGCGCAGCTGCCGCCCGAGGAGGCGGCCCGGCGCGCCCACGAAATCGTCGTCAACAACGGCTCGGCCGAGGACCTCGAGCGCCAGGTGGGCGAGGTCTGGAGCCGGTGGATGGCGCTCGCGGGAGACTGAGCCGGGGTTTTTTCGTAGAATCCCTTCCATGCCGGCGAAAAAACTCAAACCCCCCGCTCCCCTGACGGTCCGCGACGGCGACGTGCTGCTGCTCGTCGGAACGATGAAGGGCCTGTTTCTCCTGCGCTCGGACGGCAAGCGGCGCCGCTGGGCGATGACGGGGCCGTTTTTCCCGGGCTCGTCCGTCTACGCCGCCGCCCTCGACACGCGGGCCGGGCGCCGCCGCCTCTGGGCGGCTCCGTCGAGCATGCACTGGGGCGCGGAGCTTGCCTGGAGCGATGATTTCGGCAAGAGCTGGCAGCGTCCCGCCACACCCCGCGTCCGTTTTCCCGAATCCTCCGGATCCGCCCTGAAGAACATCTGGCAGATCGCTCCCGGCCGGCCCGATCGACCCGACACGCTCTACTGCGGCGTCGAACCCTCGGCGCTCTTCGAATCGCGCGATGCCGGCGAGACCTGGACGCTCAACGAGGGGCTCTGGAACCACCCCCACCGCGCGAAGTGGATGCCGGGCGGCGGCGGCCTCTGTCTCCACACGGTCCTCGTGGATCCGACGCGCTCCGGACGGCTGACCGTCGCGAGCTCGACCGGCGGCGTCTATCGTTCCGACGACGGCGGCCGCTCGTGGCAGGCTCGAAACCGAGGCGTGCGCGCCGAGTTTCTTCCGGACAAGCACCCCGAGTTCGGCCAGTGCGTGCACAAGATCGCTCACCACGCGGCGCAGCCTGGCCGCCTTTTCCTGCAGAACCACTGGGGTCTCTATCGGTCGGACGACGGCGGCGACTCGTGGCAGGACGTCGCCAACGGCGTCCCGTCGGACTTCGGCTTCTGCATCGGCACGCACCCGCGCGATCCCGATACCGCCTTCATCGTGCCCCTCCATTCGGACGGCTTCCGGTGCACGCCCGACGGCAAGCTGCGCGTCTACCGGACTCGCGACGCCGGCGCCTCCTGGCAGCCCATGACGCGCGGACTGCCCCAGAAGGACGCCCTCGAGACCGTCGTTCGCGACGGGATGGCCGTGGACGGGCTCGACCCGGCCGGTGTTTATTTCGGCACGCGCAGCGGAAAGGTCTACGGCGCGCGCGACGACGGGCGGACGTGGGAGCTCCTGCGCGAAGGGCTGCCGCCGATCGTCTGCGTCAAGGCCGCCGTCGCCGAGAACGTCCGGGTCCGCGCCCGCCGCCGTCTGACCCGGGCGGCCTGATGGGCGTCCGCTTCCTGATCCCGGGCCCGCTTCAGCCTTTTTCGGGCGGGCGCCCGGCGGTCGCCCTCGACGTGTCTCCCGCTACGATCGCCGAAGCGCTGGCCGCGCTCGGCGTCGCGCACCCCGGCCTCTGCGAGCGCATCCTCACGGAGCGGGGCGAGGTGCGGCCCCACGTCAATGTGTTCGTCGCCGAGACGAACATCCGCGACGCCGGCGGCCTGGCTGCCCGCGTGCCGGAGGGTTGCGAGATCGCCATCCTGCCCGCCGTCAGCGGCGGCTAGGTGCGGCTGCGCGCCCCGACGCGGGCGGAGTGGACGGCCGCCGTCCTCGCCGACTTCAACGCGTTCCTCCTCGACCACGCCGCCAACGAGCGCAAGGCCTCCGCATCCGCGCTGGCGCTCGTCGCTCACTACCCCGACCGCCGCGAGCTCGTCGAGCGGTGCATCGCGCTCGCGATCGAGGAGCTCGAGCACTTTCAGCAGGTTCACGCGCGGATCGCCGAGCGCGGCCTCGTCGCCACGCCCGACACGCGCAACGAGTACTTGCGGCGCTTGACCGCCGCCTTCCGCCCGGGCACCGACGCGTACTTCCTCGATCGCCTGGTGACGGCGAGCATCGTCGAGGCGCGGGGCTGCGAGCGCTTCGGCCTCGTCGCGGCCGCCCTGCCCGCCGGCGAGCTCAAGGAGTTCTATCGCGAGCTTTCGCGCTCAGAGGTCAGGCATCAGGGGTTGTTCCTCGAGCTCGCGCGAACCTACTTCGAAGAGGCCGAGGTCGCGCCGCGGCTGGAGGCAATGCTCGACGAGGAAGCGCGCGTGGTCGCCGCGCTGCCGATTCGGGCGTCGCTGTACTGAGAGGCGGCCGACTTCGATAGGCTCCCCCTCCGTGACGACTTCCAGGCCCCTCTCCCAGTACCTCTCGCGGCACGCCGAGCCCGAGGCCGCGCTCGCCGACGGGCTGGAGGGCTCCTTCGGCCACGTCGTGGTCGTTCCGGCCTACGGCGAAGGGCAGAGCCTCTTCGACACGCTCGGGTCCGTGCCGAAAGGGCCGCGGGGTGCGACGCTCATCGTCGTGGTGTTCAACGCCCGCGACGACTCGCCCGCCCGCGTCCACGAGGTCAATCACGCCTCGAGCGCCCGCCTTTTCGAGGCCGCGAAGGCCTCGCGCGAGCTCGGTGACGGGCCGCCCGTCTCGGAGCTCGCCTATCCCAACGGAACGATCGTGGTGATCGACCGCGCGCGGCCGGGCCACTTCCTGCCCGAGGGCCAGGGCGTCGGCCTCGCCCGCAAGATCGGCAACGACTTCGCGCTGCGCCTGCACGAGACCGGAAGAATCGCCTCGCCCTGGATCCACAACACGGACGCCGATACGGTCCTCGCCAACGACTGCTTCGAGCAGACCGAGGCGGTGCCGGTCGAGGGCAGCGCGGCGGCGCTCTACTTCTTCGAGCACCGCCTGAGCGACGACGAAGACCTGGCTCTGGCCGCGCGGCTCTACGAGATCTCGCTGCGGTATTACGTGCTCGGCCTCGCCTGGGCCGGCTCGCCCTACGCCTACGAGGCCATGGGCAGCTGCGTCGCGATCCGGCCCGAGGCCTACGCGGCGGTGCGGGGATTCCCCCGCAAGAACGCGGCCGAGGATTTCTACGTCCTCGACAAGCTCGCCAAGGTCGGAACGATCGCGCGCCTGGCGGGCACGCCGTTTTTGCTCGAGGGGCGGATCTCCGACCGCGTCCCCTTCGGGACCGGCAAGGCGCTCTCCCAGCTGCTCGAGAAGAAGGGGACGCTGTCGCGCTTTCGCCTTCACCACCCGGCGGCGTTCGCGCACCTCTCCGCGTGGCTGCGCGCCCTCGGCGTCGTCGCCCGCTCCGGAGGGCGCATCGAGGCAGCACTCGAGGAGCTTCCGCGCGGGAACCCATTCTTCAAGGCCGACGTCCTGGTCGAGACTCTGGAGAGGATGGGCGCCTTCGAGGCGATGCGTGCGGCGGTAGCGCGCTCGAGCGACGCGCCGACGATGCTGCGCCACTTCCACACCTGGTTCGACGCCTTCCGGACGCTCAAGCTGCTGCGCGCCCTGCAGGCGAGAGGACTCCCCGCCCTCCCGTGGCAGGTGGCCCTCGCCGAGGCGCCGTTCACCGGGCTCTCCGCTTCGACACAGGAGGATCCGGAGTCGCTGCGCCGGGCGCTCGCCGCCGAGGAACGCACGCTGGCCGCGACCCCGGCGGGTGTGCCCGCGGTCGTGGAAGGCTGACCGAATCCCCCAATGGCGGAGTCGTCGAAGGCGCGGCGCAAGGCCGCCACGCGCGCCCGCGAAGTCCAGGACCCCCGCCGGCGCGCCCTCTGGATCGCCATCTCGCTTTGCGCCGTGCTGGCGCTTCAGCTCTGGACCTGCCGGGACAAGCTCGCGCCTGCTTTCCTCGACACGCGCCTTCACTACGACTACGACAACGCGCTTTTCACGTTTCAGGCCCGCAACGGCCTCCGCAACGGGGACCCGCGCTCCCAGTTCGGCGTGACGCTCGACCAGTACTCGCGTTGGGGCGAGGTCCGCGGAGCGCCGTCGTACTACACGGACCATCCGTTCCTGGTAAAGACGGTCTTCCAGCAATACGCGCGCATCGTGGGAACGAAAGAGTGGGTGTCCCGGTCCTTTTACCTCGCCCTCTCGTTCGCGATCGCCGCGGGCCTCTTCGTGGCCCTCCTCCAGACGACGGGGAGCCTTCCGGCCGCGCTCGCCGGCGCCGCGGTGCTCGTCAATACTCCCCTCTTTGCGACCTACCAGACCTGCGTGAAATTCGAGACGGATGGGATGGTCGCGAGCGTCTGGCTCTTCGTCGCGCTGGTGTCGTTCCTGCGCAAGGGGACGCGCCGGGCGCTCGTCGCCTACGGAGCCCTGGCCGCCATTGCAATCCTTTGCCACTGGACGGCCGCCCTCTTCGTCGGCGCTCTCGGCCTTGGCCTGCTCGTCCTCGCGCTTCGCGGCCGCGACCCGAACGCCGGCCGAGCCTTGCGCGCGACCGTCCTGGGAGCGGCCCTCGGAACCGTCGCGCTCTTCGGTGCGATGAGCTGGCTCCAGCGCGGCTGGCGCCCCGCTGTAGCGTCCCTGACCCGGGCCTTTGCGACCCGCTCGGCACCAATCGCCGCCGCGACATGGTGGGAACGCCAATCGGAGTTCGCGAAGCAGAATTTCGGCATCCTCGTTCCGTGGGTCGTCGCCGGTCTCGCCGCATTCCTCCTGGTCCGCTGGATCCGGGCAAGGTCCAAGCCGACGACTCCGCCCGAAGCGATCGCAAGCCCGGGGCTGCTGTCCCTCTTCTTCTTCGCGACGCTCGCCGTCGCCTGCATCTGGCTCTTCGCCTTCCGGCAGGGCAGCTTCGTCCACATCTACTGGCAGCTCTGGTTCTGCCTTCCCGCCGCCATTCTCGTCGGCGCCTTCGTCGCGACGTCGCGCCCCGGGAGCTTCGCGCAGCTCGCCGGTATCGCCGGTTGCGTCCTGCTCGTCCTGTCTCTCCACTCCTCCGCGCGCGAGGCCTACGACGGCATCCTCCGGGACCAGCTCGGTAAACCCGAGGACATCGCCTTCCTGACGTCGCTGCGCGAGGACCGCTTCGATCACTTCGTCTTCGTGCCTCTCACCGATGTTTCGCTCAACAGCTGGTTCACGGGGCCGCTCTTCGAGTACTACACCGACCGCGCCGTCGCGATCGCCTCGACCGGCTCCGACCTCCGGCCCGGGGACAAACTGCTGGTTCTGCGCTACACGCCGCGCGAGGACGTCGTCTCGCGGCTCTCCGACTGGAGCCGCCAGCGGCTCGTCAACGAGAAGTGCAGCCAGCGCATGTGCGCGTACGACGTCGTGGGCGAACCGTTGCATAATCCCTGAAGCAACGCCGGCTCCAGGGGGTGCGTGATGCGTTGGACACTTCTTCTGGTCTTCGTCGGTGCCCTCGGAGTCGTCGAGGCCAGCGACACCCCGACTCCTCCGCGAAGCAGCGGCTGGGCGGTAATGCCGGGGTCATCCATCGGGCCCGTTCGACTCGGGATGACCAAGCCGGAAGTCGTCGCCGTGCTCGGCGAGCCCGATCGGATTCCCGACGGATCCGAGGATGCGTGGTGGTCCTACGACCGTGATGGCCTGGCAGTCGTCTTCGCGCTCGACATTCCCCCCGAGCCGTTCGTCGTCGATCTTCAAGGGGGCAGCATCGCCCATCCCGTGGAGCGCGAGAAGTTCCGAGCGCGGACGCCGAACGGAGTCGGGATCGGCTCGAGCCGGGACGAAGTGGTCGCGGCATTCGGCAAGGCGGACCCTCATGAAATCGAGGACGGCGATCTCATCTTCAGCAATGCCGGCATTTTGTTCAGGGTAGAGGACGACCGAGTTGTCTGGATGCAAGTCGACACACCGATTCGGGTGTCGCCCTCCCGATAGAGCGGCCAGATTCACGGGACCTGGACTTCGAGCTCCGCCGTTTGCAGCGCATCGAGGCGCAGGTCGGACACGAAGCCGTACTTCTGCCCGCCCGAGATAAGCGCCTCGTTGCTGCCGGACATGAGATAGATGCCGTACTCGCCGGGCGGCAGCCCGACGATGGTCAGACGCCCGCTTCCGTCGGAGACCGGGCTCGTGCCGAAGGACTCGGCCTGCTCGAGGAGGACCTCCCGGGGGATGAGCCGGCCTTCCCACACGAGGCGGAACCCGTCGAACTCCACCGGCGCGCCATTCGCCTTGCGAAGAGACGCTTCGAGCGCGGAAGACACCTCGGAACACCGAAGGACATGATCCTCCCCGTCGTTTCCGACATCGGTGATCTGGAGCGCACATTGCGCTCCCGTGACGAAGAGCCGGCTGGCGCCCCCGGGTGCCGCCGCCACGCTGAAGGCTCCGTCGCCATCCGTCTCGGTGCTGCCCACCTCGGTCGGGGGCAAGCCGGGAACCGTTCCGTACGCGAGGACGTGGACGCCCGGCACGGGTGACCCCGAAGAGTCGACGACGTGCCCGGTCACCGAGTCGAGCTTCTTCAAGACCAGGGTGATGGGCGGGATCTCGGCATCGGGAACGATGTTCAGTGGAAACGGGTCGGATCCCCTGTAGCCACCTTTCTTGGCAATCACCTCCACGTTGGCGGCGCCCTCGAGCGAGAAGGTGAAGTGGCCGGAGGCATCCGTCGCTCCCGGCCGATAGGTCTCGCCGTCGGACTCGATCAATTTCAGGGTCGTCTGGGCTCCTCCAACCGGATCGCCGTGCTGATCCACGACGACGCCGGAGACTTCCGCCGAATTGAGCTGAAAGTCGACGGCCGCACCGTCAGCACCGACGGCCACCTTTTCCCGCTTCGCGAGGAGTGTCCAAGCTTCGTCGCTGGCCATGACGGTATAGGTGCCTCGACGGAAGACCTGCCCGCGGTACGAGCCGTCCGACCCGGTCCGGACCCGCAGCCAGGCCGGAGGCGCCGTCCGTCCGCCGACAGTCGAAACTGCGACGATATCCAGCTCGTTCATCGCCACGACGAACATTCCCGGAGCCGGATCCTCGCCGCGCTTGACCGTCCCTCGGATCTCGTACCGGCCGAGCTTCTCTTCCATCTCCGTAGTCGAGTCTTCGGCCAGCGTCACGGCATCGTCCTCGCCGTTATCGGCTCCCGGCGGCGTCACGCGAAAGATGTAGCCACCCGGCTTCAGCCGCGGCGTCTCGCAGATTCCATTTCGGCCCACGGTGGCTTCCGCGAGCACTTCCGATGTCGGGATCCGGCCTCCGGGCTGATCCTTGCCCCGGGAGTCCACAAGCTCGCACTTCGCCCCAACGGCGGGCTCGCCGGCGATCGTCACCGTCGCGCGGACGTTGCCGCCCCGGAGCATCTCGATCTCTCGAAACGCAACGGTGCGGACCGCGGCGGCGACTCCTGGCGTTTGGAGCGGGAGGAAATTGTCGCCCGCGGCAGACAGCGTCACCCACAGCTGCGCGACGCCGTTGAGAATTCCCAGGCCGTCTGTCGAGGTCTTCGTGGACCCGAGAGCGAGCGCCTTGGATCCGGTGCCAGGAGACGTCAGGCCGACAAGAGCGCGCGTCACCGCGCCGCCCTTCGCGTCGACGCAACGCACGATCAGGGACCAGCCGTCGCGGGCGTGAAAACCGAGCGTCTCTTTCTCCCCCGGTCTTGACGGCAGGAACTGAAGATCCGGTGCGTGCTCTCCGTCCGTCAGAGAGACGACGAAATCCCCCGCCGGGACCCAGACCGGCGAGTCGACGTGCTCGAACCGAAAGGCGGGCTTTCGGAAGGACTGATCAGCGCGGGAGTAGAGCGACAGGCTCAAAGCCGTCCCGATCGGCGTGCCCGTCACGTCGAGGCGAGACTTGCGCGGGATCGTGACGGCGTACCCGCCCACCATTGCGCCCACCAGGTCCGCGCGCTTGAGCACGACAGGTCCGTGATGGGGCCCCTCCGCCGTCAGGCTGTCGAAGTCCTGGAGCGCGGCTGGGACGACGTATGGCGGCGCCTCGACGCAGGCGGTTTCGAGGCCCCTGTAGAAACAGACCTTGACCGGCTCCAGAACGGGTGCTCGCCGATCGTCCTGAAACTCAACCGCGGGAGAAGCCGGCGCAGGACCCGTTGCCGACGTCCGGGCAAGCAGGGCCACAAGGATTGGGGCGAATCTCGGGCGGTTGTGCATGACGAGCTCGATTTCGGTTGCGGACTCCCATTCGCCCGTGCGGCTCCTCGCCGGTGTCTAGTTCGTCGAACAGGCTCCCGGGCCGCGCGGATCGCCGCAGGAGCCGCAGCCGCCGGCCGGCTCCGCGGAACGCGACGTTCCCCCACCCGAGCTCACGGCGAAGACCGACAGCAGCTTCTCGAGCTTTGCGCCCTTGCAGGCCGGGCAGCGCGGCTTTGCGTCGCCGAGGACGAATTCCTCGAAACGCTTCTCGCAGGCGCGACACCGGTACTCGAAGAGCGGCATGCCGGTCATTCTACCGCCCTCTAGAACGGATACCCGATCGAGAGGAAAATCCTGCCCGTCTGCTTGACCGAGCCCGACGCGAGGGGCTTGCAGCCGGGCCGGAGCGGGTCCCCGTCGCTGCAGAGCTTGCCGTCCGGGTCGACCGTTCGCGTGACGAGAAAGTCCACGGTCTGCTCCGGCAGCGGCTGGCCGACTTCGAGGCGCAGCGGCCCGATCGGGGTCATGTAATGGATGCCGAGACCGATCGACTGCCGGAGTCCCGTCTTCGTGTTCGGAACGATCCCCGCGCGATCGGACGCATCGATGCGGATGTTGAGGTCCGAGGCGTTGGCCCAGACCTGCGCCAGGTCGTAGAAGAGAGACACCCCGAAGTTGCCGGCGATGGGCACCCGGTACTCGAGGCTCCACGCGAGAAAACCGTTCCCGCCGATGATGCGGGGACCCGGACTGCAGTCGTAGAGGTTGGCGTTGGGCGCGTTCGGGTACGTCTGCGCGCAGGTGCCCTTGCCGCTCGGCTGATACGTCGCCTGGGTGTTGTAGTCCACCGTCGAGCCCGGGATGCCCGCGAGGTTGGTGTCGAACCCGCGGCCGGTCGAGGAGCCTCCCGCAAAGAACTTCTCCGCGATGGGCACGGTGTCGCCGACCGTCGTCACGCCGTGCGGGTAGATCGCGCCGGCCCGGAACGAGGCGCCGCGAACGCCGACCGGCACGGTCCAGAAGTACGCCGGCTGGCGC
>Ga0210402_10005229_pt1 | contig 11676 bp, 11 predicted proteins | sample IncBWC7MmetaG_FD_161055 | JGI IMG/M metagenome (GOLD analysis project Ga0210402, IMG submission 161055) | Forest soil microbial communities from Barre Woods Harvard Forest LTER site, Petersham, Massachusetts, United States - Inc-BW-C-7-M | ecosystem: Environmental > Terrestrial > Soil >... | reverse complement strand
ACGCGCCATGTGAATGGCATAGTCAATCTCACGTGTCCGGCATGGTTTCGACAGGCGCTGCAATGTTTTCCCGACAGCGCTTGCAGCGGATAACAGAGTCATGCAATTGGCTTGACTGTCCATGAAACATGGAAATCATCATAGCGAATGAAAGGCGAATATGTCATCGTGGAATTCGACTGGCAAAAGAGCGAAATTTGTTCCCTTAACGATTCGACTATCTCCGACCGGTCGGATGTTTTACGCTAAAGAAACATTCCGATGACATAAAGGAGACATGCTCTAAAAAAAGCCGACCGGTCGGTTGAAAAATATGAATCCCTGAAAGTGTTTCTGACGTCTAGCCCCTAGTCCGACGCGCTCGCCACGGATTGGTTGAATGGTTCATTCTTCGCATATTGGGTATCTTTCCGTGGCGGTGTCACAACTGTGCGCGTAGTCGTTTCCTCAGACGGCGTTAGATTATGGATCAACCATGAAGGGCGAAGGTGAATTTATCTATCGTCCAAATCCCGACGGCACATTCGACTCAATCTGCACGCGGTGCTTTCGAAAGGTGGGGACTGAAGCTCAAATAGGGCGCCTCAAGGCACGCGAGCGAGAGCACGTCTGCGACGAACAGACCGTTGAACGATTTCAATCTGCGTCGGATACGCCGTGAAAGATCAGCTAATGTTGGGGCGCAACCTCAACATAGAAAACCGCCGAGGGGAACGTGCAGCGGTTCAGGTGCCGATACGCTCAAAGCGTTTCAGCCCTTTTTTTCAATGCCTGAACCAGCTTCCGGTACCCGGATCGTTGCGTAAGGTCAATCCATTGCCAACGCCGCAGGCGATCGGGCACGTCGCAGTCCTCGAGTTTCACAGGAATGACAAAGACCGTCCCTTCTGGGTGTTCGTCGGCCCGGTCCAGCACCTCCCTTATTTCTTTCTGTAGAAAGCCGGTCTTGCCAACCGCCGTTCGGGAAATGCATGCAACCACCACGTCCGAATCGCGAACTGCCCGCCGTATTTCGAATTCCCAGTCTTGTCCGCCACCTAGTTGCTTCTCGTCCAACCACGGCAGGAAACCGTCTTGCTTCAATCGCTTGTGGAGGCTCCGGACGGCAGGCTTGTCTTCAGAGGCGTGACACAGAAAAACCCGAAGGAGCCGTTGGTCGCCTCCAACTCGCGCACGGCGTTCGGCAACAGCCGCAAGAAGTTTCTTTTGTAACTCTTGAAAATCGAAGGGTTTACAAACCCAGTCATCTGCCCCAGCCTTCACGGACTCGACAATCCTCGCTGGGGTCATCAACGCCGTAACCATGACCACGGCGATATTGATTAGCTCCCGCCGCGCCCGTATGCCCGCGAGAGTCTCGAAGCCATCTTTGCGCGGCATCATCCAGTCCAGCAAGACGGCATCGAAGGAGGGGTCGATCAGCCGTAGCGCCTCGTCCCCATCTATTGCTGTCACGACTTTCCACCCTCGCCCCTCGAACAATTCGGCCAACACCGCACGAGAATCGGGTTCGTCGTCTGCGATGAGCAGCTTTGCCATCTCGGGAACACCTGCCGAAGATTTTATAGCTTTGGAGCCTACCGCAATCTTTCCGAGTTGCGGCCTTGCATCTGAGGATCAGATCCTGGTGCCGATCCGTTGCCCGCCATTTGTGCCGTGCATACAACTGAGACTGCAATTCCTCGGAAAACGGGACCTAATGGATTTCATCGTGGTCTCCCTAGATAGCGGTATTTTCGTTTGTTGAATCGCCAGTTTCCAACTCTGCCTCCCGCTGTTCGGGACCCCGTTTGCAGAATAAAAGGGAACTACTTTTTCGTCTTTTCGGTGATTTCTTGTGCGTCTCCCTAACCACAAATATGTCCTCACCACACGGACTGCCTGCGGCATCAAATTTCATTGTGCTGCTTGTGCCCCAGTCCATACGCGAATTGTACCGATGTAGAATCCTGCGGCCGCTTCTCCGCTTACTGCGTGACGGCGTGACACCGCGGCGTCTGGCGTGGAGCCTGGCTCTGGGAATGGTGATCGGCATCAATCCGTCGGTGGGGCTCACCACGCTGGTTGTGCTGATGCTTGCGTGGGTCTTCGGACTCAACCAGATCGCATCGCACATCGGTTCATACGCGGTAGCTCCGCTACACCTGCTGCTTTTTTTGCCCTTCATTCAACTCGGTGTATATCTGTTTCACTCAAGACGCCTGCCTCTCAGTCGGCAGCAAGTCGAGCATCTTAGCCATCATCCCGTGCGCCTGCTTCATGCAATCTGGCAATGGGAATGGCATGCCTTGGTAGTGTGGGGCCTTATGGCCGCGATCGCAATGCCATTGCTGGCTTTATATCTTCGACGCATACTGGTGCTGATGATGCGACGCCATCGGACGCTGCTGCGTTCGCGCCCAGCTGTGCACTAGGGCGCCTCGAATCAAGTTTTCGTTGGCGTCGCGGATTTAGCTTGCCTTAGGTGAAATCACCCGCTCCAACGAGCTTTTCCACGTGTTTTTGTGAACCTCAGTTGCAGGCATCTAGAGCTCTGATTACGCTCTTCCTCATCGACTACCCGCTGGGAACGGATGCCAGCAACCACCACCCGGTCATCGGCTTAGCTCCGGTATTTGTGATTCATTCAATGAGCCAATGAACGGAAAGGGGTGATGGAAACCAAGGACGCTCGAAGGCCTACACCCCTCTCCGCTAGTTCTAAGCTGCAGTTATGATACTCGCCGCCTCAGGGTTCCTCTGTTGAGAAACCGCTGTGAGCACTTTGTCAGCATTCTTTTCTTCATTAAGGCTGGTCTGTAAAAGATTCGCGTGATTGGTCTCACCAAGAAGTATCGCCCAATCGCGAACAGACCCATAAGAGGCGATCTCGAAATGTTCTATCTTCTGGGCCGCGGCAATAATCCCGGCGTCACGCACAGCGTCATCCTTGGCGGTTTTGACTATTTTCTCACCAGCGCTGATGAGTTCGTCGGTGACATCGCAATCTTTATCGTTGTCATCGCCGATTAAATCGTTAAGAATCCCATCGAGACGGGCCTTTTGCGCCTCGGTTTCTTGCAGATGAGTTTGCAGAGCTTGTTTTAGCTGCACATCGGTCGCAGCCTCGATCATCTTGGGCAGAGCGTCAATGATTTGCTCCTCGGTCGATAGCAATAAACGCAGTTGATTGGTATAGAGCGAGCGAAGATCGTCAATATTTCCAGAAAAAAGTCCCATATATCCACCTCAGGGAAGAAATACTTCCTTATCCCTGAGAAGCCCCGCAACTGATGTACGTTGGCTAATGCTGAAATGAAATTGGAAGTAGCGGGGACTTACCGAATTCACACCTAGACCTAATAGGAAATCCGCATCTCACACTGCTATGGAGATACTGCAATGACAGAACGAAAAGACAAATTAAGGGAGCTTGAACAAAATGTTCAAAAGGCTCTGGAAGATCTGGCAGATCTGTCTTCCAAACACGATCCGGATAGCGATCAGGTTCGGAACGCCAAAGAGCAACGCTTCGCAGCGGAGAAAGCGCTCGTTGATTTCCGAGGTCCGATTCAGGAAAATGCAGAATCCACTTCCTGAGCATTTTGAAAAGCATCATCGATTTACAATCTTCCGATCAGATTTCCGCGCTTTGATAGTTGCCAGCCGCGAAAACGATACTGACTTCGATCCCTTCGCCTTGCATGTCTGCGACGTTGCAATAAGTACGATCGCCCTGTCGCTCAAACTCCAGTGAAAGCCTCGTAGGTCCGATTCGAAGATTGTCGAGTCTAAGAGTGTTTAGAAATTGGGGCAAATGAGGGTCCACGATTGCCAACCGACCGCAATCTGCGGAAGGGCATAACCCTAATAATCCCGTGAGCAATAAAAAAGGCGAGCCCGCTGCCCATGCTTGAGGTGAGCATGATACCGGATAGTGCACAGGCTCTCCTTTAGCCAGTCGGCTTACTCCACAAAAAAGTTCAGGTAGACGATAGTCACGGAAATGTAAGGCAGCATCGTAGAGCGCTTGAAAGATCAATGCGGACTCTCTGTTCAGCCCGTAGCGAGCCATGCCATAGCCGATTACAGCATTGTCGTGCGGCCACACCGATCCGCAGTGGTAGCTCATCGGATTGAAATAGGATTCTTCTGACGAAAGTGTTCGAATCCCCCAACCTGAGAACAGTCCGTCTCCAAGTAGGCGCGTGGCAATTTGCCGAGCTCGCTCACGTGTAACTGCTCGAGAAAAGAGCAGATGCCCAGGATTAGATCCTTCAGCACACACCGGCACTTTGCGGCCGTCGAGCGCCATTGCAAAATAAACCCGATCTTCAAGCCAGAAGCGTTTTTCAATGAGTTCACGAATCTCTTCCGAACGGGACACGGCCTTTTCTGCAAGCTCCTTCTCCTGAAGAAAGGCGAGCAATTTAGACGCAGATGAAAGAGCGCGTACAGCATAGCCCTGCACTTCGATGAGTGCTATGGGAGGCTGAGCGACTTCGCCATCGCTGTAACGATAGGCATCACCAGAGTCTTTCCATCCTTGATTAAAAAGTCCTTTTGGATTCCGCCGGCAATATTCAATGAGCCCATCTCCATCCAAGTCACCGTATTCTAAAATCCACTTCGTCGCAGCCACGAAAGCCGCTTTCAATTCATGAAGAAGACTTACGTCTGCGGTCCAGCGAAAATATTCCTCAGCCAGGACAAGGAATAGCGGAGTCGAATCCACAGAGCCATAACTTCGGCCGAAGGCTATTTCATTCGTAGCCGTCATTTCCCCGGATCGGCGCTCGTGCAATATCTTCCCAGGGTCTTCATCCCGCTCGTCATTGCACTCTTGCCCCTGGTAACTGGCAAGGACGTGAAGCGTCCCACGAGCAAGCTCTGGATCCAGAATCAGGGCCTCATAGGCGCTTAATAGAGAATCGCGACCAAAAAGTGCTGCGAACCATGGAACACCTGCTGCGATGGACGTACCGGCTGATTCTCTAATGCGGAGTGCGAAGAAGTCGTCGGTCGATGTTCTCAACAACAGATCGAATATCTCGTTGTCTGAGTGAAACTCTGTGCACGATTTACGCCAATCGCTGTGGCGTCGTGATGCAGAGACGCGAAGTTCATCGATGCTCGAAGAATTTATTTGTAACTCCGCCTCAGGTTTCTCATTGATCCCCATCGCGATGATCGCCGTCAGCCTAACTACACTGTGCGGCGCGAGGCTACAATGCCATATCGCTCGATCTCCTTTCAGTGTATTTGGCTGGGGCGCAAAAGATAATTCAGTAACGCGGGTTCGTTCATCCAAGCCGAAATATCGAAACGAAACCGTTGAGTTGTTGACTCTAGGTTCGAAGTAGAGGCCACTGTTTCCGCGGAGCAGTCCACGCACCTGAAAAATGTCCATGAAGTCTGCAGCGAAGGCTAATTCAACTGCCAACATTGCATGGGCATGGTGAAAGTTCTGGATTTCTATGACGTCATAGAGATGATCCGTATCGAGGAACTGCTCGCGATGAACATAAACCGTATTGATCGGCAGATCCAGATTCTCACCAGGAACCGAACCCCCGCGAATGGTTAGCTCGATACGAGAACTATCGGGTCCTACCGTTGTGGAGGAAAGCACTACCGGTTCCTGTTGGTTGATCAGCAATTCGTATCTACTCAGAAATCGAGTGTCATATCGAAAAAGACCAATATGAGGTGCACCACTCGGTTCGAGATCACCCCCACGCGTCCCGGCAAAAAATGTGGTACCTCGAATCAACGAAAGCAGGTCGACGGACACCAGCATTGGCTCGGGGTAGGCAAGTTTTGGTTCGATTGGTGGGGGAATGGTAGATTCCATAGAGCCTCAACAGTAGTTAAGCAGCAGCTTTCGTTCGGTCACTGCTGCCGTCACATGAGTCTAGCCTCAAGAGATCAGAATAGAGTTCGCAATAGCGCGTGGCCATGGTGTGGGAGGAAAAATTGTCCTGAGCCCATTTCCGGATTTGACGCGGCTCGAAGTGGGCTGTTCGCAGCACACGGACGCATTCTTGAATATCCTGACACACCTTACCAGCTACTCCGTCTCGAACCAGCTCTTCGACGGCCCCGCCGGGAAAGGCTATGACTGGGGTCCCGCAAGCCATCGCCTCAATCATAATGAGTCCAAAAGGCTCATGCCACTCAATGGGAAATAGAAGTGCGGTGGCATGACTAAGCAGCTCATTCTTCGTTGCAAAATCCGCTTCACCGACAAATTCGATATTCTTGCCATCCAAATGAGGCAATATCTTGGCCTCAAAATAACTCTGAAATATCGGCTGGATCTCCCCGGCTATCTTCAGCGGCATCCCCAGCCGTTTGGCGATTTCAATCGCGTTGTGGGTGCCTTTGATTGGACAGATACGACCCAAGAAGCATAGATATGGTTGCTTCTGCTCCAAAAAGTGATAGCGGGCGATATCAATGCCGTGATAAATGACCTGAGACAAAATGCCGGGGACTAAAGAGGCCTGATGGGCACTGATCGATACATACCTGATATCGCTATACCGCTCATAGAGGTCAGATAGGGGTGGCTCGAAGGGATGATGGAGGGTGCACACTACTGGCTTATCTGTGATGCGGGTGAGCGGAACAGCCAGAGCACTGTTGATATGGACAATGTCACATTCGGCATTCGCTTGCTCGATCGCCCACGCGTTGTGGTCAATTTCTTTAATCAAGCCCGCCGACTCGGTAGAGAGTGGCCATTCATGTTGCGGAAACAGCCAACGAATTGGCGTCTTAACCGTCGATTCGCCATTCGTATAAACTTTGACGTTCGCCCCCAGGCGCACAAGTTCTTCCGCCAGATTAGCAATAAAGAGTTCGGTGCCTCCATATGCGGGCGGAGGAACCGAAATGAATGGCGATGCGATAATTCCGATGCGCAAGTCCCGCCCCCTCAGACGGAATGTCCTGTACATATTGGATGCGCATTATTAATCTCTGTTCCTTCAGACTGGAAGAAGAAGTTTCTAGCACTTAAATGCCCGCGATGGCCCAGTAAGAAGAATCCGATCAACACGCCGGATGAGGCACCGGAACTGTATGACCTCTGGCGCGGTACATGCGATAACGTGAAAAAGATCGCCATTGATCCATGGACGGGAAAAACCGCATGGCCCGATTAGAGACTAGCAATCCGCCACACTGCGCGATCCTCGAGAAGCAGGGCCGAAGCCTTCTTTTCCGCAGCAAACCTAATGTAAGCGCGTTTGCAAGGTCCCAAACCCGGGCGTCAGCACCGCCGATCTTCTCGCCCAATTTGTTGAGTAGCACTTGGGGAGGGCTACTGAATTGCGCCGCCAGTGAATAAACGCTTCACTGGCGTTTCGCATTCAGAGAGAGTGCGCGCAAAAGAAGTTACTTTGTAAAGATTCCGCGCTTCTCTTCGTATTTTTGTTCGGTTTTCTGTGCTTTCTTTGCCGCGTCGTCTGCTGTACGGTTGACGTTCTTCCCGGCAACGGATTTACGGCCCTTGGTTTTCGGTACGACGGAAAGATTTCTGTCCTTAGCCATATTGAGATCCCCTCTCCCCTTGATGCCCATTCTCGCCTTTGAGTTAGCCGCGCAGCTTGCCCGACCACTCCTGTCGATACCAGCCGCAGTGCGGATAAGCAATGCCCCCTCTCGGTAGCGTCAACGGCTCTCTGGTAACATTCCTGGTGTTTAGAATCGGCAAGTCAGAGACGCAGGCCACAAGGATCCGCACATCCATCTTTATATGATGGACGTCGCCCAAAAACACGGGTTTTCAGTTCGACACCGTCCAGATGCCGCTCAACATCATGGATGCGCATTTTCGCAGTTTCTTCACAACTGGTTGTCCCTCAAGCTGTGAAACAGCAGATTGCAATGTTGGGCGTGAAGTGTTTCGGCAGCGGTGTCATTTTGAAGTCCGGTGTCGTTGAGCCGATCGACTGCCTGCATTATTCCTTGAATCTTCCTCTGTCAGTGCTCATCACGGGAGTCAACACTCAGCAGCTATTAGATCAGGCTTTTGCCGGCGTGAAATCGTTCAAGCCGATGGATGAAGCTGCTGTGTCTGCGTTGATCGCTAAAACCCGGGGTTGCGCTGAATGGAAAGTACGAACTCTTCAAGACGACGGCCCACTTTGATACAACTGCTCGGCATCCCGACTGGGCTCGGCTCGGGCAGCCCGTCGGTTCAGCAGCTGGCTCCGCAACTGCCTGGTTGATTAGTTGAAAACGTTTATGTGGCTAACTTCAGTTCGGGACGGCTTCGGTGGACATTGCGCCCGAAGGCAACAGCGACTAGAGATATTGCGTCCCATTAGCTACATCTCTACGCGCCGCAGTGCCCGTCCTGTCAAGGTTTGCGACAAAACGATACCCAATGCAGAAGGTCGTCAGATGAAACCTAGGGAGGTTCTTCATGGCATCACGCAAGCCCACCACTGAAAGCAAAATCCGCTCGAAACCTACTGAGAAAAGCGAAATAATAGGCGATGGCGGGGAGTTACATCAGCTGGCAGGAGGCGCACATCCTCCTCTTACAACTCAAACCGGCGCTGTCATCGTCGACGATGAGAATTCTCTCAAAGCCGGGCCGCGAGGCCCTTCGCTCCTCGAAGACCATGTGCTTCTGGAAAAGATTCAACATTTTGATCATGAGCGCATACCTGAACGAATCGTTCACGCGCGAGGTTTCGGCGCACATGGTTTCTTTGAGTTGACGGACTCCCTGAAAGGGATTTCACGCGCTGGAATTTTCAATGAAGTCGGCGCGAAGACGCCTGTCTTTGTCCGTTTTTCAACCGTGGCGGGGAATGAGGGGTCGACCGATCTCGCGCGAGATGTTCGAGGATTCGCCGTCAAGTTCTACACCAAAGAAGGTAATTGGGATCTGGTAGGAAATAACATCCCAGTCTTCTTCATTCAGGATGCGATCAAGTTTCCGGATCTGATCCATGCCGCGAAGGCAGAACCCGATCGCGGCTTTCCTCAGGCCCAAACTGCACACGATACCTTTTGGGATTTCGTATCGCTGATGCCGGAATCGACTCACATGCTCATGTGGGCAATGTCCGATCGTGCTATTCCACGTTCTTTCCGAATGATGGAAGGATTCGGCGTTCACACCTATCGCTTGATAGACGAGAAAGGGAAAGCCACTCTTGTAAAGTTTCATTGGCGTCCCAAGCTTGGTATGCAGTCGGTGGTATGGGATGAGGCACTCAAAATCTCGGGAGCCGATCCGGATTTTCACCGTCGCGATCTGTGGAATGCAATTAATAAGGGAGATTTTCCCGAGTGGGAATTTGGCCTTCAACTCTTCGACCAGGACTTCGCCGACAAGTTTGACTTCGACGTTCTTGATGCAACTAAGCTGATCCCTGAAGAAATCCTGCCTCTCCGGGTCATCGGACGTTTAGTCCTGGATCGGAACGTATCCAATTTTTTCGCTGAGACCGAGCAGGTGGCGTTCTGCGTACGGAACGTCGTACCGGGTATCGACTTCAGTAACGATCCACTCTTACAGGGCCGAATTTTTTCCTACTTAGACACCCAGCTAAAACGGCTCGGAGGCCCCAATTTCCAGCAGATTCCAGTCAACGCCCCGAAGTGTCCGGTAATGCACTTCCAGCGGGACGGTCATATGCAGATGAGTCCACAGGCAGGAAGAGTGAATTATTCCCCAAGCTCGTTGGCTGAAGATACTCCTCGTCAAGATCCGTATCATGGTCTAACCAGCTTTGCAGAACCGATGGAAGACAACAAATTGCGCATTCGAGCCGAGTCCTTCGCGGATCACTTTTCTCAAGCGCGACAGTTCTTCTATTCGCAGACAGAGCCCGAACAAAACCATATCATTTCCGCATTCATCTTTGAGTTGAGCAAGGTCGAGACATCGGCTGTCCGGGAGCGCATGGTCGGTCAACTTGCCAACATTGACTTCAAAATAGCGGAGCGTGTCGCAAACGGCCTAGGTTTAACGGGGAAGATAAAATCCGTTGCCACGACAGTGAAGGCTCGCCAGGATCTGCGTCTGTCGCCTTCTCTAAGTATCCTTGCGAAGGCCAAAGATACGCTTCAGGGGCGCAAAATAGGCTGCCTCGTCTCTGATGGCACTGATGGAAGGCTAGTCACCTCCCTCAAGTCCGCTGCCGCGAGGTTAAAAGCTGACTTTGCCGTTGTCGCTCCTAAGGTGGGAGGGGCAGTGACCAGTGATAGTCAGCTTCTCCCCGCAGATTTCCAGTTGGCGGGAGGATCGTCGGTCTTGTTCGACTCAGTGTTTGTTGCGCTTTCGACGGAAGGGTCTACACAGCTGTCTACCGAAGCTGCTGCGGTGGCATGGGTTCACGAGGCCTTCGCTCACTGTAAGGTGATCGGAGCAACGAAAGAGGCAAAAGCACTCCTGGATGCAGCTGGCGTTGTTTCGGACAAAGGCATAGTCGTTGGATCAAATGCAAATGCCTTCGTCGCTGTTGCTGCCAAGGGAAGAATCTGGGAGCGGGAGCCAAAGGTCAGAACCGTCTATTAATCCCCTTGACCCTTCATAGCCAGCCATCAATACGATTGAGCCCCTCATTCAGTCAAAACAGCACTCGATTGGGCCGCGCAGGCAGACTCGGCAAGCTGATAGATAGAAAGCAAAAGCTATGGCGACACGGCGAGCGAAAAGCCATCGCAGTCCTGCCCCTCTACGAAGACAAAGAGACTCCGCAGCTTGATAAGAAAGCGTCCGGGTTGACGCGATCGGAGCGAGCCTCCGTATCTGCACTCTCGTATTACTTATTCTTTGCGGCTGCGTGAAATAGCTCGGAAACGGTTCTTACAAAATGTCTTGCTGATGGAGGCACCGGCACGCCTCCTGTAAGAATGGTCTCGTAAGAAAGGTCCTTCCCATAGTAGGTGCGGGTATCATCCTGATTCTGGTTGACCACATCGCCTGTGAGATCCACACCTGCGAATACGCCTCTGCTGCGCGAATAGGAAAGAAAGGCGGCATTCGCCAGTTCGGTAGTAGATGCCTGAGAATTACGCCCGACCGGCCCCGCTGCTACCGCTGCATCTCCTCCGAGCTTGACCTTGTCTTTGAGGAGTCGCTGAAAACCATCATGACTGGTTGCGACGAGGACCAAATCTGTGGCCTCGCCTCCAGCCTGCAGGCCGATACTGGCTCCCGTCATTTGTATGAAGACGGGCGCGCTCCATCCATGACCCGTGCGGCAACTAAGAACGCCCTGGCCATATTGTGCCCCGACAACGAAGGCTCCTTTCTTGAAGCTGGGGACTACGGCTACGCATGTCGCCTTCGCTGCGATGTCATCCGGGATGCCTTTGTCGGGAGTGTCCATTAGTTCATGTAGGACAGCATGAGCCGCGTCGATACGTTGGACAAGCTTGTCTGTATCTGCCGCGAAAACTACCGTTGTCGAAAGTGCACAAATGAATATCGTTTGAATAAATCTGTTCATCTTTAGCCACTCCTTGATGGACACAAATTACTGCGGCGTTGCATTTTGTCTGATGCTGTTGCCTATTCGCTAGTTGTGCTGATCCTGGCCGCGAAGAAAGCGACGGCGACGCGGCTCTCCGCTGAACTGGTGGCCCGTTGGCGGTGGTTGTCCTGAGATTGAAGCTTCAACCATGACCAATTCGCTGGTTCAGATAACACAGAAGTTTTCAGCACAA
>Ga0210402_10005227_pt1 | contig 11679 bp, 10 predicted proteins | sample IncBWC7MmetaG_FD_161055 | JGI IMG/M metagenome (GOLD analysis project Ga0210402, IMG submission 161055) | Forest soil microbial communities from Barre Woods Harvard Forest LTER site, Petersham, Massachusetts, United States - Inc-BW-C-7-M | ecosystem: Environmental > Terrestrial > Soil >... | reverse complement strand
TGATGGTGCGGCTGGGGCATGTGTATGAGAACTTGATGATCGACATGATGCTGACGAATGAGAAGCTTGCGGAACGGGCGGTGAGGATATTGAGGGAGGCGAGTGGCGCGAGTGTGTCTGCGGCGGAACAGGCGCTGCGGGCGGGGGGACACGATTTGCGGGTGGGGTTGGTGATGTTGAAGCTGGGGATTGGGGCCGCGGAGGCTAGGAAGAGATTGAAGGCCGCGGGGGGAAGTTTGCAACGGGCGTTGGGGGAATGAGTTTTGAGTTTGGAGTCCTAATAAATGGTTTTGTTTATTTTGCGACGGTTAGGGGTCTTGGCGGCGGCAAGGAATTGTAGAAAAGCATAACGCCGAGGACACAGAGGCGCGCAGCGAAGAAAAAGAAAGATGCCACACTGAAGGGCGCCTCTATTTAGAGAATTCAGGAAGGAAGCCAGAAAGAGCGAATGGATAAATTCCGGATTAGGGGCGGGAAGGCGCTGCGGGGTGCGGTGGCGATCAGCGGGGCGAAGAATTCGGCGCTGCCGGTGATGGCGGCGGCGTTGTTGACGGCGGACAAGGTGACGCTGCACAACATTCCGAAGGTGCGCGACCTGGTGACCATGAGCAAATTGCTGGCGTTCATGGATGCGAAAGTGACGGTGACGGAGTTTCCGAGCAGCGACTATGTGATTGAGGCGCCGAAGCTGAATCACGCGGAGGCGCCGTATGAGCTGGTGAAGACGATGCGGGCGTCGGTGCTGACGCTGGGGCCGTTGATGGCGCGTGTGGGAGTGGCGCGGGTTTCGTTGCCGGGTGGATGCGCGATCGGGGCGCGGCCGGTGGATTTGCATTTGAAGGCGCTGGAGCAGATGGGGGCGGAAATCACTACTTCGCACGGGTACATCGAGGCAAAGGTCCACAGCAACGGACGTCAAGGGAGACGGCTGAAAGGCGCGCGAATCGTGTTCGATAAAATTACGGTAACGGGGACGGAGAATATTCTGATGGCGGCGGCGCTGGCGGATGGGGAGACGATTTTGGAGAACGCGGCGCGGGAGCCGGAAGTGACGGATTTGGTGGTGCTGCTGCGGAAGATGGGGGCGGAGATTTGCGGGGATGGGACTGCGACCCTGAGGATTCGCGGCGTGGAAGAATTGCACGGGACGGAGCATACGGTGATTCCGGACCGGATTGAGGCCGGGACGTTTCTGGTGGCCGGGGCGATTACGAGCGGGGATTTGACGATTACGCATTGCGCGCCGGAACATTTGGGTGCGGTGATTGCGAAGCTGGAGGAGGCGGGAGTGCCGGTTGAGATTGTGAATGAAACGACGGTGCGCGTGCGGGGCGCGAAGAAATTGGCAGGCTCGGATATGACAACGGAGGCGTATCCAGGGTTTGCAACGGATATGCAGGCGCAGTATATGGCGCTGGCGACGCAGGCGGAAGGCACGTCGGTGATTTCGGAAGAGATTTTTGAAAACCGTTTCTTGCATGCGAGTGAAATGATGCGCATGGGGGCGCATATTTCGATCGAAGGACATACGGCCACAGTGCGCGGCCCAGCGGCGCTCTCCGGGAGCGTCGTGCAGGCTTCAGATTTGCGGGCGAGCGCGGGGCTGGTGTTGGCGGGACTGGTGGCGAGCGGCGAGACTTTGATCGAGCGCGTGTATCACATTGATCGCGGGTATGAGGGAATCGTGGAAAAACTGCGCGGTGTTGGCGCAGATATCGAGCGGGTGCACGGGTCCGGGTCATAATTTGTATTATCCAAAAGGGTAATTAGCGTGTAATTCCCCATTGAGTCTAAAGTACTTATCTCTTAGTACGCTTCTCCCATTCCTCCTGCCGGTCCAAGGGCGTAGCATTTCACCCTGATGAAATTGACTTTGCTGAGGGGCATAGTTCTCCTGGGAAACCTCGCGTCGCCTTCGCTGCCCGCGAAGGTTGCAAACCTGCGTTTGCGCACAAAGTTCCTGCTGTCGTTTGTGTTGCTTTCCACCGGGCTGACGTGCGCTACCCTGCTCGTAGTGCGGCGAAGCGCAGAAGTACAAACGCAGCAGCAAATCGAGCAAGATGCACGAAATGCCACGCTGATGTTCCAAGTCATGGAACACCAGCACCAGATGGCCCTGAGCCGCACGGCAGATTTGCTGGCCTCGCTGGCATACATGAGGGGCGGAGACCCCACGGCGATTGAGGATGCGAGCGAAGACCCCTGGAAATCGGACGATTGCAACATGTTTGCCCTGGCGAACAAGAAGGGCAACATTGTCGCCCTGCATTCGACCGGCAGCGCTTTTCCGACGGTGGCCGCCGAGGCCATGCTGCGCCGTTCCCTGAGCAGCGGCGGCATGACTGCTTGGTGGGTCAACGACAAGAATGTCTATCAGGTGGTCCTGCAGCGGTTCTACGATGGCGCACCGTTAAAAAGCAACCTGCTGGGAACGGTGGTGGTGGGCCGTTTGATGGACGCTCGCGCAGCGAGCGACTTAGGTCGCATATCGTCGAGCCAAATTATCTTCCAGTATGGCCAAGATGCGGTGGTGAGCACGCTGTCTCCCCTGCAAGAGCACGAAGTGCTGAGGCAGATCCAGAATCGGCCGACAGGGCAAGACGTATACATCGGCAACGAGCGATTTTTCGCCGGCACTCTGGAACTCACACCGGGATCTCTCCCCACGGCAAACATCATCATTCTGAAATCCTACCGGGAAGCGGAAGCTTACCTGGTCAGCCTCAACCACCTGCTGCTCGGGCTGGGGTTGATAGCAGTGCTGGCGGGAGGGACGCTGGTATACCTGATCTCGGATACGTTCACACGGCCGCTGGCAGCACTGCTAGAAGGGTTGCACGCCGTGAAAGATGGCGACTTCAACTACCCGATTGAAGCGCGAGGAGGCGATGAGCTGGCAGAGGTAACCCGTGCTTTTGACGGCATGCGAGACACGCTGCAACAGAATGAGGCGCAACGGGGGCAACTCGAAGAGCAACTCCGGCAAGCCCAAAAGATGGAAGCCCTGGGGCGCCTGGCGGGCGGAGTAGCGCACGACTTTAACAATCTCTTGACGGTAATCAAAGGCCACAGCCAATTGCTGGTCGACCGGATGAAGCCGGTGGACGAGCTCTATGGCAGCACGCAGCAGATCATGAAAACCGCAGATCGGGCAGCATCGTTGACGCGCCAACTACTGGCGTTCAGCCGGATGCAGGTTCTGCAGCCAAGAATCATTGACCTGAATGCATTGGTTGCGGACATGAGCAAGTTGTTGCGGCGGCTGGTTCGGGAAGATATCGAATTCGGTTTCCGCCTGGGAGATTCACTCGGGCGGATAAAAGCAGACCCCGGGCAGATGGAGCAGGTGCTCTTGAACCTGACGTTGAACGCCAGTGACGCCATGCCGCAAGGCGGGAAATTGACGATTGAGACGCAAAAACTGAAAGTGGACCAGAGCTACGCGCTGGCGCGGCCACCACTGAAAGCTGGCCAGTACGTGCAGTTGGTGGTGACCGACACCGGGCATGGAATGGACGCAGCCACCAAATCGCGGATCTTCGAGCCATTTTTCACAACCAAGGAGCCGGGAAAAGGAACGGGGCTAGGGCTGGCAACGGTTTATGGCGTGGTGAGACAGAGCGGCGGCTTTATCTGGGTGGAAACGTCTCCAGGAAAAGGCGCGCGATTTGAAATTTACCTGCCCTTGGTGGCCGAGAAGGAAGAGGCGGATTCGCACGAGCGGGCACCGGCGAGAGCCCGGCGCGGATCGGAATCGGAAACGGTATTGATCGTTGAAGATGAAGAAGAGGTACGAGCACTGGCGTGCGAATTCCTGCGCTCGGCGGGATATAGCGTACTTACGGCCAGCGACGGTGTGGAGGCCATGGAGGTTTACGATCGCCTGGGGAGCTCGATTCAGCTGCTGCTGACGGACGTGGTGATGCCCAAAATGCGAGGGACGGAGTTAGCACAAAAGCTCAAAACCAGACTTCCGAACTTGAAGGTCGTATACATGTCCGGATATCTCGAGAAAGATGCCTTCAGCGGGCAAATTCTTGAGAAAGAGAATGTGCTGCAAAAACCATTTTCGCGGGACTCGCTAATCTCGAAGATCGGCGAGGCGTTTCAAAGTAAGGCCGGGGGACCGAGGATACCTGAAGAGGTTTGCCGTTAACGGCCGGTCTGCCCGACTTGCAACAAACCCCACCCCACCCCCACAGCAAAGTCTGGTACAATGCGCGACACCAATTTGGTGAGATGGGCGAGTGTGGTTTGGCGGGGCAGACCCCGGAGGGAAACCATCATGAGCAACGCGGAAATGCTGGCGCGGATGGATGCGGCGATTGCGGAAAAGAATCTGCTGAAGCACCCGTTTTATCAGGATTGGCAGGCAGGGAAGCTGAGCAGAGAGGCGCTGCAGCTTTATGCGGCGCAGTATTACCGGCATGTGGAGGCCTTTCCGAAGCACTTGCGGGTACTGGCGGCGCGGACGGAGGGTCCGCTGCAGGGGTTGATCCGGGAGAATTTGGCCGAGGAAGAGAGTCCGACTGGGTCGCATCCGAAGTTGTGGCGGGATTTTGCGGCGGCCGTGGGAGTGGGCGAAGACGACATTACGTGCTGCCCGGCCCTGCCGGGAACGCAGGCGGTAGTGCAGACCTACAGGGAGATTTGCGGAGACCGGACGGTGGCGGAGGCGGTGGCGGCGCTTTATGCGTACGAATCCCAAGTGCCGGAAATTGCCACTACGAAGATTGACGGATTGAAGAGGTTTTATGGGGTGACGGAGCCGGAGGGGCTGGCGTATTTCGAGGTGCATGAGGAAGCGGACAAGGCGCACCGGGCGGCTTGGCGCGGGTGGCTGGAAGAGCACGCTTGCGGAGACGAACAGGAGATTCTGAAGACTACGAATGAAGCGCTGGATGCGCTTTGGGGGGCCTTGGATGCGGTGCATTGCGAGAAGTCGGAAGTAAAGATGTGATGAGGTAAGGACGCAGGGAAACAGAAGGAAAAAGAAAGAGTCAACGCAGAGTTCAGGAGAGAAGAGTTCGGAAAGAGGCCCCCGATTGGATCGGGGGCTTTTTGTATGGGTGAGAGATTCCAACGAGACGAGACACCAGCGGGCTTCGCGGCCGAGCATGCTGGGCCCCTGCGCAGACAAGATTGCATCCGGCGGCAGCGGACCGGCTGGGAAGAGCGGCCGGTAAAAAGCAGAGTCAAAAGAACGAAGGAACCGGCTAGAGCCCGCCCTTAGAGAAACCTGGCAAAAAAAGAAGGGCGTCCACCGTGGCGGGCGCCCTTACAGGAGATAAAGGAAACGGTTATTCGTGGGAGGCGGAATCGCCGCCGTGGCCTTCGTCGCCGGAGGACGCGGGTCCGCCACCGCCGGCGGCGGCGGATTTCTGCTGCTTTTCGCGGGCTTCGCGGATCAGGGCTTTGCGGGAGAGGCGGACCTTGTTGCCCTCGATGGAGAGAACTTTAACGAGGACCTGGTCGCCGAGCTTCAACTCATCGCGAACGTCGCGGATGCGATGTTCGGAGATTTCGCTGATGTGCAAGAGGCCATCGGTGCCGGGGAAAAGTTCGACGAACGCGCCGAACTCCGCGAGGCGGACGACTTTGCCGAGGTAGGTCTTGCCGATTTCGGCGCTGGCGGTGACATCGCGGACCATGGCGAGAGCAGCATCCCCGCCGGCTCCGCTGGTGGAGAAGATGTGCACGGTGCCGTCTTCGAGGACGTCGATCTTGACGCCGGTGGCTTCGATGATGGAACGGATTTTCTTGCCGCCCGGCCCGATGAGGTCGCGGATTTTGTCCTGCGGGATTTTCAGCTTAAAGAGACGCGGGGCATAAGCGGAAATCGTGGCGCGCGACTCGCTGAGGGTCTTCTCCATGGTGTCGAGAATCTGGAGACGGGCTTTTTTGGCTTGGGCGAGGGCTTCGCGCATGATGCCGATGCTGATGCCAAGGACCTTGATGTCCATCTGTAAAGCGGTGATACCCGCGCGAGTTCCGGCAACTTTGAAGTCCATGTCGCCATAGTGGTCTTCGGCTCCGGCGATGTCTGTGAGGATGGAGTATTTCTTTTCGTCACCGAAGACGAGGCCCATGGCAATGCCGGCACAGGGAGCCTTCATCGGGACGCCGGCGTCCATGAGGGCGAGAGAACCGCCGCAGACGGTGGCCATGGAAGAGGAACCGTTGGATTCGAGGATGTCAGAGACGAGGCGCATGGCATAAGGGAAATCCGCTTCGGGAGGAAGCAGATTTACCAGGGCGCGTTGCGCAAGGGCGCCATGGCCGATTTCGCGGCGACCGGGGCCCCGGAGGAATTTCACTTCACCAACGCTGAACGGCGGGAAGTTGTAGTGCAGCATAAAGCGATTGAACTGGTCCTGCTCGAAGAGCAGGTCGAGGCGTTGCATGTCTTCCTTGGTGCCGAGAGTCAAAGTAGCGAGCGCCTGGGTTTCGCCGCGGGTGAAAAGAGCGGAACCATGCACGCGAGGGAGCAAGCCGACTTCGCAGGTGATCAGGCGAATCTGGTCGAAAGCGCGGCCATCGGGACGGCGGCGGGCGTTGAGAACGTCGTCGCGGAAGATATTCTCCCGGAGGCGTTCGAGGGCGCGCTTGGTGAGGGCGCGCTTCTCGTCCATTTCTTTCTTGGGCTCTTCGGGAATGGCCTTAATGATCTCTTCCTTGAGGGCGTCGACGAGGTGGTAGCTTTCCTTCTTGGGATGCTTTTCGGTGTTCAGCGCGTCGTGGAGCTTGTCGCCGTATTTCTTCTGGAGATCCTTATAAATGGCATCATCGAAGGGGAGCGGAGCGACGACAACTTTCTTGGGCTTGAGTTGGGCGTGGAGTTCCTTGATGGCGGTGACAATTTTCTTGATTTGCGCATGGCCGAATTCGAGAGCATCGGCAACAGATTCTTCGGAAACTTCGAGAGCGCCGGACTCAACCATGACAATGGCTTCATCCGTACCGGCAATGATGATGTTCATCAAACTTTTTTTCTGGTCGGCAACGGTGGGATTGATGACCAACTGACCTTCGACGAGGCCAACGCGGACGCAGGCGATGGGCTTCTCGAACGGGAGGTCCGAGCAGTAGGCAGCGGCAGAAGCGCTGGTTACGGCGATGACGTCGGGATCATTTTCGCTGTCCGCGGAGAGCACCATGGAGACGATTTGAGTTTCATTGCGCCAAGATTCAGGGAAGAGCGGGCGCATGGGGCGGTCAATGAGCCGGGAGGTGAGAACTTCTTTCTCCGAGGGGCGGCCTTCGCGCTTGAAGAAGCCCCCGGGGATTTTTCCGGCGGAGTAGGTGTTCTCGCGGTAGTCCACGGTAAGCGGAAGGAAGTCGCGATCGTTCATCTGCGAAGCCATGCAGGCGGTGGTCAGGACGACAGTGTCGCCGTAGCGCGCGGTAATGGCGCCATTGGCTTGCTTGGCAATTTTTCCGGTTTCGAGAGTTAAAGTGCGGCCGCCGACTTCGACAGTGACGATATGTGGTGCGGGTTTGTGCGTGTTTTCAGACATGAATCATTTCCTTTGGCCCCGCATCCGAACGGGGCATGTAGAGAGGCGCGTTCGCTTGGCAAACAGGCCTTGAGTTTAAACCCCGACCGGGTCGGGGCCATCCATGAGGAAGAGCAAGAGGCAAGAATCATTGTGAGGCGAACGAAACGCGACGGACTACACCACGAGAAACTCCGGCACTATAGCAGCCGGATGCCTGACGACAGACTCCGTGTGGAATTTGCCACTTCTTGAGAACGCAGTGGATACCGCCCTGAGTTTAAAAAAAAAGCAGGACGATTACTTGCGCAGGCTAAGACGATCAACAATCTCGCGGTACCGATCCGGGTCGCGGCGGTTGAGATAGTCCAGCAAACGGCGGCGCTTATTGACCATCATGATCAATCCGCGGCGCGATGCATGGTCTTTCACGTGGGACTTGAGGTGCGAGGTCAGATAGTTGATCCGCTCGCTCAAAAGCGCGATTTGCACTTCTGGTGAGCCTGTATCCTTTACATGTGTCCGGAATTGTTCGATCAACGCTGATTTCGGTGCGCTCAAGTGCCCTTCTCCGTCATCCCCTGAATTTTTCCTCTTCTCTTCGACCCATTCAGGCTAACACAAAGAGAACAAAACTGTAAAGGAATGTAAAGAATGGTCGGTGATCGAACATCTCGCGCCAGGAGACGTAGCTTGGAGAGGCGGACCCGGCAAGGCGAAGGTCATCCCTTGGCAAGCTCCTTGATTAGTTTGGCAAGCTTTTCGATTTGCTGGGCTTTTTTGACCACGGAAACGGAGAGTGTGGAATTTGCGTCCGTTTTCTCGACCTGGTCCTTGAGGTCGGCGACCATTTCATAAAGCTTGGAGACATCGGAGCGCAGTTCTTGCTGGTTGGCCCGGTCCATGGCCTTTCTGTCGGGCACCGTGACTTGGGGGCCGTTGAGCCCCGAGGGAACATGGGAATCGGGAGTGTTGGGAGAGGGACGGGGCTGAGGTGAAGGACGTACGCTAGGAGCACCTTGACAGAGTGCGAGAACCGGCCTGAGGGCTAAGACTCCCGCGGCGCCAACAAAGGTCAATAAAAGACGTCGACGAGATTCTGGCATAAACACCCCCTGAAACCAGTCCCTTGGTTTGGTTGGCCCTGGACAATGTTCAGGTTTAGCCCCTTTTTTGGAGTTTCGCAAGGGCTTGGGCAAAGCACGAAACGAGCCGCGGTTTCAACCGTCTTTTAGGATGAGGTGAATTCATTGTTGCACTCGGGAGGCAAATCCGGTTCAATACTCGGGCACAACTTGAGGGGGAAAAGGATGAGAAAACAATTTGCGGTACTGGCGGTGGGATGTCTGACCTTGGGGTTGATGGCGGTGCTGGGTTCGGCGCAGATGGACAAAGCCGCGAAACCCAGTCCGGCCGCCAAGGCGAGCTGCGAGCTGGCCGGCGGGAAGAGTATTACCGTCGATTATTCGAGCCCGCGAGCGAAGGGCCGCAAGATCTTTGGTGGATTGGTTCCGTATAGCGAGGTGTGGCGCGCGGGAGCCAATGAAGCGACTACCTTCGTGACCAACACTGACTTGATGGTCGGGGGGGCCCATGTGCCGGCGGGCAATTACACCATATTTGCGATCCCGAATAAGGACAAGTGGACGCTCATTGTCAGCAAGAAAACGGGGGAATGGGGCATCCCTTACCCGGGGGCTGATTCCGACCTCGTGCGGGTGGACATGAAGGCTTCGACGCTGCCTTCGGCGGTGGAGAACTTCACGATTGCGTTGGACAAGACTGCGCACGGCTGCACGCTGCGTATGGATTGGGAAACGACCCGGGCGTCGGTGGACATTTCGAAGATGTGACCGGCGAACATCTCCTAGAAAAAGAAGAGGCGCGTCGGAAGTTGCGCGGCGCGCCTTTCTCGTTTTTAGGCGGCGGTTTCAGATCCGAAGACTCTCGGTTCCCTGCTGGAGGCGGGTCATGCCGCGGTCGACCAGCATGACGGCGCCGATGACGAGTGCAGCGGAGAGCAGCACGTTGAAGGTGACGGCTTCGCCGGCGAAGAGCCAGCCAAATAGAACGGCGACGATGGGATTGACGTAAGTGTGCGTGGCGACCAGAGTGGGAGAGTAGTGCTCGAGGAGCCAGTTATAGGCGGTGAAGGCCACAACCGAGCCGAAGATTATGAGATACCCGAGCGCCACCCAGGAACGTATGGAAACTGCGGCGAAGGAAAATCCGCGGTATTCGCCGAAAGCAGTAGCCACCAGAAGTAGTTGCACGGAACCGGCCAACAACGAGAGTGCCGACAGGAGAAGCGGGTGCCCGGAGAGATGCGAACGGCGGGAGTAGACGATTCCCACGGACCAGGATAAAGCGCCCACGACAACGGCGAGTGAGCCGACAAATACGCCGGGTCCGGAGTTCAGGGCGCTGTGGCCCATCAGGAGGCCAACGCCTCCTAATCCCAACAGAATTCCAGCAAAAAGTGCTGCGTTTAAGCGCCACCGGCGGGCGGCGAATGACGATAGCAAGAAAACCCAGATAGGTTCGCTGGCGATGAGCAGAGACGCGAGGCCAGATGGCACTTTTTGCTCTGCCCAATGAAGCGTGCCGTGGCCGATAAGGAAAAAAAATGTGCCGATAATGATGCTGGCGCGAACTTGTGCCCCGGTGGGGCGAAGGCGTTTAGCCAGGCACCAGACGAGGAGAATCAAGCCGGCGATGAGGTGGCGGAAACCAGCAGTGTAGAGCGGAGGAATGGTTTCGACGGCGTAGCGGATGGCGAGGTAGGTGGAACCCCAGATGAAGTAAATGGAGAGGAAGGAGAGGGCCACCGTAATGCGATGAGTACGGGCAATGGACGGCGCAGGGGATGGGGAGGCTGCTTCGATGGCGATGGGGCCCTGGTTCGAGGTCATGCTGTATTCATCGTTCAGGGTAGCCGGTGTGAGAGGAGCAATCTAGCGCCAAAATGGATTTTAGCTACGGAGAGATTGCCAAAACTAGGACAAAGAATGGTTGCGGTCCTGCGTTAGCTCTTTCGTGGGCGAATGAGGGCCAGAAATTCGTCGCGCGTCTGTTTATTGTGGCGGAAAGCGCCGAGCATGGCGCTGGTGACGGCCTGGCCGTGCTGTTTTTCGACGCCGCGCATCTGCATGCAGAGGTGGCGGGCTTCGATGATTACGCCGACGCCCTGGGGTGCGATTTTTTCCTCGATGGACTTGGCGATCTGGCTGGTGAGGCGCTCTTGGATTTGCAGGCGGCGCGCGAACATGTTAACGACGCGGGCGATCTTGCTGAGGCCCAGGACGCGCTTGTCGGGAAGATAGGCGATGTGGGCTTTGCCGAAGAACGGCAGGAGGTGGTGTTCGCAGAGGCTGAAGAATTCGATGTCCTTGACGATGACCATTTCGTCGTAGGCCACGCTGAAGGTTGCGCCATTCAAGACGTGATCGAGATTTTGGTGGTAACCGCTGGTCAAGAACTTCAAAGCCTTTTCGAAACGCTCGGGCGTTTTGCGCAAACCTTCGCGATTAGGATCCTCGCCAATAATTTTGATGATTTCGCGCATGTGGCAGGCGATCCTGCGCGCATCGATTTCCTTTTGATCCTGTTCGTTCAGCAGGATTTCTTCGGTTGGCTTGGTCACGAGTGGTTCCCCTCCAGATTGTCCCCTGCATACTCGAAGCTGTTGTTGCCGGTTTCCTGAACGCGAATGCGCTCAAGCTTCGCCTTGGGGAAGGATTTCAAACGCTCGAAAATCTCGATGCACAAATTCTCGGTAGTGGGCACTTTTTCGCGAAATGCGGGGACATCTTCGTTGAGCGACTTGTGATCGAAATCCTCGAGCACCTGGCGTTCAACGAAAGAGTCCAGATCGGCAAGATTGGCGATCATGCCGGTGGCCGGGTCGACTTTGCCCGACACGCTGACTTCCACGACGTAGTTATGGCCATGGCCGTAGGGATTGTTGCACTTACCGAAGACGCGGCAATTCTCCTCTTGCGTTAGATGCGCGGTGTGCAAACGATGTGACGCCGAAAAACAGTAGCGGCGGCCCAGTTCGAGCTTCAATGCGCTGGTCATGACTTACCTGCTGCGCTTACGCCGTTGCGGTAGCAGTCGGCGAAGAGGTCCGGCGATTCGTACAGGCGCACGCGGTGCAATTTGCCCTGGGTGATTTTCGGAT
>Ga0210402_10005226_pt1 | contig 11679 bp, 16 predicted proteins | sample IncBWC7MmetaG_FD_161055 | JGI IMG/M metagenome (GOLD analysis project Ga0210402, IMG submission 161055) | Forest soil microbial communities from Barre Woods Harvard Forest LTER site, Petersham, Massachusetts, United States - Inc-BW-C-7-M | ecosystem: Environmental > Terrestrial > Soil >... | reverse complement strand
ATGCATTCGCGTTGATGCCGAGAATTGTGCCTTTTTTGTGCCTATATAAAGGAGGAGAGGAAGCCGTAAGTTGCTGAAAAGATTTGGCGTCCTCGACGGGATTTGAACCCGTGTAACGAATGGTGAAACGGCATCAATACATCGTAAGTTATTGAAACAGCGCAACGCGGATGGCTACCAAAAGCGGCTTACGTGAGAGTTCAGAAGCGACTCATAGATCACAAATGGATCAAGCAACCCTCGCCTCATGGGTGTAATCACTTCCCAGCACCGACAACGCCTAGGAACAACCGAGAGGCTTTCAAAAAGCATTGGCCCATAGTCGGCCCACGTTTTCTGCCTATGCATGCTCAACGCCGGCAGATTTCGTACGCTTGCTGTCGCGGATTTGCTCAGTGGTGAACTCGCCTCCACAAACGCTGCAGCGCCAGCTAGGAGATGCGGCTTGTGCGATTAGTTGCATCGGTTGCTGATCGGCGCGCCTGGCTCTCACCAGTTCGCTATTGCAGTGGGGACACTGTCGTTGAATCATAAACTCCTGCACCAGAGGCGTTGCCTCACGCACTGGAGACCTAGTTGCCAGTGTGAATTGTGCGAGCCTCCTCAACCGTGAGCCGGGAAGGATCGCAATAACCGTACCCTTTCAGGCAAGCCGCGTAATTCCGCTTGTGTTCGGCGTCATACAACGTCTTGGCTTCAGGGGCACTCAGTTTTGCGTAGTCACAAGTGACCTGCCCGTCCTTGCAAGCAGAGAAGTTGCGCTGGTGTTCTGAGTAGGCTGTCTGTTTCGCCTGCTGCTGAGTTAATTTGGAGTGCTCGCACTGATCCCACCCATTCGCACAATTTTGCGCGTTGCGCTGGAGTTCGGCAGCGGTTGTATCCCTGGTTTGCGAAGGAGTCAACTGAGCATGGTCACATAATCCAGCGCCATTCTCACAGTCGGATGCATTGAGCTGGCGCCTGGCGATGTTCACGTCTTCGGTTTCCGACGGGCTCAGTTTAGTGCGATCGCAGGCACCCCACCCTTCCTTGCAAGCGGTGAGATTTCGTTGTCGCTCCGCCGCGACCATCGCATGGGCTTCAGATGAGGTCAGTTTCGAGGGGTTGCACGACTGCATCCCGTCGGTGCAGTCGGAGACATTCCGCTGGTGATCGGCCACGGCCAACGCAATCGTTTCCGGTTCCGTGAGTTTTGAACGGTCACAGCGGTCGTAGCCGTTCCGGCAGTTGACAACGTTTCGCAGATGCGCAGCGAGAGCGACGTCCGTCGCTTCCGAAGGGGTCAACCTAGAGCGATCACAAATATCGCGACCAGCCTTGCACGCGTCCAGGTTCTCAGCAGGATCGGAGGACTGGGCAAAGGCCAAAATCGGCAACAGGCTGAGACAAGGTGCTAGCGCGCCAAAACACTTCTTTAAGTTGAATTTCACGTTCTTGCCGCCTTTCGAGCGATAGATAAAGATTAACTGCGATGGACCAGCACGCCCGGTTGTTCCCAAGAGCTGCGCAATGCGTGCCTCCTCGTGACACGGATCCATACCAACAACAACCGTCTCATCATCAAAAAACCCAAGCGGCCGAAACCAATAGGCGGTCCCGGCTGGCCCGGAAACTACTTCTTATCTTCTCTGGCCTCGGCAATCTTGGCCTGTTGGCCCGCCTCGGACACAGCTTTCAGGAACGCATCTGCGCTTCGTGGAGTGGTCGCTTTTCCCGAAAGAATGTTGCGGAACATCATCTGCTTGCCATAGATAGCGTGAGTGGAGTCATTGTCCTGCTCTACAACTGCCCCTTCCAACGTCAGGCCTGCGAAGACACCCTTCGAACGCGAATAAGTCAGCACCTCGGTGTTCATCTTCCAATCCGTCCCGGCGGAAGCATGACGGCCAACGGGGCCTGCTGCGACTGATCCTTCCCCAGTGAGTTCAAATTTGCTGGAAAGCAGGTGCTGGAAACCTTGATCGTTCATGACCAGCATGACCAGGTCTACACCTTCGAGGCCGATCTGCAATCCGGCACTCCCACCGCCAACTGAGACAAAGGCGGGGGCGCTCCAACCTCCAACTGTACGGCAAGTTGCCACACCCCGTCCGTGCTTGCCACCAAAGATGAAGCCGCCTTTGATCAAGTTCGGCACCACCAGGATGCATTTTGCATTGCTCAAAACCTCTTCGGGGATCCCTTTGTCTGGAGTCGCCATTATCGCGTGCACCACTTCGACGGCTGAGTCCAACCGTGCGACGGAGTCTTGCCGGGCCGAACCCGCCCACGCGTACGTTACAACCATCCCTACGACGCTCATCAACAGCAATGACGTTATTTTTTTCATGAACTTTTCCTTTAGGTCCTGCGGAACTAAGAGGAGACAACTTCAGATAGCTGACTTAGCTCAGAGGACCTGAAAGAGAGAGAGGAGGAGCTCGTCTCAAGGATCATGATGGGCGCAATCTAAACGAATAGCTGGTCTGAATTGCTCAGTTCATAAACATCGTAGATAGACCCCTCAGCAATGGCTGACTAAAGAATGAGTGGCGATGTGAGCAATTCGGCACAGAATTGCAGGCCTTGCCGCTGTCATTGTTATATTGCCGGAATTGAACTCAATCAGCTGGACCTGGCAAAGGTGAAATTGATGGAACAGTATCGTCCTTCCCTCCGTCGGCGGCTGGCGTCGGTACGGGAATCGCTTCAAAGGTTGCTATCGAGACTTAGACCGCAGATCCACGAAGTTCGATTACAAAGGATGTGTCCATTTTGCGGGCTGATCACGCCGCGAGCCACGCGCGTTTGTCTGGAGTGCGGAAAGTCGATCAGCGCCGTTTCGCTTGAGCGAAAAGAAGCACAGCAAGGATAGACATCGGAATTCGATATGCTCTGGGACAAATCCCAGTCCAAAATCGCTCCCGCCGTTCCTGAGGCCCTTCCAAAGTCGCAGCGGAAAACGAACATCCTTTAATCAGACGGTTAATTGGAGGCGTCAGCTTTCTGCTCTTTTCCGTCTTCCCTGGACCTACGGGTACGGCGGAGTTGAGCGGCCCTTTGCGCCAGCAGCGTTCCGTCCTTACGTTGCGTCGGCTTCACATTCAAGACAAAGTGGACGGTAGCCCATAGAAAATGAGCTCCGTCGGACTTGATTACGAGAGCATCAACGGACTTAAGCGCTCCGTCCGGCAAATCCAGATGATCGGCAAGCATTACGATTGGGAGCTGTGGCTTGACCTTTTTGATGTCTGCTGCAACGACTGCACCATCCATCAGACCCAGATGGTACTCAAGCACAATTGCATCGATGGGCCGCGACGACAAAAGCTGTAGGCCCTCCGAGCCACTGGTCGCTGTAATTAGCTCGTATCCGTTTTCTCGCAGGAGGGCCAATTGACCCGGGTCTCGGTGAATGCAGAGGAGAGTGCTGTTGGCAGCCATTCCATTCAGGTATAGCTGCGGCAGTCCCAAGAGTCTGCCCAGAATTGCTCACATCGCAGTTCACTGAGAACAGAGCAATTGTGACCAGACCTCTGGGGAATGGTGAGCTTAGCATCGTGTCGTATCTTTTCTTTTGAAGGACTCCCTATGAGAAGACAGTATCTTCATCTCTCCACTTACCATTGCGACGCGTGCGACGGCCCCGTCGTCGCTGGGTCGCTGGCGGTTCGCGAGAACGAGATATCGAAAGAAACCGATATCCGACAGGTGGGAGCAGTCTGCCTATCGTGCGGCCATCGGCAGTATGCAGCGACCGCGCCGGCGTGCGCCCGTCATTTGTTGCCTATGGAGTGGGCTGCTACCGATACGATCAAGGTTTCTTCCCTGACCACCGCTTTCGTGGAAGCACTCAATCGCGCCGACCTGCATTAAACAGCTTGGGCAGCAGAGCGAGAAGCCGCAGTAACGAAATCGTTTCAGGGTTTTAGTTTATTCTGGGCACCCTCAGATTTTAGAGGGTGCCATTTTTGCTATGAGAGCAGTTCTAGTCGTGCAGAACGACGTTGAGCAGCGAGCTATGGACCTGCAGAGCGCCTTCCGAGCCGCCGGCGTAGTGAATGAAACCCAGCTTCCGGAATCGATTCATGAAGAAGCTAACACGCGATCGAGTGGTCCCAACCATTTCGGCCAGCGTCTCCTGGCTGATCTTGGGGACAACAGTTTCGGGAATGCCGTCCTTGCCAAAGTGGGCGAGCAACAGCAGGACGCGCGCCAACCGCTTCTCACTGGAGTTGAACAGCTGGTCGACAAGATCCTCTTCATAGCGGATGTTCCGCGCCAGCAAATAAGCCACGAACATTTCAGAAAGCGCGGGTTCACGATGAAGAGCATCCATCATCGTCTTCCTCTCCACCCGCAGAATCTCGCAATCGGTCATGGCCGCCGCGGAGCCCATTCGTAACAGTTGGCCTGCTAGTGACCCTTCCCCGAAGAAGTTCCCCTGGCTGACGATCGCAATCGTTGCCTCTTTGCCGATCTTGGATACAACGGTGAGCCTCACTTTGCCTCGTTGCACATAGAAAACGGCGTCCGCTTCATCCCCCTGCGCAAATATCGATTGCTTTTTCGGGACTGTCAGGATCTTCCTCCCCTCGCCGATAGTGGCGAGAAAAGTGTCAGGGTTGAATCCGCCGTTCTTCTTTGAAACCACTGAAGATCTCATCTCCGACAATTGTAGTCGGATATCACAGCAATCCCGCAAAAATAAAGCGCGCCAATATCTATGGGCAGTGAGCAATTCTGAACAGTATTTCAGGAGGGCCTGGGTGACAGTGATCATTTATTTTGGTGTTTTAGCGATTTTCCGTTGCTCGCAAGTGTCTAGTAATTCTTCGCGGCAGATTCCTAGCAATAGTGGTCACAATTGCACAGCCATCTTCCGGCGACCAGTCCAATATTGGTACTGCAAACGAACAGAGACCGACGAACTGATTCGTTGCGCGTCACGAAACCGATCTCCCAAGTTCTCGTGATTCCTCAGGAGAATCTACGAATGATGAACAGAGTTTTGTTGCTCACTGCTCTCGTGCTGGTCCTTCCGTTCGCGGCCTTTGCCGGCAGCAGCGTCGACTTTACCAACAGCGGCGGTACTCTCTCAGGCACCAATAGCGGCCTGACCCTGACAGGATCGACGCTGATCGCCGCGAATGGTCTAGGCGGAGGGCTCATCACTGGAAGTAATCTCGGAACGGTCAGTTTTAGCACAGGCGTGCTAAGCGGTGGCACGCTGCAGATGGGCGGCACGTTTGCCGCGGGTGGTGCGTTTAGCATCTCGGGAAATGGTACCGGCGGTATTCCTAACGGCGTCATCTTCAACGGCTCGTTCACGGGACCGGTAACCTGGACTCTGGTAACTCTGGGGAACGGGACCCACAACTACACACTGACTGGTTCTCTGACCGGAACCTGGTACGCCGGAGGAACGGTCAATGGAGCGACCGTCCAATTGACCATCAACACAGGTCGCGGTTTTTTCAACGGGCAGACTACCGTTTCGAGCGGTGATACCAACTTCACGACTGTCCCAGAGCCCGGCACTCTTAGCCTTCTGGGCACAGGCTTGATTGCTGTTGGCGGGATCGTGCGACGCAAATTGCAGACGTTGCGCAGTTAGCATCCTGCAAGTTTCGAGCTTTTGACCAAGTCCGCGCGGCGAACACTGCCGCCGGACCTTTAGGGAGACCACGAATGCCATCCACCGTTGAAGTCGGCACGATCCTGATGAGAGAGTGGCCCGGAATGCCGACCCTCATTGGAGTTGAAACCGAGCCCCTTTTTGAGGGGTGGAGCACGGTTAAAGTGCCGTATATATCCTCTCTTGATCGCAAGATACGCTCTGCTGGATGGAACTTCTTTTTTATGGCTACAGAAGTCAAGGCGATGTTCTTCGGATCTCTCAGTGCGACGAAGATCCAGAGTGCGTTGAAGCGGATTTTGGCCAAAGTGAAGCTCCAGCGCTTCAACGGCCTTGAGGTCACTGAAATTGTTGCCCGGCATTTCCTCGGAGTGCCCTATGTCACCATGTCCGCGCATTCCCGCCATTTGCAACGGAGCTGCAATCTGGACAGCGCGGAAGCACGCCAGACGTCCCAAGACAACGAAGAATGGGCCAGAGGTTGAGTTGCTTTTCAATCACTCGCCAGATCGGTAAGCAGGAGCCTTCGTTTGAATGAACAGATGGATCTGTACGTTGGCATAGCTGTGACCTTGATTTTCCTGGTCGGGTGCTTCCTCGTCGCCGTAAGTCTACGTCAACGATTCGAAGAACGCAGACGCCAGCGAGGGTGGAGCGCGGCCCGGACCCGGCCACCCGCAGAAAGCAAACCACTATGAATCCGAATGGAAACCTCGAGCGAATTCTTGAATCAGCCGTTGTCAACCATTGGGCGGATTTGACGCGCGGCACTCCCGCCGGCTTGATTCACATTGAATACGGCTTTGCCGACGGAGGAACTCTGGACTATCTCAAGGTCTGGTCATCCCTCAGTCGAGGTCATTGGCTTCTGGCATGTGAGTATTGGATGTCGGCGAACACGTTTCACGCCGCCGGTATTGGCTTTGAGAATGGATATCAATCCGAAGGTCTGGCAGACGTTCTGGAAGTTGCGATGCAACATCAGAGCTCTTTCGTGCTGCCCTCGAACCTCGGCCGGCAGGGACTGCTCCAGATCTCAACGCCGACTGCAGAAGAATGCGCAGCGGCCGCGACACTGATAAGCGAAGTCTTCGACCGCCTCGCATCACCACTCGCGCAGCCCGCGGTCGCCTGAAGGATTCCGCATTCACTCACTTTTCCGCGGCCGCTAGACGGCGGTCTCGATGCGGTTCTGTTCGGGGCAGACCCGTGCTGAGTTCGCACTTTTCGCCTCGCTTCGCGCCACAGGTGGGACACCGAACCGCCAGCGCTTCCTTCTCCGTGACTTTCATGCCTACACAATGCGCGGTAATTTGCCAATAAGATGGTCAATTCTGACCATCGCGCGGTTTTACTCGAGGCGCATCATTGATATCAAGAAAGCCGCGTCGTAGCTTCATCCTTATTTCTAGGAGGATCTCATGTTCACAAAGTTGGCTACGCAAGCAAACAAAGTCCCTGAACCACCGCCGACTCATGCACGAGCGCCGTCCGATTCGGCTAGCACCGAACAGCCACCGGCGCCTGGGACCCCATATAAGCCTTACTCCCAAAAGCCAACGGTGTCCGAACCTCCATATGAGCCTTACGGCGAAAAGCCTGCTCTGGATGAACTTCCGTACGAGCCTTACAAAGGCATCTAGTTGTGGGCTGATTATCCGTCGAGGAGGGGCGCGCACCGTCTGAACAATTGGGCGAAAGAGGAGAAAACATGAAGAACATCAAATTCGTTGTAAAAGTGAACCGGAGTGGTACTCGTGCCCCTGAATATGTGCAGCGGGTTGATCCGACACCAATCCACATGACGACCAACCGAAAGCTGGCACTCGTTATGGGGAAATTCACGGCCGAGGATGCGGCTAAATCCCTCCAAACTTCCCAGTGCATCCCGGAGTTGGTGCCTGTGGAGGTCACTGCCTAGCACTCTGGTATTCTGCCCAACGCGGCGAAAGCTGAAGATCTGAGTCACAAACGGTTTCTCCGCGGGCCGCCCCTATTTGCACATGTGCTTCGTTATTTGCAGTAAGCGAGCAATTCTGCACAGTCAAATCATGGCTAGAGCTTTACCATCTCCCAACTGTGGTTTGGGGCTCTCCTAGTATTGGTGTTTCCCTGAGGTCGTTCCCAAGCAGATCCAAGGATCCGCATGGCCTCTCGGGGCAAGATGAGGAATGGCCATGAAATCTCCCTACGGTCTCAATATCCTCGACAACTGCACGACGTGCCCCGTGCGGGAGCAGCACCTTTTCTGCAATCTTTCTCCGTCCGCGTTGCAGCGACTGAATGGCATCACATCCGCCGGTTTATCCGCGCGCCGCGATGCTGTTCGTTGAGGGCCAGCAGGGACGTGGGGTGTTTGTGCTTTGCACCGGGAAGGCAAAACTGTCTACCACTTCGCGCGAAGGCAGGACCATCATCACTAAGATCTCAGAGCATGGAGACGTGCTGGGGCTCAACGCGACGATTTCCAACCGTCCCTATGAGGTGACGGCCGAAATGGTCGAGCCGGGTCAGGCTAATTTCATCCCCTCCGATGCCCTGCTGCAATTTCTGCACGACTATGAGGAAGTAGCGCTGCGGGTGGCACAACAACTCAGCCGCAGCTACTATTCGGCCCATGAAGAAATTTGCACCCTGGGATTAGCCAACTCCCCGCAGCAAAAGCTTGCCAAACTCCTGCTGGGCTGGTCCGCTGAGCGGGGAGACTCAAGCCATTCTCCTCAGCTGCATTTAGTGCTGACCCACGAGGAAATCGGGGAGAGATCGGCATCACCCGCGAGACCGTCAGCCGTTTGTTTTCCAACTTCAAGACGAAGCAATTCATCCAGTCGAAGGGTGCCCGTTTGGTAATCCTTAACAGGCCTGCAGTCGAACGAATGGTACAGATGTGAATCGGTCGAAATGTCCTGGCGGAAATCACAGACGCCAAGGATCGGCTCGTAGGCTTCCGCCGCGGGAGCATCGGCCCGGAGCAATATACCCGATCGGTATCAGCAGCAACCGCACTCCGCCATGGACATACTGTCTCCACTGATCTTGCTTCACCAAAACGGATACAAGGCTTTTACAGAGATCGCCGGTGGCGAGGATTTGGGACTTGCTACGGTGGAAGTTCAAGGCAACTCCAAAGAAAGCTTCGCGAAGACTGCAGTAAATGCGGTGGCAGAGGGAGCAAAGACTGTTCGGAGTATGAAGTAGGCGCCAGTGGCGGAATTCGAGATGGAACTCGACTGCTAGAACATAGCCCAACACCGCAGCACAACAACGATTTACTTTAACTTAGAACAATCGTCGTGCCGCAGGTGGAAAGCGGACAATGAGTTTTTTAGCCCTGCACATTAGCCTATGTAGATCCGCGCTGTACTGAGACTGCCAACTTCCAATTGGTGTGATCGCTTCTCATTTCCTGAGCCGTGATGTTGTAGGTATGCACAACGGTCCATGAACGTGGATCGCCGTCGCAGTGCAGAACCATACCGGGCTTCGGCTTCAGGGCAGCGTCGAGCCATGTCAGTGTATGCGTTGTGTCAGTTCTCAATTCGACTTGGATGACATGCCCCATTGCGCTCCTCCCCCCGAGAGTGGCTCGCCAGGCAAACAAGATCCAGATCAAGGTTGCAGGTGAGCTCTCGACCTGCGGCAACAGAGAGTCACGCAGGTGTGGTTCTGTCGACTCGAACTTCACGCCAGAGGAGATGTAGCACTGAACCTCGACGCGCGACTGATCAATTTTGAACAGTCCGCAAGTCCACTCGCAGTGAATACTGATAGAAGATAATCCACGTGTGGATGCCAAGCCAAAGGCGAGAGTGTCTAAACAGCCAGGTTGCTTCAAAGCGCCAGCATTCGCACGAGAGATCGGAAGAAGGTTTAGGAACTGATGTCGCTGCTAAAAACCGCGTTCTCCGAAAAGACCCTGGAATTGGTCGGCCCCCGCCCTGCATTACGTGACGGGCCTGCAGCCGTACGCGCACAATTGCATGCGAAGCCACTACTGCCCAGCCGAATCGCCGTGATCGGCAATTATCTTCCGCGACATTGTGGTATCGCTACCTTTACTACAGATCTGTGCGCAGCCATATCGGGGGAGTGCGGGTCAGCTCGATTGTTGGCGCTCCCGGTTAACGACACCGAGGAAGGATACGACTATCCCGATCGTGTGAGATGGTCACTCACGCAAGACTGTGTGAAGTCGTATCAGGAAGCCGCCGAATTTTTGAACTTCAACAACATCGACATGGTGTGCCTGCAGCACGAATATGGAATTTTTGGCGGGCCGGCGGGTAGCCATATCTTGCATCTGCTACGCGGTCTGAAGATGCCGGTGGTAACCACGCTGCACACCGTTTTGCGCGAGCCGAATCCTGACCAAATGCTGGTCATGCAGGAGATTGCGGAACTCTCTGACCGACTCATTGTCATGAGCCAGCTGTCGTCCCAGTTCCTGCAGGAAATCTTCAAGGTGCCTGGCAGCAAGATCGACATGGTGCCGCATGGAGTTCCAGACCTGCCTTTCCTGGATCCGAATTTCTACAAGGACCGGTTTGGCGTAGAAGGCAAGGCGGTACTGCTCACGTTCGGCCTGCTCTCACCGAATAAAGGCATCGAAAACGTTATCAGGGCACTGCCGCAGATTCTGTCCAAACACAAGAACGTTGCTTACATCGTCGCAGGCGCCACTCATCCTCACATCCTGCGCCGCGAGGGGGATAAGTACCGAGCCAGTTTGCAGGCCTTGGCGAAGGAAGTTGGGGTAGAAGCGCAAGTCATCTTCCACAACCGTTTTGTCAGTCCAGAAGAGATGGTCGAATTCATCGGCGCCGCGGACATCTACATTACGCCTTACCAGCACGAAGCGCAGGTGGTATCGGGAACGCTTGCCTATGCGTTAGGGGCGGGGAAAGCGATCATTTCCACACCGTATTGGCACGCGATCGAGTTGTTGGATGACCGCAGGGGCGCGCTGGTCCCATTTCAGAATCCCGATGCGATCGCGCAGAAGACGATCGAACTCCTGGACACTCCCGCGATTCGTCACTCTATGCGCAAACGTGCTTACCTGTTCGCGAGGGAGATGGTATGGAAACGAGTGGCGCAAGGTTACATGGAAAGTTTTGCGCGGGTTCGCAGCGATCGCATGGAATTTCCAAAAGTGCAGTTCGCGTCCCGAGTGATTCCTAAGTGTTTAGATCAGTTGCCGGAATTGAAGCTGAATCAGTTGAATCGGATGACCGACGACACCGGGATACTACAGCACGCGATCTTTACAATTCCGAACCGCACAGAGGGATATACCACCGACGACAATGCCCGAGCTCTCATACTCGCCGTACTGCTCGAAGAACTGGACGTAAGGCAACCAGAAAAGAATCAGCAGTTGCAAGTTGATCCAGCCACCGTAGATTCCGCTTCCCTGTATTTGTCTTTTCTAGAGCATGCCTTTAATTCCACGAAGGGCAGATTCAAGAACTTTCTCCACTATGATCGGCGTTGGAACGAGCCTGTCGGATCCGAAGATTGTCATGGGCGGGCCTTATGGGGATTGGGAACAGTTCTTGGCCGATCCCAAGATCAGGGACTGAGGGGTGCTGCCGGCCGTTTGTTCGAGTTCTCCCTCCCTCTGGCGATCGAATTCAGCAGTCCGCGAGCGTGGGCGTACACGCTGCTGGGAATTCAGGAATACCTCAATTCGTATCCCGGAGATCGCGATGCGCAGAAAGTAAGATCAGCCCTTAGTCGGCGACTGCTTGAAATGTATGAGTCGATACGACGGCCGGATTGGAAGTGGTTCGAGAACGTTCTGGCCTACGGAAACGCGAGATTGCCCCAAGCCCTTCTTCTAGTAGGTTCAGCATGCTCGGATGACCGAATGGTTTCCGCTGGCCTCGAATCGCTGGATTGGCTGTCACAAACTCAGCACTGCGAAACCAACGGCCACTTTGTGCCGATTGGTTCGCAAGGCTTCTATCGCCAGGATGGTGCAAAGGCACGTTTCGATCAGCAACCGCTTGAGGCCGCGGGTGCGGTCTCTGCTTGTTTGCAAGCGTACCGTGTCACTGATG
>Ga0210402_10005224_pt1 | contig 11680 bp, 15 predicted proteins | sample IncBWC7MmetaG_FD_161055 | JGI IMG/M metagenome (GOLD analysis project Ga0210402, IMG submission 161055) | Forest soil microbial communities from Barre Woods Harvard Forest LTER site, Petersham, Massachusetts, United States - Inc-BW-C-7-M | ecosystem: Environmental > Terrestrial > Soil >... | reverse complement strand
TTCCACAGTTCTTATTGCCGGCGAAACCGGCACTGGCAAGGAGCTGGTCGCTCGCGCCATTCACAAGCGGTCGCAGCGGTCGTCGCATGCGTTTGTAAGTGTGAATTGCGCCGCGATACCAGCAGCTCTGATTGGCTCGGAACTGTTCGGTCACGAGAAAGGAGCGTTCACCGGAGCAACCCAGCGGCGTTTGGGGCGTTTCGAACTTGCCGAAGGGGGCACATTGTTTCTTGATGAGGTCGGCGATCTTCCCGCAGAAACCCAGATCGCTCTGTTGCGCGTTCTGCAAGAACGCCAATTTGAGCGCGTTGGCGGAAATCGATCCCTCACCGCTAACGTGCGAATCATTACCGCGACCAATCGCGACTTGAAGGCCGCCATCCATGCAGGAACTTTCCGAAGTGACCTGTTTTATCGGCTCAATGTGTTTCCCATCGACATACCACCACTGCGTGAGCGCAAAGAAGATATTCCGTTATTGGTGGAGTATCTGACGGAGCGTTACGCGAGTAAGGCCGGGAAGAAGATCAAAAATATCGACAGAAGAACGATGGAATTGTTTCAGACGTACCACTGGCCCGGCAATATTCGCGAACTCCAGAACGTGATCGAAAGGGCGGTGATCCTGTGCGATGGCGAATCACTTTCGGTTGATAAAGTCTGGCTGCAGCACGAATCACCCCGCGCCCACCAACCCGCAAAAGGACTGGGTCGACTGGGCGCCCGCCAAGAAAAGGAATTGATTGAATCCGCCTTGGCAGAAAGCCGGGGACGGATCGCAGGACCGTCCGGCGCGGCTGTCAAGCTCGGCATCCCGAGATCGACTCTGGAAACAAAAATCAGAAGCCTGCGGATTAACAAACATCGCTTCAGGTCCCAATAGAGCTGTAGCCGTGTGCCAAGAATGCCTACTCAGGGCGGGTTCCTCGAACCGACGCATTCGTCTGACACCGAGTCTCGCGAGCTGCAGCTGAGACGCTATTCAAATGCCAGTCGCAGCAACTCCCCGTGAGCGATTGGTATTGCGACGGCTTGCGGGTGCATCTTCTCGACGCCCCGCCCCTGTGACTTATCTCTTGACCAGCCTGAACCCAAATCCTCGTCCCAGATGTTGACCGTAGGCGAGACTGCCCCAAAGCGAGGCGATCACTTCTAACGCGTAAGATTGTGCAAGCGGCCCGCAATCCTGGCCCTCAAATCCCAACTCCTCTGCCAGCACACTTGCGACCGCTTTCGCAGCCGCATCCTCGCCAGCATAAAACATTGTCAGGCGCCCTTCGGCATATCGGGGATTCTCCATGTTCTCAAATCCGGTACTGTTGAAAATCTTTACGACGCGCGCGCCCTTCGCCCACTCGGCGACTCGCTCACCTCCCGACTTCCCGTCGCTGTGATCGAGCTTTGGCCATTCCATGACGGGATTCGTGCAATCGAAAACAATCTTGCCTCGCAAAGACCCGAGATCCCGGATCACCTGTTGTGCGACGGGCCAGGGAACGGTCAGGACGACAATCTCGGAAACCTCTGCTGCCTCGCGTGAAGGCAACGCTCGGGCATTCGGCCTGCCTTTTTTTATCAGATCCATGAGTTGAGGCGAGTCCGGGTCGCGCACCCCGAAGATCACCTCGTGCCCCACCTTAGCCCAGCCCAGGCCGAGAGCACTGCCCACATTTCCCGCCCCAATGATTGCGATTCGCATTGTCGTCGTCCGTCCCAGGATCGAAACGAGTTCGCCGCAGCGCATCCGAAGCCCGAACGCAGCGCTGATCTTCGTTCGTGATGTCGAGCAGCTTCAAACAACCTCCGGGGCAACATAGTGGAAATCGGCAGGCATGTGAAGTACGCACCTGCGGGTAAGTGGAGCGAAAGTAGCAGAACCGAGAAGGTGCGGGGAGACTGGCACTCGTTCCCCACCTGTGGGTAAGTAACGCACTACTCGGTGCCTAGAGACCGGAAAAATCTCCTGCTATAACCGACACGGCATTTTTCCTATCGACTGGTTCGTTCAAAGACTGGTTCCACGGGGGAGACTTCATGAAGAGAAATGGGGTTACTATCGAGCTGCCGACGCCAGATCACCGCGCGGTTTTTCAAAAGTCGACGCGAAAGTTTCGCGGCGTTGCGTTCGTCCTGTTCTATCTTTTGACCCGTGCCGCGTTTCCGCCGGTGAGTACGGCGCAAGCGCCTGTCTATGAGATCACTCCGGTGGAGAGCTCTATTAAATTCGACGTCGAATCCTCAGTGGCCATCAAGGGAAACTTCGGCAGGTGGAACTCGACGCTTACGTTTCAATCGCGCGAACTATCGACCGGCGTATTGGACATCCGAATCGAGGCAGACAGCGTGGACACAGGAAGCGGAATGAAGAACGGCAAGCTGAAGGGCAAGGATTTCTTCAATGTCAAAGAAGATCCTTACATAACGTTTCGGTCCACGAAAATCACGCAAACGGGTCCGCTCACGTTTGAGCTGGACGGAGATTTCACGATCCGCGGAGTCACGAAGAAAGAGAAATTGAAGCTCACGGATTCAGGCAAAGGCAGCCCCACAGGCATGATTATCGGGACCATGGCCTTTGACCGCAAGGACTACGGAATGAATAGCGGAATTCCATTCATCAAGATAGCGAACCGCGTGGAAGTCAGTGTGAACCTGAAGTGGCGGCGAATCAGCGGACCTCCGCCTGCGTTTGAGCAATAATCGCAAGCATGATTGAGCTGCGTCTCCGCTTGGATGTGCTTTGAGTTATGGGGTGGTGTCTCGTTTAGATCCGTCGATTTCCGAAGGAGAGTTTGCGCAGGAGTTTGTTGCAACACCCCAGTGTGCAAGCGTGTCAGATGAAATCGTGCCGGCATGAACGCTGGCGGGCGCAGTCAGTAAAGGAAAGGCCGATGTGATTTTGGGGGAACCGTGAAGAAGCATTACTTGAAGCTGGCAGCAGTTCTGGCGATCCTGCCGATTTGGAATACCTCGGCGGTCGCTCAGGGCAGCAAACTGGAAGACATTCGTGTTCATGCAGTTTCGCTCGAACGGAATTTGCTGGGCGACTCGGCCGACAAACGTTTGCCTTGTGTACCTGCCGCCGAGCTATGACGTTTCGACCGGCAAGCATTACCCGACGATCTACATCCTGCACGGATTCTCGCTTGGACGCGATGTTCTGGATGACTGGGCATCGGTGACGAAGGAGTGGATGGACAAGTTGATCGCCGCCTGCCAGATTCAAGAAATGATCGCCGTGATTCCGAACGGCCAAGACGCCTATCGCGGCTCCTTCTACACGAACTCCGAGGTTGCGGGCAATTACGAGGACTACATCGCGAAAGATGGGAAACTCACTTCCCAGTGAACTCGGTTGAAAGATACAGGGACAACCTGCTGAAGCTCCGCGGCATTTGGCTGGACTACGGGACGAAGGACGAATTCAGCCACATTCCGGTCGGAAAGAGCGATCTCTCCCGCCAGCTCGCCAAAGCGGGCATTCCACACCTTCGAAGTGTTCGTTTCGCAATTGCCCGCGTTGCGTTTAACAGTCCAGCAACTTCCCTCGAACTCCCGTGGAAATTTCCCGAAGCGCATGAGTATTTTTTCCCTCACTCGCCCGAATTTGGCCGCGTGTCGGAGAAAACACAAATTCGTCCCGTAGTACAAGACCCGCGCCTCTGAAAAACTTTATCTTGCGAACGAAAGCAGAAACGGTCCGAGCGTGGAGACGGGGTCGTGCCGCCTCGACCCCTGAAGACGCATGGGCGAGCCGCAGCGTGGGCCGCCGAGCCCACGCACGTCCTCTATCGTGTTGCGCGAAAGTTACAGTCGTGCGCCATAGAACAAGGAAGAACGAAATGAATCCATCGAAGTCGACGGAAGGACCTGTGGTACGCCACATCGCGGCTACCGGGGGTGAACTCTTCGCCTTGCTTGGGACGCTCACGCGAATCAAGGTCAGCAACCGGGAAACCCTTGGCACCTTTTGCGTGGGCGAAGCGAGGCTGCCTCCGAACGCCTTCGTGCCGCTTCATTACCATCCCGACGTGGAAGTCTTTTTTGTCCTGAAGGGAACGCTCGAAGTTATGCGCATGGAAGGCGGGAAGGCAGAATCCGTGCCGGTCGCGCCAGGCGAGATGGCCCTTATTCCGTCAAACGCGGTGCACGGATTTCGAAATACCAGCGGCAGCCATGTGAACCTCCTGGTCATCGGCGGTCCGGGAATTGAGGCTTTCCTGGTCGAAGCCGGGAATCCCCGGCATCGACCGGCCACGGGCGAGGCAGGTGCACCCAGTCCGGACGACTTCCAAAGAATGCTCGAGATTGCCAAACGTCACGGTCAGGTCTTCATCGGCGACCGCTGAGTTCCCCCGCGACAAGAGGGGATTCGCGTCAGGAGATACTTTTGAGGCTGTCTTCCGTTCCAGAGAATTTACTCGAGTGGATCGCGCTCGCGTTTAACATTGCGCCGACGCCGATCCTCGATACCTTGGTCGCGCTCCTGCTCGCCAAAACGATCATGGCGGCGACCGAAATGAACCTGTTCGATGTTCTTGAAGCTGGACCACGCACAGCCGAAGAGATCGCGCGCGAGTGCGGCGCTCAAGCGGTACCGACGGAAAAACTCCTGCGGGCGCTCTACGCTTCGAAGTATCTCCGCTTCAATGGCGAACGATATGCGTTGGCGCCTGTGGCTAGACGTTGGCTCCTCACCAACCGGCCGACATCGCTGCACTCGGCAGTCCTTCACCGCAAGCTTGACCTTCGGGCCATGGACTTTCTGACCTATCTTCGATCCGGACGAGGGCTTCCATTTCATGAAAATTTGGAATCGGAAGACTGGTTCCTTTACCAGCAGGGACAGGCTAGTCATGCGGCCTTGATCCTCGATGAAGTCGTGGCTCGCGCTCCTATGCCGAGGGGAGCGACGGATCTGCTCGACTTAGGCGGGAGTCACGGCCTGTACTCTTTTTCTTTCTGTAACCGGTACCCCGGCCTTCGCGCCCGCGTTCTTGATTTGGGGGCCCCGTCGGGAAAATTCAGCTCACCTTGGATCGCGCAAATCCCCTTGGACCGAGTGGAATTCGAGCGGGGAAACATACTGACGGCTGACCTTCCAGAGCAGGCGTTCGACGCGGTTCTGGTCGCCAATGTTTTCCACCACTTCGATGAAGCGATCAATCGTGACCTGGTGTGCCGCGCATCGAGAGCCCTGCGTCCTGGAGGAATCGTGATCGCAGTGGATGCCGTTCGCCCTGTGGCAATCGAAGAGTCCGAACAAGTCGAGTCTCTGCTGGATCTTTACTTCGGGGCAGCGAGCGGCGCAGGGTTGTGGACTATTGAACAGCTCCGAGCGTGGCAGCAATCCGCCGGCCTCGAAGTTCTGTCTCCGATTGCCATGCGTCTCCTCCCCTGCTGCAAAATGCAGGTGGGTCGCAAGTCCGACCGCACCAGTAACTCAGCCGCCTTGAAGAAGAGGAATGCCTCACAGAAGGAAAGGCTCTCCAGAGGGCCGGAGGAGGGCCAACCGGGCCAGTCCGATGGCTTGGCACTGGGCCGTTGAGGGTAGAAATGAAGGAATGCGTGTATTTGCTGACTTCGCGGTCTGACGCGGGGTGCTGCACGCCCGCTTACCTTCCACGGCATCGTTCGTCCAATGGCCTGATTATGCGAGGGTGGCTTTTCCTCTTTCCTGTGAAACGAGTCCTCGTAAGTGGTGCTGGCTGCAGAGATATTGCAAGCGATATGATGCCGACATTTTGAAGACCGATTCCATTCCGATTTACAGGCCGCAAGGCGACTACTGCGGCAAGGTTTCCGGGTGCCTTTCGTTCGATCGAATTTCGATCCTCGAAACCGAGTTCTCAAGACCCACGGTGGTGCCGCGGCATCGGCACGAACATCCACACTTTGTGCTGGTGTTGAACGGCGGTTTTGAATTCAACGCTGTCACCGGGCGAAGCAACAGTTTGTCCCTCGGAGAAGCTATCTTTCAGGAAGCGGGCGCAGTACACAGCGGCCAGGTTTTTACGAGCTCCGGACACGGGTTCTCCGTGGAACTGACACAAAATCAAAACCTGCATCCTTGTGCCGGAGGCATCGAAGGATTTTCCCGCCGCACCAGGATCTCGTCGCTGCTGACCCAGATCTACCGAGAATCACGGATGCAAGATTCCGCACAGCGCTTCGCCATCGAAGGCTTGGTGCTTCTGGTCCTGGCGACGTTGCTGCGCGAGGCCGAACCGTCGGCAAGCCAGCCACCGGAATGGATTCGTCGCGCGACACAGCTCCTCGAGGACTCCGCGTGCGAAAACCACACCATGGACGACTTAAGCCGCATTTTGGGAGTGGATCAGAAAGAAATTGCAGCATCGTTTCGCAAGTACCTTCAGTGCACTCCGGCCGAGTATCAGAGGACCCAGCGGCTCGAGGTCGCGCGGAGGTATCTCGCGGAGTCCGATTATTCCGTTGCCCGGGTCGCGGCGGAAACGGGTTTCTGCGACCAGGCGTATTTGTGCCACGAGTTCAAGCGCGTCATGAATTGCACCCCTTCGCAATATCGCTCATTGTTTCGATCGCGCAAGTCCGGACAACCTCGCGGATCAGGTAAATAGTCCAAGTCGCCAGCGTATGCCCCTTGTCCCAAGAATTCCCAGTGGGGCGATAAATACAAATCCGGCCGAATCTACAAGACCGATCGGGTGATTCAACCTAACTTTTGTGGAGGAAACTTCAGACTCGGAGGACGCAATCCCATTGCGAATCGCGACACGGTTTCTTCTTCTCTTTCTGACGGCGGGCATGGCCACTGTCGGGCCTTTCGCTCGTTCTGCGAATGCGCCTCAGGTGGATCAAAACGCGCAGGCTATCGAAGTTACTGCCAAGAAGCATGAATTCAATCCGGCGGCAATCCGCGTGAAGAGGGGTGCGCGGATTCAGCTAAAAATCACTGCCCTCGACCGGACGCACGGGTTCAAAATCAATCTCTACCCCGACGGCTCAGATTCGAAAGGTGATCCTGGCCTCGCGTTTGTTTCGAAGGCAGACTGCTTCAAGATCGAAAAGGATTCACCAACGATTATTGAATTCACCGCGAATGTGCCTGGCACCTACGCATTTCACTGCTGCAACCGTTGCGGTCTGGGTCATGGCGGAATGAAGGGCCAGGTCGTCGTCGAGCCCTAGACGACGAATGCCTGTGACGGCAAGCGCCATACGGGAATGAAAGTTAGTTAACCCAGGAATGAAAGCAGGAACCGTACTCATGAATACAGCCAGGCTTTACAAAATCGCATCCGTCTTGTTGTTTCTGTTTGCCATCGGTCATACCGCCGGACTCCTCAAGCCAAACGGTTTCGGCAACGAAGGCGACGAAGCTCTGGCCTCCATGCACACAGTCCACGTTCAGGTCATGGGGTCGGACCATACCTTCTGGGATTTCTATATTGGGTTTGGATTGCTGGTGACCGTTCTTTTTGTGTTCACCGGTATTTTGGCCTGGCAGCTGGGCAAGCTCTGGGGTTCGCAACCGGACGCGGTCAAAGCGCTGGCCTTGCCGTTTTTTCTGTGCCAGACCGCGGTCGCTGTGCTGTGTTGCACGAACTTCTTCTTGGTACCGATCGTGTTCAGCCTGCTGATCACCCTGTGTGCCGGTTTGGCCGCTTACAAGACACGAGGAGGAAGGCAGCTCAAGCAATCGGACTGAGCCGGTAGAGCTGCTCTCGTCTGGCAAGAGTGTTGGGATTGACCACTGGGTACGTTTCACTTTACCGGCGTGAAATAGAGCAAGGAAAGGCAGGGGTCGATTGATATGAATATCGGAATCATCGGAAGCGGCAACGTCGGTATGAACCTCGCGGAAATCTGGGTCAAGAATGGTCATCGCGTAAAGCTCAGTTTCTCGCGCGACGCGTCCAAGCTGCGAACTGGCGCCGAAAGTCTCGGTAAGAACGCCAGCGCCGGCTCTCCGCGCGATGCAGCCTTCTTCGGGGATGTCGTGGTGCTTGCCGTCCCTTGGGGCGCTGTGGCGGAAGCCATCGAGGCAGCGGGTCCGCTTTCGGGAAAAATTCTGTTCAGCACCGTGAATGCACTCAACACCGACATGAGCGGACTCGCCGTGGGCACGACCACTTCCGCCGCGGAGGAGATTGCAAAGCTCGCACCCGACGCGCGGGTGATTGAAGCCCTGCCTCCCTTTGCGGAGTTGCTGGCAACCGGATCGACGCTCGTCGATGGCGCGCAGGGCACGGTTTTTTGCTGTGGAGAGGACTCTGCGGGAAAGACGATCGTCAGCCAGCTTCTTCGGGAGGCCGGCGTGGAGGTAATCGATGCGGGGGCTTTAACCCAGGCTCGCTTCATCGAGCCGACGATGATGCTGCTCGTGCGGTTGGCCTACGCGCAGGGCTTTGGCGGTCAAATCGCATTTCGGTTTCTGAGGAAGACGGGGAAGGCCTCGGCATAGGCTCGCTGCGACGAAGAGCTGCTCGGGGCGGATTCGGTAGATGGCCGCCGCAATACTCGATGGGTTGCGGCGGTTCGAGAACGATTCGTATCTCTTACGGGGGTTTGTGGCGCGGCTTTCGCAGGGGGATATCTCCGCGCCGGCCGAAGAGGAGCGGAAGGCGGCGTTGAAGTCGTTGCGGAGAAGATAGGAAGAAAAACGCGCTTCCCCGCAGTAAGAGTTCGGGCATTGTTTCGCCCGTTCCCCTAAGAACATATGCGAAGAGAAAGAATGCATGCGATGCGCGGGCCGGTAAAACAAATCGCCTGTTTCCTGGTGCTTGTAGCGTGTATCAGTTTTCCTTTTTGGAGTCTCATCATACACGCCGGTCGCTTGGATATTGCCCGGGGACGGGTCGTACACATGTTGATGTGGTCCCCTGCTCTTGCGGCCCTCCTCACTTGCCGTGTGTTCGGCGTCAAGATAGAAACCCTTGGGTGGACCTGGAAGCCAGTGCGGTTTGAACTGCTGGCGTACGGCCTACCAGTGATTTACGGGCTCTTGGCCTACCTTCCGCTGTGGTGGCTCGGTGTCGCTCCCTTCCAGTATCGAGAGTTCCGGCAGGAGAGCTCCACTTCCTTGTACTTGGGAATAGGGGCCTCGTTGGTCGAGTTCGCGCTGCTTGCCACGTTCGGAGTGATTCAAAGCCTTGCCTCCGCTTTGGGTGAAGAGATCGGCTGGCGCGGGTTTCTCTTGCCCGCACTTGTCCAGCGGTTTGGGTTCCCTATCGCCGTCTTATCGAGCGGCCTCGTCTGGGCGGCATGGCACTATCCAATCCTCCTCTTCGCGGATTACAATTCCGGAACGCCTCCCCTGTTCGCGCTTTCCTGCTTCACGGTCATGATTGTTGCAACGGGCGCCATCGCTGCGTGGCTTCGCCTTCGATCCGGTTCCCTTTGGCCGGCAGCGGTCTTCCATGCAAGCCATAATCTGTTCATTCAGTCAGTCTTCGATCGCCTGACGGGTACAACGGTGCGGGCTCGGTACTGGAGCGGAGAGTTCGGACTCGCACTCGCTATCGCGGCCGTGATTGTAGCCATCTTCATTTTGCAAAGAGGGCTGAAAGTCACCTCCGCGATTGCTCCAGTAGAACAAACTCCTCAACGCGTCTAGGTCGCTTAGGCAAGGGGCGCGCGAGATGCCTTCAGGTGTCTCGGGAGATGCCGTGCCCAGGTGTTCCGGACCCCTTCCTCGGGTCAGCGGTAGGTTGTCCAAAAATACAAAACTCTCGCAATCCACAAGACGACACAGTTCATTCCGCCTACGCTCGGAATCAGGCTCGGGAAAGATTGATTCGCCCTGACCACAAGAAGTCGTGTGCCGATGACCGCGAATGACATCAAAAGGAACATCTGCCTCGCCGCAATCGGAACATGCTTGTTCGCGGTGCTCGGTCTGGTTCTTCGTGTTGCTCCGGTTCCCCATCCTGTGCCGCAAGGAAATGCACCGCGTCGCAAGATCATGATCGTCGGCGTCGCGCACCTCGTCGCAAAAAATGATCTTCACAACTCCAGCTTTGACGATCCTCTGGGCGCAGAGCGCCAGAAACAGATCGCCGACTTCATCGGACGCCTTGCGGCATTTCACCCGACGAAGGTAATGATTGAGGCCCCTTTCGGCGACACGAAAGTTCAAGAGCAGTACGAACAATACCTGAAGGGATCGTACGAGCTGGGAGCCAATGAGATTTATCAGTTCGGATTCCGGCTTGCCGGACTTTCGAAAAATACCCGGATCTATCCGATCGACAGCAGGGGTTTCCCTTTCGACTTCGAATCCCTCAAGAAAGCGGCGGAGCGGAATCGCCAGTCGGCCTTACTTGAGGAGGCCGAGGCCGAGACGAAGCCGCTCCGAGTCCGTGAAAAGGAGTTGGCGGAGAAAGGCACGATGCTCGATCTTGTCCGTTACCTCAACACGGATGAGGCCATCGACAGAAACGCCTCTTGGTACTTGTACGTGGATCGTATTGGCTCGGGAAAGGAGTACCCGGGCGCTGACCTTGTCTCGCACTGGTACGCACGCAATCTCCACATCTTCGCAAACATCCTGCGGCTCGCCGACTCTTCCGACGATCGCGCGGTTGTCTTCATTGGAGCCGGGCACGTGAAGTTGCTGCGAGACTGCGTGAAACTCCCGCCGGACGTGGAGTTCGTCGAGCCAAGACTTTTTATGGAAAGAACCGCAGGCGAGCAACAGCCATGGCGCCCCGAGACGAAATGCCTCGGGCCTATCGCCGGGTACTCGCCTCGTTACGCGTAAAGGAGAATCACAAATGGGTGCAGCAATCGACGTACTTGATCCGAAAAAACCGAAACGGATGGCCGTAGTTGCTTCGAACCCTGCGATGTCGAAGCAGACCGGCTGGCCAATCGGGTTCTGGTGGAGCGAATTGAGTCATTCGTATTGGGAATTCGTCGAACACGGATATGAAGTCAGCTTTTTCAGTCCCGAGGGAGGAAAGGTCGAACCCGATGGCTGGAGCGACCCTCGCGACGAAAGCAAGTATTCCGCGCACGACTTGATCAGCATGGGCTTCCTCAATTCCCCAGCCCACATGGCTCTTCTCGAGAACACGAAAGCAATCGGTGAACTCAAAGTGCCGGAGTTCACCGCGATCCTGTTCGTCGGCGGGCAGGGGCCCATGTACACGTTTTACGACAATCCGCGCGTTCATGAGCTCGCCGCCAGTTTCTATCGCGCGGGGAAAATAACCGCGGTGCTCTGCCACGCCACCTGTCTTTTGCTGAAGGCCAAGCTCGACGGAAAGCTTCTGGTCGACGGAAAAACCTGGACCGGGTTTGCGAATTCGGAAGAAGACTACGCGGACGACTTCGTCGGCAAGCGCATTCAGCCTTTCCGGATTGAAGACGAAGCGAAGAAGCTCGCCGGAACGAACTTCGTCGTCTCCGGTCGTTTCAAGGCACACGCCCTGCGCGACGGAAACCTGATCACAGGCCAGCAGCAGTATTCCGGTACCGCGGTGGCACGTCTTGTAATCGAAGCCCTGGGAGTTTAGAAGGCGCGCGATTGTCCGCCGATGCTCGATGCCCATCAGAAAACCAAATGACCCCCGCTAGGACACATTCCTTGGAGCCTCGACCCTCGGACCCGCACGTTCGATTGAGCGAACGCCGGCGCTTGCCAGAACTCGAAGCAGGCCGATTTGGGCGGATGTTCCCAGAATTGGCTCCGCAC
>Ga0210402_10005223_pt1 | contig 11683 bp, 9 predicted proteins | sample IncBWC7MmetaG_FD_161055 | JGI IMG/M metagenome (GOLD analysis project Ga0210402, IMG submission 161055) | Forest soil microbial communities from Barre Woods Harvard Forest LTER site, Petersham, Massachusetts, United States - Inc-BW-C-7-M | ecosystem: Environmental > Terrestrial > Soil >... | reverse complement strand
TTCGCGACGTTATCGACGCCGACGGGGTGCGTGCCGCCATTGCGGATGCCAAGGGTGATCCCAAGGCGTCCGTCGACCCCGCCCAAATCCTCGCCATCTTCGCCAAGGCGGAAGCGCCGCCCAATGGAGTGCTGCGCGGCCGGCGCACGACGATGCTATCGGATGCCGACATCAATTATGAGCGGCACGCTCGCGCGGCCCTCGGCGCCGTGATCGCTTCCGTGACCGGGGATGCCGCGATTTTCGTCTCCGGCGGCACCGAGCACCAGTGCAAGCCGGGAGAAGCGCCGATAGCCGCGATCGTGCGCGCCTAGCTCCGCCGCTCGCTGGCATCGAATTTGCTAGGTCGAAACTTGCAGCAAGACTAAGCTCCCGCCGCCAAGGCGAGAGCCCCAGCCGAGATGGTTACTAGGTAAGGAACACACCCATGATCACACGCACTTTCACGCACCATCTGCACCGTTCGATCGCCGCCGCGGCATTCGTTACTTTGACTGCGTTCGCCGCGGCCGCCGAGGAGCCGAAGGCCGCCATCCTCTTGCCCGGCAGTGCGAACGACCAGAGTTGGAATGCGCTCGGCTACTCGATTCTAAAGAGCCTCGAATCGCACGGCTTCAAGACCGCCTATTCCGAGAACGTCGCCGACGCCGACGAAGGCGAAGCGTTGCGCGACTATGCCAGCCACGGCTACCTCGTCGTCATGGGCCATTCCGGGCGCTTCGTCTCGGCGATGGAGCAGGTCGCGCCGGAATTTCCAAAAACGCAGTTCATCGCGGTGAGCGGCAATGCCGGCAAGCCGCCCAATGTGATGTCGATCGACTGGAACAATGCCCAGTTCGGCTGCCAGATCGGCACTCTCGCCGCGCGCATGAGCAAGACCCACAAGGTCGCCGGCGTCTACGGGTTGCAAGGCGTCCCCAACATCACCGCGCAAGCCGGCGGCTTCCGCATCTGCGCGACGAAGGCCGGCGCGCAGGTGACGATCCTCTACATCAAGAACATGGAGGACGCCGCAGAAGCCAAGGAGGCGGCGCTGTCGCTGATCGCCCAGGGAGCCGACGTGATCACCGGCAAGTTGAACGCCGCAGAGACCGGCCTCGTCCAGGCGGCAAAGGAAAAGCAAATTTACGTCACCGGCCGCGGCTTTGATCAGACCAAAATCGCGCCTGACCTGGTGCTCACCAACATCATCGAGGACTGGCCGGGCATGTTCGGCAAGACGGCCGATCGGGTGAAGGACGGCAAGCTGTTCGGCACCTTCGTGCTTTACGGCTATGACACCGCCCCGGTTACCGGCGCAAAGCTCGAATATCTGGAAGGCAAGGTATTCAATCCGATTGTGCCCGAAGCGGTGGTCAAGGAACTCAACGATCTGGCGGCACAGTTTGCCTCGGGTGCGATGAAGATCGCCCCGACGGTAAATGATGCCCGTAGTGGAGGCTAGGCGAACGCGCGGCACTCCGCGCGGATTGCAACGCGGCGCCGCGCCGCGATCCGTGGCGCGAGCGCCGAAGCGCGCACAACGCCGGGCGAAGCAAAGAGACGCAGCGCCCGGCTCGGCAGATAGCGTAAATCTGCGGGCAACGTCGCGCCCGCAGATTCATGTCTCGCCCAATCCGGCCTAGTCCATGGCTCCGCTCCTGAAAATGCGTGGCATGGTGCGCACGTTCGGCGCATTGCGGGCCAACGACGGGATCGATCTCGACGTGCAGCCGGGTCAGATTCTCGGTCTGCTCGGCGAGAACGGTTCGGGCAAAAGCACGCTGATGAAAGTGCTTTTCGGAATGCTGCCGCCCGATGCCGGCACTATCATCTTCCGCGGCCGAGAACTTTCCCGTCACCATCCCCGCGAGGCGATGGCGGCCGGCATCGCGATGATTCACCAACACTTCATGCTGATCGAGGCGATGACGGTGGTGGAGAACGTGATGCTCGGCTGGCAGCAGGCGGGGCGCGTTATCAGAACCGCCGCCATCGCGGCGCAGGTGCGGGAAGCAAGCCGGCGTTTCGGTCTCCACCTCGACCCTGCCGCGCTCGTCGCCACGCTGCCGCTGGGCCGCCGGCAACGCGTCGAGATCCTCAAGGCAATCCTGCGCGATGCCGAACTCCTGATCCTCGATGAGCCGACCTCGAACCTGGCGCCGACTGAAATCGCCGATCTGCTGACGATTCTTCGCCGCCTGCGCGCAGAGGGGAAGGGCATCATCTTCATCACCCATAAATTGCCCGAAGTCTTGGAGATCTGCGACGAAGTGGTGGTGTTGCGGGATGGCCGCGTGTCCGGTCGCGCGCCGGTCGCCGGGGCGAGCCGGGCCCGGCTCGCCGAGATGATGGTTGGGCGCGATCTCGCGCGGGCGCACAAACCCGTTCCGCGTACACCGGGCGGCGTGCGCTTATCGGTCAGCGATCTTACCGGGCCGGGATTTGGTTCTTTGAGTTTGGACGTGCGGGGTGGGGAAATTCTCGGCGTCGCCGGCGTCGACGGCAACGGGCAGATCGAGTTGACCGACACACTGGCCGGGATGCGCCGCGCGCAGGCGGGCCGGATCGTGCTCGATGGGCGCGACATCACGCATGCCCCGGTCGCCGCGCGGGTGCAGGCGGGCCTGGCGTACATTCCGGCCGATCGCGCCTCGACCGCACTGGTGCGCGGGATGTCCGTTGCAGAAAATCTGATGCTGCGCGACAGCGGCAGCTCCCCTTATGCCCGCGGCCCATTCCTTACCCCCGTTCCGGCCGCGACCAAGGCGCAAAAGCTGATGACGGAATACGACATACGCGCCGCAGGCCCATCGGCCGTCGTCATGCGGCTTTCGGGCGGCAACCAGCAGAAGATTGTGGTCGCGCGGGAGCTCGACCGCGCGCCGGCGGTGCTGGTGGCGCATCAGGCCGCCTGGGGCCTCGATCCCGGCGCCACCCGTTTCGTGCTGGACCAGGTCATCGCCTTGCGCGACGCTGGCGCCGCGGTCGTCTATGTTTCGTCGGAGCTCGAGGAGGTGCTGGAGATCAGCGACCGGATTGCGGTGATGGCAGGCGGCCAGTTTGCGGGCGAGATGCCGACCGCCGAGGCGGACCTCAAGCAGATCGGTCTCTGGATGGCCGGGCGGCCGGAATGATGGCGCCAGTCTCATCGTTGCCGATCACGGCGTTCAAGGGACGAGCCTTCCGCCTGCAGCTGCGCGAGGGATTGGCCGGACGGATACTGCTCGCTGTACTCCTCTCTATACTGTGCGCCGCTGCGCTCGTCGCCCTGTCGGGACACAATCCAGTGGAGGCATTTGGCGCGATGGCGGTAGGGGCCGTCGGATCGCCGCATCAGATCGGTGCAGCCTTGAACCGCACCACGCCCTATTTGCTCGCCGGCAGCGGCGTCGCGCTGTGCTTTCGCGCCGGCATCATCAACATCGGCGCCGAAGGCCAGATCGCGGTCGGCGGCATCGGCGCGACGGCGGCTGCGCTTGCCTTTCCCCTCGATGCACCGTTTGCCGTCGCGGCGTCGCTGTTGAGTGCGGCTGCCGCCGGAGCGGTGTGGGCGGGCTTCGCCACTGCGATCCACCTGGGCCGGCGCGTGCACGAAGTGCTGACAACCTTGCTGCTGAATTTTGTCGCCCTGCTGCTGGTGCAGCAGGTACTGGCCGGGCCCCTTGGGCAGTTCGGTGCCGGCTTTCTTCAATCGCCCGAGCTGCCGCGGGCGGCGTGGCTATGGCGCATGCCGAGTTTCGGCGCGCATTCCGGCTTTCTGATCGCGGTCGTGGCTGCCGCAAGCCTTTCCTTCGTCCTTTGGCGCACGCGCTTCGGCTTTGCGTTACGCGTCGCCGGCAGCTCCCGGCCAGCGGCGGCCTATGCCGGGTTCTCGCTGCCGCGCCTTACGTGGAGCGTCATGCTGCTGGCGGGCGCGCTGGCCGGGCTCGCCGGCGGCATTGAAGTGCTGGGCGTTCATCGCCGGCTGATCGAGGGCTTTTCTCTCGGCTTCGGCTTCAAGGCGGTGACGGTCGCATTGCTCGGCGCATTGGAACCGCTGGCCATAGTTCCGGCATCGCTGTTCGTCGGCCTGCTCGAGGCGGGATCGCTATCAATGCAACGGCAGGTCGGCGTTCCGTCGGCCCTCGTGGTGGTGATCGAGGGTCTGACGATGCTGTTTGTTCTTGCAGCCACAGTCCGCCGCGCATGACCGAGTTCCTCGCCGCCGCCATTCGCATCGCGACGCCGCTTATGTTCGCCGCACTGGGCGGCATATTGTCGGAGCGCGCCGGCGTTTTTGCCGTGGGCCTCGAAGGCATGATGCTCGCCGGCGCCTTCGCCGCCGTCGTCGGCACATGGTGGAGTGGCGACGCCGGCGCCGGCGTTCTCCTCGCCACGGTAGCAGGTGCGGCGATCGGGCTCATGGTGGCGACGGTGGCCGTTCGCTTCCGGGCCGACAACATGGTCACCGGCCTGACCGCCAACATCCTGGCGCTCGGCCTGACGAGTTATTTGCTCCGCGTCCTCGCCGGCGGCGGTCAGCCGGTCGCCATTCATCTGACGCCGCTCGCCGCCTGGCCGATCCCTGGCCTCGCGGATCTACCCGTGCTCGGCCCGCTGCTCTTCGTGCAGCCGCCGCTCACCTATCTTGTGGTGCTTGGATGTCTCATGCTCGCGCTGTTTCTCCGCCACACCCAGGCCGGGTTGACGCTGCGGGCCAGCGGAGAAAACCCGGAGGCGGTGTTTGCCGCCGGGGGCAACCCTTTGCGCGTCCGCATGCTCGCGGTTATAGCCTGCGGGGCGATCGCCGGATTGGGAGGGGCGGTGCTCTCGTTGCAGCAAGTCGGCACCTTCACGGACGGCATGACCGGCGGGCGCGGCTATCTGGCGCTTGCGTCGCTGATCGTCGGACGCTGGGATCCGTGGGCGGCGGCAGCAGCGTGTCTGGTGTTCGGCATGGCGGAGGCGTTCGAGTTGCGCTTGCAGAGTTTTGGCGTGCCGGTCAGCTCGTACATCGTGCATATGGCGCCGTATCTGCTCGCGCTTGCCGTATTGGCGGGTCTGGGCCGTTCCTCGAAACTGCCGGCCGCGATCGGGCAGCCTCTGCAAAGCGACTGACGGGAAGGCGATGGAAGAGCAAATTTGCGAAATTTCCGCCGGCTTGCGCCGCGGCACCTTGACGGCCGAGGCGCTCCTCGACCGCTGCTTGGAGCGTATCCGCCGGCTTGATCCGCAACTCAACAGCTTCGTGGCGCTGGACGAGGCCGGCGCGCGCGCCGCCGCAAAGGCGAGCGACGCGCGGCTGGCCGGCGGCTCGGCGCGATCGGCGCTCGAGGGCATACCGCTTTCGGTCAAGGACAACATCCATGCCGCGGGTCTGCCGACGACCTGGGGTAGCCGCGCGCTCGCCGGCGTCCTGCCGCCCGGCGACGAACTCCCGGTGGCGCGGTTGCGCGCCGCCGGCGCGGTCGTCGTCGGCAAGACCAACGTGCCGGAGTTGACGCTCGAGGGCTACACAAAGAACGATTTGTTTGGCGTCACGCGCAATCCGTGGGACACGCGCCTCACTCCGGGCGGATCCTCCGGCGGCGCTGCTGCCGGTGTGGCGGCCGGATTGGTCCCGGCGGCGATCGGCACTGACGGCGGCGGCTCCGTGCGCCGGCCCGCTTGTCACACCGGTCTTGTCGGTTGGAAACCATCGACCGGGCGTATTCCGCGCGTTGACGGGCTTCCCGCCATCCTGACCGACTTCGAGACGATTGGAACGCTGACGCGCTCGATCGACGATGCGCTGCTGCTCGACAGCGCCATGGCCGGCCCGGACGCCCGCGACCGCCGCTCGCTCTACGCCGCTGCCCCGCAGCGGCCGGAGGGCCGATGGCGCATCATCTACATTCCGCAGTTTGGCGATGCTCCGGTCGAGCCCGAAGTGACCTCGGTCACCGCCGACGTGGCAGAAGCTCTGGCGCGGGAAGGCTACCAAGTTCAGGAGGAAAAGGTCTTCTTTGACCTCGAGGACGCGGCGCGCATCTGGCATGTCATCTCGCGCGCCGGCGTCGCCTGGCTGATGGGGTGGGGGGACGGACGGCTCGCCGCGATGGCCGGCGCTTCGGTGCGCGCGATGGCGGCAGACGGCGCAAAGCTCACGGGAGCCGATTACATCGATGCGCTCGAGCGGGTTGCCGCCTTCCGCCGCCGCTGCGCCGAACTGTTCGCCAGGACCGATTTCGTTCTCACGCCGACGGCCGCCGCTTTGCCGTGGCCGGCCGCGATACCCTATCCGGATCGGATCGCGGATCGCGCGGCAGGCCCCCGCGATCATGCCGTGTTCACAGGTTGGGTGAACATTGCCGGCCTTCCAGCGATCAGCCTGCCGGTAGGGGTCTCGCAACTCGGCCTCCCGATCGGCGTTCAGTTCGTGGCCGGGTTCGCTGGCGACTCGGCCTTGCTCGCATTCGCCCATGAGTTCTCGCGCAAAAATCCGCCGCCTCCGCTTCCGGTTTTGACGCCGTGAAAGGCCTCCCGGCAGTTTCAAGCTGGCGTTTCAGCTGCAGCGGTGCGCGCGCACGGAAATAGGATGACAGCAAATGCGCCTCGCGGTCCCAGCAACGCTGTTCGCGATCATGACGCTCTGGATATCCTGCGGCGCAGGATCAGCACAAACCTTGCCGCAGGTAGGAGAGACATGGCGGTTGAAGATTGACGGCTTCGGGTGCGCCAGAAACGACGATTTGGATCAGTTGTTGCATTTGCATCATGATGACGACCAGACGGCCTTCTCGGCGCTGTTGCTTAGATTTCGCGGCGAAGGGCGGTGCCAGGACTTGCCGAAAGGTCTCGAGGTCGTCGTCGAACGCATTGAGCCCTATGGAATGCTGAACGATCGTCCTTGCGTAAGACGGAGCGGATCTTCTGATTGTTGGTATACGTCACCCGCGTTTCTGCGACCAATGGGCACCCGGTAGAGCTGCGGATTCTCTAATCTTGAATCTTGACGCCCGGATTGCGGTCGGCTGCCGCGTTGGCTTCGCAAGGACTAGCCGCCAACCGCCATTGCCGGCCCACCCGGAACACGGCCAGGGGCTCAGGCCCCGCGCTTCCAGGCACGTGCCGCCGGCAGCGTCGGCGGCGGCGTTGACGAAACTTCCCGCCACGTCGCCGCCCTTGGTCCAGCTTTTAAAGCAAATTGCGACGAAGGCGCGGTCGAACTGCGTCTGCGTAACGATGCCGATATCGATCCCTATATTGTGGCAACCAATGCGGACATTCCGGAGTTCGATGCTTATTTCGCAGGCGGCTTCGATGAAGAAGCGAGCCCGCTGGGCGCCAAGGGTCTTGGCAAGCTGACGGCCGCGGCGTCGGCAGCGCCGGGCATTGCCGATGCAGTCTGTTCGCGCGACCGGCAGCAAGCGCATTCGAGACCTGCCGGTCGCTACGGAGAAGCTGCTGTACGCGATACCGCACGACGGAATGCAAAACACATACGGCCACGACCAAAAGGAGAGAAGCCCATGCCTCGATCGGAGCAATTCGACGTTCTCGTGCTTGGCAGCGGGACGGGCGGCAAGCTTGTCGCTTGGCACATGGCGCAATCGGGACGACGGACTGCCGTCGTTGAGAGACGTTGGGTCGGCGGCTCCTGTCCGAACATCGCCTGTATGCCAAGCAAGAACGAGATCTCAAGCGCGAGGGTTGCCCACGTGGCGCGGGGCGGCAGACACTACGGGACGCTGACCGGCTCGGTCACCGTCGACATGGCAACGGTTCGTCAGCGCAAGCGCGAGATGGTCGACCGGCAGATTGCGCAGCACCTGCAGGTTTACCGGACGAGCGGTGCCGAATTGATCATGGGCAACGGACGCCTTCTGGCGCCCAAAACCCTCGAGGTGAAACTCAACGACGGAGGGACGCGTGTGTTGTCGGGCGACAAGGTCTTCCTCAACCTCGGAACGCACGCGGCCCTTCCGGATGTTCCTGGCCTCGAAGCCGCCCAGCCCCTCACGCATGTCGAGGCGCTGGACCTTGGCTATTTGCCACAACATTTGATCGTGATCGGCGGAGGCTATTCCGGTCTGGAATTGGCACAGGCGTATCGTCGCTTCGGCAGCCGTGTCACCGTCGTCGAGTCCGGTCCTCAGCTCATGGCTCGTGAGGACATCGACGTGTCACGGGAGATACTGCGCATTCTCGGCGATGAAGGTATTCAAGTTCTTGTCGAAGCCAAGCTGCTCCAAGTACGCGGGCGATCGGGAGGCACGGTTACGCTTACCGTGCGCACCCGTTCCGGCGAGCAACACATCGAAGGCAGCGACATCCTGGTCGCGGCTGGGCGCGTTCCGAACACCGCCGGAATTGGACTTGAGGAGGCCGGCGTTGAACTGGACCGACGCGACTACATTCGTGTCAATGACCGGCTAGAGACGACTGCACCGGAGGTATGGGCGCTGGGGGAATGCGCGGGCAGCCCGCAATTCACGCACATATCGGAAGATGATTTTCGAATCATACGTGACAATCTCGCAGATGGAGATCGCACCACGCGCGACCGGCTGGTTCCATATTGTATGTTCACCGATCCTCCGCTTGCCCATGTGGGGCTGAGCGAGGGCGAAGCAGAACGCCAGGGTGTCATCGTTCGCGTCGCCAAGCTGCCGATGGACGCCGTGCTTGGGGCGCAGGCGACCGATCAGAGGGAAGGCTTTATGAAAACTCTTGTCGGCGACAGCGACGGCCGCATTCTTGGCTTCACGATGATTGGCGCCGCAGCCGGCGAAGTCATGGCTGTGGTGCAAACGGCAATGTTGGCAGGCCTTTCCTATTCAAGCCTTGCTGATGCAGATTTTGCGCACCCGACAATGGCCGAAGGACTGAGCTCGTTGTTTTCGAGCGTGCCGCCTCGGGTGACGCAGCACGCCAAATCGAAGGTAGCTTGAACGCCGCAGCCTACCCGCGGCCATCACTCAACGGAGCCGAGTTTCGAGCTGACCTTTTTCGGCCTCGGTCCGAGTGAGGTTGCGTTGTGCTGAGGCCTTAGACCGAAGGCGGCGCGCGATGGTCACTATTTCCGTCCGGCTGCACGGGACCGCGCCTCTGGCGATGGCCTGCTTACGCTCGTAAGCCGTAAGATCATAGTGCGGCACCGATGACTTCGGTGCGGCCTGAAACGAAGTCCGTTTGATCCCCAAAGACGCTGCGAAGCGATGCAGGTCGTCGAGATTATCGGCCAGGAGGTGGCACCACTTCAGTCCCTGCCAGGCCCACATGGCCTGATCGACATATACAACCATTGCATGTTTGGCCCAACTACCGAGCGGCAGAATACACCAGCCAAAGCAGCGAAAGCGACGGCAAGGCACGGCGCGCCGACGGTCAACTCATGCGCACCAGCTTTTGCAGCGATCGCAACTCGTGATCCGGCTTCGTGCCAAAGAGGATTGGCCAATAGGTGTTGGCGACTTCGGCGACATAGATGTCGCCGCGAGAATCCAGCGCGACGCCGTGCGGCGCTATGAACTGGCCCAGCCCCTCGCCAATCGGCTCAGTGCCGAGATGGGCCAAAGTTTCTCCCTTCGCTGAAACGACTGAGAGTCTCGGCCCAAGATTGCGCACGCCCTTGGTGAGCGACGCCACGGTCTCCGGGCCGAGCTCACCGATCACCGCGATGGGCTTTTTGCCGCGAGTGACGCAGAGGCCGCAGGGGCGCATGAGATTGTGCCATTGCGCCTCATACTTGCCGTTGCCGTCGAAGACCTGCACCCGATGATTTTCGCGATCGGCGACATAGACGCGCGGCTCGCCCCAGGAGAACAGCAGCTTGCCGTCTGGCGAATACTTGTGAACGCGGGCGTTGGCATAGCCGTCGGAAACGTAGATGTCGCCTTGCGGCGAGAGGGCGGTATGAGTGCAGCGGTTGAACGGCTCTCCGCTGAATGCGGGGGCGGACTTTTTAGGTGTTCCGATTGTCAGCGCAACCTTGCCGTCCGTGGTGCATTTGCGTACCGCATGCCCAAAGTCGTCGGTGAGGTAGAGCATGTCGTCGGGGCCGACCGCGGCGCCGTGCGCGTTGGTAAAGCCGATATCCTCGCCCCAGGAGCGCAGGAATTTTCCGTTTCGATCAAAGACGATGACCGGATGACTGCCGCGCGTGAAAACGTAGACGTTGTCCTTGCTGCCGACGCAGACGGCAGCGCTGTCGCCATAGGTATAGCCGGGGGGCAGCTCGCCCCAGTTGCCGACAACCTGATACCGGTATTCTCCATTTCCGAGAATGACCGACGGGGATGCTCCGCCTGCCGGCTCGGCGCTTTGTGCGGCGCCAACGGCGCCGAGAGAAGCGGATGTGGCGGCTGCGGTGAAGCTTGCGAAGAGTTGTGGACGTGGCATCGAACAAAAGTGGCTCATGGCCATCTCCCTGCGATGTCACTGCTTCGCATACACGGAAGGAAACCGCCAGTCCGTCGGCACCACAGATCTGCAAGGGACTTCAGCGGACCCGAGGAATGCGCCGCATTTACTCAAGGAGACGTGCTAGCAATCCCGTTCAGTGACGCGAGCGCGTCGTCCGGCAGGTTGATGTCTATTGAAGCCACGTTCTCGCGCAGGTGTGCCACGGAGGACGTACCCGGGATCAAAAGAATGTTGGGCGCGCGGCGCAGCAGCCACGCGAGCGCGACCTGCATCGGCGTGGCGCGCAAGCGCGCAGCCACCTCGGACAAGATGGACGATTGCAGCGGATTAAAGCCGCCCAGTGGAAAAAACGGCACATAGGCAATGCCGTCGCGGGCCAGATCGTCGATCAGGGCATCGTCGGCGCGATGCGCCAGATTGTAGTGATTCTGCACACAGACGATCTCGCAAATGCGTCGCCCTTCAGCGATTTGCGCAGGCGTGACATTGCTCAAGCCGATGCAACGCACGAGGCCCTTGTGCCGGAGCTCGGCCAATACCGTGAGTGGGGCTTCGATCGATCCTTCGGCCGGTCCATGCGATCCGGTGCCGGCGCCGTGCAGGCTGCGAAAGTTCACGACGTCGAGCGCATCCAGTCCGAGATTGCGCAGATTGTCGTGGACCGCCTGAATGAGCTCTTCGGGGGCGAGTGCCGGAATCCATGATCCATCCGCGCCGCGCCGCGCCGCGATCTTGGTAACGATGACGAGATCGTCAGGATAGGGATGCAACGCCGCGCGGATCAGTTGGTTTGTGACGTGGGGGCCATAATAATCGCTGGTGTCGATATGGTTTACGCCCTGGGCGACTGCTGCGCGCAGCACGGCCAGCGCCGCGTCACGATCTTTGGGCGGGCCAAACACGCCGGTGCCGGCAAGCTGCATGGCGCCATAGCCCAGCCGCTTCACCACGCGCTCGCCAAGCGCGAACGTGCCAGATTGATCCATTGTGGACATGTCGATCTCCTCTCAAGACTACGCAAGCCAGGCGTTGCCCGCGGGTACCATAGCATCGGCGACGCCGGTGCCGCGGTCGTGTGTGTTTCATCGGAGCTCGAGGAGATACTGAAGATCAGCGAGCGGATCGCGGTGACGGCGGGCGGCCAGTTCGCGGGCGAGGTGGCCTGCGCTCGCGCAGTTTTTAAGGCAAATTGCGATAAATGCGCGGCCGCTTGTTCGGCGAAGGCGGAAATCTGTGGAGTAAGCATACGATCCTCCGCCAGAGCAGCCCGCCGCTGCTACTATTCTGATTGTTGCTTTATGGGCTTTCGTCCGCG
>Ga0210402_10005222_pt1 | contig 11684 bp, 11 predicted proteins | sample IncBWC7MmetaG_FD_161055 | JGI IMG/M metagenome (GOLD analysis project Ga0210402, IMG submission 161055) | Forest soil microbial communities from Barre Woods Harvard Forest LTER site, Petersham, Massachusetts, United States - Inc-BW-C-7-M | ecosystem: Environmental > Terrestrial > Soil >... | reverse complement strand
GATCAAGGCTGGCTGGCATTCCATACCTCTAGTATGGAGCAGGTACTCCAAAATGAAAAGTACTTTGTTATTACAGGAGCAGAATTTTTCACAGCTTCTCAGGGAGCGGTTTCGTCGAAATAGACGACTGTATTTGTGAAACGGTGTGCTTAGTGTTTTAGTGTTGGCGCCGGGTAGCTGGCGGCATGGCGCGGTGCCGTGCCGCGCACTAGTACGACGGCAAGGCGCACCTCCCTTAGAACTATTTCGGCCACAGGCTACGAAAATGTCAAATCGAGTCGTGCGCCTGCGGGAGCGGCTTTGGCCTTAGGGCCGCGCTTCCGGGGTCGCAAACGCCGGTTGGATTCGGCCTCCAACCGCCGTATGAAATCGTCGTTGGCGGCGGGCCGGCCGGTGCCGGTGGCTTCCCGGATCCGTTCCCAGAGAGCGCCGTTTTCGACACCCTGGGACAGCACTTCCCGCCAGGTTTGCGGACTCCACCGGGCGCGCCAATCGGCGGAGTCCACGATTCCCGTTGGATCCGCGGCTCCGGTGTGAAATGCCGCGCTCGACCACGGCCAGTCCGAAGCCTCAGCCACCATTTCGGCCCTGACCGGGTTCATTTCCACGTACCGGAGAGCCTCCCATTGGTGGTGCTCGTCCAGAGGACATGAGTAGAAGCGATTCTGCCAGAGATGGCCGCTCCGTCCGCGCCGCATGTTGAACCATCTGGCGTAATCATTGTGCGTCCAGCCAAAGCTCCTGGCCAGACCCTTCTCGGATTCTGGAATTGCCAGCAGGTGAACATGGGTGTTCATCAGGCAATAGCCGGCGATCCTGACTCCGTTTTTCCCGGCGTGGCGCGCCAGCAGACTCAGGTAAATGGCCCGGTCGGTGTCATCGAAGAACACGGTCTGCCGGCCGTTTCCCTGTTGCGTGATGTGATGCCAGCGGCCGGGCACGACAACGCGTGCAATTCGTGCCATCGCTGATAAGAGTGGGTAGACGCGCGCCAGGTTCTCAGGAATTTCGGCGTTTTCGGAGACCGTCACCGTAATGATCGTCACCGAAATGACGGGCATATACCGAATGCTTACTGGCCGCCGTTCAAGCTGACATAGCACTTGTTATCGATGGCGGAGAGGTTGCGCTGAATAAGGTAGTTCCTGGTCCCGCCCGAGACCGCCGGGAGCGACATGTTGTAGTAGGCGCCATTGGCGCCGAGGGTCTGGTTCTGGCCAAACGTCCAGGCGCATTTGTCGGCGTTTTCGTTGCCGCTGGCGTCATACCAGGCGTTGAGGTCGGGGTCGCTGGTGGCCTCTTGGAGTTCGTGGGCAATCACCGAGAGCATGCCGTCCACCCCGGCGTTGCCGTTGGGGCCGACCGTCTGCGCGGCGCAGGCGTTCAGGCAACGGTTGGCATTGCCGACGAACGAATACTTGATGTCGGTGCCGCCAACAGTGCCGCGGGTGTGCCAGCCGCAATACTGGGTGCAGAAACCGCTTTTGGCGATGTCGGAAGACGTAATCACGAAGTAGACGCCGTTGGAATCCAAGGGCAGTTTGTGGTTGGTAATGGCGTTGCTCACGACCGAAAAGACGCCGTTATCGGAGAGCCTGGAACGGGCCGCTGCGTTTACCGTGGTCTCGCCGCCGATGCCGCCGACCGATCCGCTGGCGCCGTAGGTGGTGTTGATCTTGAAGTACGGCGAATTATTCTCGCCGAACAGGAAGTCTTTGACCAGTAGCTGGCCGGCCAGGTTGTCGCTGCCGTTTAACTGGGCCCAGTTGCCATACCAGATCAGGTAGGGTGTCGGCGTGGTCATCACGGGGCCGTGGTGATTAATAATGGGGCTCAAGGCACCAGTTCCGCCCTGGGTGGGCGCGGCGTCAATCGGGTTGGTTTCGTGGGCGTTGACCGAGGGCCCATCGCTCTCGAATTGCTTTGCCCGGCTGTTCTGGCCGCCATCGTCGGCCAGCGCACCGGCTGCGCCGATCACCAGCGCCAGGGTAAAAGAGGCCAAACGGCCGCGAAGAACACTTTTCATCGGTTATCCTCTCCGTTGTTTGGTTTAGTACGTACAGTACTCGCATCAGTGTACAATAGCCCGCCTTGGTTTTGGGGAGAATTCACAAGATGGTTCACCAAGGTGGTTCTATTTGCGTTAGGGTATATCCCTGATAGCTGGGCAGGCCAGGACGCCGGGCGAGGACGCCGGGCGAGGACGTCGGGCGAGGCCCCCGGGCGAGGATCCTGGACGAGGACGCCTGCGTCTCTACACCGGCTACAATATTGGTTCGTGAAACCAGGCCTGTTCATCACATTCGAAGGCATGGATGGTTCCGGCAAAACTACCCAGATGCACCGGCTGGCCCAACGGCTCCGCGACATGGGGCGGACGGTACTGGAAACCGCCGAGCCTGGCGGTCCGCCGATCGCCATGAAGATCCGGCGGATTGTGCTGGATTCGGCCAACCAGGAGCTCAGCGCCACCACCGAAATCCTGCTCTACTTCGCCTCGCGCGCGCAGAACGTGGAGGAGTGGATTCTGCCGGCGTTGGGACGGGGCGAAATCGTGCTCTCCGACCGGTTCACCGATTCGTCGCTGGTCTATCAAGGGTGTGGGCGCGGGCTGGGCGTCGCTGCCGTGGAAGCGCTGGAGCGCATCGCCTGCCGGGGCCTGAAGCCGCACCTGACTCTGCTGGTGGACGTGGACGCCGAAGCCAGCCTGGAGCGCGCCCGCGCCCGCAACCTGGCCGAACCCCACTGCGAAACCCTGATGGACGACCAATCCCTGGAATTCCACCGCAAGGTTTACGACGCCTACCACGCGCTGGCCGCGCGCGAACCGGAGCGGGTGAAGCTGGTGAACGGGCGCACCGGGATGGACGAAATCGAACGCGAAGTCTGGAGCATCGTGAGCCACCATGTCTGAGCAATTCGGGTCTGAGCAATTCGGGTCTGAGCAATTCGGGTCTGAGCAATTCGGGTTCGATCAATTCTGGGGCAACGCGCCCATGGTGCAGGCGCTGCAGCAGATGATGGCGCAGGACCGGCTCTCGCAGACATTGCTGTTTTCTGGTCCGGAGGGCGTGGGCAAAGCGACTTTAGCCCGCCGGCTGGGCGCGCGACTGCTGGGCCGCGGGGAGCTGATCGAGCAGGACGACCTGAGCCGCGCCGAAAACCTGGAGGCGATAGCGGCGCGGGAGAAGCTGCCCTCGGAGAAGCGCAATGACGATCCGCTGATGTTCGCCACCCACCCCGACTTCGTCACCTTCCCGCCCGACGGCCCGCTGCGCCAGATCGGCATTCAGCAAACGCGGCTGCTGAAAGACCGGGCGCAGTTCTTGCCGCACAAGGGCAGCCGGCGGGTGTTTCTAATCGACCATGTGGACCGCGCCAACGACCAGGCCGCCAACTCGCTTTTGAAGACGCTGGAAGAGCCACCGCCTCACCTGATCCTGATCATGACGGCGGAAAACGCCTACGATCTGCTGCCGACCATCCGCTCTCGGGCGGTGCCGTTCCACTTCACGCCGCTGGGGCGCGAGGAGATGCAGCAATTCGTGCGGGCGCGCGTCCTGGACCAGCCGGAGCGGCGGATTGCGTTGGCGGCGGGGAGTCCGGGCCTGGCGGTGTCGCTCGACCTGGAGGCTTACGACAAGCGCCGCGCGGCCATGCTGGTGCTGCTGAAAGTGGCGGCGGGGGCGGCCCCGTTCGGCGCCTGGGTGCCGGTTTCGGAAACCATGGCCCGCGGCAAGAGCGAGAAGCTGGATCTGTACCTCAAGGTGCTGTATGAATTGCTGCGCGATTTGCTGATCCTGCACCAGAGCGGGGGCGAGATTCGCAATCAGGATATTCGGCGCGACCTGGAGGCGCTGGCGGCCAGGGTGCAGTTCGCGTGGATTCACAAGGCGGTCAAACGGGTGGACGAGATCGCGGAGTTCATCCGTCGGAATATTCAGAAGACGATTGCGCTGGATGCGTTGATCGTGGAGCTGCGGGAGGCGTAGCCGGGAGGCCTTCGGTGGGGCAGACCATCGCTTTTCGTGGTCTGCCGGCCGCAGACCTGCCCCGGGGCTGGCAGACGACGAAAACCGATCGTCTGCCCCACAGTTTAGTTTAGTGCGCGACCTGGGCCAGCGTCTCCCAGAATTCGGGGAAACTGACGCTGGCCGCTTCGGCGCCTTCAATCACGGAATCACCGTCGGCTCGCAGCGCGGCTACGGCGAAGGCCATGGCGATCCGGTGGTCGCCGTAAGAAGGGAACCGGGCGGCGCGGAACGTCTGGCGGCCGGGGATCACCATGCCATCAGGCAGCTCCTCGGCCTGGACGCCAAGGCGGCGCAGGTTCTCCACCACAGTATGGATGCGGTCGGTTTCTTTGATGCGTAGCTCGGAGGCGTCCTTTACCGTGAGGCCTTCCTCGGTGACCGCACCCAGCACGGCGAGGGCGGGAATCTCGTCGATTAGGGCCGCGGTGGTGGCGCCCTCGATTACGCCGCCACGCAGGCCGGAGTGCTCGACCACCAGGTCGCCCACCAATTCTCCGTGGCGGCTCTCGAGTTTCGGGATGCGAATCCTGGCGCCCATGCCGGTGAGGACGTCCAGCAGCGCGGTGCGCGTGGGGTTCAGACCGACGCCGCGGATGGTCAACCGGGAACCGGGAACCAGCAGCGCGGCGACGATGAAGAAGGCGGCCGAGGACAGGTCCGCGGGGACGCTCAGTTCGCGGCCGGTAAGGTGCGGGCGGCCAGCCAGGGAGATCGTGCGCCGGGCGACGGTGAGCTCCGCGCCGAATTCGCGCAACGCGATTTCGGAGTGGTCGCGCGAAGGCACGGGTTCGGTAACGGAGGTGGTGCCCTCGGCGAAGAGGCCGGCGAACAGCACGCAAGTCTTCACCTGCGCGCTCGGCACGGGCAGCGTGTAGCTGATGGGCCGGAGTTTGGCGCCATCGATGGCGAGCGGGGGAAATTTGTCTTCGTGCGCCTGGATGCGCGCGCCCATTTCGGCGAGCGGTTGCATGATGCGCCGCATGGGGCGGCGGGAGAGCGATGCATCGCCAAAGATGCGGGCGTGGAACGGCTGGGCCGCCAGAATGCCGGTGAGCATCCGGATGGTGGAGCCGGAATTGCCGGCATCGAGCGCAGCGGCGGGTTGGCGCAGGCCGTCCAGACCCTTGCCGTGGATGACGAACTCTGTGCCTGAGCTTTCCACTGGAATGCCGAGGGCGCGCAGGCAGCCGAGCGTGGAGTGGCAATCGGCGCCCGTGGAGAAATTGCCGATTCGCGTGGCGCCCAGGGCGATGGCGGAGATCATGGCGTAGCGGTGGGAGAGCGACTTGTCGCCAGGGAGAGAGATGTCGCCCGTGATGACGGAAGCCGGGGAAATGGATCGTTCCAAGGGATAGCTTATCAGGAATCGCGATGGATGAGGCAGGGCGGTACCGCGCCGGCGCCGACTAACCGGCCTGCTGTTGGGCGGCCGTGCTGGCTGCGGCATTGCGCGCGACCCAGAGGGTCGCGGCCACTTGCTATTCTCTCCACATGGCTTCGACCTCAACCGCTGGTGAAGGCTTGGCTCCCCATCCACTCCATTTGCTTCTGCCCCAACTGGGAACGCCGGAAGATTTCGCTCTCGGGGCCGCCGCAAAACGTGGAAATGCAAACATTAGCGCCGTCGTAACGCCGACCGTTCAGGCGGGCGACGAGGACGAACCGAGTACGGCTGCGTTCGCCTTCGAGTCCGACCTACGGGACTCTCTATCGAAGAACTCCACGTCCTCGAACAGGGGGCTCCGACTGTAGGAAGAGAAGGGAATTACGAGTGGACTTGGCTGGCCGCTGGATCGTATAGTGGGAGTGAAGAGGCTGGCAAAATGTCCGACATAGCATCAACCCGCCCGGACGAATCCGAAATCCCGGAACCCGACGAGCCCCGCCTGAGAATCCTCTTTGTCACAGCTCGAGCAGGCGAGGTCTTTGCAAATCGTCAAAAGGCCTTGCGGTGGCTTCAATCTCCAAACCCCGCTCTTGGCGGCAGTTCGCCGCTTGCGGCTGCGGAGACAGACGCCGGTTACCACGAGGTCGAGGATATCCTTGGCCGGATCGAGTATGGCGTGCTTGGGTGAGGCGCGTCTACCGGATTTCCCGCGCCAATCGCGCTGCCTACGACGGCGAAGGCGCCGCCCTGTACGGCGGGCGCTGGAACTCCAGGGGTACCCGAGTTCTCTATATGAGTGAAAACCGGGCATTGGCGGTTCTGGAGGTGCTTGTGCATCTCAGTAGCACGATCCCGGACAGATACGTACTCGGAGCTGCCGATATCCCAGACAATATCGAAATCTTTGCCATTGCTGAAGACGGCCTCAGCGCCGAGTGGAAGACGGAGGTGTCGTACGGACAAGCCGAGACTCGCCGAATCGGTGACCATTGGGTTTCCAGTGGCCGGTCTGCAGTCCTGAGTGTTCCGTCGGTGATTGTTGGCGAACGGAACTTTGTGCTAAATCCCGCACACACCGACTTTTCGCGAATCGGCTTCTCCGACCCGGTGCCCTTCCAATTTGACGAGCGCCTGCTCTTTGCGCGCTCGCGACCGGGCGGCTAACCGCATCCGCGAAACGCGCGGCAAGGTCGAAGACGCCACCGAATCTAAAACCGGCCGCTCCGATGCTGATTCGCACCCGATGCCGAACTCACCGGCCTCAACAGCGAACTGGCGCAAATGCAGGGCGAGGCGCCTGCAACGCGGATAACATTCTGACCAACACGATGCTGCCCGAGATCTCGCGACAGATTCTGGGGCGCATGGCGGCGGGAGAGAAACTGGGGCCGATTCACGTGAGCATCGGGGAAGACGGGGAGTTCGTGTACGGCCCGCTCGCCCCAGTGGCCGCGACCCTCAGGGTCGCGCCCGGTATGCGTTAAGTACAATGAGTACCTATGCCCCCAACACTTGGGAACGGTAAGATCTGTTACATCGAGGTGCCCGCCATCGAGATTGCGCGCTCGGCCGACTTTTACGGAAAGGTCTTCGGCTGGCACATCAGACAACGCGGCGATGGTTCCACCGCTTTTGACGACAGCGTCGGCGAAGTCAGCGGCGCCTGGGTGCTGGGGCGTCCACCCTCCGCGGCGCCCGGCCTGCTGGTCTACGTGATGGTCGATTCCGTGGCTGCGACCGTCGATGCGATCGTCGCCAACGGGGGCGAGATCGTGCAGCCCGTCGGCGCGGACGCGCCCGAGATCACTGCCAGGTTCCGCGACCCGGCAGGGAATGTGATCGGGCTTTACCAGGAACCGGGGTGAGGGGACAGGCCGGCGCGGGCCTTTGCCAGCGCGCGGCGACGGCTTGCACTGCGAGTTCGGGCCACGCAGTTACCACGCCAGCGCCAGCGCCGCCGTGCGCGGATCGGCCGCCGCGCTCACGGTGCCCCTGGCGACATCCACCATCAACCCCGCGCTGGAGTTCATCGACCACGGCCCGCGCATCGCCACCTTATGACCGCGGCGTTCCAGGTCTTTGCGCACTTCCTCGGGAATCCGGCCTTCCAGCGAAAGATCGCCGGGATACATGGTGTGCGGAAAAGGCGAGGACGGGAAACTGCGGGTGGCCCAGCGCGGCGCCTCGATGGCCTGCTGCAGGTTCATGCCGAAATCCACCACGTTCAACAGCGTCTGCATGGTGCGCAGGCACTGATCGTCACCGCCAGGGCTGCCGGTCACCAGGAACGGCTGGCCGTCCTTCAACACCAGCGTTCCCTGCAGGGTGCTGCGCGGCCGCTTGCCAGGGGCCAGCGCGTTGGCGTGTCCGGGGACGAGCGAGTAATAATCGCCGCGGCAATTGAACATGAAGCCGAGATTTCCCATCACTACCTTGGTGCCGAATCCACTGTGCAGGCTGGGCGTAAACGTGATCATGTTGCGGTCCTTGTCCACCGTGGCGATATAGCTGGTGTCGCCTTCATGGTCGGCATTGCCGTGCAGGTTCACGTCGCTCGGATAACTTACCGTGGGCCAGTCCGGCGCGAAGGATGCCACGTCGCCCGGCCGGAATTCGAGCGATGCCTTGGCCGGGTCCATCAGCTTCCTGCGCTCGGCGGCGTACTCCTTCGAAAGCAGACCCGAGTACGGAATCTTGATGAAGTCCATGTCACCCAGATACTTGTCGCGGTCCGCCATAGCCAGCTTGATGGCTTCCACCGAGGTGTGGATGTAATCGGCCGAATTCAGCCCCATCTTCTTCAAGTCGTAGCCTTCCAGCAGATTGAGCGCGATCAACTCCGTGGGCCCCTGGCTGGCCGAAGCGTTCTTGTAAACCGTGTAGCCGCGGTAGTTGGTGGAGACCGGTTCTTCCAGTTTGGCGGTGTAGCCGGCGAAATCCTCATAGCGGAACAGCCCGCCCGATTCCTCGGAAAACTTCGCCATCTCGCGCGCGATATCGCCCTTGTAAAAGCGGTCGCGGGCGGCCTTCAATCCGGCCTGGCGGCCAGGGCCCGAAGCCTGCTTCTCGGCTTCCACCAGGCGGCGCAGGGTGCGCGCCAGGTCGGGGTTCTTCCAGACATCGCCATCGTTCCAGCGCTTGCCATCGGGTGGCGCATACACTTTGCGGCTGGTGGGATATTTCATCAACGCCGCCGAATTCAGCGAGCGGCCCATGGGCACGCCGCGCTCGGCAATCTCAATGGCCGGCGCCAGCAGTTCGCCGAAGGTCTTGGTGCCCCAGCGGGAGAGCAGGATATACCAGGCATCCACCGCGCCCGGCACCGTGCCCGAAAGCAGCGAATCGTTCACCGGAATCTTGCCGCCCTGGTTGGCCTGGTACCACTCGATGGTGGCCAGTTTGGGCGCCGTGCCTTCGGCATTCAACGAAAAGACCTTTTTCAGTTTGGCGTCGTAGATCAACAAAACGGCGTCGCTGCCAACGCCGTTCGTGCCGGGCTGCACCACTCCCAGAACGGCCTGCCCCGCCACGATGGCATCGAAGGCGTTGCCGCCCGCGCGCATTACGTGTTCCGCCGCAAGGGTGGCCTGCGGCATCATGGAGGCCGCGGCGTAATCGGTGCCGCGCGCCAGCGGTTTCATGGTTTGAACGCCGGAAGACTCGGGCGCCGCGTCATCGCCCGATTGCGCGCTTAAGACCGCCGCAAACAGGACCAGGGAGAAGGCTGCACTGTAGTTCATCTTGCCTCCAAAAGTGCTTCCCAGTATATCTGGTAGTCAGATCCGGTGGAACGCCTTCAGAATCTCGCGCGTTCCGTAGTGCATGGCAATGGGGCGGCCATGCGGGCAGCTCATGGGGCAATCGGTGGCTGCCAGGGCGCGCAGCAGCCACTCCATTTTGGCCGCGTCCAGCCGCATGTTGATCTTGATGGCGGCGCGGCAGGCGATGGAGGCGCAAATGTTGCGGCGCAAATCGTCGAGTGACGTGCCGCGCAGTTCGCCTTCGGCGATTTCCAGGATTTCGAAGAGGACGCGCTCCAGGTCCGCCGCTCCCACGGCCGCGGGTGCCGCTTTGACCGCAATCGTGCGGTTGCCGAAAGGCTCGGTCTCGAAGCCCGATTCGTGCAGTTCATCGGCGATGCGCGCGTAGTCGATCTGTTGCTCGGGCGTGAGCTGCAGGATCAGCGGCATCAGCAGCCGTTGCATCTCAACGCGGCCGGCGGCACGCTGCTTCAACACCTGCTCGAAGAGGATGCGCTCATGGGCCACGTGCTGGTCGATGATCCACAGCCCGTCGCGTCCCGCGGCAATGATGAAGCTCTCGTGAATCTGCCCCAGCGGCCGCAGGTCGGAAAGCACCGAGAGCGACGTCTCCGGCGGTGGGATGGCATCGGCCGGGAATTCGCCGTGCATGTCCAGGCGCCGCGACAGTTTGCCCGAAGGCGGCGGCCCTGGCGTCACTTCGATAGGCGGCGCGCTGAAATCCAGGCGCGGGTCGGGTCCCCTGGTGGGTCGCAGCGTAAACTCCGGCAGCGTGTCCTCACGAGTGTCCTCACCCGTGTCCTGACCCGTGGCCGCGACCCTCTGGGTCGCGGCCGTTCCCTTAGGCGTCCCTTCCGCCAAACTCACCGCTCCCTCACGGTCACGGCTCTGATCGGAGCCGCGGACTGGCTCTTCGTTCTCGATCATCTGGCTGAATTCGGAATAGGGAAGCTGGGCCGCCATTTGCGCCGGTGGCGTTGCGCTCCGCGGCGGCGCAGGCGAGAATGCCGGCGCCGGGCGGCTCTCCATCAGCCGCTCCCGGATGGTATCGCGCACGAAATCGTGGACGAACGACCCGTGCCGGAACCGCACCTCGGTCTTCGACGGGTGCACGTTCACGTCCACCTCTTCGGCATCCATCTCCAGAAACAACAGCGCGAAGGGATAGGCCGAGGACGGCATCAGGTTGTGGTAAGCCGAGGAGAGCGCATGCAGCATCAGCCGGTCGCGAATCAGGCGGCCATTCACGAAAATGTAGATGGAATTCCGGTTGCCCTTCTGCACCTGCGGCCGCGAGAAAAAGCCCGACAGCCGGAAGGTTCGCTTGGGCGGATCGTCATCCGGCCCCGGCTGGCTGCGATATTCCGCGATGCCTTGCGAGGGCGGCACGCTCGGCGGGGGAATGAACAGCTCCCGCTCCCGCACCCCGATGTCCACCAGTTCTTCCAGCACATGGCTTCCGAAAACCTGGTATACACGCTCCTTGGTGGTGGCCACCGGCGTCACCGAAAGCAGTTCCGCGGGTCCGCTGGTGAGCCGAAACGTCTTGCCGGGATGGGCCAGGCTGTAGTGGGTCACCAAAGACGCAATGTGCGCCAGTTCGGTGGGCTCCGTGCGCAGGAACTTGCGCCGCGCCGGCACGTTGAAAAACAGGTCGCGCACCGCGATCGCCGTGCCGCCGCCCAGCGCCGCTTCTTCGCAGCGCAGCATCTTGCCGCCGGCGATTTCGATGCGGGTGCCGGTGGCTTCCTCGGCCGCGCGCGTTTCCAGCAGCAGGCGCGACACCGACGCGATGGAAGGCAGCGCTTCGCCGCGGAAACCCAGAGTCGTGATGGAAAGCAGATCCTTCACGTCGCGCAGTTTGCTGGTGGCATGGCGCTCAAAGGCCAGCAGGGCGTCGTCGCGCAGCATCCCGCAGCCGTCATCCACGATGCGGATCAACCGCCGCCCGCCCGCTTCCACTTCCACGCGCAAATCGGTGGCACCGGCGTCCAGCGAATTCTCCAGCAGCTCTTTGACCACCGAAGCCGGCCGCTCCACCACCTCGCCAGCCGCGATCTTGTTCGCTACCTGGTCGGGAAGGATACGAATGCGCCCCATTTAAGCACTCACTATACCGCGCGGCGCCTTGTGGGGCAGGTTGGTAACCTGCGGCGGATTGTTAATCCGCCTGCGCGATGCGGCAGCGAGCGTCTCGCGATGCGCCTGCGCGATGCGGCAGCGAGTGTCTCGCGATGCGCCAGCGCCCGCGCGATGCGGCAGCGAGCCCCTGATGCGAAGCGAGCCGCCCGCGTGTGGTCCGCGCCAGCCACGCCGCCTACACTACTGCCACGCCGCTCTCTTCCATCAGGCAGATAGAATCCAGGTTGCGATACTTCTCGCCATAATCCAGGCCGTAGCCCACCACGAACTGATCCGGAATCTGGAAGCCCACGTAGCTCACGTGAACCGGCCGCAACCGCCGCTCCGGCTTGTCCAGCAGCGCCGCGATGCGAATGGAGT
>Ga0210402_10005220_pt1 | contig 11689 bp, 11 predicted proteins | sample IncBWC7MmetaG_FD_161055 | JGI IMG/M metagenome (GOLD analysis project Ga0210402, IMG submission 161055) | Forest soil microbial communities from Barre Woods Harvard Forest LTER site, Petersham, Massachusetts, United States - Inc-BW-C-7-M | ecosystem: Environmental > Terrestrial > Soil >... | reverse complement strand
TTTCAAGCTGGCCCGAGCCTTGAGTACCGCTCCGCCGGCCGGTTTCGAGCGTGCCTTCGCCGGAAATTGTAAACGCTAGATCTTGCCCGTGGGTGGTGTTTGAAGCGACTTGCACAGTAGCGTCGGGTGCGTTTGGAAAGTGGATCAATTTGAAGCCAGCTGAACTAGCGTTTGCCTTGAACTGCACGGATTTCGGCAGCATGACCATGAAATGCTCCAAAGGGTAAATCGACTTTGGATCAAGATCTGCGCTACCACGGTATGGAAGCTGGTACGTCACTTCGAAACGCGTCACGCCCGGTCGCAATGGAAAGTTGAACGAATAGCGATTCTTCTCATCTTCAAGAACTGGCGCCGACTTCAGAGGAATGCCACTTTCCGTAATCGCTGTGCCGGAATTCTCTATGACACGCGCACCATCGGGTATATAGAACTCCAGGTTGCGCTCATTCATCTGGGCGAGCGGCGGATTGGATGCGTTCCGCACTCCGAAGTCCCTGGTGACGGTAATCTGGTCTTTCGCCGCCTGAATGCGCATGATGTCGGCAATTACCGCGATTCCTCCCACTCTCTTGGCGACGTTGTACACTGCGAGTGCCACCGAGTTTGTTCCTGGGCGGGCCATGCGGTTATAAGGGACGCCCTCATGGATAGCGCGAATTAGGTGCGGGGCCTGGGCGTCGTCGAGTTTGACGCTGAACCGGCCCATGGCGTCTGTCTTGGTCCGGCCCGACTCTCTCATTCCCTGCCCCAGACTAAACACGATGACTTCGTCTCCAACAGATGGCTTGCCAGTAGTGAAATTTTTCACCAAGCCGGTGAGAGTCTGGGCAGCGCCGAAACAGGTTAGAAGGAGGACGATGAGTGCGACGTGGATGCTCGCGCGTCCTTTGCGCGCCTTGCTTCCGCATCCTACTTCCGGCCAGTTGACGTGCTCGATCGGAATGACCTGCAGTAGATTTTTCACAACTTTGTTTCCTTTCGGGCCGCAGAGCAACAAGACTTCTCGTTTGAGTTGTGAAAAGTTCATTGCCAGGATGTCCAAACTGACTTCGCTCACGGCCTTTGTCCTATTTTTTCGCACTCATCCAGTTGACCGGCCGTGTTGTGAACTGGTTCACACCGCTCGTTGCCGGATCAGAAGTACCGTTGGCCTGCTCTGACGACACCTTGTAGTAATACGTTGTCCCGGGCTGCAGACTGTCCATGCGCACTCGAAAGATCATTTCACTGTGACTTGGGTTGATTCGGGTCGGAGATTTTGCCGTGAACTCAAGATGATTCGGATCTTTGCCGTAGCGAACGATGGCGTAGTGCAGGATCGTGCCGCCTGGATTGGGTGTCGTCCAACTTAAAAAAGCTAACGTGTCACTGACGGATTCGATCGTCGGGTTGGCGGTATCCTGCGCCGCACCCGAATGTTGGCGTGCGTACGCGGAGCTAGGTTGCACAAGCGATGAGCCCATGGCGGTGAGGATGAGCGCGGTCGTAAGTAGTCGCAGCTTTGTTGTTGTCATATCTAAGCTCCATTGGAGTTCTGGCGAAAGACGGACCATTTAGCGAACAGACAACGAATGGTGTGGAGTGAACCGTAAAGCACACGATCCACTCCACTGGGGAGAAACGAAGCGTTGTTACGGTTTGTAGCCATCCACGAGAGTTTTGAGGAAGGCGACGATGTCATTTTCTTCCTCATCCGACAGGCCTAACTTGCCGATCGTGGTGTTTTCATTGGTAGAATCCTCCGGCATTGGCCAACAGGTCACCTTCTCCACGGTTCCTTTCGGACAATTGCCAGACAACACTTGGAAGGGATAGACATCACGCGTGTTGTAGAAGTGGACTACTTCCTTCAAACTCGTGAGATAACCGTTGTGCATGTAGGATTTCACGAACCCAGGGTAGGGTACCTTGGCTGAGTTTCGTGCCGTCGCAGTTTGAAATTTGCCTTCAAACTGCGGTAGAAGTACTCCCCAGCTCAAGTTAGGAGGGACTCCATCAAAGCCGTCCAGAAATAGTCCCATCCCCTCGTCGGTGAAGCCGAAGCCGAGTGGGTTGCTGTTGAATCCCCATTGGTCGGGAGTGTCTTCCGAATAAAAGGGGAGCGTTACGTTCTTGGGGACGCCGAGGTTATTGTAGGTGGTGTCGGTAAACAACGGCTGGAGGCTTGCGGCCTGACCGTTGTCGCTTCCGCCGAGCTGAGTACTCGACCTTCCGTCCGAATGGCAGGTATTGCAGCCGGCTTTGCCGCGGAACAACTCATACCCGTTCATTTCCTGTGTGGTCAGAGTTGCATTGCCCGCAAGAAAGTAGTCGAACTTCGACGTGAAGGGACTGACGCTGTCGGAACCCTCATAGGCGGCAATCGCGTAGGCGAACTCGTCAAAGTCCTTACCGGCGAGAGTGCGGTCTGCGGGGCTAAGCTGCAGTGGAGTCGGGTTTCCGTTGAGGACAGCTGCCCCGATCGGCGTGCTGCATATGGTCTGAACGTCTGAAGGCCACTTAATTTCCAGAGAGCCGACCCCGTAGATCTGCTCAAAGAAGAACTTGTAGTTACTCTGGGAGAGCTTCCACACCACGCAAGCGGGATCTGGATTGGCCATTTCGTCGGGATCCAAAGGCGGGCCTTGTGCCTGATTAGCTGCGGAATTCTGGAGCTTGTATCCGGTTGCCCGGCCATCCCAGAAGTTACCACCGTAGAAATCAGCCTGGCTTTGGTTGTAATGCAGAGGGGGAAAGTAAGTTGCGTACGTATAGCCCTGCGGGCTCCGCTTCCCGATGCGTGCGTTGGGATATGCCCCGTGCACTGTGATGGGAACTGATCCCGGGTTCGTTCCGCCCGTGAAGACACTCAAGATCGAGATGCCGTTTTTATAGCCCGCTGCCGGGTCATGGCAAAAGCTGCAGGCTTTGTTGTTGTTTACGGCCAATTTGGGGTCGAAGATCTCAAGCTCGCCCAAGGTCTGGACTTGATGGTATGGATCCAGCTTTCCTGACTTAGCTGCGGCCAAAGCTTGGGCCTCGAGCATAGCTTCCTCTGCCCGAATTCTCTTTGCGTCTGGATCATTGGCAATGATGCATTGCAGGTTGAGCCTCTGGCCTGACAAAATGCATGGCTGATCGGCCGGCGGAATCTGATAACCCGCCGGGAGTTGAAAATCGAGTGGGGGTGGCGGTTGAGGAGTACCCTGTGCAGACGCGCCGGGAACTACCATTAACATAGCGAGCGTAGTCATGCCCGCTAGTGAGAGCAACGAAAAACCTTCTGAACACTTCATACAGCTCGGTTCCTCCTTACTGCTACTTCAGGTTCGCGGTGATTTGCGGTGCTCCCCTCTCTGCATGCCAAGTACCACCGTGTTCCAGGGACGGTTGTCTCGCGGGCACTTGAGAGCGCGAACGGTCGATGACCACATATGTCGCGAGTCCTGATGTCTGAAGCATAAGTTCGCCACCTAAAGTCCTAAATACTTCGATCGCGCTACGTTGACGAGATGGCAACTGATTGCTCGCAGAACTGTGCCGGCGTGGACGGCATTAAAAGTTCGATCCGCCGATTCAGCGTGGATTTGCCAGGCATTCCGTTATGCCTGCCCCGATGACAGCTAAGAACATCCCCATAACAGCGAAGATTGCCGCCCATCCAATGACCCGGATTGTTCCGATAGCGCGGTTTGAGATTCTCGTACGCATAGGCCGACTCTTAGGCGGAAGCACTTTCGAGACCATCTGGAGTTACCTCGATTGACCCTTGTCGAGCAGATACCATGAACCGGGCATGCCCCCCTATCGACAGGTGTGTCGAAATAAGGACGGGGTTGACGCGAACATGCCGGGTCGGTCAACTCGTTTAGGACGCAACATCGAAAGATGCAACACAAAATACTGAAGCAATCATGTTGCGCAGCGGCAATGCGATCCAAGCTGTAAGTTCTCCCGACAATCTGAGGAGTTCTGGGCTTGCGAAGGCATGCCAATTGCGTAGACACCTATCGTCTCGCGATCACGGACAACTCAGGTGATGAGGACGCTGAAATTCATTGCCGCGTTGGCAACTGCAGCCCTGCTTGTTGGACAAGTGGTAACCGCGCGTCGGGTTGCGAGTGAACCCAAAATAAAGGGGATGCCAATGTCGTTGAATGTAGAACCGCTTCGAGTCTTAGTGCGCGCTTGCGGAGACTGCCACTCCAATCACACTGACTGGCCCTGGTACAGCCACGTTCCACCAGTCTCCTCGTGGATCGCGCAACACGTGCGCGAAGGCAGGGAAAGGTTGGATTTCTCGGAATGGGACACCTATTCGCAATGGCAAAGGCAAGACAAATTGGAATCCATTTGCGGACTTATATCGACGGGTAGGATGCCGCCGTGGCTGTACACCGCGATACATCCAGAGGCGAGACTTACCGAGAAGGATAAGAATGCAGTTTGTACCTGGGCAAAGGAAGCGACTGCTGCAAGGTAACTCACAAGAGTAGAGTCGACACAATAATTCCCGCTGTACCATCCGACGGATTGCTTATTGGAATTGGAAGCATATTTGCTGATCCACAAGCGGCACGACTCGAGAAGCGGGCGCGAGAGGAGTTGCAAGACGAGCATCTATTCTCTGTTCTCACGACCGCTTCTCCTCTTGTGTTTTCGACGAGCAGTTTCTTCGAGGCGAATGCAGGTCTTCCAAACGAACATCGGCAAAGTGGAATGAGGCAATGAAGAAAACTCTCTCGTATGCTCTCGTCGCGCTCGCCACAATCTGCACGGGCGTTTCTTTGATGCGAGCCAGCAACCGATTCAATACGGGCGCAGGGTTGGGCCAAACATGTTGTGGCCCTGCAAGACAAGAACGACTCGGGAAAGGCCGACGTCATTGAACGCTTTGGTGAAACCATCCAGACGGGCGGGCACGGCGGCACCGGGATCGCCTTGTATCGGGGCGCGATCTATGCCGAGATCAATGATCGAATCATGCGATATTCGTTGTCGAGCGACTCTATCGCACCCAGCGGCCCTTCCGATACTGTGATTCGGGATTGCCACTGGGCGGCGACCATCCGATGCACCCATTCATCATCGCCGCTGATGGCACGATGTATGTCGATGTGGCCAGCGCGACCAATTCCTGTCAGCTCAAGAACCGGACGCCTCGATCGCCGGGCCTGAAACCATGCACTGAACTTGAGACGCGCGGCGGTATCTGGCGTTATGACGCCGAGAAAACGAACCAGCCCTTTTCCAATGCGGAGCGGTAAGCTACGGGAATCCGCAATTTGACGGCGAAGACCTAGAGGGACTGGTGCTGCGCCAGGGATTCAAACCGGTGTAGTCGCGGCAACAAAAATGCAGGACCGAACCAGAGGCCTAGAATGGATTGGGCGGAACATGGAGTCAAAATCGTACATTCGGACGAACTTGATTTGAATACACCACAGACATCGGGCATGACACGCGCTGCGGCAATTACCCACGCGAAAGCCGGGGCAAGCAAGTTATGGGCCGGCACAATGGTGGTTCAACCGGATGCCAAGACTGGACCGCATCACCATGGAGAACTGGAGACCGTGCTTTACGTGGTGAAGGGCCGAATTCGAATGAGATGGGGCGATCAACTGGAACTGAGCGAGGAAGCCAGGCCGGGCGACTTTATTTACGTTCCACCATACGTGCCGCACCAGGAGATCAACGCCAGCCCAGATGAGAGCTGCGAAGCTGTGGTTGTGAGGAATGGGCAGGATCCGATTGTGGTCAATCTGGAAGTATACACACCGGAACCGGCCAGCGCAGGGCATCGCGGTATGCCGTTTCACCCTTATCGCTGAACGTTCGTCCTCAGAATGGAAATAACGCTCCACCCGACGGACAAGGACATCGAGGATATCTCAATTTTACGCGGCCGACGGGGAGGATGCCGCCACGTCGGTAGGTATTGTGAACTGAAATGTCGCGCCCCGTTCTGCATTGGCGCAGGCCCACAAACGGCCTCCGTGACACTCGATAATCCTCCGACTGATGGACAGTCCCATACCGGTACCCTGCGCTTTGGTGGTGAAGAAGGCATCGAAGATACGATCGACTGCTCCCACAGGGAGTCCGATGCCTGAATCACTCACCGAAACAAGCAGTTGAGCATCCGCGGTCCTCTTCGAAGTGATCGTCAGTTCGCCCTTCGCATCATTCATTGCCTCGATGCCATTGAGGATCAGGTTCATTAATACCTGCTGCAGCTGTACGCGATCCGCTGTGATCAGAGAAAGCTCTGAGTCGAGCTCGGTGCGGATTGAAATGGAACTCCGATCCGCCTTGTCGCGCAGCAGAACAATCATTTCTCGAATGATTTCGTTGACATCAAGCAGCTCCCGGTCTGATGTGTCTCGTCTGTAAAGCGAGCGAACCCGGTCGATAACCTCAGCGGCGCGAGTTGCATCATTGATCATTCTTAATGCAGCCTCGCAACCCTCAGCGACATCAGGCGTATCGCGCCGTAGCCAGCGCACGCAGGTTTTGGCGTTCGTTAGCGCCGCGGCGATTGGCTGCTTGAGCTCATGAGCCAGTGAGGCGGCCAATTCCCCCATCATGCTCACGCGGTTGATGTGGGCGAGATCGGCCTGCGCCCGGCGCAGAGCCTCTTCCGCCCGCTTGCGTTCTGTGATGTCCATCGAGCTGCCTACGAATTCCACGAAATCGCCGGCGGCGTTGAAGACCGGATGGCCGACCGCGTGGACGTACTTGACCGTCCCGTCCGGTAGTAGGATTCGGAATTCAACTTGGTACTCGGACTTTTCGCGGATTGCTCGATCGAGGGTCCGTTGCCACTTGGCTCGGTCATCTGGATGAATACGGCCCAGTAGTTGTTCCCAAGCGGGCATGCCCACTTCTGGATCGAAGTCGTATATGCGATACCATTCCTCGGACAAATGCAAGGCAGCGTCTCCGGCCGATCGCCAGGCCCAACTGCCCGTTTGGCTGAGCCTCTGCGCTTCCGCCAGATAACCCTCGCTTCGCCGCAGCGCTTCTTCCGCCTGCTTGCGCTCGGTGATGTCGCGGACGGCACCGGACACAAGCGTGCCCTCCTCCGTCTCCAGGGGACTGAGACTGATCTCCACGGGAAACTCCGTGCCGTCTTTTCGCCGTCCATACAGCTGCAGGCCCGCACCCATCGGCCGCACCCGAGGCTGGGCGAAAAACTCCGTGCGGTGTTTGGGGTGTCGGCCCTGAAATCGTTCCGGCACCAAGATTTCGATCTCCTGGCCCAAGATTTCTTCCCGCTGGTACCCAAACAGCCGCTCTACTTGTGCATTGACCAATACGATCTTGCCCTGCCGATTCATCACGATCATCGCATCCGGAGCGGATTCCAGAAGCCCACGGAATTTCTGCTCGGCTTGCCTGCGCTCGGTGACATCCATCGAGCTGCCCACGAATTGCACTAATTCCCTGGATGAATTCAAGACAGGATGTCCGACGGTGTGGATGTATTTGACCGTGCCGCCCGGAAGAAGGAGTCGCACTTCAACTTCGTAATCCGACTTTTCGTCAATTGCTCGATCGGTTGCCTCTTGCCATTTGACTCGATCCTCCGGATGAATGCGCTGCAGCCGTTCCTTCCAAATCGACATGCCCTCTTCCGGATCGAAGCCATATATGCGGTACCATTGCTCGGAGAGATGTAAGGCCACGTCTCCCGCCAGCCGCCAGGCCCAACTCCCGGTGTGGGTGAGCCTCTGCGCCTCCGCCAAGTACGCCTCGCTTCGCTGCAGCTTCTCTTCCTGTAGTTCCAAGGTCTGGGCAGCGAATCGCCTATCCACCGAGGACGTCAGCAGAGCCAGCCCGAGGACGAGAAAGGTAACAGCGACAATTCCGGCAATGCCGAGTGCGGAGATACTCACGGCGTGAGACAGGTCGGCCGGCATCCCGAAGGACGTGAAACTGGCGGCGGCCATGCCGGTGTAATGCATGACAGGGATCGCAGCACCCATCACGGCGGCTCCAGCTAACTTCTTCCGGCCCACCCCCGTTTTCTCATCTCGGAAGTGAAAGGTAATCCATAACGCTGCGAGAGAGATCAGAACCGCGAACGCGACGGACAGGACGACGAAAGAGGAATTAAATTGACATATAGCCGGTAAGCGCATAGCGGCCATGCCGATGTAATGCATACCCGCAATACCCGCACCCATCAGAACACTTCCGGCGACCGCTTGAGACGCGCCCATTTTTTGTCGGCTCACCACGTACAGCGCAATGGCAGACGCGAGAATGGCGGCAAACAGTGACAGCAGAACGGTCGGCCAGTGGTAAGCCACGGGAATCGGCAGGATGAACGCGAGCATCCCAATGTAGTGCATTGACCAAATGCCTGTCCCCATCGCACAGGCACCGCCCAGCACCCAAAGAACACGAGTCCAACCGCCCGCAGCCGTTACGCGACTTGCGAGATCCAGAGCAGCGTACGAGGCAAACATGGCGATCAACACCGAAAGCGCCACGAGCGCATAGTTGTACGAGCCAATCAAGTTCATGGCAACCATGTGACTCGCTCAATTAGATCAACCGGCCTTGGGGCACCGCCCATGGCTTCGTGGGTATCGTCATTGGCGCAGGCGTAGCCCATACGTGCCGCCTCACACCAGCAAATTTAGCTCACCGCGGTGAAGATTAACAAGCCCGAGTTCGGACTTGAAATCCAACGGACAGTCTTAATGCTATTCACGTAGATCCCAGATTCGTCGCTCATCGCCTTTCAACGGCGAGTGTTTTCAGGAGCTCCTGAGCCGTTCTTGCCGCAGCAGTTTCGTCGCAAATATTTTCGTCGCAACATTCAATATTAAGGACGACCACTCGTTGTTGCAGCTCTCACCCGTAGATTCATGGTTTGGGATGGTGGCTTCGGCACTTTTGTGTCGATACCGTAACTCCTATGGAATGATTGGCCTTAGAGGCGGAAAAGCTGAACCATAGACCCCAGCCCGGCCAGACTCAACACTAACCCGTCGCCAGACTGTATACGGCGACGTCAAGGACGAGGCAAATGTCGCATGCGCCTCGTCCTTGACGACCACACTAGGTCTGTGATTTCCACATGACGTCAATTTTGTAGTCCTCCTCGACACGAAGTCTACGTACCACTGTGATACCGTTCTTGCTCAGAAAGAACAGCGTGCCAGTATCTTCGTTCGACAAACGCTGTGTAACTCCCGGAATGGTCGCCAATAAGTTGGGATGAGAGGTCTTAGAATCGTCCCATACCTTATAGGTTGGATCGTTGTCAACGATCGGTGCGACCGCAGCATTTGTGGATGCTGACAAGAGCGCTGTCTCTCCGAGTCTCTCCGCCGTTTCCGTACCAGTCAAAGCCGACGCGTCACCGAGTACGGGGTGTTTGCAGTGTTTGAAGCTAAGAAGCGCTTCGCCTGAGCCGTCTCGGTAGCGAACCAGCGCATTATCATTTCCGAGGGACTCGACGAAATCGAATTGTGAGCGTGCACCTAGCTCAGTTTCAGCTAAGCGCTGTATTTTAGCCGGATCGCTGACATCGAGAACCGTTAGCTTAGTTCCCTCCCCTGATTCGACGTAGAGCACAGTCCTTCCGTCCCCGCGTTTGTCCAGGTACATCGCTTCGCTGTTCGCCTGAGCTAGCACTGGCGTGTCAGACGGTGACTGTACAACGATAGTTCTTGAGTGCGGTGGCTTATTCGTGATTGCGTTCGCAGGGATGGTCGTAGTCAAGACCGCGAATACGAGAAGTGCGACAAGTTGTGTTCTCATACTGAATCTCCTAAGAAATTTCCTTTCTGAAATCAGTGTGCCCGCGAGCATTGCACCTCGTCCAAGTAGTATTTGTTATTCCGTATTAGCGAAGTACCGATCGCGCTGCCGACGGTGAGAACACTAGCGGGCAGTTCGCACGAACGCCTGCTTCCCGGTTGGGCGAGGCGCGAGCTCAAACGAAGTCGACAACAGGAATCTGTGAAATGCCCCTACATTGCCGGTGGGCGCAGGTCCGGCGGTATATGCGATCGAGAACTGTCTTGAGAGCTTCAACCCGCGGACACGCGCAATCTTCAGCGTCCCCAGCGTCAGTTGATTGCGCACAGCCCACCGTGAAACGAACGTCACGCCGAGACCCGCCTCCACTGCGCTCAGTAAACCTTCTGTCGAATCAAGTTCCATTTGGATTCTCATATCTTTTTTCCTCAGCCCCGCAGCTACGATTGCTTTCTCGACCACACGTCGGGACCCAGAGCCGAATTCTCGCATCAAAAGCGGTTGTTGCTTCAACGCCTCGATGTCGACCTCCTGGTCTGCCCATTCATGGCTTATAGGAACCACGAGCACCATATGGTCCTGGAAGAATGGCTCGATGTTGAGATCCTTGCGTTGGTCCGGTCCTTCGATTAAGGCGACTTGTATCTGGTGTGCTACGAGGGCATCCAGCATAGCTTCAGTGTTGCCGCTGCGGGCGACAATCCGAATCCGTGGATAGGCCTTTATAAAGCCCGCAATGAAGTTTGGCAGAAGGTATTGCGCAATCGTCTGCGAAGCCCCGACTGCCAATTCTCCTGCCTGTTCTCCCGAGGCTTCCGCAACGGCGGCAAAGGCCTGATCGGAGATCTTTTTCATCTGATCGGCCAGCGGCCGCAACACCTTGCCGCCCGCGGTTAGGGTAATCCGTCCTCCGCTTCGATCGAAGAGAGGAACCCCGAGTTCGTCTTCGAGGGCCTTCACTTGTTGGGTCACAGCCGGTTGCGTCAACAATAGCTCCTCGGCTGCTCGGCTGAAGTTCAAGTGATGCGCAACCGTTCGAAAGACTCGGATTCGGAAGTTTTCTAGCACGAGGTATTCATACCGGCTTCTTTATGGAGAGCTAGGTGTGCTTGCCATTTGACGATAGGTTCGTTGCCGATTCTCGCTCCGTGTCTTGATCGTTAAAGCGCTGTTCCTGCCGAAGCATCGAGTATTTTGGCGCCTCGATCCAAAGGCGGAAGACCGGCCATCGCCACCACACCAGAAGCAGCGCAAACATAATGGCTGTTGTTAAGATCACAATGAGATTAATCATTGCCCCTCGTTCTCCAGAGGTGGGTCATAGAGAGAACGCACGAATTCCACCAGTGCGTGCCGCTCATCTGCGCTGAGTTGGTTCCGCCACGGAGGCATTGCCGTACCCGGCACGCCATTTTCCAAAACATCCCACGCCCGTTCTTCAGTAGGCTTCTTAAGGTGGAAATTCGTTGGTGCTGGAGCGAGGGCGCCGGCCGCTGGCCCGTTGCCCTCTCCGGTCACCCCGTGACAACTGGCGCAGGTGGCTGCAAAAAGCGCTTTACCTAGACCCGCGGCTTCTTGTATTCGCGGCGTCGCGCCCGGAGCGTTCAAGCTTTGAATATACGCAATGAGAGCGCGCAGATCTTCGGTGGGCAGCTGGCGCCAGGGCGGCATAGCGGAGCCTGCGATTCCATTCCAAAGCACGCTGCTCAGTCGCTCATCGGAGAAGCGGGCACCAGTGAGGTTCGCCGGTTTCGGCAATAGACTCGCCGAAGCCTTGCCATCGCCTCCTCCGCCGGATCCATGACACGAAGCACAATTCGCGGCGAAGAGGGCTCCTCCGCGGCTCACTTCTTCCTGCAAGTCGCCTTGATCCGCTGCAGGATGCAGAATGGGGGCACTGAGACTGTATCCTCCTACCATGGCAATC
>Ga0210402_10005218_pt1 | contig 11691 bp, 8 predicted proteins | sample IncBWC7MmetaG_FD_161055 | JGI IMG/M metagenome (GOLD analysis project Ga0210402, IMG submission 161055) | Forest soil microbial communities from Barre Woods Harvard Forest LTER site, Petersham, Massachusetts, United States - Inc-BW-C-7-M | ecosystem: Environmental > Terrestrial > Soil >... | reverse complement strand
CCGTCGGCCGCCTCTTCCGTCATCACCCCCCAGCCGTGAAGCAAGTGCGACAAAACACGGCGGTTGGTGCGGTTATCGTCCACGATGAGCACGTGCTTGCCCTTGAATTCAGCGACCTGCGTCCGGGGCGGACTTGGCAGGGCGCTGGCACCGAAGGCCACCGTAAACCAAAACTCCGAACCCCGGCCGGGTTCACTTTCGACCCCGATGGTGCCGCCCATCAGATCGACCAGCTGTTTGGAGATGGCCAGTCCCAGGCCGGTTCCGCCAAAGCGCCGCGCCGCCGAATCATCGACCTGGGTAAACGATTGAAAAAGTTTTTTTGTGGCTGCTGGAGCCATGCCGATGCCCGTGTCAATGACCGCCACGCGCAAATGCACGCCGCCGTTTTCAATTTTTACCACCGAGGTCTTGACGAACACTTCGCCCTGCTCGGTGAACTTGATGGCGTTGTTGACGAGATTGATAAGGATCTGGCGGAAGCGCCCCGCATCGCCCAATACCTCGGCGGGCACGTCGTCGTCGCTCCAGCACGCCAGTTCGATGTGTTTTCGCTGGGCGATCTCCGATAGTATTTCCAAAACATCCTCCACGGCGCTGCGTGGCGAGAAGTCCGCCCGTTCGAGTTCGAGTTTGCCGGCTTCAATTTTGGAAAAGTCCAGGATGTCATTGATGACGCTGAGCAGGGTTTCCCCCGATTTTATCACCGTCTCGGCAAATTCCTTTTGCTCCTCGTTCAAGGGCGTGTCCAGCAACAGCCCGGTCATGCCGATGACCCCGTTCAGGGGGGTGCGGATCTCGTGGCTCATATTGGCCAGGAAAATACTCTTGGCCTTGGTGGCCGCTTCAGCCTGTTCCCTGGCCAGCTCCGCCTGCTCCTTGGATTTAGCCAGTTCATGGGTGCGTTCCGCGATGCCCTTTTCCAGCCGGTCGTTTTCCCAATGCAGCTTCACCGTGCGCCAGCGAACCATCACGAACCAGGCGCCCGCCAGCCCCGCCGCCGCCGCCAGGAAAAACCACCAGGTCTCGTAAAACCACGGCTTCTGGACGATGCCCAGGGTTGCTCCCGCTTCGTTCCATACTCCATCGTTGTTACAGGCCTTGACGCGAAAAGTATATTGTCCCGGGGGCAGATTATCGTAATAAGCCGTTCTCCTTTTCTCCGCATCCACCCAGTCTGTATCATAACCGTCCAGTTTATATTTAAAAAGCACCTGGGCTGGTTCCACGAAGCTCAGGGCCGTATATTCGATGATTATCTCCCGCGTGCCAGCGGGTACGGCCACCCCGTCCTCCGCATTCACGACCTGCCGGTCGAGCGACACTTTCTCAATATGCACGGGAGGCACGACCTCATTGATGGAAACATGTTCTGGATTAATGGCGATCAGGCCTCTCCGCGTGGCAAACATCAGATCATGGTTTTGCGCCTTCCATAACACCGGTTGTCCTCCCGACCAAACGGAGGTGAGGTGCCCGCTGTCCCTCATGCCGACCAGGTGCACTTTGGGCATAGGGCCTTCCTCGCGAATGGCGGCGAGAAGCTGGTCTCGCGGCACCCACATGATCCCCGAGGCTCCGCCCAGCCAGAGCCGCCCATGATCATCTTCCTCGATGGCCGAGATGTGGTTCGATACCAGGTCGGAAAGCTCGCGCGAATTGCGCCACTGGTTCCCGACCAGGGCGGTCAGGCCAAAATCTTTCAAGCCCACCCAAAGGACGCCCTTTTTGTCTATATATACCGCCCGCACTTCATCCGAGGGCAAACCATTGGCATGGTTGATCGCCGTGATCTGCCCGTCCTTCAATTTGAACAATCCTTTCTGCCAGGTGCCCACATACAGGGTTCCGTCCGCCGCTTCACAATAGGCACAGGGAAAGGAAGGTGAGGAAACCGTGGATGAACTCCCGGGCAATGCCACCTTGGTAAACTGGCCATCTTGGTAGCAGATCAGGCCCTTCGTCGCACTCCCCAGCCACATCCTTCCCTGATCATCCTCATAGATGCTGCGCAACTGTGTAAACTCAGGAAATGACTTCCATAGCTTTCCCTCGCGCAAAATGGAAAGGCCTTCGCGGGCTCCGACCCAGATGCTTCCATCGCGCGCCGGAAAAACAACCCACGGATCATGTCCGAGCAGCCCCTCGTTTTCTGCATAAACGGCGGTCTTGCCGTCCGGGGTGAATTTAACCGCGCCACGGCGTTGAACCGCTCCCCAGATATTACCGTCCCTGTCCTGGGAAACGGTTTTCAGCCCATTGAAGGACAGGGTGGAATCGTTGAAAACCGGTTGATACGGCATCGGTCGGGCCCGGACCAGGCCATTTTCCCTCGCGCAAAGCCACAGGCTTCCCTCCCGGTCTTCAAATGTTTCCACGATGCTTTCGTAGGGGGAGAAAGGAACAGCGCTGGCGAAAAAGTGATCCGGATCCGCCACTTTTTCCAAGGCACCCGTCGATATAACCCACAACCCGCCATCCTGGGCTGGACTCAATTCCGCCACCAAATCACCCACCAGCCCGTCCGCACTTGTATAGTGGGTGAGCTTGTTGTCTTTAAGCCGATAGACCCCGCGGCCACCAAACCAGAGCGTGCCCTTGGGTTGTTCACAAATTGTTTGGATCATGCTCGCCGGATTGCTGATGCCCAACTGGCCAGCTCCAGTAAATTTTTGAAAAACCCCGTTTTCCCGGCACACCAAATATGAGCCGCCCCAAAAGCCGATCCAAAGGCGGTCGGACGAATCAACATACATGGACGCCACCGACGGGCTCGGTATGGATGGCTCGTGGGCATAGGACTGCAACTGCCCGTCTTGCCATGAATAAAGACCCTGCTCATTTGTACCGATCCAAATGAGCCCGTGATGATCCTGTGCAATGCACGTGATGACGGCATCAAAAAGACAAATGGGCTCGAAGACACCCTTTCTATAACGGATCACCCCTTTGGCCGTGCCGATCCACAAACTGCCTTCGTTATCTTCAAAAAGACAGCGGATCGACTGGCTTAAAAAAGCCGGCGTATTTGACACTTTGAAGGATACAAAACGCACTCCGTCAAATCGCCCCAATCCTCCCTCGGTGCCAACCCAGAGGTAGCCATCAGCTGTTTGCAGGGCGGCGACGACATTCGGCTGCGGCAGGCCCACCTCCATGCCAAAAGAGTCGAAAAAATACGGTTCGACTTTGCCGGATATCCCCGTGGTTTCAGGGCCAACGATGGAAAACGCCGGGGAAGCGAGCCCCAGCCAAAAGGCACAGGCCAACCCGATAGCACCCCAAGGGGCACCCAGCCGTCTCACCGCATTTCGGGACTTAAACAAGTTCAAGTTGACTGATTAACGGCTCCGGGGGCGAATCCTTCAGGTCAATCTTGCAGGGTGTCCCGTTCAAGACAAGGCTCAAATTGCATATATATACATTATATACCAACACATTGTAACCACAAAGGCACAGGGGATGGGAGCCCTGTCGAGATGTTGGGGTCAAGGCCCCATAGGAGCGGTTGTCTCGGACTGCTATCTTGCGGTTATGAATGCACTACTTCTAATAATTGTTCTTCTTCTCTTGTTCGGCGGCGGCGGTTTCTACTTTGGCGGGCCGGCCGTTGGCGGAGGAGGGCTTGGCCTGATTCTGTTGATCTGCCTTATCGTCTATTTGATGGGCGGATGGCGCACAAAAACCTGAAGAATGGCGTTGCAGGCGGTGAGCGCGGATTTTCGCCACAGAGGGCCCAGCAGGCGGTTGAAAACCCCTGCTGAGCCGCCCTTTGCGGACAGCGCTTTCTGGCGCAATCCAAGGGCCGCGCCGCTTTGAGCCGGCAGTTCTGCCTGGCTCGCGCTTCAAATCCTGTGTTGCGTCGGTCAGCCTAGTTTTTCAACCGCCTGCTGGGACAGCAAAGCCAGCTTCACGGGCTCGGGCCTTCGTGGTGAGCCAGTCCGAGTCGGTTTTATCCGGCCTCGGTGTCTTCTGGAATTCTGAGCCTTGGCTGCTGTCTTTGTGGGCCCTGTATCTCCGGAGCGAGTATCAGGGCGCGTTGGTCAGCAGCGGGTCTGTTCACCGCGGCCAGCGGTAGCCGAGACCCACCAGGAAAATATCAGAGTCGCGGTTATAGTTGCTGACGACACGGTCCCAGACAACCCGGAGCAGCCAGTGCTCGGAGAGCCGAACGGAAGTCGTGAGCGAAACCAAGGGGGCGACCGCCACCGGGATATTTTGGGAAGTGGTGGTGGCCGGGTGCCTGCGATCGACAAAAACGTAGGGGCCGACACCAAGGCCGACCGTGATGTGCTCATTGAAAAACGTGTTGACGGGCCAGAGCTGGGTCGCAAATCCGCTGCGGCGGGCGATCTTTGGGTCGCCCTCGTAAATACCCGAAGCGGTCCAATCGAGGTGGGACAGGACACCCCGGCGATACTCAATCGCGTAGGCGAACGCCTTCGCGCTGAAAAAAGTGTTCACGATGCTCTGGCCGCCGAAGACGGTGATTTCGTTTTCAGTGACGTAGTATTTCTCGTTTGCCGCGTCGCCGAGTTTTCCCGGAGTGGGTTTTTTATCCCGGCCAAACCAAAAGCCGATGCCCAGTGCCGCGGTCTCCACCTTGATATCGCTGGTGGGGCTGATGCGATTGATCATGAACCGGGCGAACCACCGGTCGGAAAGGTAGTAGGTGGCGGAAAAACTGACGATCAGCGATGTGCCGTGGATATCCGCCGAATTGCCGTTGGGCAGCAGCTCGGTGTCGTAGAAATAGTAGGGGCCGGCGCCCAGCGCCAGCGAGAGATGATCGTTAAAAAGAGGCAGCACGCCCCAAAGTTCCAACGCATTGCCATCCCGGTGATGGCCGGGTACGTGGCCTTCGTTGATATAAGCGATCGACGCCGCAAGATTCCGGTATAAATCCTGGCGGTAATCGATCTGCCACGAGTAGCTCGATTGCTTGAAATTCGTGTTGGTGGTCATCCCGCCGTACAGGACGGTCAACTCCTGCGCATGGAGGTTCAGGCCGGCGCAAGCCAGGAAGAGTGTGAGTGCGGACAGTTTCCAGGCGCGAGTGAAGTAGATCATGTTGTTTGTAGTAGGGCCGGCATGGCAGACAAAAAAATCAGGGTTTGGTTCAGGTGAATCAGGTTGGTGAGCAGGGCGGTCATTGCCCTGATGGCAATGAATGCATGGCCACGATAAGGCATGAACCGGCCGAAGGTAATGGGGTGTCCACCTATCAGTGTCCTGCCCAATCAACCTTCAATGCCGAGGTGCGTCTTGACTCCCGGCCAAAGCTCGGCGGGACTTGGCGCGAAAGGCTGTCATGAAAACGCTCGGATTTATTTTAGCGGGTATGCTTCTTCAGGTGGCGGTTCTGGCCCAAACGCAAACAGACCGGCCGGCGACGGAGGCTGAAATCAAGCGGGACAGGCTGGTGGAGCTTAACGGCCTGATCACCCAGGTGAACGCCGCCGCGCAGGCCAAGGACTGGCCGAAAACGAAAGAGCTCGTGGAAAAATTGCTCGCGGCGAATGCCCAGCTGGCCGCGGCATATCCCAATGACCCGGGGTTTCCCGGCTCCGAGCCGGAGTACTACAATCTCCTCGGCAATGCGCATCTCAATTTAGGCGAGTATGAAGAGGCCATTGCGGTGTATAAAAAAGGTATTGGGTTGGCCCAAGGCCTTGGCGATGGCGGAAAGTATTCCCCTGAACTCAAGAAAGCCATGGCCGTCGCGTTCACATCGGAAGGAAACGCCTGTCTTAAATTAAGGAAAGACAAGGAAGCCCTGGCCTGCTACGAGCAAGCGGCCCAACTCGATCCCAATCCGGCCACGGCGTGGTTCAATCTCTGCGCCACCCGGTACAACATGGGAGACATGGATGGCGCGGTCGCCGCCGCGGACAAAGTCATCGCGCTCGATCCGACAAAGGCGGACGCTTATTTCATCAAGGGCTCGGCCCTGTTTGGAAATGGGACGGTGGATGCCAGCGGGAAGTTCGTGGTCTCCGCGGAAGCCATGGCCGCGCTCAGGAAATACCTGGAGCTCGCATCAAACGGAGGCCACGCCGGCGATGTGAAAGCCATGCTGGATGCGTCGGGCGTCAGTGTGAAATAAGTAAGCGGACGGCGGGCAGGACGACGTCAGGGTTTGCCGTGTTCTCCGCGATGTTGATCCCGGCCACGAGCTGAATCGCCGTGAGGTGCCCGTTTATTTTTGTTCACCGCTGGTGTATTTGCAGGAAGCGAGTTCGTGCCGGGCAGTGGTGTCGTCAACCACCTCGGGATACTGGTGATTGTTGACCATGCCGGTATTCGGATCCATGCCGAAATTGGAATGCAGGCCGATGCGCACGTAAAGAGTCTGGCCGGAGCCGAGCGTGAAGCTGGCGGGCGGGCCGCTTTCGCCGGAGATCTCAACTTTGTATTCACCCGCGGGCCGATCGACGTAGAAAAATGCCTGTGCCTTGGAAAGGCCGACCTGTTCACCGTTGAGCAACACCGCCGGCATTTTGCTGGGATTAAAAATCGCGTCGCGATAAATGAAAATGCGGCCGGTATTGGCCGCGAGAGCCGGGAAGGTATCCTTGACGGCATTGTAGCCAGGCCCGGTGGTGGTGGTGCAGCCGGCGAAAAACGACGCGAGGACAACCATGGCCAGGAACGTGAGCAGTTTTTTCATAAATGGATTCATGCAGGCAATCATCTCGTCCCGGGAAGGAAAAGCATGAAAAGCCCGTTGCCAATGAGTTTGGCCCTGTGTTCTCCGTGGTGAATCAACGCCCGCCGTGGGAACCTCACTCTTCCTCGTCTTCGTGCAGATTATCCCGGTTGTTCGGCAGTTTTTGGGGCAAAAAATAGAAGTAAACCATCAGCCACCAGCCCCATGACCGGCGGTAGAGAAGGACGGGAAGGACGAGGGCAGCGACTCCTGCAGCCGCAATGGCCGTGACCGGCCTCAGCAGGCCAAAAACATAAAGGAACAGCATGGGAATGACGAAACCGAACGCCGTCACCGCGTAATTGATGACAAAGGGCCCGAGGAAAAAGCCGTCGCCCCGATCGAATTTCAGCCCGCAGTTCGCACATCGTTGATTGATTTTGAAATGTGCGCCGGGCTTGAACAGCGTGTGGCCGCCGCAATTGGGGCAGTCGTTGGCCAGCCCTCGAGCGATGATCTGGCCACGGGTGACTTGCATGCAGCCAGGCAGTCTTTGCCCCGGCTGCGCGGAGGTCGATCCAGAATTTCATGCGGGAATCAGGCGGTGGATGGTTCCGCGTTTAACGATTTTAATACAGTGAGGAGGTTGTTCTTCCAAAGTAATTGGCGCCAATTTCTTGTATAAAACCGATCCGCGAGGTTTTCATATTTGTAACAGGGCCGTAGCGGAGATGTCACACAGCGCTGTCTAATTAGGCGGGTGAATCCAACACCCAACCATCCACGTTTCAGTTTCCACCCTCTTTTTCAATTTGTCGCGATCGTTTCGATCTGCGGCTCTGTTGCCTTCCGGGCTGCTGCGGACACTTCCACAGATGCAGCGGGAAGCCAGGGGGGAGCGCCCGACAAGATCGTGCGCCTTCAGGAATTTGAAGTTACTTCCGACCGCACGCCCACGGCCCAGACCGAGTCCCTGACGGATGCCCCGCTCGAAATCACGCAGCCGCAATCGAGCATCTCGGTGGACACCATCAATAATAGCATCGTGCCCACGGCCGACTATTCCACCATCGCCAATCTGGCTCCCAGCGTCCAAAACGTGGAGACCAACGGCCCGGGCCTGAGCGAATCGAAGCTCATCACCATCCGCGGCCTCCAGGATGGCCAGTATAATGTGACCTACGACGGCATTCCCTTTGCCGACAGCAACGATTTCACCCACCATACGACCAGCTACTTCCCGGCAAAGCTCATCGGGCGGCTGGATGTGGACCGTGGTCCCGGCGACGCGAGCACGATCGGTTATGCCACTTTCGGCGGAACGATCGCGCTGTACTCCAAGGATCCACGCGAGGACATGGTGTTCGTCCCCACCGTCACCACGGGCAGCTGGGGCACTTATCTCGGCAACTTCGAGGCCAACACCGGCCTGCTGCCGCAGCTCAACAACGCCTCGGTCATCGCCAGCTATCAGTACGAGCACTCTGACGGCTACCGTACCTTCACCACGCTGGACCGGAATACTTACTATATCAAATATATCCAGCCGGTTGGCAAGAACACGACGATCACCTTCCTCAGCAGCTATAATAACATCAAGTTCGGTAATCCAAGCACGCTGACGCAGGCGCAGATCACCCAATTTGGCCGGAATTCCGGCTTGAGCAACAACCCGCAGGACAGCAGCAACCTGACCCCGGGCGGTTTTTATGGCTATAACTGGCAGGCAAAGCAGGCCGATTTCGAGTATATCGGCGTTGATACCACGTTTGGCAACGGCTGGAACCTCGATGACAAGGCCTACACCTATTATTATAACAATATCAGCCACGAGAACCCGGATAACACGGCGGGCGCGAGCAAGCACGACATCGGCGGTTTCCTCAAGATCAACGAATACCGGTCCTGGGGTGATTATCTGAATCTCTCCCACAATGACGATCTCGGCACCTTCAAGACCGGCATCTGGCTCGAATATATTACCAATCCGCGCTCCCGCTACGCCATCGACTACACGCAGGGCGATGCGCTCGGCGCCCCAAATGGGGTGATCGACCCGACCCAGCATCCGGAGCAGGCGGCTTTTTCGACCGGCGGCTTCGACTACAACATGCACGATTACATCAAGACGGTCCAGCCCTATGCCGAATACAGCTGGCATGTGACCAAGAAGCTGTCGATCAATGCCGGCGTAAAGTACTCCAGCATCACCCGTGACGTGACGGGGCCGATCAACCAGACCTTCGACCAGTTGCCGATCAACTTTCATAAAACCTACAGCAAGGCATTGCCCTACCTGACGGCCAATTACCGCATCGACTCCGATTGGTCCGCCTACGCCCAGGTGGCCGAGGGATTCCTCGCGCCGGCCCTGAATCTCTTTCAGGTGGACTTCCCCCAGAGCGACAACGTCAAGCCTGAGCAGAGCTGGAATTATCAGGCTGGCACGGTCTATAAGCACGGCCGGCTCGATGCCGACACGGATGTTTATGCGATCAACTTCAGTAATTTCCCGGTCACGGTGCAGGATCCGAACAGCAGCAATCCCGACGACACGATCACGGTCGAATCCCCCGGTGCCTACTACTACGGCTGGGAAGCGGAAATGACGTACTACCTCGGTGCAGGCCTGAGCATCACCGGCAACGGTTCGCTCAATCGCGCGACCTTCAAGGGCTCCAACCTGAACGTCCCACAGGTGCCGAATTCGACCGCCGACGTCGGCTTGGTTTACCAGCAGGGCGGGTTCTTCGCCTCGATCTTCGACAAGTATGACGGTCCGTTCAACCAATACTCGAACTTCACCTCTCCGTCGGATGGAGGTGGCACTGGCATCGTAAACAACTTCAATCCCAGCCTCGCCAATACCTTCGGTGCGACGACCCGGAGTGGCGGATATTGGCTTGCCGATCTCTCGGTCGGTTACGACACCAAGCTGCCCAAGGGTTACTTCCTGCGCAGCGTCAAGGCCAAGTTCGAGGTCAACGATCTCTTCAACCGTGATGTCCAGGTGGTAAACTCGGTTAGCGGCAAGGGCGTGGCCAAGTTCAATGTGCTGCCGAACCGGAGCTACTTCTTCACCTTGTCTGGCGAGTTCTGAGTTTGTCTGGTTTGTCCCATTCTGGCCGCCGCCGAAACCGGCGCGCGGCCAGATGCGGCCGGCAGTGAATGGAATAGTGACGTCTTAATGGCGGGAGGCTTTGCGTGAGATGCAGCCTCCTTACACGGGTTGCGGTTGAGGCCAAAATCAGCGAAACAGCTTGGACAGTTTTTTGCCATTGATCCCCGGTCGGGCCAGCCCCACAGATTTCCCTCCATGATTTCGCCAAGCCGCAAACTCCGCTGGGGCGTGCTCGGGTACGCGCGCATTGCCCGTGAAACGCTCATTCCCGCCATCCTGCGCTCGGGCAACTCGGAGTTTCATGCGCTCGCGTCGCGCGACGAAGCCAAGCTTGCCGAGGGCCGCACGCGATTTCCCAGCCTGGCAAAAACTTACTGCGGCTACGAGGAGTTGCTGCGCGACCCGGCGGTCGATGCGGTTTATATCCCGCTGCCGAACGCGCAGCACTGCGAGTGGACGATCAAGGCGGCGGAGCACGGCAAGCACGTGCTCTGCGAAAAACCGCTCGCGCTCACCGCCGCCGAGGTGCGCGAAATGACCGCCGCCTGCGCCGCGCACGGCGTCACGCTCATGGAGGCATTCATGTATCGCTACAGCGCGCGCACCCGGCAGGTGCTTGAGGTGCTCCACAGCGGCGCGCTGGGCGAAATCAAGTTTATCAACGCGAGCTTCCGCTTCCTGCTCGCGAACCCGGCCTCGATCAAGCTCAAGCCGGAACTCGGCGGCGGCGCGCTCTACGACGTCGGATGTTACCCGGTCAACTTTGCCGGCCTCGTGGCCGACACCATGGCGGGCGGCCCGGCGACCGCCCGGCCGGACTCGGTGGCGGTGGAATGCGTGCGCACGGGCGGCATCGACGAGATTTTTTCGGCCTTGTTGAAATATCCGTCCGGACTGATCGCCGCATTGCACTGCGGCTTCAATGCGCACAAGCGCGTCGCCGCGGAAATCACCGGCACGCGGGGCGTGCTCGAGGTGCCCGACACGTTTTTCGACAACGCTGGCGCGCTCGTGCTCACACAGGAAGAGGTGCACCGCGAAATCCCCGTGCCGGCGAGCGACCGTTACCGCCTCGAGGTCGAGGACTTTGCCGATGCCGTGCTCCAGCGCCGGGCGCCGCAGCTCGGCCTCGATGAAAGCCTGCGCAATGCCGGGGTCATCGACCAGCTCTTCGCGGCCGTGGCTGCGAAGTAGAAAAAGGATTGGAGGATGGGAAGGATGGGCGGCGGGTGTTTTGCATGAATGTCAGCCGTGGGGAGCATGCATTTCGCCCAGTTTCTGTGAGGCGGCTTTTGTGGCTAATTTTTAATTCGTTGATATAAAAACGGTTGTTGGCCGGTCAACGGCCATGGCATGGGCTTGGCTTTTTGAGGGCAGTATTTCGCTCAGTTACCAAACCCTCAAATTATACCATTATGCTAAGATGGGCCCTGATCTTTTTAATCATTGCGCTGATTGCTGGTGTGCTCGGATTCGGCGGCATTGCTGGAAGTGCCGCGGAAATCGCCCGGGTGCTCTTTTTTGTCTTTTTAGTTTTATTGGTCATTTCGGCGCTATTTGGCGCGTTCAGGGGCCGGCCGCCTGAAATCTGAATAAGCCGCCGGGCTTTTATATAGCAGGCCGGTTCAACCCCAAGGGGGCATGAACATGAATAAAAGGAGTTTTTGCATCCTCACGCTTGGGTTGCTTATCGGCGGCTGTGCCACATCCCCGCGCACCCCGCACGTTTCCTATCCGGTGACTTACGATATCCAAGTCAACAACACCCAGGTCTATTCCGATTACGGTCCCCAAAATCTCAGCGTCAATGCCACGCAGGACGTTGCGGTTGCGAGCGGACAGGCGTTGTATTATCAGGTTGTTTCGCCGGTGGATGTGACGGTGTATTTTTACGGGGTGGATTCACCGGGTCAGCGCACAT
>Ga0210402_10005217_pt1 | contig 11691 bp, 10 predicted proteins | sample IncBWC7MmetaG_FD_161055 | JGI IMG/M metagenome (GOLD analysis project Ga0210402, IMG submission 161055) | Forest soil microbial communities from Barre Woods Harvard Forest LTER site, Petersham, Massachusetts, United States - Inc-BW-C-7-M | ecosystem: Environmental > Terrestrial > Soil >... | reverse complement strand
TTGATCGGCATGCTCTGGCGATTTCCGCGGTGCTAGTCAAAGTGCCGGGCTAAAGCCCGGCATCTACAGTGTATGATATCGCTGGAGAAAACGTACGTCCTATGCCGCCAAAAGAGGCCAGCCGCACAACCGCAAAGATTCTTAGCAGCAAAATGGTTTACAAGGGTCCGGTGTTTGGCGTTCGCCGCGATGAAGTGATCGAGCCCGGCGGATTTCGCACCACGCGGGAAGTCGTCACGCACCCCGGCTCCGTCGTCGTTCTCCCCGCGTTCCCCGATGGCCGCATTCTTCTGATTCGCCAGTATCGCCATGCCACGCGGCAATTCCTGTGGGAGCTCGTCGCCGGCCGCATTGACGACGGCGAAAATCCGCGCAAAGCTGCAGCCCGCGAGCTGATCGAGGAAACCGGCTATCGCGCCAAGCGTTTCCACGTATTCCTGGACGTTTTTCCCACTCCCGGTTTTCTCGAGGAGCGCATGTACATTCTTCTCGCCGAAGATCTGACCGCGGGCAAGGCCGAACCGGAAGAAGACGAGAAGATCACGTCAAAGGCTTTCACGCACGGCGAACTCGAACAGATGATTCGCCGAAACAAAATTCGCGACGCCAAATCCGTTGCGGGAATTTTGTACTATCTGCGCTTCCTGCTTCGGTCATAATGACTTTCCGAGGACGCACAACACGATGCCAGTTTCCCCACCTCGCCACACGTTGAGCCGCTGAAGCCGACATCGTGCCGACCACTCTTGCAGCTCCAAATCAGGGCGCGTTAGAAAGCAGGATCGCCAACGATGCTGATGCACTTCCCCAAGGGCGACGATTGCTGTTCGGCGCGACGATATTTCTCGGAGCGTTTCTTCTTTTCCTGATCGAACCGCTCTTTGCCAAATTAATTCTTCCCTGGTTTGGAGGTTCAGCGGCTGTTTGGGCGACATGTCTCGTCTTTTTTCAAACCGCGCTTCTCCTCGGCTATTTTTATGCGGACGCGACGACTCGCCGCCTCTCACCGAAACGCCAGTCCGCGCTGCATTTGGTGCTGATGCTCGTCAGTCTTTTTTGGCTGCCCATTGCGCCGCAAAGTTTCTGGCGTTCGCATGTGGAGGTTGATCCGGGCTGGCGCATTTTGGGATTGCTCACATTTTCGATCGGGCTGCCTTTTATTTTGCTTAGCGCCACTAGCCCTCTGGCGCAGACTTGGTATGCGCGGCGCGCTTCCGGCCGCTCGCCGTACCATCTTTTTGCTCTCTCCAATCTCGCTTCCCTGCTCGCTCTTCTAAGTTTTCCTTTTTTGATGGAGACGCATCTTTCTTCTCGCCAGCAAATCATCCTCTGGTCCGCGGTGTATGTTCTCTTCGTCGCGTGCTGTACGCTCGCAGCGTGGCTCAGCGGAAGTCCTGCATCGAACGCGGTCGCTGCGAGCGCACCCTCCGAAGTGGCGGAAGAGGGAGCGCCGCCCGAATTCCGCACGAAACTCTTGTGGCTCGGCCTATCGGCCTGCGGCTCGATGACTCTTCTCGCGGTAACGAATCATCTCACTGAAAATGTCGCGCCCGTGCCGCTCTTGTGGGTCGTTCCCCTCGCCCTGTATTTGCTTTCCTTCGCTCTGGTGTTTGCAAGACAAAGATTGTATTCGCGCTGGCTTATTGCAAGATTTCTGGCCGTTGCGCTGGGCGCCGCTGGTTACGCCATTTATGATTCTTCGCTGACGCACGCGATTCAGATCAGCGTGCCGCTCTTTTGCTCGGCCCTATTTGTAGTCTGTCTTTTTTGTCACGGCGAACTCGTGCAACGAAAGCCTTCGGTTCGCTTCCTTACGTCATTTTATTTGATTATCGCGCTTGGCGGCGCGCTCGGCGCCGGGTGCGTTGGATTGCTCGCTCCGCATCTGTTTTCTGGCATTTATGAATTTCCGGCCGTTTTGCTGCTCACGGCATTTCTCGCCAGCGTCGTGCTTTGGCACGAAGGATGGTCGGCGCGGCTTTTCTGGGCGAGTGTGACCCTTGGAATGTGCGCTGTGCTTGTGTTCAATGTTCGAACGACGCGCCAGAACACGGTCGCGATGATGCGCAGTTTTTACGGGGCGCTACGCATTCAGGAGTTCAAAGCAGGGCTGATCCTTCCTTATCGCGAGTTGCTTCATGGAACGATCCAGCATGGCGCGCAATACCTTTCCTTTCCGGAGAATCGCAACCCCACGACTTATTACGGGAGGAGATCCGGCGTTGGCCTAGCTTTGCAATATTGCTGTGACGGCCCGAAGCGAGTAGGGGTGATTGGCCTTGGGGCGGGAACGCTGGCAGCTTACGGAAAGCCAGGTGATTCGATCCGCTTTTACGAAATCAATCCGCAAGTCATCCAAATCGCAAAGGGGTGGTTCACGTTTCTAAAGCAGAGTCCTGCAAAGTCCGAAATCATTCTGGGAGACGCACGGCTTTCGCTGGAAAACGAGCGGTCGCAGCAACTTGATGTACTGGCCATCGATGCATTCTCTGGAGATGCGATCCCCGTGCATCTCCTGACCCGGGAAGCCTTTGCGTTGTATTTTCGTCATTTGAAGCCGGAGGGGATTCTGGCGGTGCACACCTCGAATACCTACCTGAATCTTGCGCCGGTGGTAAAGCTTTTGGCGGAAGACGCGAATTACTCCGCGCGGCTGATCGCCAGCGATGAGGATGCGACCGCGTTGATTTCTTCCGCCGATTGGGTACTGGTTACACGCAATCAGCGCTTTCTGGATAATCCTGAGACCTCGGCCGGGATTGAGGATATCGCCGTGCCTCCTCATGTACGGATTTGGACAGATGATTACAACAATTTTTTCGAGATTCTTCGCCCTGTGAGCTACTCGACCCAGCAATCCGCGGGTTCATGAGTTTTTTGGCCCAGGAGAAGCGCCGGCGAAACAGCTGTTTCACGGCATGAAACAAAAACGGACAAATCCTGTATTCGCTTGAAGTTGCATGACTGCCGCATTCAAAATCCGCGGGGGAAAAGCGAGACGCCCGGGGTTGAATCGTTTTAGTAGACGGATAACCGTTTATTTTCGGCTACGTCTGAAGCGATTGCCCGCTTGACTGGATAAATTATTCTGTTACACTCCGCGCAATTTGTGTCGTTGGCGGCTGCATTTGTCCCGATTTAGCCGACTACGAGAAACATCCAGGTCTCTCATCAGGAGGAGAGGATAAGTGCAAGGAACCGTAAAGTGGTTTAATAATTCGAAAGGTTACGGCTTCATCGGGCGAGAAGATGGTCCAGATGTTTTTGTGCACTATTCCGCAATCGTGGGGGATGGCTACCGCAGCTTGCAGGAAGGAGATACGGTAGAGTTCGAGATTGTCCAGGGACCGAAAGGCCCCCAGGCAGCGAACGTGGCAAAGCCAGGGTAAGCAATCCAGGAATCATTTAGCCGGCAGAGAGCGCCCCTCTGCCGGTTTTTTTTTGAGGAAATAAAGGAAGTAGAGGAAGTAAAGGAGGTAGAGGAACAGAAAACCGTCGTACGGCGTTCGATGAGAGTGAGTGCTTCCTATTACGGGGCGGATAGGCGGCCGATTAAAAAATGAAAAAAGGCGTCGGAATCGGAGCGCATGCAGACTTGCGCGTTCGGAGCACCGGGCTCGGCGCGGGTAAAGCCTTTGTCGTCGACGCGGATGTGCATGGGTTCGACGGGGCAAATGTTTGGATTCACGATGTAGGCCACGGTCATGGGATCGAAGAGAGTCGGGGTTTGCTGGCCCCACTCGTGATATAGAAGCGTTAAAGCGTCCGTGAGCGGCGTGCCCTGGCGGAATAGAAAGGCGCGCTTGACCTCGTCGAGCTTCAGTTGCGTCGAATCGAGCGGCATCACGTAAAGCGGCACTCCCGAGAGAAAAAGTCTCTTGGCGGAGGGGACGTCGTTAATGATGTTCCACTCGGCGTCGGGGCCGTGCGCGGTGCAGAACCAAAGCTCTCCATAGCCGCAACTGATCGAGCCGCCCATCATTACCACGCGCTTTAGCTTGAGAAAAGTTTGCGGGTCCTTGTCGATGAGCGCGCCAACGTTCATCAGCGGGCCGATGGCGATCAAAGTGATCTGCCCGGGATAGCGGCGAACCTGATTGAGAATGAAGTCCGCTGCGTCTGGGTGCGGCGCTTTCGCGAAATGGCCGCCTTCGCCGTAGCGCTTCTGATTCATTACGTTGGTGGTTTTAGTCGGCGTGCCGGCTAGCACGGGGATATCGGAGCGTCCAGCTTCGCCGAGCAAGCGGTCGACAATTTTGGAGCGCGCTTCGGTATCGCCAAACGTGGTGGCGATACCGAGAATCTCCAGCTCCGGACTCTTGAGAGCCAGCGCAATCGCGAAGGCGTCGTCAATGTCGTCACCGATGTCGGTGTCGATGATGACTTTCTCGGTTGCGCCTGAGGCTTGGGGCGGCTTCTGCGTTTGCGAAGCGTAACCAGAGCCCATAACCATTGAGAATAGAATTGTCGCGGCTAAAAAACGCACTCTGCCCTCCAAGGTAATGAATCTGGCGGACACAGATTGCCACGCAAACAATTTGTGCGCCACTTCCTGGAGGAGAGACTATCGAACAGCAAGCGCTGGCAATCCCTGATTCTGGGAGATTTTGATCCCGGTTCGTTCCGGATGTACAGACTTGAGCCGTGCCCAGTTTACGGATACGCAACTAGACGTCCAGTGGGACACGGGCCAGCCTTATCGTTATACTCGTTGCCGAGCGGGGTACCAAGGTCGATCAATCCATGAGAAGTCTACTGCGCAAGGCTTTGCTTGTGTCGCTCGCAATTGTCAGTGGGCTAACTGCGGTTAATCACATCCCCATTTCGATTCTCATTTCGAAGTTGCTTTTCTTATTGCTTTACCCGGGATGGCTGCTCTCGTTGCTGATAACCAGAGGTCGCTACGGATCAGGTCTCGAAGAACTTGCCCGTCCAGCTTTGGGATTCGCTGCGGGATTCGTTGCGAATCTAGTCGTTTACACTCTGCTCTCGGTTTTAGCAATTTCAATTTGGCGTCGCCTAAGGAGACGCCAAGTCTCTGCCAAACCGTCGCCGTCAATCGTAGCAGTCGCGGTAGTTCTTCTTCTGGGAAGCCTTCTGTTCCTGTCTGTAAGCTTATGGACGTTGAACGACATGATTCAACATTCCTACGACTGGAATGGCTTTCGCATGTCTATCTCGACTCTCGTCAATGCGATGTTTTTCGCCCTCACCCTTCTTCAAATCATCTTCAGCTTAATGGGAATTGTCGTATCTATTGGCCTCCTGCAATTGCGGGAGGCCGCCAGAAAAGCTGCAATTTTTCTTTCCACGGTTCCTGCCGTGATTCTGGCCTTCTCCTTACTTATCCTTCTGTCTGCAAACGCGTCGAGAACTGGCCGCGAGGGAATTGCCGCTGGCTACGGGTTCTTCCTGTACAGTGCTTTCTTTCTACTCCTATTGCCTCTAAGCATCTGGTGGTGCATCGCGCTTATGGGCGCCAGAGTGAAGGCTCAATTTCCCGAGAACTAGGAATAGACTGGAACTCGTCTAAGGCACCATTATCGAAGTTCTCGCTAGTTCACAGGCCTATCACGAAAACATCTTTTAGCGCCTGATTAACGTGGCAGTTGGAAACTGATACTCCGTTGCTCAGACTTCGCGCGCGTGTTTTTCACCGGCTCTAGCTCTATAATCTGGCGCATGGACAACAAACAGATCGCTCGCATCCTGCGCGAGACCGCGCAACTACTCGAAATCGATGGCGCCATCATTGGCCGTTACCGCAGTTACGAAAAAGCCGCCGAGCTGATCGATGGACTGCCGGAATCGATCGAGCAGCTCGTGAAGGAGCCGGAAAAACTGGAAGAGCTGCCGGGAATTGGCGAGCGGATGGTGGAACATCTTCAGGAGATTGTGAAGACGGGTGATTATTCGCTGCGCAAAAAGCTGCTGAAGAAATATCCGGCGACGCTTCTGGATGTGCTGCAACTGCAATCGCTGGGGCCGAAGAAAGTGGCGTTTCTGTGGTCCAACTTCAAAGCGGCGACCGTGGCGGATGTCGAGAAAATCGCGAAAGAAGGCAAACTTCGGGACCTGCCTGGCTTCGGCGAGAAGAGCGAGCAGAACATTCTAAAAGCAGTGGAAGTGTTCAAAAAATCCACCGGGCGGTTCCACATCGATGTGGCCGAAGCGGCGGCTGCGGAAATCATTGCGCATATCCAGAAAGCCGGAAAAGCCGTGGAGAGCGTTACTCCTGCGGGATCTCTGCGACGCGGCAAGGAGACCGTGGGCGATCTGGATCTGCTGCTGACACTTGGAGCGGGACATACGTCGCAAAAACAGGTCGATGCGCTGGCCAAGCACATTCTCGAATACCCTGGGATCGATCAAACGCTAGCCCACGGAGAAAACAAAGTCAGCTTCACGCTGCAGAATGGCTTGCAGGTGGATGTGCGGCTGCTGGAAAAAGAAAGCTTTGGCGCTGCGCTGCTTTACTTCACTGGATCGAAGGAGCACAACGTGGCGCTGCGCGGGCGCGCGAACGACATGGGCCTCACGTTGAACGAGTATGCGCTGGCGACGCTCAAGGTAGAAAAGCCGGTCGCGCGGCGTACAGAGGAAGAGATTTACGCGAAACTGAAGCTGGACTACATCCCGCCGGAGCTGCGCGAGAACACCGGCGAAATCGCAGCGGCTGAAGCGCACAAATTGCCACATCTGATTGAATTGAAAGACATGAAGGGCGATTTGCAGATGCACTCGACGGCCAGCGATGGAAAGAATTCCATCGAGGAGATGGCGGAGGCCGCGCGGAAGCTTGGGCACCAGTACATCGCGATCACGGATCACTCGAAAGCCGTTACGGTCGCGAACGGGCTGGATGAAAAGCGGATGGCCGCGCACATCAAGAAGATTCACGAGGCGAGCGACAGCGGGCTCGGCATTCGTGTACTGGCGGGCACCGAGGTTGACATCTTGAAAGATGGCTCGCTGGACTACTCGGATGAGCTGCTTGCGCAATTGGATGTGGTGGTGTGCTCGGTTCACTCGTACTTCAACTTGGACCGCGCGGCCATGACCGAGAGGATGCTGGCGGCCATCGAGAATCCCTATACCCAGATCATCGCGCATCCGACCGGACGGCTGCTATTGAGGCGGGACCCCATCGACTACGACATGGAGAAGATTCTGGAGGCCTGCGCCAAGCATGGCGTGGCCATGGAGTGTAATTCTTATCCCGACCGGCTGGATTTAAAGGATGTGTACTTGCGGATGTGCAAGGAGCGCGGGGTGAAAGTGGTCATTTCGACGGATTCGCATAACGCGGGGAATCTGGCGTTGATACGCTACGGTGTGACGATGGCGCGGCGGGGATGGCTGGAAAAACGCGACGTCATCAATACTCTGCCTACGGAGCAGTTCCTGGCGGCACTGAGAGCCAAACCGGGCAGCCGTCGTCCAGCCTCCGGCGGGCGGAAGAAGAGTGCCGGGCATAATTGAGCAACTGAAGCGAACTCTGTAGGCTCACGGCCCTGACATTTGACGGGTGATGGGCGTCTGTATTGCCGTGTCGTCTGTATTGCCCTGTATGGATCGGGTTATGCCAGGCCAGCAGGATCGGGGAACATTTTGACCCCGGGTGTCGTACCTACTCTCAGAACGATGCATTTCGGAGGCTTCTAGCCATGAGCTTGCTTTCTAGCCGTTCTACTGGTGTCCGGTTTGGGATTGCCGGTGCTGCCCTGCTGGCTGCGGTGGCTTTGGCGCCGCGCGCCAGCGCTGCGGACGTGACCAAAAACTACAATATTGCGGGCCGCGCGAACGTGCACATTGATACGAATGATGGCAGCGTGCGCATCACCACTAGCGATTCGAAGACAGTTCAATTCCGTGTCGAATATGAAGGCTATGAACTGGACAAGAACCTGCACATTGAATCCAAGCAGGACGGAGACAGGGTGGAGCTGACCGCCCGCGTCACGGGCCATTGGGGATGGTCCTGGGGCCACAACACCAGAAGGCTGCACATCGAAGTTCAAATGCCCAAAGACGGAGACGTGGACGCGCACACCGGGGATGGCTCGGTGAATGCGAGTGCTATCAACGGAAATGTCAGCGTCAATACGGGAGATGGCTCGATAAAGGCAAGCTCGCTGACGGGCACCATCGTTCTCCATACCAACGACGGCAGCATCAACGCGGACACGCTGAAGGGCGACATGCGGATACACACCGGGGACGGCTCGATTGAGGCGCGAGATTTGGATGGCAAGCTTGACGCGGACACAGGAGATGGCCACATGCGGATCGGCGGGCGCTTCGACGCGCTCAACATCCGAACCGGAGATGGAAGCGTGGATACGCGCGTCCTTCCAGGCTCGAAAATGTCGACTAGCTGGAGCATCCGGACAGGCGACGGCAGCGTGGACCTGGCATTGCCGGGGGACTTCCAGGCAAATATTGATGCCAGCACAGGTGACGGGCATATCAGTGTGGGCTTGCCGGTGACTGTCGAGGGGACTTTCAGCAACTCACAGCTTCACGGGAAGATGAATGGCGGGGGACAGTCCCTGACGGTTCATACCGGGGATGGCTCCATCCGTTTGAGTAAGGCATAGGGCCGCAAGGGTAACCGGGGCTTCTGACTACCTCGCCGGTCGGCTCATTTTGCAGAGGAGTGCAGCAAGTACTATTACCGGTAAAATTGTCATTTCTGGCGGACACTTGTCCATTCCAGGCGACTTAGTTTCACTGCTTCCAAGTCTATCTGATTGAAAACACAAAAGTTGAGTTTGGAAACTCAGTTGCCCTTCTGTTCTGCGTCCTAGAATGGAGCGTGCTGTGATCGTTGTCTTCCTCGCGTTTGCCATGGTGGTTTTAGTCTCTTTCACGATTGCCAGTTCCATTGCTTCGTCGGCACGGCGCCGCAGTTCCTGATACGCCTGTTGCGGGTCTTCCTGGCGAAACGTACTCGAGGGGCTTCGTGAGCGCCGCACTCCCGTTTCGCCCCGTTGTCGTCCTGCTTGTTCTTCCGCTCGTTCTTCCCTTTTGACGCACGCCCGATTTGGCGCATAATCGAGCGCTCAGCACGCTTACATGGACAGCCACTCACCTTCGAACCGGGCGCCGCGTTTGCCGCGTGAAACGCAGGAGACCGGCATACTTGGCCTTACGCGAGCGCAGGGATGGGGGATTCTTTTTCTTGTCTATACAGCACTCTTTGTTTTGATATTCGGCTACCACTATCTGGACGATCTTTCGCGTGAACGTCCCGGCACGTTTAGCGTGCGATTTCTGGAAGAGTGCACCGGCGTCTACTCTGCATTCATCCTGCTGCCACTGGTCTTCCGCGCGGCTCGTTCTTACGTACTTGTGCGCAAGGGATGGTTAGGCCTGATCGGCTTCCATTTGGCGGGAGCGGTGGGGTATTCCTTTCTACACACCACGCTTATGGCCGTGAGCCGGTGGCTGATCTCGCCGCTAGTTGGTTTGGGCAGCTACGACTACGGCGTCATGCGATTCCGATACCCGATGGAGTTTTCGAACGACTTGTTGGGCTATACGGTGGTTGTGCTGGTGTATTACTTCTTGGAACGGCTGCGGATCGCGCAGGCGCAGCAGTTGGCGGCCGCAGAATTGCACGCGAAGCTCGCGCAGGCGCAGCTTGAGAATTTGCGCTTGCAGCTTCAGCCTCATTTTCTGTTTAACACACTGAATACCATTTCCTCGGTGATGTACGAAGATGTGCGCGCGGCGGATGCCATGCTGACGCAATTGAGCGACCTGCTCCGATTAACATTGCGGACGGCGAACTCGCATGAAATTCCCCTAGCGCAGGAACTCGAAATTACGCGCCTTTACCTGCAAATCATGCAGAAGCGATTCGAACAAAACTTGCGCGTGACTTATTCCGTGGAATCAGCGTTGGAGAATTCGCTGGTTCCTCAGCTGATATTGCAGCCCCTAGTCGAGAACTCTCTGCGGCATGGAATGAAAGACGGCGGCGCCGGAATTGATATCTCCATTGCCGCGCATCGCGATAATGGTTCGCTGATTTTGAAGGTCGCCGATACAGGAGCGGGTCTTGGAACGCAGGGAGCTGCCGCCGTTATGAATCGAGGAGTCGGCCTAGCGAATATTCGCGGGCGGCTGGAACAGCTGTACGGCACCGAGCAGGAATTCGCGATTGCAAACCGGCCGTCGGGCGGCGCGGAAGTGACACTGCGTTTCCCGTTTCATTTGGCGGAGCAAAACGTTTAATTAGGCGCTTAGTTGGACGAATGGCTTCCTCGAGCACACTGCAGGTACTGGTTGTAGATGATGAAGCGCCTGCGCGGCGCAAGATTCTGCGGCTGCTGCGCCAGGAAACGGATGTCCACGTAGTCGCTGAAGCCGGCGGCGCGGAATCCGCCATCGCTGGGATCGAAAAACACCGCCCTGATCTAGTTTTCCTGGATGTGCAGATGCCGGGAATGGATGGGTTCGGCGTGGTTCAGGCGATTCAGGCAAAAGAGATGCCGCGAATTGTGTTCGTGACGGCGCACGATCAGTACGCTTTGCGTGCGTTCGAAGTACATGCGTTTGATTATCTATTGAAACCTTTCGGCGAAGAGCGTTTCCGCACAGTGTTGCAGCGCGCGCGGGAACAAAATGCGCAATCCAGCGATGGTTTTGCCGCCCGCATCCAAGATCTCCTGCGACAATTGCAGCGCGAGCGCTCCTTTCCGGACCGATTGCTGGTCCACGAAAATGGGCGGGCGCATTTTGTGTCCATTCGGGACATATCGTGGATCGAAGCCGATCGAAACTATTTGATCGCTCACTGCGGGGCAAAAACGCACACGCTGCGCGGAACGCTGGAATCTCTTGGAGGCACGCTCGATCCGAAGTCTTTTGTGCGCATTAACCGCGGGAGCCTGGTTCGTTTGGATGCTATTCGCGAAATGCTGCCGTGGTTTCACGGAGAGTACAAGGTGATCCTGAAGGATTCGACCGAGCTGCGCTGGAGCCGGCGATACGTTAAGCAGCGCCCCGAGCTGCTGAAACCGCGCTGAGATAAGTTGCTGCGACGAGTGATTGGCCTACTTATCCCTGTAATGAGCCCGCTTGTCCCAAGGGCGTTGCCGCTGAGAGACTTGTCGCGATAACTGTTCCACTATGAGATGCCAAAATCGTGTTTCTTTCGCTTTCTGGACTTCCCTGTTTGCCTTAGCCCTCCTGTTTCCGGCGATTTTGCGCGCGCAAGCAGTTCCTGATGCCGGGTGGCCAACATACAGCAACGACCCGGATGGGACGCGCTATTCCCCGGCAAAGCAGATTGACCGCGGGAACGTGTCGCAGCTACAGGTGGCGTGGACGTACCGGACAGGGGCGCTACCGCATGACGAGGAACTGGATAAGAAAGCAGCGTTTGAAGCGACGCCGATACTGGTTGGCGGAAAACTTTTCTTGAGCACGCCGTACGATCACGTGATTGCTTTGAATGCAGTGAGCGGCACAAAGATTTGGGAATTCGATCCAAAGCTCGAATTGCCGTATGGGGCTTCGGAAGTGACGTCGCGTGGAGTTTCGGCTTGGCGAGACCGGTCAACCAAGGCAGGCAAGGCATGCTCGCTGCGCATCTTTATAGGGACGCTTGACGCGCGGTTGATCGCTCTCGATGGAGATACCGGCAAACCGTGCGCTGATTTCGGGAGCGGCGGGGCGGTG
>Ga0210402_10005215_pt1 | contig 11694 bp, 10 predicted proteins | sample IncBWC7MmetaG_FD_161055 | JGI IMG/M metagenome (GOLD analysis project Ga0210402, IMG submission 161055) | Forest soil microbial communities from Barre Woods Harvard Forest LTER site, Petersham, Massachusetts, United States - Inc-BW-C-7-M | ecosystem: Environmental > Terrestrial > Soil >... | reverse complement strand
CGCAATATCTGGGGTCTGATAAACCTTCTTTGGCAGGCAGCATTAGCGGGGAAGTATGTCGATGCGGTTCTTCCTAAGCCAAAACTGCCGCGAAAGTTCAAAACCAAAGCGAGATTCTTTCTGTTGGAAGATGTTGCTCGACTGATCGCCAATTCCAATGACGAACACCGTACGCTTTATTGGCTGCTGGCAGAGACGGGCATCAGGACAGGAGAACTCGCGGGCCTGCGAATATCGGATGTGAACGGAGACAAGTTGTCCGTGTCACAGTCGGTTTGGCATGGTGATGAACAGACGCCAAAGACGCAGAACGCTGTCCGCGTGATTGCGCTATCCCATCAACTCGTTTCAGCGTTGTGGGAGCAAATCTGTAGACAGCGGGCCAAGGGCCGGACGCTTTTGTTTTCATCTTCCAAGGGCACACCACTCGACATGGATGTGTTTCGTCAGCGGAAGATGAGGAAGCTACTGGAAACTCTCGGCATTGAACGGGCGGGTTTCCATGCGTTCCGCCACTTCAACACGGCGCTGCTGGATTCGATACGTACACCGTTGAAGATCATTCAAGAGCGGATGGGACACGCTTTGACAGGCTCATTCACCCTGGATGTTTACGGGCATGTGTTGGACTGGCAAGGCAACGTGGACGCGGCCAACAGAGCAGGAGCGCTGATCGAGCAGGCGGTAGACGCAGCGAAGTCGAAGAATTTTGTCAACGTAACTGCAATTGGGAGTCTGGCGGTTTCTGCAACTGACTGAAAAGGTTGGTTGCGGGGGGTGGATTTGAACCACCGACCTTTGGGTTATGAGCCCAACGAGCTACCAGACTGCTCCACCCCGCGTGTTTATGATAACAACCTGGCTGCGCAGCGTCAATTTTTCAGCTTGGGGCGCTCGCATGCATCCACGATTTTCGTGGGGTCGATGGCGGAGCTGTCGATTTGTTCTTCGAGGATTTTTCCGTCCTTTCCGATTAAAAAATTTACGCGGCGTGCGGCTTTATATTTGTCTACGTAGACGCCGTACTTGCGGGTTGTGTCCCCGCCCCAATCGCTCAGCAGGGGGAAGGTCACACCGATTTGGTCGGCGAAGGCTTTGTTCGAGAAGGGGCTATCCATGCTCACACCCAGGACCTGGGTGTCTGTGGCTTCCAGCTTTTGCAGATTCTTCTGGAAGTTTTTCATTTGCTCGGTTCAACCGCCGGTGAAGGCGAAGACGTAGAAAGCCAGCACTACATTTTTCTTGCCGCGATACTGGCTCAGGGTTACATCTTTCAGATCGCTTCCGTCGAAGTATTGCAGCTTGAAGTCGGGGGCGACGTCTCCGACTTTCAGCGCAGGCGGTGGAGAGGTTGATTTGTTGTCGGCGGCTCGCAGCGGGATGCTGAGACATCCTCCCACTAGAAGCCAGGCTGCCATTGCGGTAATCGTAAGTCTTGACATCGGATACACTCCTTTCGCAAGTATGGGTGTTTATTGTCTCAGCATAAAGGGGGGTAACACCAGTGGGACTGGTTGTTGCTAACGGCTTGTTAAACAAGTACATTTCTCTCGGAGATTGAATCTTGTCGTGTGAAATTCCAGGTTGCGACTTTTCTTTCGCCCCTTCGGGGCTGGGTGTCGCTCGATGTCTTGCCCACGGCTTACCAGGGTGCGGGAAAATGAATTGTTGTTGCTTTGCAGTTAAAACCCCTTATTCATTCGAGGGCAGTTATCGCAGCGCTGAAGCGCTGCGCCACCCAAAGTCCGAGTTTTTCCGCAGGCTCTTACGCCGTGGGCTGCATTCTTGCGCCGCTCCGCGGCTAAAAGCCGGCTTTGCCCTGCGGCGGTGGATTGGTTCCTTGGATTGCCCATGAGTCTCCGAACTCTCAACGAAATATTTTTTGCGGTGGTGGATCGGAATGATCGCGTGGTGGTAATGCACCGGCGGGCCATCCAGTGGGTTTCCATCTCTTCGTCCGAGCTCTATCAGAGCGTTGTGGGGGTGGCCCGGGCCCTTCGGGAATGGGGCATCGTCAAGGGCGATCGGGTTGCCATTCTGAGCGAAAACCGGCCGGAATGGACGATCGCGGATTTCGCTTGCCTACTCATCGGCGCCGTGGTCGTACCGGTCTACACCACGTTGACGGGTGAACAGACGGCATACATGCTGCACGATTCAGGGGCTCGCGCGATTTTTGTCTCGAGCGAAAAGCAGCTTCTGAAAGTTCAAAGCATTCAGGACCAAACCGCGGTCGAAAGAATCGTCGTAATGGATGACGTGGAGACGGCACACGCTGTACACATGCAGCGGCTCATGCATGACGGCCCGAAGGAGCGCGATGTGGAATTCGACTCGGCTGCGCGCGCCCTCGAGGCCGATGATCTTGCCACCATTATCTATACTTCGGGAACTACGGGGACACCGAAAGGGGCCATGCTCACCCATGGCAACATGGCGTCGAACATCGCCCATTCACTTTCCGGTTTTGCCATTCGTGGTGGCGAGATCAGTATTTCGTTCCTTCCTTTGTCCCACGTTACCGCGCGGCATGTGGATTTTGCCATGCTCTCCCGCGGAGTCACGTTGGCGTATGTTTCCTTTCTCGATCAGCTTCCGCAGGCTTTGCTGGAAGTTCGCCCTACAATTTTTGTTGGCGTGCCGCGCGTCTATGAAAAGATTCACACGCAAGTGGACCTCAAGGCGAAAGGCTTCCCCAAGAAATTTATCTATCGCTGGGCACTGTCAGTCGGTCGGGCTCATCGAAGTAAGATTCTCGCTGATAGCAGGCCGGGATCGTTAGCGTGGAAGGTATGTGACCGGCTGGTTTATTCGAAGGTGCGCGCGGGTATGGGCGGACGCGCAGAAGTTTTTATCTCCGGGGGCGCGCCGCTGGGACGTGAACTGGCGGAGTGGTATGCGGACATTGGCGTTCGTATCGACGAAGGCTACGGATTGACAGAGACTTCGCCCGTGATCGCGGTCAACAGCCCGGCGGCGCATAAGCTCGGGACAGTGGGGAAGCCACTGGCCAACGTTGAGGTTCGGATCGCAGAGGACGGCGAGATTCTGGTCCGCGGTCCTTCAGTCTTCAAGGGATACTGGAAGCAGCCGCAAGAAACGCGAACTGCACTGAGCGATGGATGGTTCAAGACGGGCGACATCGGCAATATCGATGGCGATGGCTTTTTGTCAGTCACGGACCGCAAGAAAGATCTGATCAAAACTTCCGGCGGCAAGTTTATTGCTCCCCAACCGCTGGAGAACTCTCTTAAGCACAATGCTCTGATCGGCGAAGCTGTGGTTCTCGGCGACAAACGCAAGTTCCCCGCGGTCCTGATTGCGCCTTATTTTCCGGCTCTAGAGGATTGGGCGCGGGCCAACCAGATTGACTTCTCTTCACGAAAGTATCTGGTCTCGCTTCCGAAGGTGAGGGCGCTCTATGAGGGGATTGTCGCGGACCTGAACCGGGATCTTGCGCGCTTCGAACAGTTGAAGAAGGTGATATTAGTGGCGGAAGAATTTTCGCCGGAGAATGGGGTGCTTACCGCGAGCATGAAATTGCGGCGGCGGGTGGTGGAGGAGCGCTATCGGGCCCAGATCGACGCGATGTATGTGGAGGCGGAGGCTTCGGGGGTGCTTTCCAAGAGTGAGTAGTGTCTTGGGTGGTTGATTGGTGGCGAAGTTAAGGTCTGGCTGTTCGCCCTGTTGGATTGTCGCCTCCCACCCTCCGCAAAGAACGCGGAAGGGTGGGGCACCCTCATTGTTAGCGCCGATTAGTTGGGTCCATGTTGCATTGTCGCCTCCCACCCTTCCGCACAGAACGCGGAAGGATGGGGCACCCTCCTATTTATTGAGTTAACGAACCGCTATCGGTTGGGATTGGTGACGAAGTTAAGGTCTGGCTGTTCGCCCATGTTGCATTGTCGCCTCCCACCCTCCGCAAAGAACGCGGAAGGATGGGGCACCCTCCTATTGAGGTAATGAGCCGCTATCGGTTGAGATTGGTGACGAAGTTAAGGTCTGGCTGTTCGCCCGGTTGGGTTGTCGCCTCCACCCTTCCGCACAGAACGCGGAAGGATGGGGCACCCTCATTTTTGAGTCGATCTGTTGAGTCAATGAACTGCTATTGGCTGGGCCTGCTGCGCACGTTCTCTTATCGCGCTCACAATCTTGCGTCCCATTTCCGCGGTGCCGATGGCGAGTTGGGCGGGTTTCGCTAGATCGCGCGTGCGATTGCCGGTGTTGAGAACAGACGTGACCGCAGCTTCGACGCAATCGGCTTCGGCATTCAAGTGGAACGAGTAGCGAAGCATCATGGCGACCGAAAGGATGGCCCCCAGAGGATTCGCAATACCTTTCCCGGCGATGTCCGGTGCGGAACCGTGGACTGGTTCGTAGAGCGCGACGGGTCCCCCGATGGAGGCCGATCCCAGCATCCCGATCGAGCCTACGACGGCGCCTGCCTGGTCCGAAAGGATATCGCCGAACATGTTTTCCGTGAGCAGGACGTCGAAGTCCTTGGGATGAGAGACCAGAGCCATGGCGGCTGAATCCACATAGGTGTGGCGGAGTTGCACTTCGGGATATTGCTGGGCCACGCGGGTGACCACCTCGCGCCAGAGCCGGGAGCAATCGAGGACGTTCGCTTTGTCGACGGAGGTGACGCGGCGGCGGCGAGACTGAGCCAGTTCAAAAGCGACGCGCGCAATGCGCTCGATTTCCGGTTCGCGGTAGCGCATGGTATCGATCGCAGTGCGGCTGCCAACGGCGCCCTCGGTCGAACGGGGCTCGCCGAAATAGATTCCACCCAGGAGTTCGCGCACGATCAGAATGTCGGTGCCTCGAACCACATCGGGGCGAAGCGGGGAGCAATCTTCGAGCGCCGGAAAGCATACCGCTGGCCGTAGATTCGCGAACGCTCCCAGTCCCTTCCGCAATCGAAGCAAGCCCTTTTCGGGGCGCAGTTCTTTTGGGACATTGTCGAACGCCGGCCCTCCGACTGCGCCCAGGAGCACGGCGCCGGAGGCAAGACAAGTTTGCAATGTATCTTGTGGCAGCGGATCATGGCTGCTCGCATAGGCGGCGCCGCCGACATCTTTTTTGTTCAGGCTGAGTTGGTGAGCGAATGTGGAGGCGACGGCTTCGAGGACACGGACGGCTTCATCGGTGACCTCGGGACCGATGCCGTCCCCGGGGAGGATGGCGATCTTCAGGAGCATGGATTCTATTGTAGTGCGGGCGCGGCGCGTGAGTTTGATTGAAGAATGTTCCGTGCGGAAAGTGTTGTTCACATGTGGAACATCGAAACCCAGCGGCTAAAGCCGGACCCATTTTCAGCTACTCGCGGTATGCCTGAAGGCATACTCTGATACGAATCTATACGAATCTATACGAATCTGAAAGCATACCCCGATACGAATCGAGGATTTGTCCGCAACACCTGGGAATCCGTGCCTTTTCGCGAAATTGTGGCGAGCTTCGCTCGCGCCCGGACGGGGGCGTCCGGGGCCGCGTGGGCATTGCCAGGTTTCACACGCCCCACAAATAATCTTCCTGATCGCCGTGATGTTCAGCTATCGGATTCAGAGGGAAACTCGCAAGTCCCGCTCCGCTCGAAACAGACATCGAACGCAAAAGCTTGGAATGTCCATGTCCGCTGTCTGGGCGCGCAGCCGCGAACGCCGGGACATCGAGCGGAATTGATTTCACCTGCGCCCGGTGGTCGTCTGCATCGGTGCGATCCTTCTGAATCGCAGAGATCAGTTCGAGCAGATGAACATCCTCGACGTGCTTGATCTGATCCGCAAGCACTACGAAGTGCCGGTAGAGTTCATCGAGTTGATGACGATCAAATTGGTGGCCTAATTGCTCGCAGCGCAGTCCCAGCGCGTGCCGTCCCGAATGTTTTCCAAGCACCAGTTTCGAATCGGGCACGCCGACCGATTGCGGGGTCATAATTTCGTAGGTCAATGGATTCTTGAGCATGCCGTCCTGGTGAATCCCGGCTTCATGGGCAAAGGCGTTGCACCCGATGATTGCCTTGTTAGGTTGAACCGCAACTCCGGTGATCTCGCTCAGCATCTGGCTTGCGGGGAATAATTCTTCGCTCACTACTTCGGTCTCATAGGCAAGCCGGTCCGGACGTACGCGCAGGGCCATGACGATTTCTTCGAGGGACGCATTTCCGGCGCGTTCGCCAATGCCGTTGATGGTGCATTCCACTTGCCTGGCTCCAGCAGCGATTGCCGCTAACGAGTTGGCGACGGCAAGTCCGAGATCGTCGTGACAGTGGGCGGAGATGGTGACATTCTCGATCCCGCGAACGTTTTCACGGAGGGTGCAGATCAGTTCGCTGAATTCCACGGGCGTCGTATATCCAACTGTGTCGGGAATATTTACCGTGGTAGCGCCTGCGGCTACGACGGCCTCGACGACCTGACACAGGAACTCGGGATCGGTACGAGTGGCGTCCTCGGGAGAAAATTCGACATCGTCACACAAACTCTTGGCCAGGCGTATTGCTTCAACGGCTTGTTCCAGGCACTGCTGGCGCGAAATGCGAAGCTTGTATTTCAGATGGATGTCGGAAGTGGCGAGGAAGACATGAATGCGGGGGCGGGCGGCGCCTTGAAGAGCCTGCCAGGCGCGTTCGATGTCCTTGGAGCAGGCGCGCGCAAGACCCGCGATAATCGGACGGCGCACGACCGCGGCGATGGCTTGCACGGCGGCGAAGTCACCCTCGGACGCGATAGGAAATCCAGCCTCGATCACATCGACTCCCAAGCGGTCGAGGTGGTGCGCCATGCGCAACTTCTCCGGCACATTCATGCTGCAACCGGGCGACTGCTCGCCATCGCGCAGAGTGGTGTCGAAAATCGTGATGCGTTCCATCGCGGGCCCTCCTAGGGGATCAAGGCTCAATCCTACGTAGACAGGAGTATTAAGCAAGCTTATAATCCTTCAATTATCATTAGTTATTGTTATCATCATAAGCGGAGCTAATGAGGCTTTAAGTTCTGCTAAAGGAATGGCTCGATGGATCTGGCGCAACTCGAGGTGTTCTTGGCTGTAGCCAGGGAGGGACGATTCTCTCGCGCGGCCGAAAAGCTTTACCGAACGCAGTCGGCGGTGAGCCAGTCAATCCGCAAACTCGAAGACGAACTGGGCGAACCGCTGTTCGATCGCTCCTCGCGCGAAGGCGTGTTGACCGACGCTGGCCGCGTGCTCCAGGAATACGCGGAGAGATTATTAAACCTGCGTGGAGACGCCCAGGAAGCGCTGGTGGAGCTAAGAGAGTTGCAGAAAGGTAAATTGGCGATCGCGGCCAATGAATTCACCGCGCTGTATCTGCTGCCGGTGCTGGCGGAATTCCGCCGCCTGCACCCCATGATAAGAATCACGGTGCGGCGCTCGTTGGGCAGCCACATTCCCGACGACGTAATGCGGCACAGCACCGAGCTTGGAGTCCTCACTTACGATCCGCAGGAGCGGCAGCTTTGTTCGACGGTTGTCTACCTGGACGAGCTGATTTTCGTGGTTCCGCCGAGTCATCCGCTGGCTAGTGCGCATCAGGTCAGCATCCGGCAACTGGGGGCCGAGTCGTTTGTCGCGCACAATGTGGCGTCGCCTTATCGCGAAAAAGTGATTCAGGCTTTCAAACGGCACAAGACGCCATTGCACATGGACATCGAGCTGCCCACGCTGCAAGCGATCAAGCGCTTTGTGGTGATGGGTAACGGAGTCGCGCTGGTCCCCGAGATCAGTGTGGAAAACGAACTGGCTCACGGCGAACTGATTCGCATTCCTGTGCGCGAGTTGCGGCTGCATCGCAAGCTGCGATTGATCTATCGCAAGTCCGCGAGTTTGTCGCACGCCGCGCGAGCTTTCCTTAAGGTGGCTGAGACCATCGCGCGGGAGCGGCGCGGCAGATACCGCTTTCAACGAGAACACTGAGGGCATTATTTTGAGTTCGCACGGGCCTGGACGCCCACGCTTACATTCGCGTGCAAAACAAAACGCCCCAGCACTCGTTAGAGTTTCTGGGACGTTCGTCGAAGCAGCCCTCCCCCGAAGTCTGCTCGAGGACTAATGTAGCAGTAGGCCGGTCGGGCGGGAATGGCACTTTCAGGCTATATGGGAATCTACGGTAACCGTGCCCCGGTTACAGCCGGGGAAGGCAGAAAAACCATTGATATTGTGGGATTTAGCGGCGCGCAACAATAACAAAACCCTCTGGCAGCTTACTTTGATACCTTCTGCAGCTCTTTCTGATGCTTCAGAGAAACCTCGGCTTCCTCCAGATTGGTGCCGATCCCGAAGCAAAAATCGGCTCCCTCGATGGTGGTGATGCGACCGTCCAATGCACAAACTGCAAAAGGCTCGCGCCGCAAATGTTGCTGTGCCTCTGTGAGTTTGAGGTTTAGCTCCTGATAGGAGTCTCCCTTGCAGAGGAACTCATCGCCTTTGTCGTGATATGCGTCTAAACCAACGCTCGTCAGGACCTCGGAAAATCTGCGGATGAGTATGTCGCCGGCGGAGTAACCGTATTGGTCGTTCAGCGCCTTTAGGCCGTCGACATCGCTCATGGCGATAAACGGGCTCGCCGGCCCGTCATCAAAAGCGCGCCGGTTCGGGCCGCCTGTCTTTTCGGAGACTAGTAAGGCACGTCTCATTTCTTCTGGAGACATCTCAGCTACTCGCTTGCGCGTCAGATGGTCAACTCTGCGCTCGATCATTCTGCGCTCGATCATGGAACCGCTCCCCGGGGGGAGATCAACTCGCGATCTCCGGGCCCCGTTTAAATAGGCCCACCATTTTGCTCGTCTCTCGGAGTGGCTGCCAGATTACTTTGGTAACAGAGTTGGGAGGGTACGTACAGTCGGGGGAAAGCGAACTGTGAAGGCCTTCTTCTTACACATTCACTTGTGTAATACTCTACACATGGCAACGAATCTCGCTCTCGACGACAATCTGATTGAGGAAGCCCGCCGCGCCGGCCGCCACAAAACAAAAAAGGAGGCTGTCAACGCCGCTTTGGCGGAATACGTGTTGCGCCGAAAACAGCTCCGCATTCTCGATGCATTTGGCAGCTTCGACTTCGATCCTAAGTACGACTACAAAGCGGAGCGCGGCAGAAGGCGCTCCTGACCATGCTGGTACTGGTGGACACGCCCATATGGTCGCTTGCTTTGCGCCGCAAAGATGCAGACCTGAACTCGCGCGAGCAGCGCTTCACTCAAGCTTTGCGAGAACTCATTCAGGACGGGCGCGCTCAACTTGTGGGTCCAGTCCGCCAAGAACTACTCTCCGGCCTGCGTGAAGAAGCAGGCTTCAAGAAGCTACGAGACCATCTCCGAGCCTTTGAACAGGCTTCCTTATACGTCGTCGACTACGAAGAAGCCGCTCGACTGAACAATCAATGCCGTACACGAGGCATCGCTGGATCTGCGATCGACTTCCTCATTTGCGCGGCCGCTCTTCGCCGGGGCTGGCAGGTTTTTACTACTGACCATGATTTCCTTCGCTACAGCACAGTGTTTCCCTTGCGACTGTACAAGGTGACCTAGAGGCGATCAGTGGTTAACATAAATTAAGACGCGCATTATCTGAGGTGGTTTGGCCCAAACCCTATCATTGCAAGAGATCAGGCGGTCGATGCCAGTTAACAAATATTAGGCCCGAGAATGGGCCGCAAGCTCCGCCGGCCTTTGAAAAACGGGCTTTCGCGAGTTAGATTGGATCAATCCAAAACCATGGCTGAGAAGTTCACGCTGTTTGACAAGATCTGGAACGAGCACGTGGTCTGTGTTCCGTCTGGACGACTGCCGCTGATTTACATCGATCTGCACCTGGTGCACGAGGTCACTTCGCCGCAGGCCTTCGAGGGATTGCGTGTGGCCGGCCGTAAGGTCCGGCAACCTAAGCGCACGGTCGCGACCGTCGATCACAACATTCCGACTGAGCCTCGCGGCACGCCCATCACCGATCCCATTGCGGCCCGGCAGATTCAGGCCCTGCAGCAGAATTGCAGAGATTTCGGCGTGCCTTTGTTCGACATGGATTCGTCCGAGCAGGGCATCGTGCATGTGATTGGTCCAGAACTTGGGTTAACTCAGCCGGGGATGACGATCGTCTGCGGGGACAGCCACACCAGCACGCATGGTGCGTTTGGGGCGCTTGCATTCGGCATTGGGACTTCGGAAGTCGAGCATGTGCTGGCTACGCAGTGCCTGCCGCAACGGAAGCCGCGGAGCATGCGCATCGAAGTTCGTGGCAAGCTTGGAGAAGGAGTGAGCGCAAAGGACCTCGCTCTCGGCGTGATTGGTCAGATTGGGATCGACGGTGCCACCGGCCACGTGATCGAGTATACGGGCGAGGCGGTTCGCGGCCTTTCCATGGAAGGCCGGATGACTTTGTGCAACATGAGCATTGAGGCCGGTGCGCGAGCCGCGATGATGGCACCCGATGAGACTACCTTTGCTTACATGAAGGGCCGGCGCTTTGTCCCGGGGGATTGGGACGAAGCGGTCGCGCGCTGGCGAGGGTTGGCTTCCGATCAAGGGGCACGATATGACGCGGTCGCGGGAATTGACGCGTCGCAACTGGCACCGTTTGTTACCTGGGGCACGAATCCTGGGATGATCGCGCCGGTCGACGGACGTATTCCTGAATTGAAGATGCATGCGGATCGTCCGGCGGTCGAGCGCATGCTGGAATATATGGGACTTGAACCGGGCACTCGTATCGAAGACATTTCAGTAGATCGGGTTTTTATCGGCTCTTGCACCAACTCGCGGCTGGAAGACTTGCGGGCTGCGGCTCGCGTCGCCAAGGGACATCACGTCGCTCCCAAGGTGCGGGCCATGGTCGTACCGGGGTCGCAAGCGGTGAAGCACGCGGCGGAGCAGGAAGGGCTGCACAGGATTTTTCTGGACTCCGGGTTCGAATGGAGAGAATCCGGGTGCTCGATGTGTCTGGGGATGAACCCGGATATCCTGTTGCCCGGCGAACGCTGCGCCTCGACCAGCAACCGCAATTTTGAAGGCCGCCAGGGACGCGGCGGGCGTACGCATCTGGTGAGTCCGATGATGGCTGCCGCAGCGGCGATCGCCGGACACTTTACGGATATCCGCAATTGGCATTTTCGTTGAGGAGAATCTGATTGGTAGGAGTTCGGGCGAGGACGTTAACTTTTCATAACGTCATTTGTGTTCTTTGTGGTTGATGAAGTGCAAATGCTTAAACCACAAAGGACACAAAGGTACACAAAGGAAGAAGGTCGCGAAAGGAACGTCTGGCAGTTCAATCGAGCACCCTTTTAGGGGAAGAGTTTTGAGGTAACCATGAAACCATTTCGTACCCACAAAGGTCGCGTCGCGCCGCTGCATCGGGCCAGCGTGGACACCGACCAGATCATTCCCAAGCAATTTCTGAAACGAATCGAGCGCACCGGCTTCGGTGAGTTTCTATTTTTCGATTGGCGTCGTAACGGCGACGGCAAGCACGATCCATCATTTGTTCTGAACCATCCAAGCTATGCGGGCGCAAGTGTCCTGGTGGTGGGAAAGAATTTCGGCTGTGGATCTTCGCGCGAACATGCGGTCTGGGCGTTGGAAGATTTCGGTTTCCGCGTCCTCATTGCACCGTCGTTCGCCGACATTTTTGCTAACAATTGTGTGAAGAACGGCGTGTTAACGGTTGTGTTGAGCGAAG
>Ga0210402_10005214_pt1 | contig 11695 bp, 9 predicted proteins | sample IncBWC7MmetaG_FD_161055 | JGI IMG/M metagenome (GOLD analysis project Ga0210402, IMG submission 161055) | Forest soil microbial communities from Barre Woods Harvard Forest LTER site, Petersham, Massachusetts, United States - Inc-BW-C-7-M | ecosystem: Environmental > Terrestrial > Soil >... | reverse complement strand
GACGCAGGCCCTTGATCTGCTCGGTCAGCCGCGGCGCGTCACCACCGGCCAGAGCCAGCAGGCCATAGCCGAGCTCGAGGCGGATCATGTCGATGCGCAGGGCGTCGCTGATCGGCGGTTCGGTTGCGACCAGCGGCGCCGGCTCGTCGGCTGACTGGGCCGCCGGAGGATTTTTGTAGCGTATCCACGCACCGCCGCCCGCCAGACCGGCGAGCGCAACGAACGGCAGCATCGGAAGGCCCGGCAGCAGCGCCAGTACGGTCGCTGCGCCCGCCGCCATGGCAAGTGGCTTAGGGCTGCGGCCAAGCTGGCGGATCAGCGCGGCATCGGCGGTGCCTTCCATGCCGCCCTTGGTCACCACGATGCCGGCGGCGGTGGAGACCAGCAGTGCCGGGATCTGTGAGACCAGACCGTCGCCGGCGGTCAGCGTGGTGAACGTGGCGGCGGCATCGGCAAATGACATGCCGTGACGCACCACGCCGATTGCCAGACCGCCCAGGATGTTGATCACCGTGATGATCAGCGCCGCGATCGCATCGCCGCGGACGAATTTCGCGGCGCCGTCCATCGCGCCGTAGAAGCTGCTTTCCTCTTCCAGTTCGCGCCGCCGTCTCCGCGCCTCCTTCTCGTCCACCAGGCCGGCGGAAAGGTCGGCGTCGATCGCCATCTGCTTGCCCGGCATTGCATCCAGGCTGAATCGCGCGGCCACCTCCGCGATGCGCCCCGATCCCTTGGTGATGACCATGAAGTTCACCACCAGCAGGATCGAGAAGATGATCAGGCCGATCACCACGTCGCCGCCCATCAGGAAACCGCCAAATGCCGCGACCACGCGGCCGGCTGCGAGCGGTCCCTCGTTGCCGTGCGACAGGATCAGGCGCGTGACGGCGACGTTGAGCGACAGGCGGAGCAGCGTGGTCAGCAGCAACAGCGTGGGGAAGGAGGAAAAATCGAGCGGCCGGTTGAGGAACAGCGCCACCATGAGAACCAGTACGGCGGACGTGATGGACATTGCCAGGCCGAGGTCGAGCAGCAGCGTTGGCAGCGGGAGGATCAGCACCGACAGCAACAGGATCACGCCAAGTGCGAGGCCGATGTCGCTGCCCGGCGCATACTGGCGCAGCCGGGCGGTCAGTGCCGGCAGCATTCCTTGTTTGGCGACCGCCTCGGTCATGCTGCGTCAGGCAGCGACGCCAGCGCCAGGGGGCGGCACCATGACACCCTGCGCCGAGTAATCGCGCAGCTTGTTGCGCAGCGCGCGGATCGAAATGCCGAGGATGGTCGCCGCGTGCGTGCGGTTGCCCAGCGTGTGTCCGAGCGTCCCGATGATCAGGTCGCGCTCGACTTCGACCATCTTTCTCCCGACCAGCGTGGCGATGCCGCCGGCACCCGCCATTGCACCGCACCCTTGAGACACGGCTGCCGGGGGGCCCAGCTCGATCGCCCCGATGCCGATCTCCAAACCATCGGCAAGCAGTACGGCGCGGTGCACGACGTTCTCCAGCTCGCGCACATTGCCGCGCCAGCCATGCGAGGTGAGACGAAGCATCGCTTCGCGCGATAACGGGCGGAACGGCAGCCCGTTCACATCGGCATAGCGACGGGCGAAGTGCTCGGCGAGCGCCGCAACATCGCCAGGCCGCTCGCGCAGTGGCGGAATCCGCAACGAAACCACGTTGAGGCGGAAATACAGATCTTCCCGGAACGTGCCGCGCTGCACTTCGGCCAGCAGATCACGGTTGGCGGTGGCGAGGATGCGCACGTTCACGCGCACGGGTGCCGCCCCGCCCAGCCGGTCGATCTCCCTTTCCTGCAAGGTGCGCAACAGCTTCGCCTGCAGGCGGATATCCATTTCGCTGATCTCGTCCAGCAGCAATGTCCCGCCATCCGCGGCCTCGAATTTTCCCACCCGGCGTGCCACCGCGCCGGAGAACGCACCCTTTTCGTGGCCGAACAGCTCGGACTCGAGCAGGTTGTCCGGGATCGCCGCGCAGTTCAGCGCAACAAACGCCCCCGCCGAGCGGCGCGAGCGACGATGGATGTGGCGCGCCAGCACCTCCTTGCCGGTGCCCGACTCACCCATGATCAGCACCGACGCATTCGAGGTCGCGACCTGTTCGGCGCGGCGCACGGTTTCCTGCATGGCGGGATCGCGCACGATCATCGCGTGGGTCTCGCCGGCGGCGGCTTCCAGGATGGCGGCGATCAAATCGGGATCGGGCGGCAGCGGCAGGAACTCGCGTGCCCCCTCGCGAATGGCGCGGGCAGCCGCCACCGCGTCGTCGCCTGTACCGCAGGCGACAACCGGCACTGCGATGCGTTCGGCAGCGAGCGCGCGCACCACCGCACCGACGTCATGTGCCAGATCGCACAGCACGAGGTCGATGCGCCCGTCCGAGCGCAGACGCGCAAGGCCGGTATCGGCGTCATCCGCCTGGTCGAGCTTCGCGCCGCGCGCGATAGCGATCCGCGCCGCCTGGCCGAGTTCGCCAGCCAGCGAGCCGATGATCAGGACGCGCATCGACGCTGCCTCACGTCGTCCGGTCAGTCTTGACGATTTCCGTCATGGTCACGCCGAGACGGCTGTCGTCCACCATCACCACCTCGCCGCGCGCGACCAGGCGGTTGTTGACGTAAATGTCGATCGCCTCACCGAGCTTCCGGTCAAGTTCGACCACGGCTCCGCGGCCGAGCTTGAGCAACTGGCTTACCTGCATCGTCGCCTTGCCGAGCACGGCGCTCACGGTAACCGGTATGTCATAGACCGCCTCCAACTCTCGGACGCTGCGCGGTGCCCCGCTTTCGTTGCCGGATGCACCGGGCTCGGCGAGTTCGGTCAGTTCCATGTCAGTCGCCATTAACGGTCTCCCTGCTGAACACGACATCGGTTCGCAGCAGTCCGGCAGGCGCCAGGACCGCTGCCACCTGCTCCCAAAGTGCTGTGGCGTCGCGGACCGCCGCACCGTTGCGCCAGGAGATTTTCACATCGCCCGGCGTCATCGCATCGCATTCGACGATCTGCACGCGTGCGGCAAAGTCCGGATCGAGCCGACCGATCTCGCGCAAGAGGGAACGCGCGGTGAGTGGGTTCGTGCGCACTGTCACCACTTGCTCCTGGGTCAGCGCCGGCAGGACAGAACGCGCGATCGCCTGCACTTCTGCTTCGCCATAGCATGCGCAGAGCACCGGGAAGGCCGCCGCCAAACTGTCAAGCAGCAGCCGGGCGATCGCATCGGCCGACTGTTCGGCATGTGCGGCCGCCGCGTCACGGGCGCCGGCGAATTGAGCGGCGACCGATTCGATTGCGCGCCGCGTCGCGGCAGCGTCGCTTTCGGCAGCCTCCCGCAGTCCGGCGGCATTGCCCTCTCGCCACGCCTCTTCACGCGCGTTGGCCAATTCGGCCGCGGAGAAAACGGGCTCAATCACCTCGGGCTCGGGCGCAATCTCCGGCCGATCGAAATCGTCACCAAACAAGGTGCCTAGCGGCCGCGATGACGGTGTGAAGTGCAGTGATCCGTCCATCTAGTAAACCAGCTCCTCGTCCTTGCTTTCGGCGATCTCGAGCGCGCCCTGCGCCGCCAGCTCCTTGGCAAGCGACACGATGCCGGACTGCGCTTCGTCGACGTCGCGCAGCCGCACCGGGCCAAGCGCCTCGATATCGTCCTTGAGAATCTTGCCGGCGCGCTCGGACATGTTCTTGAAGAACATCTCGCGTATTTTCTCCGAAGCACCCTTCAGCGCGACCGGCAGCTTGTCCTTCTCGATCGCGCGAAGCAGGATCTGCACCGCCTGCGGCGTGAGCCGGATCAGGTCATCGAAGGTGAACATCAGCGCCTTGATGCGCTCAGCGGACTCGCGGCTGCGGTCCTCGAGCGCCGCCAGGAAGCGCGTCTCCGCCTGGCGGTCGAGACTGTTGAAGATGTCCGCCATCATCTCGTGCGAGTCACGCCGCGTGCTGCGGGCGAGGTTCGACATGAATTCAGCGCGCAGCGTGCGCTCGACGCCATCGAGCACGTCCTTCTGCACGCTCTCCATGCGCAGCATGCGCATCACGACTTCCATCGCGAACGAGTCGGGCAGCAGAGTGAGCACGCGCGCGGCATGCTCGGGTTTCACCTTGGACAGCACCACCGCGACCGTCTGCGGATATTCGTTCTTCAGGTAATTCGCCAGCACGGCCTCGTGCACATTGCCGAGCTTGTCCCACATGGTGCGGCCGGCGGGACCGCGGATCTCCTCCATGATCTGGGAGGCTCGGTCGCGCGGCAGCGACTTCTGCAGCAGCCGCTCAGTGCTCTCATAGCTGCCGACCAGATTGCCCGCGGCGCCCATGCCGTCGACGAAGTCGAGGCAGAGCCGCTCGACCACCTCTGACCGCACCGCGCCAAGCTGCGACATGGCGGTGGAGATGTCCTTGATCTCGTCCTCGTGCATCATAGCGAACAGCCGCGTGCACTGCTCTTCGCCGAGCGCCATCATGAAGATGGCCGCCTTTTGCGGTCCGGCCAGCGCGCGGAAGTCTTCGGACTTGAGCACTTCAGCTGTTCTCCTGCACCATCCAGCCGCGAACTATCGACAGCGTCTCCTCCGGGTGCTTCTCCACGAGTTCGCCGATCCGGCGCAGCGAGGAGGCGCGCATCTGTCCCTCGATCTGGGCGATGTTCACCATGCTCTCGTCCTCGAGCAGACGCTGCGGCGCCGATGCGACCGACAGCGCAGCCGAAGTGGGGCCGGTCAACGCGGGGGCCATTGGTCCACTGAGCGCGGGCAGCGCTGCGTCGCCGCCAGCAAATGCGCCGGGACCGAGTGTGGTGAGCCGCAGCACCATCGGCCGCAATACCACCAGAAGCGTCATCACACCGATCGCGCCAAACAATGCGGTCTGCGCCAGATGCAGCAGATCCGCCTTCTCCAGATGCAGGCCGAACAGCCCTCCGGTGTCGGCAATGGGTGCCGCATCCTCGGCGGTGAAGCGCAGGCTCACGACCTCGACGTGGTCGCCGCGCTTCTCGTCATAGCCGATCGCGGTTTTCACCAGGCCCGTGATGTGGTCGAGTTCCTCGCCCGCGCGCGGCTGCCAGGCATGCTTGCCATCGGCGCCCACGGCGTCCGTGCCATCGATCATGACCGCGAGGCTGATCCGGTCGATCTGAGGCTGCTCGCGGATCAGGGTGCGGACGGTCCGGCCGATCTCATAGTTGGTTGTCTCCTCCTGCCGCGCTTCCTGCGAACCGGCGCCTTCCTTGCCGGCGTCCGCGTTCGGCAGGTTGTTCTGCACCGTCACCGTGTTGGAGGCCTCGGTGCTCTTGGTGTTGTTGGTGACGGTCTGCGTGCTGCGCGTCACCTGCCCTTCTGGATCGTAGCGCTCCTCGGTCTGGTTCACCTTGTCGAAGCTCATGCGCACCGAGGCTTCGGCGCGCACATGGCCGGCGCCCAGGGTGCGCTCCAGCATCTCCTCCACAGCGCGCGCCAGTCGGAGTTCCGTGGCACGGCGCACCTCCTCGGTGCTAAGGGCAGCCGCGGCCTCGCCCACCGGCTCGCCGGCGCGCGCCAGCAGATCGCCACGCGAGTCGACGATTGCGATGTTCTGCGGGCGCAGTCCCGGCACCGCGGCGGCGACAAGGTTGAGGATCGCCTGGATGCCCTCGCGGTCCAGCCGGGCTACGCCGGTCATCGTCAGCAACACGCTGGCTTGGGCCTCCTGTCGCTCACGCGCGAAAGGCTCGCGTCGCGGCAGAACAAGGTGCACGCGTGCCCCGCGCACGCCATTGATTATGCGGATGGTGCGCACAAGCTCGCCTTCCAGCGCGCGGGTCTCGTTGATCTTCTGCTGGAATTCGGTCGCGCCGAGGCTGTCACCGCGGTCGAAGATTTCGTAGCCGACCGAGCCGCCGGCGGGCAGGCCCTCCTTCGCGAGTGCCAGGCGGGCCTCCGGGATCTGATCGGCCGCCACCAAAATCTGGCTGCCGTTGCCGGTGATGCGGTATGGGATGTGGCGGCGGGCGAGCTGGTCCACGACCTGGGAGGAGTCGCGCAGGTCAAGATCGCCGTAGAGCAATGCCATCGGCTCGGTGCCGCCGCGCAGGATCATCAGCGCGAGCATGCCGAGCATGCCCAGCGCAACGGCGCCCATCGCGGCGAGCCGAGCAGGGCCCAGCGCTCGCAGCCCCTGCACGAGGGCGTTCATCGTCATCCACCTCTGCGCCTTCGGTAAGGCGCGTGCTCCGTAGCCTGGCTCGTTTCTCGGCAGCCGGGCCGTATGCCGTGGAGCGAAGATTGCGCTTCCGTACTTACCCTGCCGTTAACGGCCGGGCAGATTGTGCCGGGTTGGCATCGGAAGTGCAGGCGTGCGCACCTCCACGCCAGATCGCCCGCGATACGAGTGCCCGAGTGTCCTGCGTGACCGACCCGTTCCCAGTGATGCCTCGGCGCGACGGCGCGCGCGCCTCTGCCCCTCGCTGGCCCAAACGCAGGCTTGCCGGCGGGGGCGATCCTTCCCACACTCCGGCGCAGAAAGAATACATAGGGGAGGGATACCATGCCGTCGCCGCTGATGAAGCACTGCGCCGCCGCAAGCCTTGCGCTGCTCGCCACCACCGCAATCCCGGCGCTGGCCGCGCCTTACATGATCGTCGGGAATGACGAAAAGCCGGGCGGCACCGACGCGCAGGGCAAGCCCATCGTCAATCCGACCGGCAAGGACACCATCCTGATCGTCGATGTCGCAAAACCCGAGGATCCGAAGGTCGTCGCCACGCTGCCGCTCGAGAACTCCATCGTCGGGCCGCCCACCAATCTCGCCATCTCGCCAAACGGCAGCATCGCGCTGGTGGCCGACTCGATGACGGTTGCCGAGGAGAATGGCGTGCGCAAGCAGGTGCCGACCGACAAGGTGTTTGTCATCGACCTGAAGGCCAGCCCGCCTAAGCTCGTCCAGACGGTCACCGTCGGCAAGCAGCCCTCCGGCCTGTCATTCAGCCCCAAGGGCGACATGGCGCTGGTGGCCAATCGCGCGGACGGCACCATCAGCGTCTTGAAGATCGACGGCACGCAGGTGACGCAGACCGGGACCATTCCGATCAGCCCCGGCGTCGCGCATGTCGAGTTCACGCCCGACGGCAAACACGCGCTGGCGGTGAAGTCTCCGGACAACAAGCTTGCCGTGCTCGACGTCGACGGCGACAAGGTCACCTACAACAAGCTCGATCTGCCGACCTACGCGTTCCCGTACAACGTGGTGGTCTCGCCCGACTCCAAATTGGCCATCACCGCGGACAACGGCAATGGCGGTTCGTCGGACGGCAACGCCGATGCGGTCAGCGTGATCGACCTGGAGGGTGCGCATCCGCACGTGATATCGCACGTAACGGTGGAAGACGCGCCGGAGGGACTGGCGATGAGTCCGAAAGGCGACCTCGCGGTGGCGGTCAACGTGAACGGGTCTAACATGGCGCAGGCGTGGTTCCATAAACCGACCGGCAGCGTCACGGTGCTGCGCATCCAGGGCAAGACGGTGACGCCGATCAAGACGATCCAGGTGGGAGTCCTGCCGGAAGCAGCCGCGTTTACCCCGGACGGAAGCTACATCTACGTGGGCAACTTCTCCGACCAGGACTTTTCCATCCTGAAGGTGGACGGCACGGAGGTCACCGACACCGGCAAGCGCTTCAAGGTGGAGGGCCACCCCGCCTCGGCGCGCATGGGCCCACGCTGAGCTTCGGTCCGCAGGGTCAGTTCCCCACAGACTGCACCTTGCTGAAGTCGACCGACAGCGCGCCCATCTGAAGCTGCATGCCGGTCGACAGGCTCTGCACGCCGGTCGCCGTGCCGACCACGCTGAACGGCAGCGCCGAGACGGTGCCGCTGGAGTCGGCCGCGGCCACCGCGACCTTGTAGGCGCCGTCCGGCATCGTCGCGCCCGAGGCGTTGCTTCCGTTCCAGGTCCAGGTGTTCGTGCCTTTGACCGAGGTCAGCGTCGCGTCCTGCAGCTTCGTGCCGCTGTCGTTGTAGATCGCGATCGCCACCGGCTGCGCAGACGCTGTGGTGAACTGGATGGTCCCCTTGCCGTTCTGCAATGCCAGGTGATCCGAGGTGACCGTCACCTGCTTGCCCGTCATGTTGGAGCCCTGCATCACCTCGCCGGCCTGGGTGAGTTGAATCAGCGATGTCAAACTCGTGTTGGTGTTGATCTGCTGCTCCACGCTGGAGAACTGCACAAGCTCCGTGGTGAACGCATTGGTGTCCATGGGGCTCGTTGGATCCTGATTCTGCAACTGCGTCATCAGCATGCTGAGAAAATCGCTGAAGTTGCCCGACAGCGAACTCAACGCGGTGGTGCCGGTCTGGGCGGTTGCCGATGTGCCGGACGAGGCGCCTGCTGTCGTGTTGGGGGCGGCGGCTGCGGCTGCATTGGCCGAGGTGATCAGGCTGTTCTGCTGCGCGGCGACGGAGGCGATACTCATGGCGGGGTGACTTTCATGTCAGGCGGTGATGTCGAGGCCGGCGCGCGCCCACTCTGGCGGCGCGGGCAATGCAAAATCGGCTGTCGTGTCGTCTGCGTCGGCAAATCCCCCGCGCGCCGGCCTGCCGCCCTGATGGAATGCACCAGATGAAGCATCTCCAGCGCCTGACGAGCCCGTTCCGGTCGTGGCGGACGCCGATCCCAGCTCGTAGCGTGGGCCTGCATCGGCGGAGGCTATGTGAAATGTCACACTGCGGCCGTCAGGCGGAACCCCTGCCTGGTCCAGCGCGCGTTGCAATTGCGGCTGGTCGCGCAGCAGCAGGATCAGGGTCTCGGCCTTCTCGACGGTGATGTCCACATGCGCTGGCGCATCCGGCGGCCGTTCGACACGAATTTGCAGGTGGCCGAGTTCCGGCGGCTCGAGCCTGAGTGTCAGCCGCTGCGTGCCATCCGGAGCGTGGGCCATTGACACGAGAACGGGGGCGACCTGCCCGGCGGGTGAGGCGACGGCGGGCCTGGATGAGCCGGGCGCCGGCGGCGTGGCAGGCACCGGGGCCGGCGGCTCCGCGCTTGCTGGGAGCACTGCCAGTGACGGTTCCGTTGCGACCTGTGATGCGGGTTGCGCTGGTGGGGCGATGTCTGTTGCGGCGATGGCATCATGGGGAGGCGGTGATGGGCCATCTGGTACGGTCGATTGCGGCTCGACTGGGCTCGGTGCCACGAGATGCGAGGGAATACTGTCGGCAGGTTTCCTGGCCGTAACAGAAACATCCTCGATCGCCGCCACGGACGGCCGGGAGGATGCTGCCGGCTGCGGCGGTGTGCCGGTATCGGTGGATGGTGCGGCGAGAGGCATGCACTGGACCAAACGTATGGCGGACGGCGCAACCTGTGACGGCGGTCCCGTTTGCGCGGGCGGTTGGCGATCGGTGGTTGCGCCCTTCCGTGTGGCTGCGGTGGCGGGGCGCCCAACTGACGGTGGGACCTGCTCCGTTCCGACCAATGGGTCCGGCACGGGCAGCGGCAACGTTTGGAGCAGCGGCAATGCTTGGGGCACCGCCACTGTCGGCGCTGCGGGCGCCGGTGGCTGGGCAATCGGTTGATTAGCGGCGGGCTGCGCCGCCGGAACCGCCGACGGATCCGCCAGTGGCATGCCGGGCATTGCCTTCGCTGCCGTGTCCGCCACCGCCTTCACCATGGCCGCGTCGAACTGCGGCACGGCAGGCAACACCCGGACCCCGCCGACGGCCGGTGCCTGACCAGGCAATGGCACTGGCGTGGTTGCTGGCGTTTGGGGGGCGGCAGGAAGGCTTGCTTGCATCACGATCACTCCGGTGAGGCGAGTGGACAGCAAGGCGCATGCCAGCGATTGGTGACCGGTAAGCGGTGATCGAGCCGGGCATTCGAACCGGACTCGGCAGGAAATGCCGGGCCGGTTGTGTCCGGCCCCGCGCAAATCGGAATGGCGTGGCACATAAATGCCAACAGACTCACACCGGTCACGCTGGCACGATTCCTGCGGTGCGGTGCGCGGGCGAACCGTCGCCACAGCCTTCGCAGGAGCGAACCAATGTCCTTGTTCGGCGCGATGAACACCGCAATCAGCGGACTGAGCGCTCAGTCCAGCGCGTTCGGCAACATCAGCGACAACGTCGCCAACAGCCAGACCGTCGGCTACAAGCGGGTGGACACCAGCTTTATCGACTATCTCACCACCAGTGACGCCAGGGAGAATGACTCCGGCGCCGTCGTGGCACGGCCCGATTACGTGAACAACGTACAGGGCACCATCACACAGACCGACAATCCGCTCGGTCTGGCGATCGCTGGCCAGGGTTTCTTCGCCGTGTCGCAGCAGACCGGTGAGGTGAATAACATTCCCACGTTCAATGCGCAGGAATACTATACGCGCGCCGGTGATTTCCAGATGGACAAGAACGGCTATGTAGTAAATAGCGCCGGCCAGTTCCTAAACGGCTGGCCGGTCGATCAGGCGACCGGCGTAGTGAACCAAAACCAGCTTAGACCGGTTCAGGTTGCACAGACTGTATACAATCCAGTGCCCACGTCGAACGTGACAATTTCGGCCAACCTGCCGGCGACGCCTGCCGCAGGGACGGCGACAGCCGCAGCGCCGATCTCGTCCGACGTCGATGTTTATGATGCCTTGGGTACCCTGCACACAGTAACTCTTAACTGGGTGCAAGCTTCGGGGGGCAACTGGACAGTGCAGGTCAACGTGCCAGACGATACAGCCCAGGCCGATCGCGGCACGGCTGACGTAACATTCGGCTCCAATGGCGTCTCCTCGGGGACGGTGGGCAATGTCCTGCCCGACCCCGTTCTTGCCGGCACCGTTCAGACGACGCCCTACGCGGCAGGCGGCGGCACCGCGGCGACGCTGAGTTTCGTCAGCAACTTCGGTTCGGGCAATCAGACCATCACGGTCAATCTCGGCACCTACGGGCAGGCCAACGGTGTCACGCAATATGCCGGCACGCAGTACAATCTTAGCGGGATAACGCAGAACGGCGTGCCGCCAGGCGCCTTCTCGTCCGTCACCACACAGGCAAACGGCAACATCGTGGTGAACTACGACAACGGCCAAAGCCGCACGATCGCCCAAGTGCCGGTAGTCACCTTCAACGACGCGGACCAGTTGCAACGTCAGGATGGGCAGTCTTTCACTGCCACACTGGAATCCGGCACACCGCTTGCCGAGGTCCCCAGCAGTAACGGGGCCGGCAATCTCGTCACCGAATCGGTGGAAAGTTCCAATGTCGATATCGCCACCGAGTTTTCCAAGCTGATCGTTGCGCAGCAAGCCTACAGCGCCAACGCCAAGATGGTAACAACGGCGGACCAGATGCTCCAGCAGACCATCAACATGAAGCAGTAGGCGAGCGCGTCGGGAACTGAGACGTGAACATCGACGGCGCACTGTCGATCGCGGCCGGGGGTCTGGCCAATATCAATCGCCAGATGGCCCTGGTGTCGCAGAACGTGGCGAATGCAGCCACGCCGGGCTACGCGGTCGAAATCAGCACGCAGCAGAGCGTCACGGCCGATGGCGACGGGCTGGGCGTCCACAGCGGACCCGCAATACGGACAATCGACAGGGCGTTGCAGGCGGAGACGTTCAGCCAGAACGCGACGGTCGCCGGTTTGCAGACGCGGCAGAACGCCTTGCAGGCGATCGACGCGGTGCAGGGCACGCACGGCCAGGGCGGCGAC
>Ga0210402_10005213_pt1 | contig 11697 bp, 6 predicted proteins | sample IncBWC7MmetaG_FD_161055 | JGI IMG/M metagenome (GOLD analysis project Ga0210402, IMG submission 161055) | Forest soil microbial communities from Barre Woods Harvard Forest LTER site, Petersham, Massachusetts, United States - Inc-BW-C-7-M | ecosystem: Environmental > Terrestrial > Soil >... | reverse complement strand
GGCTTCCTCGACCAACTTGGCGTCATCCGCTGACAGCCGGTTCTTAGCCTTCAGGATAGCGATGGCCCGAGGCTGTAGCTCGTCCTCCGGCAGCGTTTGGATTTCCCGGATGAGCTGCGCCCTGGCGGCAGCGGATGTCTCAGGAGAGAGTTTTTCCTGGACCGGCGGTGTGGCTGGCTTCCCGGTTCGGAACTGGATGGAATTGGAGGGCGCCGATTCAGGGCTCGATTTTGCAGCACGACCAACTTCTGCTGTCTGGTTTCCTTTGGGCCCTTCGTTGGCGAAATCGGGTGCGTCGAGGTCGTCCTCGCCGGCGATCCCCGCCATCGTGAATAACGCGTAGCGCCGGGCATAGGTCAGCGCCGCTCCCATCCGGCGCGGTGCCGCGGTCTCCGATAGCTGGCAGACCGGCCAGTCGGAGGAAATCCACTCTCCTGAGGTGTGGACAAGGAGGGTGGTCAGGTTGACGGTGCCACTGGCCGGATCGATGGCGGTGGTCTGCGTGACCGCGATCTGTTGGCTGCCGAGGACCTTTCTGATGATGTCCAGCCCACTCGCTAGCGAGGCGTAGCGGAAGTTGCGCTGGCTGTCGGTTCGAGAGTCATAGATGGCCCCGATCATCGCCCTCTCGGGATTGGAGAGTTCGGTCTGGGCCTTTGCTAGCGCCGTTGCGATGGCGGCGACGTTTTCACTGGAACGATGCATGGCCGGCCTCCATCGCAAGAAGATCAAAGCTGATCGCTCCCGACTTTGAGCGTTTCGCCCGGATGCCGTGCCCCCTCGCCTCCTTTGCATCCTCCGGCATCAAGGCCTTGAGCTCGCTCCTGGCCCGCTCGTGGTCGGCATGGGCTTGTCTGGTCGCACAAAATAGGCTGGCGAATTCCGCCCAGGAGTTGGAGGCGTTCATGTCGACCACGCGAACCGCTTCGATCCGCCGTTTTGGAGGCTCGCAATCGAACAGCGCCGGGGTTTCGCCGGTTTTGACCGCCCGCCAAAAGGCTTTTTCCGCAGCAATCAGGATGGTCTGGTAGATGGGATCGGCTTCAATTGAGAGCTCAATCCATTTTCCCCCGCCAGTTATGATGGAGAGGATAGATTTCTTTGTGCCGGCTACCAGCATGTTGTGCTGAAGCTGGGCCATATACTTCTCCGCGGCTGCCTCTTCCGAAAACGACCACGGCAGCATGAACTTGGCCTCGAACACCGCGCCGGTTTCTTTGACCAGGCCGCCCAGCGTAGCGGCCATCCAGGGCATGGTCCGGTGGACCGCGTGGCGTTGGACCTCTGATACCCGGTTGCCGGAGTTGAACTCGTACCAGCGCCGATTGAGGCTCTCGGTTACGACTCCGAGCTGAACAACGAGGACGTCCGATAGGTCCAGCGGGGCCTCCTCACCACGCTTTTCTCTCCAGAGCCGCAGAAGTGGTTTTTCGTCCTTGCCCATGATGATCCGGGCGTCGGAGCCACCGATGAAGTGGCGGCGGTCGCGAGTTGTTGGAGAGGCAGGGCCGATGCTAGGCAAAGCTCCGCCGTTCACCGAATTGGTGTTATTAGTCATCGAAATGCTCCGAATCGAATAGGAATGATACAAAATGGATCATAACTTATGATCCAAAATGGATCAAGAAGAATCTTTGATGATTTTAATTGAACAGCTAAGAGCTGCGCGCAGCCTGCTTGGATGGTCGCAGACGGAGCTTGCTAAACGGGCCGGCTTGTCGCTGCCAACGGTAAAGAGAGTTGAGCGTGAGGACGGCGATGGGCCGAATGTGTCAGAAGAAGCTCGAAATAAGCTGCGCGTCACTCTCGAAAAGGCAGGCGTTGTGTTCATCGCAGAAAATGGTGGTGGGGCTGGCGTCCGGCTGCGCAAGCCGAAGCGATAGCCGGGCACAATGATCCCCGCCTATCGCTTCGAAATCGATTTCGGAACTAGGCCGCCAATTTCTTTAGTGTCTTGACCGTCAAACGATCGCGGCCGCTCTTAAGGATAGGCGTTCGCGTCGTCCGAACATCCCGCCGGGCGTCCGCCCGCCCGGATGCAGGCCCGGTATAACCAGGGCTCGACGTAGCTGCCGGACCACATGCCGCGCCCGCACGCGAATCATTGCTGGATGCTTCCGGTTCTTATTTTTGATCCAGAATTTCTGACGACCGCCGCGGTATGGTCGATCGCGACTCTGTTCAACCAGTCGATGACATTAGTCGTTCGTTCAAGCTCATTTTCAATGGTGCTCGGGTTATCAGGAAAGTCTTTCGGCGTTATCGCTGGCTCCGGCGGTACGGCGCTTTTCAACGCTGCACGCAGGCCAGTCGGTTCCCGCTGAGTTTTTGGTGGGCGTGGCCGATCAGCGTTCCGGCGAGCTAACGACGCCTTTAGCTCGGCGATCTGTAGCCGCTGCTCATCGACAAGCCTCCGCAGTTCCTTGACGTCTCTTTCGCGACGGATCGTGAGGACAATCGTGAGTGCTTGCGCGATTGCAATTAGGGAAACGACAATAATGACTGGGTTGTCCAAGCGATCTTCTCCAGTGACCTGCGCCGCTGAGGACCTAGGCATTGGCGGCCCTGCCGGCTAGCCGCCATCTGCCAAAAAGGCGGAGCGGCCGCTCAAGACCGCCCGCTCTCTGAGGGACTAAACAAGGCTTTGCTCGTCAGATAAGGAGGAGAAGCGGGCCGTCTACTGCATTCGACGCCGCCCGTCCTGCGAATGCGCGCCATTTTTTTGCGATCTCGCGCCATACGAGTTCCGCGACCCTGATGGGAATGCAGAACTCAAATCTAGCGAACGTCAGTACCCAGGGACAATTGCTGCCGTGTAAGATTTCGGTTCCATCTTGCCTAAAAGGTTTAACAAATCTTCGCTGGATTGCTTGCCACTTCGCCCCCTTGGGTGACCGAAAAGATCCATCGGCAATGCAGTGGACGCGAGGAACGCTATTTGATCGTCGCGTGCACCGTGATTACCGAGGTGCCAGAAGCCGTCGACCCCTGACCCGTTGCTTTGATGGCAAAGGTATCGCTTCCCTTAAATCTAGCCTTCGCCGTATATTCGAAAGTTGATATGTTGAGCATTTCAACTTGCCGCGTGCCGGCTTTTGGGAAATTTCCGAGTTACTCACCGTGCCGCGTTTTCTGATTTGAAATAAGCAACTTTCCCCGGACTTGAGGTCAATGTCGGCGGTCGAGTTCTCGCCGGTGTTATTAATGTTGAACAATCAGAAGCGGCCCGCGCCAAAGACACGGACATTGGAGCTACAACGATAAGCGCGAAAGCGGCGGCTGTAGACGACCGCATAGTGGACTTCCTCGTTTTCATACAAAATCTACGAAGACCAAGGTTCCCTCGGGGCGCCTACAAATTCAAGCGGTCAAATCCAGCCCAGAAACTGAGGGCTGGAAGAGCGTCGGAATCAACGCGCATCGCCTTACCACTTCAACCTCGTCTTCCCTTGCCCAAAAATTCCTTCGGCCGCATCCATGCGGGTGCCAAGATAAATCCGACTATCGGGATCGACACCACGCCGATTAACAGTCCAACAATCGCCAAAACACAAACTGAGAGTTTGCAGACTAGTTGCGCAACTACTTGGTCTTCTTGATTACGTTCAGCGAACAGTGCAAAGCAGACTGGGCATGTGTTGCTGAATCCTGGCTTCGCTGAACTAATGGCAGCCCAGGATCGGTTTGTTAAACAGACAAACGAGGTTTCCAAATTTTTGGATACAATAGAGCAAGCGAAATCAGCGCCAAAGCCGACTTCTGCAACATCATTGGACCAGGCCGACGGCGAAAAGCCTACCTGCCATTGACGCATTCCCTAGGCCGCGTGCCAATAAACTTGGTGGCGTGACGCGACGATGCCATGTCTGCTTTGCTCACAAAGCGATCGAGGTCGTGCGGCGGCGCAATATGTCGCGAATGGCCATTTCCAGACTCACGCACTGCAACAAGCAGAGAGCTATTCGATCACCTCGTCGGCGCGGACTCAAGGCCAAGCGACTTTGCAGTCTTCATGTGATGACTAGTTCGAGCATGGTGACCTGCTGCACCGGTAAGTCTTCAGGCTTTTCGCCGTTCAGCACACGACCCAGATAGTCGCCTACTAGCTAGGACCAGGTGTCAAACGGTGAGAGTGACAAGTGTGGCGGGATTTGCGGGCAATGCTCACGTATCCGGCAAGGTGAAGACGGCGCAAGGCGCGGCGATGCCACGCAGCGCATGTTCGCCGAGCGGCACCAAGGGCGTGCTGGTCTCGGCGGCGACCGCACCCGAGATCAGAACGGAGCGTCCGAGCGGCCGGCACAATCCCTCGAGCCGGCTAACGAGATTGACGGCAGAACCGATGGCGGTGAAATCGAGCCGGTCGGCGGCGCCGATATTGCCCCACAAGATTTCGCCGACATGCAGAGCCGCGCCGAAGGGCAGCGGCGGCAGTCCTTGCGCCGCGCGCTCCGCATCGAGATGCGCCATGCCGGCGCGGGCAGCAGTGATCGCGCGCAGCGCCGCATCGCAGGCCGCAGCCGGCACGCCCGTGACCGGGAAGATCGCGAGCACGCCGTCGCCAACGAACTTCAACACCTCGCCTCCGAAGGCGTGCACGGCGCCAGCGATGCGATCGAACCAGGCGTCGAGTGCTGTGATCACGACCGCAGGCTCGGTTGCTTCCGACATCGCGGTGAAGCCGCGGAGATCCGCATAGAGTAGCGCCGCGCGGATGATCTCGCCCGCGCCGCGGCCGAGCGCACCGGCCTGCACGCGGGCGGCACTGCGCCGGCCGAGATAGGCCTCGAGCAGCGCGGTGAGCGCGGCTCGCGCAGCGAGGGTCGCCAGCGGCGCCGCGGCGAAGCGCGCGACCTGGCGCAGCCGATGCGTCTCTGCGGAGTCGAAGGGACGAATACCGGCCCAGCCGAGCATGCTGTCGGCGCCGACCGCTTGCTCCTGCACCGGACCCAGGCCGGCAAGCCAGCTGCTCCCGGCCTCAATCGGCACAGCGCCGGCGAAGCCGAGCGCTTCGATCACGGCACCGGTCTCCGCCCGCCACAGAAAGGTGCGGCGCGCGATGATCGGATGCGGCACGGCCAGCGTCAGCGCGCCGGCGGAAAGCGGCAGGCCGTCCGCCAGCAACCGGCCGCCGAGCTCGGCGAGGAAACGGTCGGGTCCGGCCGAGGTGCCGGCGTCATCCACAAGCCAGGCAAGTGGCGGGGGCAGATCCATTGAATTCAATTACGTGGACGACATCGGGCGCGCAACGCCGTCACGTCTGCTTGGCCGGGCCGCGCCTGGGATCTGGCCCCGGATTGCGCCCCGCCGCAACTTCGGCCAACCGGCCAAGGTAATGCGCCCAGCCTTCAGCATGGCTTGCGCACTGTCCGGCGTTGGGCAATCCCATGTGGGTCAGCCGCAGCAGCGTTCCGTCCGGCGGTTGCTCCATCAGGTCGATCTCGACCAGGCTCGATCCCGGCGGCACCTCCTCGCTGCCGTCCCAGCCAAAACTGTAGGACAGGCGATGCACCGGCACGACCTCGCGGAACGAGCCGCGGGCGAAGCGGGCACCGGTGACGTTGACGAGATAGAGCCCGCCGGGCTGCGCCTCGAGCTGCGCTTCCGTCCCCATCCAGCGGAGGATCTTCTCCGGATCGGTCAGAAGCGCGAACACCGCGGCGCGCGGCGCCGAAATATGTGTTTCGCGGCGGACGACGAGAGCATCTTGCATCGGTCTCCTCCAGTTGGCCAGGTGCCCGAGCCTTCGCCTCAAGAAGACCGGCGAAGCCGGTTGCGCCATAACGGCATGGCACCTCGGGTGGTTCCTAATGATGAAGCTGTTTAGCGCGGAGCGCGCTCGTCGGCACTTCGGCAGCCTGAAAAAGTTCGCGTGTTTTACGTTGGCGCGGAATTGCCAATCACCAACGCGACCCGCTTGTCGGAAAGCGCAGGGTTCGCCAGGCTCACGGTAAGCAGCAACGCGAATAGCTGGCAACGCTTCATCTCTCAAATCTCCCGCAAGGAGCGAAGCGCAAACCAGTTTAACCTGCCAAGTGTGGCTTTGAAAATGAAAGTTGGGCGAATCTCTCGGCTTCCGGGTCCATAATCGGTCCGGTCGGCACAGCGGAGCCCTGACGGTCACCTCGGCGTTTGTAGCATGCTGCTTTCTGATGAAAGGCCATCTGAGGCTCGCCGTTCCTTCGCCTCCCAGCCGGCTCTGCCTGCCGGTTGATGTCCGCTTCTTTCCAAAGGCGACCTGATTGTTTCGCGCGCGCGAAATGACGCGAAGGGCCAAGAGGAGACATTGGCCGGTTGGCTTTTCGCCGGCTTTTCGTTAGCTCGGCGGCGGGCACGAGCAGGATATCGGATGGAGGGAGGACACGCAGGACCACCCCTGTTCCAATCGCCGTTCCGTCGGGAACCCAGCCTTCCATTGGCGCGTTGCGTGGTTTGGTCATGCAATAGGGACGCCACCGTGTCCAGAACCGGGTTTCTGCAGGTGCTGTTCATTCTGGCGCTGAGCATGTGCTTGGTCTCGTCGAGCGCCGAAGCTCGGAAATGGCGCTGGCGGCACTTTTATGGCGCTTACGGCTACGGTTATATGCTCCCTCACGGGGACGATAGTTGGCGCGATCGCTTCCCCGAGGTAGAAACCGGCCGGGCCATGACTGGCGGTGGCGGGTTCGGTGCCGTCATAGATCGGCTGATCCGCGGCTGCATCCAGGAGGCGGCTGGACTTCAGAAATTGCCGTTTGACGAGATCAGGCGGATTGTCGCGCCCGACGACGCGCAGCGCGGCGCGCTGGAGGCGCTGCGGGCCTCGGCGACCGCAGCTGCGGAACGGGTTTCCGCCCAGTGCCCACACGATGAGCCCGCGCCGCCAAGGGCACGGCTCGAGGCCGCGGAGCAGGCGATCGACACTGCAACGGCAACCTTTGCAGCGGTCGACCCGCCGTTGCGTGCGTTCTACGCCGCGCTCGACGATGAGCAGAAGGCGCGGCTTCTGCGCGATCTGACGCTGTCCGGATCGCAGGCGCGAGAAGGCGAACCCGCGGCGGAACGCTGGGAGCGCCGCAGCCGTCGGCGAGACGTTTCAGACGCAGGCCACGACGGCGAAGCCAACACGTGGGCCAACATCTGCGAGCACTTCACCGCGGCGCTGCGCGGATGGCCGATCCGTGAGATCGAGCGTCGCGTCGGCCTGTCCCCGCCACAGCGCGCCGCGCTCTACGAGCTCGTTAGCTCGTCGCTCAAGGTCGCCGACACACTAGCGGGTGCCTGCCCCATCGATACTGCGCTCACGCCACCCGCCCGCATGGCCCTGATGCGCGCACGTCTTTTGGCCGTGCGTCAGGCGACAGCCGCCATTAGCCCCGCGCTGACACAGTTCTACGAGGCGCTGGACCAGGGACAGAAGGTCTATTTTGCCGGGATGCGTTGATGCTCCGACTTCAACGGTTGTGTAATTCCAGTGGGCTACGACGGAGAGCCGACCTCGACTTCCGCTACGCCCCGATAGCGACCGAATTCCGCAATGCACGAAAATGTCGCGATGGGCCATTTGCAGACTCATCCACTGAACGATCCGCTCGAGTGTCGCTGCGCTCGCCGAAGTCTGCCGTCGCGAATTCGGCGTGCCGTCGCGCATCGCCAATGTGGAGCGGGCGGGCTTAAAAGGTCACCTTGTTAGGGACTCTGCCGCGGGCGCCTTGCCATTGTTGGCGGACGCGCGGCTGCCATTCCCCGCGTGCCGCTCGGCCGGATGTGCTGCGCCGATCATGTCACGCAGCCAATCTAGCTTTAGTTGTGTGGCGTCCGGTTGACCAAACGGAATGACGATGCCGGCCTCCTTGAAGGCGCCCAGGATCGCCATTGCCAGCTCGGTCCGTACCCCTCCGGCCTTGGTGATGTCGCCGACATAAGCATAGAGCGTGAAATTGATGCTCGTGGCGGCGAAATCGTCCAGCATCACGAACGGCTCCGGCGTTGTTAGGACGTCGGGATTTTCCTTCGCCACATTCAGGAGCGCGGCGCGAACCTGGTGCGGATCGCTGCCATAGGCCACACCGATCGGAAGCGCCACGCGGCGAACGCTGTTGCGGAAGGTCCAGTTCTTCACCTTTTCGGCGGTGAAGTAGGAGTTCGGGACGAGAACATTGGCGCGGTCGAAGGTTTCGATCTCGGTGGAGCGCACGCTGATCTTGCGCACGTAGCCTTCCTCGCCGCCGACAACGACAAGGTCGCCGACCCTGATCGGCCGTTCCACCAAAAGAATGAGACCAGAGACGAAATTATTGACCAAATTCTGCAGGCCGAAGCCGATGCCGACGGATAACGCGCCGGCGACGATGGCGATGCTCGAGAGATTGAAGCCCGCATAGGAGACGGCGACGAGCGCCGCAATCAAAATCCCCACATAGCCGACGCCGGTGCGGATCGAGTTGCGCACGCCGCCCGAAATTCCCGCCGGCTGCAGCACCTGGGCATCGAGCCAGCCCTGGAACAGGCGCGCCGCCGCGTAACCGACGCCGAACACGATGATCGAGGCGAGCAGCGCGCCGAACGTCACTTCGGTATTGCCGATGTGGAGCCCGAAGAACAGCTGCCAATACCATTCGCGAATATCCGGCCAGGCGTAGCCCCACTGCAGCATGATGAACGGCACAGCAAGGATCAGCACCACGAATTTCAGCGACAAATTGATCGGCAGGGCCAAATGTTCGCGCCGTGCCGGCTCCAGTCCGGCCGTCTTCGGCAGCCAGGCGCCGACAACGGTGCCATCGTCGCTCAGGCCTTGCGTGAAGCCGTCAACCCACAGCAGCAGCAAGTAGACGACCGCGAGAATCGAGCCTGTCACGACCAATTGCTGCGCCAGAAAGCGCGCTAGAGCCAGATAGCCCGTCAAGGCGCAGACGACGATGGCGCCGACGATGGCCCAGACCGCGATGCGGATCGGTTTGAGCAGCTTCGGCGGCGCCGTATCGCTGCCGCGCTCGATCGGCGTTCGCAGCAGCGCCACCACAAGGCCGGCCAACAACAGACTTGATGGCAGAGCGACGGCAATAGTCAGCGCAAACGGCGCCTGAACGAGCCGCGTGATCACGTAAAGCAGCGTGGTGAGGCTGTAGACGAGCGCGAGCAGGATGACGAGGCCACAAAGGCGCGCGGCCGCCGCATCGGAGATGGGGACAAGTCGCCATCGCGCCGCGCCAGGCGCAAATACGACGCTCGCCAGCGCACCGACCGTGAAAACGATCACGATCGATTGCGCTGTGAGATAGAACAACCAGTCGACCCGCTCCGGAAGCGCCTCGATGCTCGAGACCATAGCGTAAAGAAAAACCACCGGACCGACGACTGGAAGCGCTCGCAACACCAGCACGACCGCGGCGACCGATGCGCGCTGCCAGAACGGCGGTCCTGCGGTGTCCTGTCGGCGATGCAAACGGCGCACCAGCCTTGCGCTCAATAAGCTCAGCGCCAGAGCGCCCAACAACGCGCCGATAGCGAGGTGCTCCAGGCTCTCAGGATCGAGAAGCGTGTTCCACCAATTGGCGACGAGGTCATGGGCCTTGCCGACCGCCACCGGCACATCTTGCGGTACCTTGGCCCAGGTTTGATAGGAGTAGACGCCGGGAATGGGTTGCAGCAGAGCTGATGCAAAGTTCTTGCGGCGGACCTCTTGAACCGTATTGAGCAGATTATCGATGCGCAGGTTGGCCGAATTCGCCGCCGCCTGTCCGGCCAACAACAATCCGAAGTGATAGTTCAATTCGGCGCGCGCGATCGCGGCCTGTTCCGGCTCCGGCGGCTGGCCAGCCGCGGGCGCGGGACCGAGCAGTTTCATCTGCGCCTTGCCGGCATCGAGTCGCGGCTGCAGCCGGCCCGCGACATCCGCCGCCTGCGAACGTACACGCAGCAGTTCATCGCGATACTGATTGAGGTCTGAATAGCGCAAGCCCTCGCGGCCGAGATCGCTTTCCACCTGGTCCAGCGCCTGCTGCCAGCCGGCAATAGTCGCCTGCAGATCGATGCCGAGTTCCTGATTGAGGCGGTTGACGATGTCTTTGGTGTTGATCGCAGGATTGGCCGCGTCCGGCGCGCGCGTGAGGTTCTCCGCAGCAGGCGTGCCGCTCGCGGCAGGCTTTTCCGCGGCCGGCGCCGCTTTGGGCGATTGCGCGAAAGCACACCAGCTGCCCGCCAATCCAATGGCGAGAATCACCGCGGCTATCAAAAGGATGCGGGTGCGTGCAATGCGTCGCAATATGGCCCCCATCGGCTAGACCGATCCAGTTAGGACGCGGCGGCCTTTAGCGTTGGAACCGGGGCAGATTATGGCAGGCCAATATCAAGCGGATCCGCCAGCTTAAAATCCCATCACCGCCTGGGTCACGTGCTCCACGTCGGGCGGCGCGGCGAAACAGTGCGCGACGAGCTTTCGCAGAAAGTTCGCCTACCCGCGGAAATCTTTCGTGTGGTTCTCGATTGTCGGCGACATCCTCGCCTCACTCGATCAACTCGTCGGCGAGTTGCCGGAACTTGTGGGGCACGAATAACCAATTGTTTATCGTCATATAGACGAAACTGAACAAACGAGCGGACAAGCGCCGCTTGAGCATTACTTGCGGTTTGGATCATTCGCGACGTTTCGAGCGCGCACCGACCACTTCTGGTCTACCCCGACAAGCGGACATTCTCGTACTAGTGACGAAGATGTCCGCCCGTCCGAAAAAAATCACACTCGCTGAAATGCGCTCATCTGGTGTGCGCGGTCATTTCTCCATGCAATCGATGCCGACTAATACACTGAGCAGCTTAAGACGATTGCCAAGTTCTGCGGGCGGCCTATGGTCTAGATTTGAGCCCCGGCTTTTTCTAACGGTCGATCAGCGAAAGCAGCCTCGACGAAAAAGAGCGCGGGACCGTTAAGCCCCGCGTCTAGGACCATGGTGAAGCAGGCAGTGCGCGGACGATAGCGCCAATGTCGCCTTGCGCTATCCAACGGGCGATCCCAGCATCGATTATTGCGAGATCTTCAGTCATTTTTCCCAGGGCAAGGCTCACATTCCAATTTGAATTTGACCGCAGTTTATTAAGATCGACGATGAGTCTCTGACGGTGAGCCCTTAGATCCAAAAGCGCGCGTCCGTCCTTCAAGCGAACATAGGCGTCGACGATCTGCTCGATTGCCATCGGCATGTGATGGCGCACATGCCCGCTTTCCCTTGCAGCCTTGGCCATTTGACGAGCGCTGAGATCGATAATTTCGCCAGACATTGAAATCCTCGCTGCTCCCGCTGGCTAAGTCATGCGTCCCCGTTAGGAATAAAGTATGGATTTCTGCTGCCCGAATTGGGGCGCTTCCAAGCGGTGGAGGCGGCACAGCGGCAGTCCTGGAAGCTCTGGAAGGGTCCGGCAGGTGTTCCGCCAAAGCATCAGCCCGGTTCGAAAAAATCAAGCGCAACAACTTCGCGTCTTTAATGCGGTGCTTTCGGCGGGCTCCGATACACGCACACCAGTTGCCCCTGTCGCTCTTTTTGCCGACGACCCGCAAAGGTCGTGGCTCGCCGAAGAACGAGTTGCATCTGCGCCATGCTGTCGCAAAGCACCATTCGCTCAACCAACGTGTCCATTTCCTCCAACTCGGTCTGTTGGGCCGCCATTTCCCCACGAAGGTTCCTCACTTCGGCCCTCAGGGCCTCGATTTCATCGGCC
>Ga0210402_10005212_pt1 | contig 11698 bp, 10 predicted proteins | sample IncBWC7MmetaG_FD_161055 | JGI IMG/M metagenome (GOLD analysis project Ga0210402, IMG submission 161055) | Forest soil microbial communities from Barre Woods Harvard Forest LTER site, Petersham, Massachusetts, United States - Inc-BW-C-7-M | ecosystem: Environmental > Terrestrial > Soil >... | reverse complement strand
CAGGCGCACGATGCCATTGATTTTGAGCTTGAGCGATTCATGCATCTGTATGCGATGAATCGCGGAGTCCTGCTTACTCCGTTTCACAACATGGCGCTGATGTCGCCCCAGACAGAGGCGGATCATGTGGACCGGCACACGAAGATCTTCCGAGAGGCCCTGAAAGAACTTACTACTTAGCAGCCGAGGGCCGTATCTTGATACTCTTTTCCTGCTCATGAGACGCATGGCCCTGAGGTTTGCGCTGGCAGTGAGTGCGACCTTCATGCTCGCGGCGTGCGCGACCATTGGTCCACCACAACCGCCCTCATTGGAACTGCCGAAGCCGCCCACAGACTTACGGGCCTCGCGCAAGGGGGAGCGCGTCAACTTGGCGTGGACGATTCCGACCATGACGACCGATCGAGAGACCGTTCGCAACCTTGGTCCAACTCTCATTTGCCGGGGACACGGAGAATTGAGCTCTTGCGATAACCCGCCCGGCAAGATCACAACCCCGATCCCGCCGACAAAGGCTGGCGCTTCTGCCCCGAAGCCTCAAGCGTCGTACACGGACGTGCTTCCCTCCCAATTGGAGAGTGACGATCCTTCCGCATTCATTACTTACGCCGTTCAGGTGCTGAATCTGGATGGCCGGGCCGCCGGATTCTCCAATCAGGTGCATGTCCCGCTGGCTCGCACGCTTCCTTCGCCCCGTGATTTTCGGGCTCGCGTCGCGAAGGAGGGAGTGGTACTCAGCTGGATGGGTGAAATTGCTGCCGTGCCCCCTGCCGATGTGCAGTACGTTTACCGGGTCTACCGCCGCGCGGACGGAAGCAATGAACGAGTGATGGCAGGAGATGTTCCCGCCGGCGTTGAAACCAGCTTTACCATGATCGATGCCAACATCGAATGGCAAAAGACGTACTACTACCGCGCAGAAGCGGTTACCGCAATTCACCGGAGCAGCTCTCAACAGGAAATCGAGGGCGATGACACTCCTGAGATCAGGGTCTTCGCCGACGATGTGTTCCCACCTACGGTGCCGGCGGCACTGCAAGCTGTGTACTCAGGTCCCGGTCAGAAGCCCTTCATCGATCTGGTCTGGGCGCCAGTCACTGATGCAGACCTTACCGGATATAACGTCTACCGCCGAGAAGAAGCGGAGACGAATCCTGTAAAGTTGAATGCGGAATTGATCAAGGCTCCGGCTTATCGTGACGAGAATGTGGCGGCGCAGAAGAAGTACTTCTATTCGGTTGCGGCCGTCGACGTGCGCGGGAACGAGAGCGCGAGATCGGAAGAGGCAAGTGAAGCAGTACCGTAACGAGCAATAAGCCGTGAGCCATGAGCAATGAGGGACACGAGTTGCTCACAGCTCACTGCTCATTTCTCACAGCTCATTTGCAGGAAAGAGATTATGAAATATTGCAGATTTCATTGGAATGGTGAAGCTCACTACGGACTGGTCGAATCGGTGGCGGGGCGCGATTCGATTGTGCGGATCCTGCTCACCCCACCGGAAGAAGCTGACGGCGACATGGAAAGCTTGCGCACCCGGCGCATCGAAGCCATTCCTTTAGCCGAAGCGGCCTTATTGCCACCCGTTCGGCCTTCGAAGATCGTGTGCGTAGGGCGCAACTATAGAGAGCACGCGGCTGAACTGGGGCATGACGTGCCGACAGAGCCGCTGATTTTTTTGAAGGCCACCTCGGCGCTGCTGGCACCGGGAGGAACGGTCCGCCGTCCGAGGCTCTCGCAGCGCGTCGATCACGAGGGTGAACTCGGCGTCGTCATCGGCAAGGCTTGTTACCAACCGCCCGCCGACGCGGACATTCGCCAGTACATCCTGGGCTATACGTGCGTCAACGATGTGACGGCTCGCGATCTACAGAATAAGGACGGCCAGTGGAGCCGGGCCAAAGGATTCGACACCTTTTGCCCGGTTGGGTCGCTGGTGACCGATGAAATTGATCCGTGGGCGGGAATCGGCGTTGAAACGCGCGTCAATGGGGACATTCGGCAGCAGGGTAATACCCGCGATTTCATCTTCGCGCTTGACGTGGTGATTCGCTACATTGCGCAGGCGATGACTCTGTTTCCAGGAGATTTGATTCCCAGCGGTACGCCCCCAGGTGTGGGACCTCTGGTTGCAGGAGATGTCGTGGAGGTCTCGGTGGAGGGGGCAGGAGTATTGAGGAATTCTGTGGCAGATGAGTGATGTATCGTCGACTGCGTTCGAGACTCTTAGCGGAGGTGAAAGAAGAATGTCTATCTGGGGCAACGCTCCTCTTCTAACAATCCTTATCTTCGTTGGGTATGCCGAAGTAACATCCGCAAGAGCAACCAATGCTACTGAAGCCAACAGAGCCCAGATCACGGTCCTCTACGACGCCTTTGGCAATTCACCTCTCCTGCAGAAGGATTGGGGTTATGCAGCCCTGGTCGAATATGGCGGGCAACGCATTCTGTTCGACGCAGGGAACAACCCCGACATCTTGGCACAGAACGTGAAAGCTAAAGGAGTCGATCTTTCGAAGCTGGATTTTGTTGTAATGTCGCACCGCCACGGCGATCACATGGGAGGGCTTCCCTATGTCCTGAAGGTCAACCCTCTGGTCAAGATATACGCGCCAAAAGAAGGGTTCGGCGTCTACGGCGGGGATTTGCCTGGGACATTCTTCCGCAAGGACTCTTCACTCTCCGCAGACCAGCGCTATTTCGGCGGCAACCCGCCAGAGACGATGCATTTCGGTTCGGCTTGGCCCGGTGCCAACTTTCAATTGATTGACAGGAATATTGAGGCCGCGCCCAATATCCATTTAATTGCACTGGTCTCAGACAAGCCAGGCACGATGGAACTGCGAGAGTTATCGCTCGCCATCAACACGCCCGAGGGTATCGTGTTCATCGTCGGCTGTTCGCATCCGGGAATCGATAAGATTGTCGAGGCGGCCAGCTCCATCAACTCGCATGTCTTGTTCATTGCAGGAGGTTTGCACCTAGTTGTCGCTAGCGATCAGGACATAGAAAAGATCGTCACTGCGCTGCATGATAATTTCAAAGTGGGATACATCGCTCCCGGGCATTGCACTGGCGAACCGGCATTCTCAGCCCTGAAACGAGCCTTCGGAGATCACTATATCTACGCGGGAGTCGGTTCAACGCTGATGATCTCTTCCTTGCCCCACTGAAGGCTACTGCAGCCTGAACCTCTCCCGGATCAGCCGCTGCAACCGCGGTTTGTAGAGCAGATCAAAGGCGAGTTCTTTGTCGGGGAACATGGCGAGCGCTGCTTTCTTCGCGCCGGCGGCTAGTTCGGAGGCTTCCGCCAGGGTGAGGTTCGGATCCTGCCCAATCACCGACATGACCATGCTGATCATCAACTGCAGGCGGCGGATCTTTTTTGCCTCTTCCTCCAATTCCCGGCGTGCTTCCTGCTCCGCCAACGGATAACCAGATTCTTTTCCTACATGCCGAGAGACATTCATGCGATCCCCTTTACCCACAACTTTGGATGACGCTCTGCCCTGTGGCGTTGCGCCCGTGAGCCCATTCTGCCTCAATTCTGAAAGAATGCAACCGCCTGAAAGTGCCCTAGTTGGTTAGTCCCGCTGCCGCCACCCGCATCAAGGAATCGGCATCCTTCCTGCAGCACATCTGGAGAGTTCGAGCGCGTCTTAGGAGTAAAATCCTTAGCGGCACCGATTCGGCTTCGGGCCAAGATCCTGAACTGGAGACCCCCATGTCAGAGCCACTGAATCCAACAGCGAGTGTGCCACGCCCCGATCCGAATGAGAAGCTTGTAAAGGTCTTCGACTCCGAACTGGAATCGGAAGCGATGATCGTCAAGGGATTGCTCGAATCGGCGGGAATCGACAGCGATCTTACGGCTGGGGCCATGATCCAGGACATGTTCCCGGGGCTGGGCGGAATGATTATTCTCGTGCGCGAGCAGGATGCCGAGAGCGCTCGCCGGTTGATCGAGGAGTATCGTCAATCGAACCCGCCCACCGATGACGACGAAACGGCTGAGATCGACGTTATTGAAGACCCGCCAAAGTAGCCTTCACCGAGTGGCCATCGAGGCAGAAGGTCACGGCTCCATCGAGATCGGTTCGATAGACGCGAGTTCCCGCCGCCGCGAGCCGGGCCAAAGTTTCAGTGCGCGGAAGACCGAAGGAATTTCTTGATCCTACCGAGATAATCGCGAACTCCGGCCGGGTGGAGTCGATTCAGTCCTGGGTCGTGGCCTTCGCACTGCCGTGATGGCCGACCTTCAGCAGGTTCGCCCTGGGATGTTCGATGGCCGAGATGTGGCGCTCGGTGCGCTTTTCGGCATCTCCTTCGAGCAGCAGCCATGACTGCCCATAACTTAGGCTAAGCACCATGGAGTCGCTGTTTTGTGGCTTGTCGCCAACCGGCCAGTCGCGCGGAGGGAACAATACCCGCAATTTGGTTCCCGCCGAATTCAAACTCGTCTCCCTCCCAGTGGCGCACGATGCTTACTCCTGATGCCTGCGCAGTCGAGATGACGTTTTCCAGGGCGTGACTCGGGGGAAGTAACCCTATCCACAATTCTTTCGGCTGGAAGTTTCTCAAGACCGAGATCACGCCGCCGATGTGATCGGAGTGCCCATGGGTAATGGCCACCGCGTCGAGGTGAGTGAAGCCTCGTTCCCACAGATAGGGCGGGACGACATCTTCTCCGAAGTCGAGTTGCGAGCCGCCGGGGCCAATGGGACCTCCGGCATCGACGAGAAGCGTCTTCCCGGTCGGAGTAATGACTAGGGTCGAATCGCCCTCTCCTACGTCGATTGAGGTGACTTCCATAACTCCTGAGTGTTTGTCGGGACGCGGCGCGACAAGCGCCAAGGCAAGCGACATGAGGAAGACTGCGACCAGTCCCGCGCTGGTCAGGACTATTCTGCGGTGGGCCGTCCACATGGCGAGGATGAGTGACGCAACGGCGAACGTGATCATGACGGCGGAAGGCATCCCGACCCGGAGGTCAGCCAGGTGGAGTCCACCCAGACCTTGAATGGTCCCGCTGATTCCGTTGAGCGCGACGGTCGCAACCAAGACGGGTAGTTTAGCCAACCACAGGGAGACGTATCCCAAGGCGAGCGCGAGCACCGCTGCGGGCATCATCCATTGAGTCAGCGGGACAACGATCAGGTTCGCAGGCAAGCCGATGGTCGTCGCGCGATGGAAGTAATAGGCCATGGGCAGCGCGAGGCCGGCCTGCATCACAGCAGAGATGAGCAGGAGATCCCAGATTGCGAAAGAGGCACGAACCCCGCTACGAACCGACCTTGCCGCCCAGGTGTTTCCGACAAACAAAGCGAGCCTCGCAGAAATTATCTGAAGGTCGAGACGGAACTGTGCCACGCGCGGTGGCAGCAGCACGGCGTAGTCCTTCGAATCCCAATTCGCGAGGGCCTGGCGGTACAGTTGCGAGGTGCGCTCCAGCATCGGGATGCCAATTGCCGCAACGATCAGGACACATAAGAATGTCATCTGGAAGCTAGGGGTAAAAAGCTGCCGGGGATCGAAGACGAGCAGTCCGAACGCAGCCGCTCCCAGCGCATTGGTCATTGCGCCGTCGCGATAGAGCAACCGGGTGGCAAGATAAACGGCGCACATCAGCGTGGCACGCCATACTGGGGCGCCGACTTCGGTGATGAAGGCATAACCTGCGCAGGAGGCTACCGTGAGCAGTGTCGCGGGAACGTCCCCGACGCGAAGTCGGCGCAGCGTCCAGAAGACGACGAACGCGAGAAGGCTTACGTTCATGCCCGACACCACTAGAATGTGATACGTACCGGAGCGCTGGAAGTCGACGCGCGTATCGCGGTCGATGAATGCTTCCTCGCCGATAATCATGGCATCGATCAGCGCCGCCTCGCGCGCAGGCCAAAGTTCGTGCACCTTGGCGATGACGCTAGCGTGCATTCGATTGCGCATACGTTCTATGCGGCTGCCGGCGAATCCGGGGAGCAATTCGACATTCTCGATCTTCGCCGAGCCCAGCGCTGCGATGCCGCGATCCGCTAGGTATCCCTCATAGTCGAAGGCGCCGGGATTGCGGAAATTGCGCGGCGGTTTCAGCTTGACTAGAAAGCGAATTCGATCTCCATAGTGAAATGTCTGTGGCGGTGGCGAGGTCGAGATCAGATCGGCGGGAACGTCCTCATTCGCGCGCGGGCTATAAATATTCGCGCGAATGCCCGAGTGGACCGGCACGATCAGCCCATCGGGAGTTTGGACCTGGTCGCTTTCGAGGTCGAGGGTCTTCCGAAGTTCCCCGAAGCCTCCCGGCTTAACCAGGCCTTCCCGCATCACATGTGCAGTGACCTGAATTTCCCGGCGATCGGCGTAGGGCAGAATGCCCGTGTCGAGGCGGGGTGATGCGGAGCGCATTTGAATATGGAGTGCACCGCCTAAGAAGAACGTCCCCAGGGCGAGAAGCCAGGCCACTCCGGAACGACGGCTGACAAAGTATCCGGCCGCCGCGCCGAAGACGGCCACAGCTACCAACCACCACACAGGCGGACGCCATTCATACACTCCCGCAACTATGCCCAGAGAATAGGCTCCAGCTGCCCGCAACATCGGCTGCCGCGATGCTTTCAATTGGAAGGCAGGAGGGCCGGACGAGGTGGGAGACGCAATCATCAGAAGGGCTCAAAAATCAGCGGCCCGGTCGCCGAAGAATTGGACCGACCTTAGCGCGCGAGGTGAACGACGCTCTCGAGGTGATACGTCTGCGGGAACAGATCGACCAGGTGCACCTCCTCGATCCGATATCCAGCCGCCACCAGGACTACGAGATCGCGCGCCAGAGTGACCGGGTCGCATGAAACATACACAACGCGTGGCGCGCGCATGGTCACCAACATGCGCGCCACGCGGTCTCCCAGGCCACTTCGAGGCGGGTCCACCACCGCCAGGTCGGGCTTATATGCAGGATGGGGGAGAACTGCGCCCTTCCCGAACCGCCTCGTTTTTGCGCCTTCGGATAAATACTCTTCGATCGTGGCTCGGACAGCCTCTCCGTTCGAGCTCAGATTGTATGCAAGGTCGGCTGTGGATGTCTGTGACGACTCAACAGAAATGATGTGACGCATGTCACAAAGGGCTGTGGAAAACAGGCCCACGCCCGCATACAGGTCGAGCGCCATCTCGCCCGATTGGCCTTGGGTGACGATTTTCACCAGTTCGTCGGTCAAGTACCGGTTGGTCTGGAAGAATGAACCGGCGCTTACCCGATAGGCGGCCCGCGCGGTTCGGTAGGTGAGATGATCGGCGCCTACGGTCAGCAGCTTCTCTTGCGTGCCGGGTACTCCTTTGGGGGCGTCGCGGAAGACAACCACACCGGTGACCTCGGCCGTCGAACTCTGAAAATCCTCCGCCCAGGCTCGCAGGGCGGCGCGGCGGGAGTCTGGCCTCGCCGAAACCTCGACCAGGAGCTGCGTGTCCTCTGCGTTTGCGAAGAACTCAACCTCGTCGACTCCCGGGGGCACTTTTCCATCTCGGCCACTCTGCCAGAGCGCGGCGATGCCCCGGTTGATCAGCGCCGAACTGATCGGGCACTCCTCCACCGCTAGCAGCTCGTGCGATGCCATCTTGAAATATCCTGCTCTGAACGCGGGCACGGTTTGTACTTGCAGCCGCGAGCGATTGCGGTAATTCCAGGGCGGCGAGGGATGAACCTGTATATCGACAGACAGATCCAGTTTGGCGGTGCGCTTCAGCGTCTCGGGCAAGATTTCCTTCTTGATCTCGAGTTGATGTTCGTAGCTTGAGTACTGGTAGTGGCAGCCGCCGCAGCGTCCGAAGTGGGGGCAGTCCGGTTCGATTCGATGAGGCGACCGCTCGAGGATCGATTCCGCCTGCGCCCTTGCGAAGCCCGGCTTCTGCTCGGTGAGTGTAGCCTCAATCTTCTCTCCGCTCAGCACGAACGGAATGAAGACGGCTTTGCCGCGGCCTTTCTCGTCGGCGGGCAGGTGAGCTAATCCATCGCCACCGTAGATCATTTTTTCGATTGTGAGGAGCAAGAGGTGATTCTAACTGACGGCTCAGAGCGCTCGTCCCGCCGCCGCTCCCGAAGCCCATGCCCACTGGAAGTTGAAGCCGCCAAGATGTCCGGTCACATCGACAACTTCTCCGATGAAATACAGGCCTGGAACTTTGCGGCACTCCATGGTCTTCGCGGAGAGTTCGTCGGTCTCGATTCCTCCGGTGGTCACTTCTGCTTTCTCGAATCCTTCGGTGCCCGAGGGACGAATGCTCCAACAATGAACATGGTGCTCGAAATCGGCGAGAGCGGCGTTTGTCCACACGGTGGGCGCGTGGTGTTCCAGCCAGCGGTCGGCGAACCGGGCGGGGAGGATCTTCCTCAATTCTGACCGGAGAGCGGTCACGTTCCGGGGAACTCTAGGGTCGTGCAACGAATCAGTCACCTCGCGGCCTGGCGCCAAATCGATGTTCACCGGAAGCGACTTCTCCCAATACGAGGAGATCTGCAGGATCGCGGGGCCGCTCAGGCCGCGGTGAGTGATCAGCATCTTCTCGCGAAATTGCTGCCCATCGCACGACACGACGACGTCGGCGGAAACACCTGCCAAGTCGCAGTAACGCGAGCAATCGGACTGCGCGAGTACCAGGGGAACCAGTCCCGGGCGCGGCTCGCGAATCTTCAGCCTGAACTGCCGCGCCAGATCATAGCCAAACGACGTTGCACCGATTTTCGGAATGGACAGGCCGCCGGTGGCGACCACCACAACGGGCGCGCTGAATTCGGCGGTCGCGGTTCTGACCTTGAACTCGGTTTCGCGGATCACTTCGCGAATCTTTGCGTTCAGGACGATGGTGACATTCGCCGACCGGCACTCCTCTTCCAGCAGGGTGACGATCTCTCGTGCCGAGCCGTCGCAAAACAGTTGTCCAAGCGTTTTCTCGTGATAGGGGATGCGATGTTTTTCGACGAGCGCGATGAAGTCGGCAGGCGTGTAGCGCGCCAAAGCTGATTTCGCGAAATGCGGATTGGCGCTAATAAAATTCTCGGGCGAGCAGTGATTGTTAGTGAAGTTGCAGCGACCGCCGCCTGAAATCAGAATCTTCTTGCCGATCCGGTCGGCGTGTTCCAGCACCGCGACGCGGCGTTCCCGTTTGCCTGCCTCAATGGCGCACATCAGGCCGGCCGCTCCGCCTCCGAGAATCAACGCGTCAAATTTATGGATCACAGGCGATCACATATAAAACAGGCTGAGCCGGGGCAGTTTGTATTTCTCGAGGAGTCTCTTTTGCACATACTGCTTCTGCAATTGATCGATCTGCGGACCAGACATCTTCCGGCGGTACGGCGCCAGGTCGCGATCCGCCTCCGCGCGAACGCTGACGATCTCCTCATCTGGCGTCGAGGTCAGCAGTGCCGCGAAGAGCTTTTCCTCGAGCACGGTCAGACGCCGCTCCAGTTCCTCCAGGCGTCCGCCTGATTTGCCAGCGGCCTGTGCAGCCAGCTCGCGCAAAGTCTTGGCTACATTCGACACGACGACTTGCGCCACCTTAGCGGTCTCGGGAATTTTCGCGGCGTCAAGTTCGCTGGCATTGCGCTCGAGGAACGCCGAGATGGTTTCCGACTCAAATCCCTGATTCGCACGAGGCCGCTCGGCAATCGCTGCCGCGCCTACCGCCGCCTCCTTCATCTCCTCGGCCGACGCCAGCACCTCTTGCGAACAATATGCCAGGCTGTTGATCTTCTTGGTCTTCGATGGACGCTGATCGTACTTATCAAAAGCCGCATCGATCCCGCGCAGCACCGCGGCCAACGGAATGCTCGCGTCTTTCCAGGTTTCGATCAAGGCCCAGTCGAGTGTGGAGAGCAGCAGTCCTCCGCCGCGGCGTCGCAAGTAACGCTCCTCGACTTCAGTAAAGTAATTGAAGTAATTTTCCACGGCGGGTCAGCGAGCGGCGCGAGGCGCGGGAGCGCCAACCTTTCCATCGCCATTCGAAGATTTGTGCGCCGGATTTTTGCCTGAAGCTTTTGACGTCGACTTTGTACCCGTCTTTGTTACCGCGTCCTTCCGCCCCACGGCGTTCCGCTCCCAGATAATGCGCAGCCCTTCGAGCGTGAGGAAGTCGTCCACGTGATTGATGTACTTTGAGCCTGTGCCGATCATGGGGCCCAATCCGCCAGTCGCGAGCACGCGCGTCTCCTGACCGAGTTCGGCCAGTAGCAGTTCCAGGATTCCATCGACCAACCCGAGATATCCGTAGTACAGGCCAGACTGCAGGCTGCCCACGGTATTCGATCCGATCACCCGTGCGGGCTTACGAATCTCCACGCGGGGCAATCTGGCCGTACGCTCGAAGAGTGCGTCTGCCGAAATGCCGATCCCGGGGCAGATCACGCCGCCAAGGTACTCACCCTTGGCCGAAACGCAATCGAAAGTCGTGGCCGTTCCGAAGTCGACGATCACGCACGGACCGCCATATTTGTCGAAAGCCGCAACTGCGTTCACAATTCGATCCGCGCCAACTTCCGCCGGATTGTCGTAGTGAACAGGCATTCCAGTCTTGACGCCAGGCTCAATCAAGAGCGGCCGCAAGTTGAAATACCGCTCGCAAACCTGCCGCAGAACGGGATCAAGCGGCGGCACCACCGACGAAACCACAATTCCCTGAATCCCCTTGGATTCCAGCCCCGCCATGGAAAACAAGTTGCGAAACAGCACTCCGTATTCGTCGACGGTGCTGGTGCGAGAGGTCGCCACACGCCAGTTCGCGACAAGACGCTCGTAGCGAGGCGGTTCCTCGGCGTCGCCTCCAGGCTGCGCTTTAGCCAAGGAGGCGAAGACACCTAGCACCGTGTTCGTATTGCCTACATCAATGACAAGAAGCATGATGACTTCGTGCACTTGGAATCGGTGTTCAGCCATCGTGAACTCGGATTGGCTGTATGCCAAGTGCTGAGAACCGGTCTCATAAATAGTTCCTGGACCCGGCTGTCTAGCCGGCAGGGCTAAAGCCCTATTTTTATTGGCCTGAATGGCACGGCTGAAGCCGTGCCCTACCCACAACTATTTATGAGATCAGTTCTGACGCTACCTTTCCCTCACCGTCCCGCTCAAAATTGTCTGCACTCCATGCGGCGTCCGGACCTGCAAGAAGCCGCGCGGATCCAGCCCTTCCGTCGTCCCTTCGAATGCGGAGCCGTTTTCTTCGATGCGAACGCGTTTTCCCAGCACCCACGAGGAGTTCTCCGCAAAGCGCTGCAGAATGGATTCTTTCGAGTCTGCATCGTCGACCAGTTGTCTATACTCACGGTCGAGTGATTTTAACAAAGCGCCAGCAAGCTCCACGCGTGACCACTCGCTGCCGGTTGCGAGCCGAAGCGAGGTTGCCGGCAGATCCTTGGGAAAGCTCGCCTGATTCACGTTGATGCCGATACCCACGACGATGTAACGCGCGCGCGTGGCCTCGGCATTCATCTCGGTGAGGATCCCGCAGACTTTCTTACCGTTGAGCAAGACGTCATTCGGCCACTTGAGATCCACCTCGACACGGGAGTCAACCTCGTGAATCGCCCACCGCACCGCCAGCCCTGCTGCTAAGGAAAGCGCCAGAATATCCGAGGGCGGCAAGGCCGGCCGCAGGATCACCGAACAATAGATTCCGGTAGATTGCGGAGACTGCCACGAATTGGCTCCGCGCC
>Ga0210402_10005211_pt1 | contig 11699 bp, 19 predicted proteins | sample IncBWC7MmetaG_FD_161055 | JGI IMG/M metagenome (GOLD analysis project Ga0210402, IMG submission 161055) | Forest soil microbial communities from Barre Woods Harvard Forest LTER site, Petersham, Massachusetts, United States - Inc-BW-C-7-M | ecosystem: Environmental > Terrestrial > Soil >... | reverse complement strand
GATGCAGAAGCGTGATAGTGGACAAGCATTCCTGCGGTTTGCCCGCCCCCCATCACTTCCCATGCACGCTGCACCAGAGCCTGCGCATCGGATGGTTGGCTGGCTTGCTGGGCGGCAGCCTGTGAACAAAGAGCAGCGCAAACTCCGAGGCCAAGCAGGCAGGTAAGCATGAGCTTCCGAATAGAATGAATAAGCGAGAAATCATTGCGTGGGGCGGGAATTCGAGTAGCACTGAACATGCAACCTCACTTTGTCTAGCCGATTATTAGACGTGGGGATAGAGAATACGGCAACCGCTGCTCCATCATCAAACATTCCACATTTCGGGCACATGCCTAATAGCCGGGGGAGCCGTTCAGGTGAAGTATTACTTCACCGGTAAGCAACTCTCCAGAAACTTATTGAGTAAGTCCTTTCAAATCAACAGATCTGTCTGGGCAAGTTTCTGGCCCCAGTGACGCGTCGAAGACGCAGTAATCAGGAGTTGACCGCAAGAACCAAAATGATGGACATCCACCTCATTGCGCCTTACATCGGTATCGGCTCCTCGCCGTCCCTCATTTAGTTTGTCGTCGCTTTCCGGATAGCTTTAGTTTTCAGGTCTGCGCTACTTTGAGCACGCGCCGATGAAACCTTCTAACGCAAAGTTTCGACGTAGGATTTTGGCGGAAAACGACCGAACGTTTTGGCGCGCCGCGGTTGTCCGGCACCCTTTGGATGTGGGCTGGCTGCTGGAGTATCGCCTCCGCGTACCAATGATCCTCCCCCTCGGTTCCGGAAAGCGAAGAGAAAGTGCGGCAGTGCCTCAGAGCACTGCGAAGCAGCCGGGATAGCTTACGAGGAATGGTCCTCTACTCAAGACATGGTTCTCACAGTTTGCTGTGAAGGTCGTTAGCGGTAGCAGCAAGAACCTAAACTCGATTCGTAAAATAAAAAGGAGGCAGTTGCAATGAAGACCGTACAGTTTCGGGGCAAAATTATGAAATTCGCAGAGAGGAGATTCCAGAGTTTCGTGATGGGCGCTCTCGCTTTCATAAGCGTCTGGCCATCGTTCGTGTTGGCGCAAGAAAGCCACTCTCACAGAATGCCGGCACAACAGGAATTGACCGCGGAGCAGAAGAGTCAGCGAAGCGCCCTCATTAAGGCAGTTCGGGAATCGACCGAACGCTTCAAGGATGTGGCACAGGCTGTGAGAGAAGGGTATGCCCTAAGTTTTGGCTGCGTGAGCGGACCGGACCAAGGCGCAATGGGGCTCCACTTCATTAATATGGAGCTAGTGGGCAAGGGCGTCATTGACGCCGCCAAACCCCAAATCATTCCCTACGAGCCAACTGAGGACGGACGACTGAAACTCACCGGGGCCGATTTCCTGGTGGATGCGCAACAGTGGGACGGCGACAAGACACATAAACCGGGTACGCCGGAGCTGATGGGACAACTTTTCCAATATTTCGAGAGTCCCAATCGGTTCGGGTTGAAGGCGTTCTACACACTGCACGTATGGGCATGGAAAGATAACCTTAACGGTGCTTTCGTAAATTGGCATCCCGAGGTTTCGTGTAAGTTATTCAACGGTCCAACCTCCTAGTGGAGCCGATCCCACGCCGCAGATCCCAGCCCCTTCGATCCGCTTTGCGGAAGCGAAGGGGCTGAGCTGCACAGTGTCGAAAAGAGTTGTGTATATGGGCAGGCTGTTCTAAGTCCTGGTAAATGCCGTAACCGTCCATGTAGGATTTCAATTTTCCGATTACACTACTTTCTAGGAACTTGTTGATAAGTCTTTCGAATCAAGAAATCGTCCTGGACAAGTTTCTGGCAGTAGCGACGCGTCGAAGACGCATTCAGGGCTCTCCAGGAACTTGGCTCATAACTCCTGTCGAATCAACAAACCAATCTTGCCAAGTTTCTGGCACTAGCGACGCGTCGAAGACGCAGTTGGGGCTAATCAGGACCTAAGATGGGGAATGTGTACTAGAGTACGATTCCCAAGCAGGTCATCTAGGCGATGGATGTTTTGGATTGCATCTGCATTTCACTCTGCCCCGCTTGCATCACTCCGCCCTCGCAACCTCTGTTCGGGTCGCGATCCCCTTCACCAGCATGACCACCGATTCCGCGCCAGCTTTACGATCCTTCGCAATGTCCTTGTATTCCGAGGAATCTGCCCATTGCCTGAACGACGTCTCGTCCGGGAATGAGACCATCACTACTTTGTTGCCGTCCCACGCTCCTTCGACGACGGTTGGATTCGAATCCGCGACCAGCACGCGCCCTTTGTAATTCTTGAATACGTTCATAAACCGATCCACGTATCGCCCGTATGTCACCGGATCGTGAATCCACAATTGCGCAATCACGTAAACGCTCATCCGACCTCTCCGCCCACCATTTCTTCACCGCGCTATCTCAGGCTTCTGCCCGCCTTTTCTTTCTGGCGGATGCTTCATAAATTCGGGAGGCGAATCCCGTCACGGCCTTAAGCACAGACTTATCTTCGGCATCGAAACTGCCTTTTCAGAGAAACGTCGAAAGCTTCAGGGGGCGAGGCGAGGCGCAGAAGCCTCCTGCGCGGGATTCACGGAGCAAGACCGTTCTCGTTTCTTCCGATCGCCGCGGGAGATCCAGCATCTTCATCAGGCCCCACGACCCAGACAACTCTTCGTCGGGTTAACGGGAACAGTCAGCGGATTCGGTCCCCTCAAGCTGATTTGCGTCCGATTCGCAAATCTCTTGAAAGGCAGGCATTTCCCGCTCTTTCATTTTGACGGCTCTCTCACGCACGTCTTCGGGGAGTCGAATTGCCGTGCGGAGACTGGCGTCGATATGAATCCCCACCACTACGGTTGTTGCCGCGACGTCCCCGCTGGCGTCATGCACCATTTTGTGAAGCATGCGAACGGACTTGTCCTTCACTCCCAAAAGCCCCGATTGGATCGTAACCGCATCGCCCGCATGGAGCTCACGCTTGTACTGGATGTGCTGTTCTACGGCGGCCATCCCAGTTCCATCTCGTGCGAACCGGGATCGTTCGAGACCCAGCATCGCCAGCAATTGCCAGCAGGCTTCATCGAACTTGCCGGCGTACCACATGACGTTCATGTGCCCCATATGGTCACAGTGCCAGGGATAAACTATTCCCCGATAAGTGATCTTCCATTCAGACATAATTTTTCCTTGCTTATAAGATATATCGCCGGGCACTCCTCATCGTTGTCACCTTCGCATGAAAACGGCCGAGTGCCCCACGCGATGCTGCTTACAATGTGCCTAGCGCCGCAATCTGGGCCTTGTGACAGCTAGTTTTCTGTCATTTCATTAGTAAACGGTTTTTTGGCCCAAGCGCCGACCAGTCCATACGACATAGCCACCCCTCGTCTTGCGACCACCTCTTTGCACATGCGATCAGCCAAACTATCAATCTGTACTTCAGCAGCCGAAGCAATGTTCAATTTTTCTAGCGTCGGCACCAAGGTGCGTACCGCCTCGGCCAGCAATTTGTAAACGGAACTATCTTCTTCGCCAGAGACTAGGGCATCCATCCGCATGCTTGGTCGAGGCAACCCGCAATCGAGGAATAACGAATGCATCTCAAGCCCAAGTTCAGGCCTGGCTCCGCTGCCCCGCAATGCTTCCGCGAGCCAGTGTGCCGCTGTTTCAAAAGTAGGAACGGCTGGCCAAGAGCGGCAACTCGTCGAATCAAGTTCCTGGAACGCCACCAAGCCACCATCACGAAGGTATCGCGTCATCTTTCCTAGACTCGCCGCAGGATCATCCTGATACATGAGCACGAACCGACCCACGATCGCGTCAAAAGGTCTCTCGAAGTGCATTGCAGCGGGGTCGCCTACTTCGAAACCAACGTTGCGAATGTGGCGCTGCATTGCTCTTGTTCTGGCTCTCTCCACTGCTACCGGAGACCGATCGACGCCGAGCACGTATCCGTTCAAACCGACTAGATCCGCAGCCAAGAAACTTACATCTCCGCTGCCGCTCCCAACATCCAGCACGCGCATCCCTGCTGTTAACCCCGCTTCCGCAAGAAGCTGCCGGGTATATGGTGCGAATACGGTGCCCTGAAAGCTCAGGCGATCCAATTCGCGAGAAGAGTGGCCCAAGGCGTACTCGACCTGGGGGTTTGAGATTTTTAGAGTAGACGTATGCAATCTCCTTTTGAACGTAATCAAGTTCTGTTAATCAGTTCACATGCCCAACTGCAACTCGTTTGTAACTAATTTCTGGAACGACTTGCGTTCGGCGACCCCGACAATAAATGCAAAATCCGTTTGCATCAAGATGGCAGATTAGCCATTCTAGATAGGCAATCGGGCCACGAATGCCAGAGGAAATGGGGCGCAGAATGAAACAGATTACCGTCTTACTTCTCAACCAGATGTTTTCCTCAACTGCCACAGGGCCGATGGAGGTTTTCCGTCATGCCGGTTTACTGTGGAACATTCTCACTGGAACAAAGAGGGCTCCGCGTTTTCGCGTCACGACGGCCTCGGCAGATGGCCAGCCGGTGAAGTGTGATGGGGGGATTCAGATTCAACCGAACATGGCGCTCCAAGACGTGGGAGAAACCGATCTCATATTTGTTCCGGCGGCGTGGCTGAGCATCGACGGCGTGGTCGAGCTGAACGCGCCGATCGTGCGGTGGCTTAAGAAGCGGAGCGACCATGGAGTGGCGGTCGCGAGCGTGTGTTCGGGTGTCGGGCTAGTTGCCGCTACTGGTTTGCTTGACGGGAAGCGCGCCACGACTCATTGGGGGCTGGCGGAGCGGTTTCGTCAGAATTATCCGCGCGTGAAGTGGATGCCAGAGTTGATGGTGACCGAAGACCGCGGATTCTACTGCGGTGGAGGAGTGAACGCCTCGCTAGACCTCAGCATTTATCTGGTCGAGAGATTCTGTGGCCACGAAATCGCCATTCAGACCGCCAAAGCGCTGCTTATCGAAACCCGGCGCGCCTGGCAGTCTGGGTTCGCCATCATTCCGTTGAAGACAGACCATAGTGACGGCGCCATCTCGAGTGCGCAGGACTGGATGCACAAGAATTTCGCTAAGACCTTCCCTCTTGAAGATCCAGCACGGCGCATCGGCATGAGCGTCCGCAACTTCGTGCGGCGCTTCAAGCAAGCTACCGGCGACAGTCCCTTGGTCTATTTGCAGAAACTCCGTATCGCCGCGGCCAAGCGGATGTTAGAAAGCAACCATCGCAGCATGCAACAGATCGGCGACGCGGTGGGTTACCAGGATATTGCGTTCTTCCGCGCGCTTTTTCAACGGCACACCGGGGTCTCGCCGAGCGCTTATCGAGACAGGTTCGGCACGCAGTAAGATGTTGCAGTCAGAAGAGTGGTCCCAAAGCTGCCGACATGTGACTTAGGACTGATCCTTCTTCGAGGCGCGCCTTTATGGACCCAAAACAGACCGTTCAGGCGCTTGTCGATGCGATCAACTCCCAGGAGTGGACGAGGCTCGATTTCCTTATTGCGACGGAGTTTGTGCGACACAGCATTGCCGCTGGCAATCTGCCCGTCCCAGGGAACCATCCTCGACATATTTGCTGAAGGCGAGAAGGTTGCCGTGAGGCACCATTTCAACGGAACTCAACGCGGTGCGCCGGGGTCCAGCCCGGAGACATGGGTAACAGAATTTACGCACTTGAGAGAATTAATCCTTACCTTTTAGGGGAAAGCCTGCTCGCGTGCACTTTTGCGCGAACGACGACTCCTCGAACTTCGATCGCCATCCCTAATAGTTTATGAGTGCGAGGCCATAATCCGGTTCGGTTCGACACGCAGGGGCAGGAAATCTTCAAGGACTGATTGGGTAGCCGTAGGCGCGAATCGTTTCAACGGCTTCGCTCCGACTCCCAGCGTCCACCTGTTTCAAGATTCGATGGATGTGATTCCTCACCGTAAACTCAGAAAGATTCAAGTGGGAAGCGATTTCCTTGTTTGTGAGCCCTCTGGCCACCAGACCGACCAATCGCTGCTGGCGCAAAATGTCGTACAGGGGAATCCAATATACGCCCGTCGACTGCAAGGCCACGGTCTTCACCCCGCAGCTTTGCAACCAGTCGGCTAGCCGATGCAGATCGGCGGTGAAGCACTCAAACCGGCGCACCGGTTGTGGATCACGGTCTGGTCGCACCGCCGCGTAGTGGGCACTATTGCCCACATCGATTCCCCCGGCGTGTGCATGGACCACCTCGAGACCCGGGTTCTCCGTTTGCAACCGCCGCGCTAGCTCCTTCCTCGCCTTTCGATTTCGCCACAGCTTGTTGTCAGTCTTCATCCCGTTCTCCTTGTTGGGAATAGGGATTCGGTTCAGCCCGGTGACGAACGGTTTAAGAAAACTCTCCAACGGGGGTCAAAGGGCCGTTACTACGAGGCCCCTGCCACCACACTAGCGATCGCCACTACCGGAGCCATGCTAATCGTCGGGCACGAAGCGCCAGTCGCATATCGGCCTTAGCGTGCCGAATCGAATCCCGGATCAGAATTGCAAAAGCGGAAAACTCTGGACAAGTTTCTGGCACCAGTGACGCGTCGAAGACGCAGTTGGGGCTAATCAGGAGTTAGCTCTGCGTCCGGTTGAAACCGAGGATGCCCCGCATTTAGTTGAAACCTGAGAAAAGGAAACAGCGGTTCTCGCCCGAACTTAGGATAGAGTCGGCGCTGCCCTCTAGTGGAGTCTTGCGTTCTTATTTTCCACAGTTGCAATTCTGCGGTCGCAGCTGCCAAGTATGATTGTGTGGCGCGTTCAATTCAGGTATTGATTGGCAGAAAGTTCCAAGTGATGTTCTGCCCAGTCCGAAGAATTGTATCCGTCTATCCACGAATCGGGTAAAGTCGGTACGAATACTTCGTACCTGTAAACGCCTTTTCCCTCGTAACTTCGCATGACCTGGCCGTCTTTTTTCGTGATGCAATTGTGTACCCATTCCCCTTCGCAAAACTTCGGATGCGAAATGAAAGGGCCGCTTCTAAGATGTGTCCGAACGGACGAGGCTAAGCGAGGCTTAGCCATCTCTTGGACGACAGAAGCAAGTGTCGCTTTGGCCGAAACTGCTTTGGCCTTCCTAGTTGGCATACCTTCACGCTAGCCCTACAGAATCCGTAATGCTGTTCCATACGACACAGGCAAGCGGGGGTTGCACAAAGGGCTCTTCCGGCCGACTCTAAGCGGCTAGCGCCTGATTAACGCGGTTACCGGACATGTCGGTACCGGGATCAGTTTTTCCGGAAAGCGGACTAACCAGGCAGTTGGCGGGATGTTATGATTCGCAAATCAGAAGAGCCAGTCAAAGACGATGCAATCTATCATAAAAGTTGGGCAACGATTCAAGTTCACAGTACTGACGGACGATACTCCGAGTGAGCGCCAGGCAATCGTGATTCGGGTGCTCTCGAACCAAGAAGAAGGGCTCGGTCTTGATGTTGATCAGTATATGTCGTATTGGGTTGAGGCTCACGAGCTTCCAGAAACAGAGTCTTCAACGACTCTCATCTTTGTTCGTAGCACTGACGGGAAGGTATATCTCGATGGCAAAGTGACCGACGTCACCTTACTGGCGTGACGCGGACTGATGATTTTCCAGTCTAGTCGCTCGACTTAGTCCTTCATTGTTCGGGTGGACTCTTCCATCTCGGCTAGTCAATTGTAGCTAGATTGTTTCGAGACTCACGACTCAGCTCCTGATTAACGCGGTTATCGGACAAGTGCCAAAGCCCATCAGAACGCACCAGCTGTTTGCCGTGATCGAAGGTTTTTGGTGAAGGATGCTGAAACTAAACCGAGCGCCCTGAGTGGAAAGGCCGAAGAAATCACAGCGCGAGAACAGCAATTTTTCCGAGCGGAACCAAAGTCGGACTCTTGACAATATGCCGGAGTACAGAGTTTCGAAGGGGGCACAATAGCCGATTGCAGAATCAACGGCACGGACTCCCAGAGCCGGGGTAATGGTGCAGCGTTCCGGCGGGTGCGGAGATTCACAGCACGCGCTGGCAGGAGAACTGAGGCCAATGCCGCAGCCGAGTACTTCCGCGGATGTCCACAATTGCACAGACACTCGCCTCCACCGCCACTTAATATCCGCTTCACCCAGACCCCGCCGAAGGAGGCCGGATTATGCGCATCAAGATGTTTGCTGCTTTCGTAACAACACTGCTGCTCGTGGCACTCGCTCTGAACATTTCTGCCGCGGCAGCCGATCAACACTCTGGGACCTGGAAAATGAACCCAGCCAAGTCAACGTATAGCCCTGGGCCAGCACCGAAGAGCAACATGGTAAAGATCGACTCTGACGCAGATAACCTGAAGCTCAGTTCAGATGGAATTGATGCCGCTGGAAATCCGACGCACGTCGAGTACACCGCAAAATACGACGGCAAGGACTACCCGATTACCGGCCTGCCGAACACTGATACAGTAGCGTTAGAACGGCCCGACGTCAGCACGGTCCGGTCCACTTTGAAGAAAGGCGACCAGGTTGTGATGACCGTGACATCGGTGATCTCTAAAGATGGAAAGATGCGGACCTCGACATTCAAGGGCAAGGACGCGCAGGGGCAGGATGTAAATAACGTCGTCGTTTACGACAAACAGTAGAGCGATTTCTTGAATCGTCGCTGATGTGACCAAAGGATCTCTCGCGGGATCGTCGGCGAGAATGAGAGGGTTTGTGTCCGGGACCGCAAGGTTCCGATTAGGTGAAGAACCCAAGGCAAGCTCTGCATCCGAGGCAATCACCTATTTTGTTTGGCGCCGGCTGAATAGCATACTCCGGTGCTTTGTCGTTTATCTGTTCCAAATTGACGAGGATTGCAGGGCTCATGGGCGTGCTTTCGCCTCTGGTTCCGCCTTCGGAGCCGGCGCGGAGCCCTGTTTCGGCGGCTCGCACACATACTTCTGGATTGTTGCTTGGGCTACCAAAAAAATAGTTTTTTGCTCGCGCTTTTCTGGGTGGTCTTTTACGTATTGAAGGACTAAGTCAAGCGTAGTCCTCACTGTCGCACTATTGGGAATACAAACCCTCTGACCGCTGTCGGCCCAATTGAGCGCGAGCGTCCCGACCACGCCAGCAACGTACGCCAGGCAAACATCAGGCGGATGGTTGTTATCATATTGGCAGCCCGCCAAAAAGTCATCGCCCCGCTTTATAATGTCCGAAGTCTTCTGGGCCTTTGCTGCGGTTGATATCGCCAGCGTCAGAACAGCCATTGATAGAGCTTTTATATATCGTGCCTTCATGTGGCTGTGGTCTCCCTCGTACTCTTTCACCATGACCCGCACCTCCAAGGCTCGGCAATAGTACTTTTCTCTAAGAGTTAACGAAGACGGACTAACCGGACCGCCGACTCAGAGAGTTTCGACGTGGCGATTCTGTTTCCCATCAACCTGGTAGTGAACAACTTACAGAAGACACCATCGCTCAATGGACGCATAACGCGGTAATCGTGCACGTGAAGTCCTGATACGTCAGATGTTCCGGTGACGCGACTAGCCAGGAGTTGCCCCTCGTTGCAAGTGCAAATTAGCGGTGGTGAGCGGAATACCTTCAATTATGCATTGAAAGAGAGTACCCTTACTTTCCGGTGTTTCCATGGCTACGAACGACCTTCGTCGCTATCCTCGTCTTTCTTCTCCCAACGGGACTATTTTGGCCTGGCAGAGCGCCAGTATGCGGCACGTGTCGCGTGTGGCCAATCTTGGATTGGGAGGGTTGTACATCCGCACCAATGAGCCTCCGCCGCCCGGAACTTTTATCCAGTTGCTGCCTGATGCGCCGACAGGAGAGGTACGGGCGCGCGCCGTCGTCCAACGGAGCAAACCAAAAGAAGGTATGGGTGTGAAGTTTGTCGCGATGCAACAAGAAGACCGAGCGCGGTTCGCTGGATGGCTGAAGGGCCTTTCATCCTAAGAATTAAGGCACTTGAACGCACTAATCGTAGAAGCGGAATCGCCGTGAGCTGGGTTCGGCAAATGTCCGGTAACCCGACTAAGCGGGACTTAGCCGCGGAGTCTGCGATTCCGCTAGCTATCAGTGTGCAGGAAGCAGCTGGGCGGTGCTAGCACGTCGCGCATGGATGACAAGAAAAAGAAATCCACACAGCCAATCGGACGACTAACTTGCAATTGACCAGGCCATTGCCTAGAAGGAGATCGGTATGTACAAGAAGATCGTTTCCACCTTGGTGGTATTTGCTGCCGCATGCATCGCTATCACGACATACGCGAATATGCTTCCTAAGATCGCTTTTGCTAAATCAGCCCAGGCGCAGGAGCAGGCCAACGAAGAGAGGGTAATCCGGGAACAGAACGCCGCCGTGGAGGCAGCCTGGAACAAGCACGACGCGGCTACTCTGGATCAGAGTTTTGTGGAGGACTGCGACTTTGTCAACGTGTTCGGTGAGTGGATCTCCGGCCGCGACAAACTGGTTAAGACTCACGCCGCTCTCTTCGCTGGGCCATTCCGCGAAAGTTATAAACACTTTACCGTCGAGAAGATCCGCTTCGTCCGGCCCGACGTGGCCATCGTCCACGTGCGCGGACGCAACACTGACCACGACGGCAAGCTTCTCGAAGGGGATCTAGAAACGATTGCCCTGCTTGTAATGGTCAAATGGTGGATTGTCACGGGACAGAACACCGGGGTGCAACCCTTGCCCGAATCATTTAAGCCGGGCGGAAAGCCGCTTGCGCCCTAACTGCTATTGGCCTCCACGCCCTCAATGCATTGCCTGCAACTGCAGGACGCGTTCCACTCCTGATAAACGCGGAAACCGGAGATGTGTGAAGTGTGTTCACAATTGCACAGACCTCCGCCTTCGTCGCCGCTAGCATGTGCCGAGTTGGGAACCAGACCGCTACTATCTAGCTACGTCTGCGGATCCTTAGATAACCGTAGTCAACTAGCCGAGTTCTTAGTCTGCTCTCTCGCTTCTCAATTCGAAGCTTCGGAGGTAAAGAATGAAAGTCAAGATCGCGATGGCATTTCTTGCGTTGTTCATGTTTGCGGGTGTTGCCGCGCTGGCCCCTGCACAAGACACAACAAAAACCACCCACAAGAAGACACGGACGCTCACGGGCTGCCTTCAAAAGGGCGACGACGCCAATGAGTACAGGCTTACCACGACGAAAGGCGGCACTTGGGAGATCAAAAGCGACACCGTCAAGCTCGGAGATCATGTAAGTCATACCGTCACGATTACCGGCGTAGTCTCAAACGCCACACTGCATGGCGCGAAAGAAGACGCGAAGGCCGAGGCGAAAGAACATGGCATGGATAAGGACTCCACTGAGCATGGTCACATGACTGTCACCGACCTGAAGATGGTCAGCGAAAGTTGCTCAAAGTAACGCTCATCATACATTGTTGAATGAATGCCGAGCAGGCAGGCGCCCGATAAACGCGGTAATCGTCCAAGTGAAATCGGCACGATTCTCAATGTCCGATTACGCGACGAATCGGGACCTACGTGGCAGGTCTCAGACAGCAACGTCTTTGCGTCTTGGCTGTCCCCACAACACGTTCGAACTGTCGTATACCCTACAGACAGTAATCCTCCTTCGCAGTAAGATTGGATTTGAAGTTTCAGCTGGCTGCAATGGCCAAAAAACTCAAGAAAGTAAAAGTGCCCGTTTTCGATGCCCAAGCTTTTCTCGATTCGGCTGGGGTGTCGAGAAGAGTCAA
>Ga0210402_10005206_pt1 | contig 11705 bp, 7 predicted proteins | sample IncBWC7MmetaG_FD_161055 | JGI IMG/M metagenome (GOLD analysis project Ga0210402, IMG submission 161055) | Forest soil microbial communities from Barre Woods Harvard Forest LTER site, Petersham, Massachusetts, United States - Inc-BW-C-7-M | ecosystem: Environmental > Terrestrial > Soil >... | reverse complement strand
CACGCTGCTGAAACCAGTAGTAGACGAGTTGTCGCTGGTTGCCGAGTTCGATGAGAGTGCGATTGACCCGCAGCGGCCGGCCGCCGATGCTCACATTGTTCAAGGTGCGTTGATCGAAGTCGCGCAGCTGCCAACCGCCGCCTGGTAAGCAGGAACGCGGCGAGTGCACCGCTTCACCCTTGCGCTGCGAATTGTAGTAGGCGATGTACAGATTGATCGGCCCGCCGCTGGCGTGCGCGTAATTGGCAAGCAGGTAGTCGTCCAGCTTTAGTTGGTCGGTATAGATCCCTTCGAGAGAATCGGCGCGTCCGCTCCAAGGACCAAAGGTCATCGGAAACTCTATAAAGCTGCTGCGCGGTGGAAACACTTCCGTAGGCCGTGGAATGAAAATGCTAACTGCGACAAATGCCAATAGAACACCGCAGGCGCCGATGAACGAGCGCGGTAGCGTCCGGCTTTGTATTGGCGCGCCACGCGGGGACGCTGCCGGAAACTCGACGCCGAAGAGCTGGCGCCAAGTCCCCGACTCATGGCCAATGCGATTGAGAATGGCGATCTCGCCCAGCATCAGCGCAGCGCTCGCCATGAATACCGCCCAGCCTTGGAATTCGTGCAGAAACCCCTCTGCCATGGCTATGCCCCAGTGTTCCACCATCACGCCGATGGTCCCCACCCGCAGACTATTCATGATTACCGTGATGGGGATGCTGGAGAGAAACAACACCACGCGCTTCCAAGTGGCGCCCTTGTAAAAATACGCCATCAAAAAACCCAAGGTCATCAGCGGGAAAAGATAGCGCAGACCATCGCAGGCTTCGGCGACCTGCAATTTGTAGCCACCCAAGTCGATGACGTTCCCCTCGACGAAGACGCTGATGTCAAATCGTCGAATGAACCAAACTCCCAGCTGCGAGGACAGTAGCTGCAATTTGGTCGACAGATTGGCCAAGACGAATTGCGGCAACGGAATCATAAAAACCAGAATCAATAGCGGCACCGCCAGCAGCCGAAAGGCGCGCGACCCGACGAAGGCCAGAACCAGGCCGTAGAGCGTAACGAGATAGGCGTATTGAACCAGGGTGTAGATGGTGGCGAGTTGCCCCAGCAACAACAAGAACCCGCCGAGCAGCACCAAAGCAATGCCCCACCAACTGCCGCCGAACTCGATCCGCTCCAATCTGTCCTTCTGTTGCCAGATCAAAAACGCCGCTATGGGCGGAATGAGCAAACCGTGACTGTATTCCGGCGCGTCGATCCACCAGCCCCACATGCGGGCCAGGCCGTCCCAAAACAGCCATAGACTGACGCTCACCGCGGATACGACGACGACGATGGCCGACCACGGAAATCTCCAGATCGTGCCGTTAAGTCTCAAGGGTGGGATTGACTCGACCGACATGGATCGCACGATGGCAATAGATTGTTTCAGCGCGGTTACACGCGCGCCCGCCCGTTTGTCTTCGACTTTTCGGTCTTTAATCCCGGATTCGCGCCAGCTTGTCAGAATTTTGACACACGACCATTACACACTGATTGCCGAAATGCTGGAAATCTCTACGCCGATCGCACTCAGTCTCCCTGCCGGACATTCAGCCCGTAAGCTCCGGATACTGCAGGTTGTTCCGACCTATTTTCCTGCCATTCGTTACGGTGGTCCGATTCGTTCCGTGCACGCTTTGTCAAAGTCCCTTGCCGCGCGAGGGCACGATGTGCACGTTTTCACTTCATCGGTCGACGGTCCCAATGACCTGGATTTTCCAACCTCGGCACCGATCGAACTGGACGGCGTCAAGGTTCGCTACTTTCCAGTGCGATTTTTGCGGCGCCTGTACTGGTCGCCGCCGATGTCTGTAGCATTGCGAGAAGAAGTCTCTGGCTTTGACATCCTGCATTTGCACTCAGTCTTCCTTTGGCCAACATGGGCCGCTGCACGTATTGCCCATTCCTTGCGTATACCGTACATCGTCTCGCCCCGCGGATCGCTCGGACGCGAAGTCATTAGACGTAAGAGCACGATGATCAAATCGTCGTGGATTCGGCTCATTGAACAAAGAACACTACGCGAGTCGGCTGGGGTGCACGTTACCAGCGACATCGAGTGCACCGAAATCAAAGCGCTCGGTCTGCGGTTGCCGGAACTCTTCTGTGTGCCGAATGGTGTCGATGCTCCGGAAAAGTACCCAGCGCTGAGCGCTGGCCCTTTTTCGGCAATTAAACGTCCTTACGCGTTATTTCTCAGTCGAATCAACTGGAAAAAGGGTTTGGACCGGCTCTTGGAGGCGTGGCGATTAGTACCGGAGCTAACATTAATCATTGCTGGAAACGACGAGGAAGGGTATCAAGAAAAACTTCGAGCAATAGCTCGACAACACCAAGTCCAGGATCGAATTTGCTTTATTGGCCCCGTCTCGGAGGAGCATAAGTGGGCCTTATATGAGAATGCAGAGTTATTGGTTTTGCCCTCTTACGCAGAGAATTTCGGCAATGTGGTTGCCGAGGCGATGATAGTGGGATGCCCCGTAGTGGTCACCCCGGAGGTTGGGTTGTCGACGCTGGTGCGTGACTCCGGAGCCGGCCTCGTTGTCGATGGAGCGCCGCTGACATTGGGCGCGGCGATTCGCACGTTGGCACAAGATTCCAATCGGCGCCGAGATATGGGTGAACGGGGGCGCTTCGCCGCGCGCCGGCACTTAACGTGGGAATCTGTTGCACGCCGCATGGAGACTCTGTACGCGGAGGTGCTGCTCAAAGCCGACGTGAGCAGTTCTTCCACCGTATAATCACACCGATGGACAGCGTCTCCGTAGGGATCGTCGGTGCGGGCGAGATCTCCCGCAAGTTTCACCTCCCGGTGTTGGTTAACATGGCGGACGTCGAGATCGCATGGATCTACGATCGTCGCCGTGAACCCGTACAGGCACTTGCGGACGCCTACGGTGTGCCGGCTCTGCATTCGCTCGCTGTCGAGAAGCTGCCGAAGTGCGACGTGATTTTGTTGGCGATTCCCGTTGATGCGCGCGGTGAGTATTTGGACTACGCATCCGCTCAAGGCGTTGCAGCTTTTTGCGAGAAACCGTTTGCCTTGACTTGCGCCGACCACAAGCGGCTGATCAACCAGTTTGCTCCGCACGCCTTGGGCGCCGGCTTCATGCGCCGATTCTTCCAGTCGACCATGGTGCTACGCCAAATTGTTTCGGACGGGATTTTCGGCGAGTTGCGGCGGATCGATATCAGCGAGGGCAACCGCTCCAAAGGCAGCGGGATCGATTCGTCTTTTCTGGATGATCCTCGGCTCGGCGCATCGCGCGGTGTATTGACGGATTTGGGCTCGCACAGCGTCGATCTCGCCTTATATGTTTCTTCCGCGACGGGATTTGAAGTGCAATCATGCGAGAAGGTATTGGATGACGGCATAGATAGAAAAGTGACTGCGGCGGTGCTGTTGCACAGCGCGGCGCGGAAATCCGCGCCCATCGAACTGCAATATGGCGTCAGCTGGCTGGATCGACAAGAAAACCAAATTCAACTGACCTTCGAGCATGCCCGCGTGTGGAGCAGTCTTTTGCCTGCTGGTGAGGTTTTTGTCGGGAATCCCCGGTTGCCGCAAACCGCAATTCGTCTCGCGCCTCATGTGGCGGGAGCTACGAATTACAATCAAGCGTTCTATTTGGAGTGGCGGGATTTTCTTAGCGGCCTGCGCGCAAAGCAAGAATCTGCGATATCGGCCGGTGCCACTCAACTCACGACCCGGCTCGTCGAGACTTTGTTATCCACAGGCACCGCCAAACATGCTTAAGCTAGGTATGGTCGGCGCGAATGGCCAGGTTGGGGCAGAACTCTGCCTTCTGCTCGCGGCGCGTGAGGACATTGAGCTGGTTGCAATCTGCAGAAATCGCAGCGGCTCTTCCTTTTTGCGCTGGCAGGGCATCGCGTGCCGCCATGGAAGGGTCGCAGACCCGACAGATGCAGCACGTTTGTTGAGCGACTGCGATGTGGTCGTCAATAGTTCTCTTGCGAGCGGCACCCCGGTGGAAATCCGTCGAATCGAGGCCCAAATCATCAGAAATGTGTTTGAGTATTCGAAGGCTGCAGCAACGATTATTCATTTCAGCACGCAATCCGTTTACGGCGACCCGCGGCCCGGCCGTTGGATTCGATGGCGCAACCCCTATGGCCGCGCCAAACTCACGACTGAACGCCGGGTGCGGGTGGAGTCCCGCAGGACCAAGAAGCCGGCACACATTTTCCGTCTTGGCCATGTATGCGGCAGTCTGCAAGAAATTTCAAATACCATCCGCACAGAGGTCCGCACAGGGACGGTATTCTTGCCCGCGCAGAATTGCTCCTCGAACACTGTGTATACCGCGGCGATCATTGGAGCCATTGAGCAAATCCTCGCCGGCAAGTCACAAGCCGGCACATATGATCTCATGAACTCTCCGCGGTGGAGCTGGCGAGAGGTGTACGAATACGAAGCAGGGGTTTGCAACCTACCCCTCGAGGCCCACCTCGTTGACTCCGTGTCCGATTCCCGGAAGTTCGCGGTTGCCGCCCCGGCCCTGCGCATGGCGGGCGAGTTAGTTGCCGCACAACCGGTCCGCGATCTCTTGGCAAAGGTGTTTGCTCATATGCCCAGCTCGATGAATGCACGCGCAATGGCGTGGTGGTATGCGAAGCGCGCCAGACTCCAGATCGCCGCTCTTAATCGTTCTCGCGCAATACCAGAGCATCTTTCTTGGGTGGAGAACGGTAAGCATTTTTTCCCCGCCGACACGCCCACGATCGATTTGTTGCGTTCACTGTCTCAGAAGCAGCGAGCCTCCAATGCGTCCGGTCCATGGCCCATAGATTTGCCGGACGCGTCGTCACGCGCGCTTCAACACACTCTCGTGGGAGGGGATTCATCGGTAATCGACTCGCGCTAGACCTCGAGCACCTGTCTAATACTCTCTATTTGGTCGGAACGCGTTCAGCGTCATTCCTATCTCCTCACGAATAATCTTCAGAAATGTCGCGCTAAACAGCAAATACCCGACAATCAGCACCGTCATGCACAGCACACCTTCGGCAATCAACCCGCGCCAGGAAGCTGCCGTTGGATAGAACAGGCCGAAGGCGACAGCCGTAATAGTGCTGAATCCGACGATTCTTGCCACTTCGGCCAGCAAGCCGCGCGCCTCAACCGCAGTCAAGTCGATTCCTGCACTCACCGTCTTCCAAAACAACAAGCCCCAAATCAGCGCAGTGATCAGGGTCGCGGCAGGGGCAAGCCACATGCCAAACCGCAAGAAGCACCCCAGTAGCAGCACCTGCAAAAGACTGGACATGAGCAGGACTCGGGACACATATTTGAATTTCCCCTGCGAAACCAGCGCATCGTAAGCGACATAACCCAACGAGGAGAAGAAAAGGGCGATAGCCATCAAGATCGATACATCTTGTCCCACAAAATTCTGATTGACCAACCAGAGGTGCAAAAAGCCAGGATTGAGAATTACCGTAGTAGTCAGCGCAAATGCGGTGACTAGCGAGAGGGCCAGCAGCAAACGCAGCAGCACAGCACGGAAACGCGCGATGTCGCCCGAGCCGAACAGATGCGTCACTGAGGGTATTAGTGCGGAGTTGATCTGCCCGATCAGCATCATGACTGTTTCGTGAGCGCGAATGGTCAGTCCATAGATGCCAGCGCTGCCCGGTCCCAATATGGCGCTGACGAAAACTATGGTTGCTTGCGATTGCATTTTCAGCGCTATTGAAGTCAAGAAAAACCGGCTGGAGTCCCCGAGCAACTCACGAACGGCGCGCCACCTAACTACGATCGACACCGGCACGATCCGCGAACAGACAATGGCCACTGCGCCTGCCCCGCCCAGAACCAGGATGATGGAACGGGCAAACATCCCTAAGGCAATCGAGTACAGACCATATCCTCGATATAACCCGACCAGCGTTACTGTCACGTTGAAAAGATCGGCAACTAAGACGATGGATCCCGCCGGCACGGCTCGCTGTAGGCTGCGAATGATGCTCATTACCGTCGCGCCGATGAGTCCCAATGCGTTAGCGGCTACGGCGATCAGAAAGCAGTTGACGACGGTATCCCTTTGAAGGTCGCTCAGACTCTGCAGACCCGGCAGAAATGGAAGTAGCGCGAGACTAATGCCAGTCAGGACCACTGCCATGAAAGTACCGATCACTATCGCCGATCCCGCCAATGAGCCGATGGTGCCAAGGTCGCCCGCGCCGAAACTAGAGGAGATTTTTTGGATTACTACGCCGGACAGACCAAAGTCGTTGATCAGGAGGAGCGCCAACGCGCCTCCGGTGGCGAGCCACGCGCCAAACTCGACCATTGGGATGTTGTGCAGGTAAATCGGTATGAACAGAATGTTTCGAGCTAGGGAGATCAGCAAGCTCGCATATCCGAACGACATTCCCAGAATCGCGCTGCGCCGCCGCACGCTCATATCGACTCCGGGAGGCAATTCCTAACTTTCTCAGATGTCTTCATGTTGCGGAAAGGTAACGCATCGAGGTGAACTTTGATCGCACGCCATCTCAAGCAAATCAGCGCGCGGATTTATTGTGTCAGTTTGATTCTGCATCCGGGTGTCTAATTCAACCAGCCCAAAGACGCAAATCGTCCCGGTTCACATTGCTGTCATCTTACTAACATAGCCTCTTTGCCCCGCTTGTCCGTTTCAATAACCATGGAATTGTCGGAAACGATCGAGAAGTCCACGCGCGCGACAGCCATGCACAAGGTGCAGAAGAGCTGGTCTCCGTACTCGATGGCGTCAGCCGGGGCGCGAGCCCGATTACGTCGGTTCTGGCAGTGGGCGGGCTTCGATCACGATTTGGCTTCCAAATTACGCTACGAAGTCGAGATGCTGTTGCTCCGGGGCCGTTGCGCGCTGAGTCCGCACTACCGAGCGCAAGTCCGTCATTTGGCCTCCCAGCGCGATTTGCTGGTTCATTTGGGATGCGGGAACGCGCTGATACCAGGGTGGATCAATCTCGATTGCTATCCGCCACCTCGCATCAAAGATATAGAAATTCTGACCGCAGATATGCGGCGTGGATTGCCGTTTTCCAGTGGTTCGGCCGCAGCCGTGTTTTCCGAACATTTTCTGGAGCATTTGCCTTTCGAAACTGTTCGATTGACGATTTTACCCGAGATACTCCGCGTCCTGACACCCGGAGGACGTGTGCGCATCGGCGTTCCAGACGGTGAATATTTCATCGATCAATACATTGCATACCGAGAGGGCGCACGCGATCCTCTGTTTGACGGACAGCGCGCGGGCAAGACCCCCATGACCATGCTTAATGAGATCGCGCACAGCTTCGGCCATTATTTCGCCTACGATTTTTCGACCCTTGCAGCGCTTCTGGTGGCGACCGGATTCGTTAACGTCCGGCGCTGCCGGCCACTCGATACCGACTTCGCTGAATTCAAAGGCAAAGACCGCATCGATCCCTGGCGCAATGTGATGACGCTTTACGTCGAGGCTGAAAGGCCACCCAGCCACTGATGATCTGGCGGACTCGCTTGGCACCGTCGCAATTGCGGTTTGGACATAATTTGCGGGCCTTATGGCAATGCAATACTCAATATCTCTCGCATTCTGTGCTCGTACGTATGGTCCTTATGTGCACGCACGCGGCCTCGCTCCGCAATCGTGGCCGCCGCGTCGGGGTTGCGCAGGTAATAGGCGCTTTTTTCAATCAACTCTTCCACGCTTCCAAAAGTGACCACTTCCACTTCCGGCTCAAAGTGTTCCGCCAACGTGGGGACGCGCGTCACCATCTGGAAGCCGCCACATCCCGCCAATTCGAATGCGCGGCAATTCAATGCGTTTACTTCGCCAAAATGCAGCGTATTCAGGCAAATTTTTGCGCTGAGCGCCGCACGCACTTTGTCGTCACCATGAACATAGCGACCCATATAGAGTCCGGGCAATCGGTCCAAGAGCCAGTCAGGTCTACTGCCCCATATTTTCAGCTGAATGCCTTGCGACTGTTGCACCAATTGCCGAAGGATCTCCTGTCGATAGTAGTACAGCGTACCCGCGATCATGACGTCGCAACCGTAAATTTCACGATCGGCTGCGGACAGCTCAATCGGACGATGCATTCTTGGATTGCACGCCTCGGGCAAATAGTAGAATTTTGTCGAACGAATCATTCCCGAAAACAGATCTAACATGTATCGATCTTTTACGAATACCGCATCGTAGCCGCTTGCAAGAAGATATTGACGCCCGAGAGTGGTCATTTGATCTTGGCACCAGCAGACGATGCTCGCGGTCGTTCGTTTTCGAATAATTTCCATCGACTTCGGCGAGAGCTGGTTGCCCAAGACCACAAGAATCACCGTCGGTGAAAACGACTCGATCGCGCGCAACAGGCGCGCTTCGATCCGGCGTTCCGGCTCTCGAATCATGAGACTGGCGGCCTTGTGCAGCGCTTTTTCGGCGATTCCAAGCACCCCTCCAATTTTGTGGCCGTGATGAAACAGTTCGACCTCGCACCCCGCACTTTTCAATGAATCGACAATGTGCCATTCGAAAGAGTCGGGATAGGCGTAGGAGCCCACGACGAGGACGCGCGTGCCGGCATAGTCAGCTAGCGGCTTTATTTTTTGGTGCGGAATTGTCATGTGTCGCGTGATGTGTGAACCCATCAACTATTTAACGGCGGAAAATCGCGCTTACCCATGGCTCCCGATGCCGACTATGATACATCAGGGCAGCCCGCGGTAATTAGAGGACATAGCCGCTTGAACACGCTCTCGGACAGTAGCAAATGGCTTATATACGCCGCGCTCAACTTTGCGTTTTGTGCGGCGCTGCTCATTGGCGCTGTCGTGAACGGCGGCAGCCTCGCTCAACTCCCGTACGTCACGTTGCTGTTTGCAATATGTTCGAGTCCGGTCCCGTTCGTTGACCGCTTCAACGGCGCTTTTGCAATGCTAAGTGCTGCAATGGTCGTTTACTTCTTTGAATTCGGCGCCCTGGATGCGATGTCCATGCTGAAACCTCACGCCAAGACTTTGGCAGTTGAAGGCGGCATTGGTCGCACAGAAGTTGTCGTATGGATCGGTGCATTAATGCAAATCGTTGGCTTCCACGCGGTCACGCGCCTGGCCAAAGGCCGCGAGAAATTCGGTGTCTCAAAGGATTGGCCTAAACGCCTACTCGTCCCAATAGGAATTTTGTTGTGGAGCGCAGCCGTTGCGGCAACTTTGTACCACGATTTTGTGGTGCAGCCGGACAATTCCTCGGTTTCGGTGATGGCCGGCCTGACAAAATTGGGAATCTGGAATACCACGGGCCTCATCCTAGTTGAAAACTACGCCGGACCCCTCGGCATCATCATTCTCGCGTACTGGTGGGCTACATCGGGAAATCGAGCGGGTACTGCGCTCATGCTTACGCTCTTTCTTGCGCAGTTCATCCTCGGTTGGGTTGTAGATACCAAAGAAGTGGCGATCAGCGCTCCGGTAATTGCGTTAGCGACGCGGTTTATGGTCGATGGAAAAGTCCCGTTACGTTGGTTTGTCGGCGCGATCGTGGCGATAGGGCTGATGTTCCCGATATTGAGTGCCAAACGAGTCGTGATGTCCGAAGAAATGCAGCTCACGCGACTGGAAGCATTACCTCGCACGCTCGAGATCATTGCGCGGACACTCGAGGAATTGGACGCAGTCCGGGCAGGCAAGTTCGGCGAGCAACGTTCGGAAACTTTCCTGGAGCGCGAGTCCGTCAAGGGAAACGTAGATCTAATTGTCAAAGGCATCGAGTCTGGACACCCTTATCGGCTGGGCTCAACCTTTGAGCCTTTGCTCTATGTTTTCTTTCCGAGAGTTTTTTGGTCCACCAAGCCGGGGGGGAATTCGGCACAGCAATTGAACAGGGAATTCCATATTTCCGCCGACCCCGACACCTTTATTTCCCCATCGCATCTCGGCGAGTGGTATTGGAACTTCGGGCTCGCCGGAGTCATCGTCGGCATGGCGCTTTCCGGCGCATTGCTCGGTTACATCAGCAGGCGGTTCGATCTTTCAGTCCACCTATCCGTCACTCGCGTGCTGATCTTAATGGTGACGCTATATCTGTTAGTTGTACGCAGCGAAGGACAGATCGAAATTCAGTACGCCCTATGGGCGCGTTCAGTGTTGCTCATTGGGCTGTTGCATTTAGTGCTTGCCCGAGGTGTCGTTCGACCGGCTGACAGCACAGCCGTCGTCGGCCGTGCCGTCGCCGGAATTTCACAGCCGGTCTCATTGCCAAAATTCCCGAATTTGATGCGTTGAGTTAATTCCCATTCGTGCATTCGCACGACTTCGCGTCACGTGTGTCGCACAAGCGCTTGGTTCGCACACCGTGATCACGCAGAGGAATCGTCACATCCTCGCAGACGTTTCTGTAGAGTACGGTGCCGTCGACGTATTTCTCGCCTTGCAAATTGATACCGTAGCGGCCGCCTTGAGCGTAGCCGCAGTCTGCGCGCGGCGCCGGACCGGAGATGTTTTGAATTTGGTTGTGGTGAATGATGAGCCCCTCCAAAAGCGGGCGGGCGTACCCGGGCGGCCCGCTAAACCAAGTGGGCACTATGCTGATGGCACCGCCATGCAGACTATCCGCGTGCGTAATACGGTTGTGAGAGATGGAAACCCCGACGCCGAGTAACGGGGGAATCGAATGTGAACTCGGCGATGCCGAGTAGGAACCCGTTATTCCGGACAAACTGCACGCCGAGGCCCAATCATATTCGCCTTCAATCAAATTATTGCGGATTTCAAGAAAGGCCGGCATCGATGTCATGGTTTTGCAATCCGGGCATGCCGCATCATCCGCTCCATATCGTTGCTCAAAAACGATCCCATCAGTGTCGAACTGATGATTGCCCTCAACAACCGTGTCCGCGTTCTGCCCCCACACTGAAATATTCCCACCCTTCGGGCGGGTCCGATTGCTCTTAAGGCAGAGCGGCTTTCGCTGATCGACAGTGTTGTCGATGATCATCGCCTGCCAGTACTCCCGCGCGACGCTGACCGTTGAAACATTCGGCTCGGGCGCAACGTCCCACGGCGGCTCGATGAGCAGGCTCGTCTCATCGGACATATCCCCTGCGCGGCGTCCGGCTACGATGCGTCGAGACTGACCGATCCCCGGACCGGAATCCACACGGAGCCAATGCCCGATGTAGTAACCGTCGACCTCAACCGGACGATTGTTCTGACTGGTCTTCAGCGGTGCCTTCACGTTGACGGAGTCCTGGCTCGCGTGCAATACGAGCTCGCTTTTTGGCAGCCCGAACGTATTCGCGTTGCTATCCAGGGATATCGCCTCACCATCGCCATCTTTATCGCCGCTGCAGGTGATGATGTTCTCCGATATGAGAAGCATCTCGTGGTTATCGTTCATGTGCCAAAAAAAGGCCGCGCGCCACCCTGGCGCGTCATTGTCCGAGTAGAGGAATTTATGGCTCGCACCATCGGCTACATTGGAACTGAGGTCCATGCGTCTCGAAGCGCCTACTTCGCTAGCGATCGCCCCTTGAGCGAGTTCGAGGTCCAGATAACTTCCCGGCATGAATCGGTTGTAAGCGATCACCGCGTCAGTTATTCCGAAACGCGAACGCACGTTGTAGCGATTGCCTCCGAGGTTAAGAGCTAAGCGGTAATCACCAAACTGATT
>Ga0210402_10005205_pt1 | contig 11706 bp, 14 predicted proteins | sample IncBWC7MmetaG_FD_161055 | JGI IMG/M metagenome (GOLD analysis project Ga0210402, IMG submission 161055) | Forest soil microbial communities from Barre Woods Harvard Forest LTER site, Petersham, Massachusetts, United States - Inc-BW-C-7-M | ecosystem: Environmental > Terrestrial > Soil >... | reverse complement strand
TGTCGCCGACCTCGATGTCGTTGACGAGGTCGCGGTAGTTGACGTCCACCGAGCGGATTTCCTCGGTGTGTTCGCCATCCACGCTGGGCTTGACGGTGAAATCAAAAATCTCGCCCGGCTTCAATTCGATGGGCGCAACCAGGTCGCCGGTGCGAATCTCCGGGCCTTTGATGTCCATCATGATGGCGATGTCGCGGCCGATGCGCTGGCCGACAGCGCGGATGCGGCGGATGATGGTGCGCGTCCATTCGTGGTTGCCGTGCGCCATGTTGAGGCGGGCGACGTCGGCTCCGGCGCGGATGATTTTCTCAAGCATTTCCTCGCCCTCGGTGGCGGGACCGATGGTGAAGATGATTTTTGTGCGGCGGAGGATGTCAGTGGACGCGGGAACGGTCATAGGTTCAGGGGGAAGATGCTGGTTTCGTGCCTAGTATCACTAGTATAATAGCGGACGGACGACGTTTTCTCAGGCTTCAGGAGAAATCGTCAAAAGGCGTGCCGCCGCCAGGCGCGACAATGGAGAAGGTGCAGCCGAGTGCGACGCGCACGGCGGCGAAAGTTTTTTCGATGGCCGCGGTGCTGTTGCAGTCGCGCGAGAGATGCGCGAGGTAGATGCGGCGCCAGCGGGGGCTGGCCACGGACTCGAGCAACTCCCGCGCCCGGTCGTTGGAAAGATGGCCGTGGCGGCCGCTGATGCGCTGCTTGGTGGACCAGGGACGCTTCTGGTCGGCTTTGAGCAACTCGGGGCAGTAGTTGGCCTCGACGACGAGCACGTCGGCTTCCCGGATGCGCTCGTGGACGTGCTGTGGCGCGTGTCCGAGGTCGGTGAGCCACGCGAGCGCGCGGCGCGGCGAGAGCAGGCTGCCTTCGCCGTGCGAGAACAGGAAGCCCACCGGTTCGTGCGCATCGTGCGGGACGGCGAAGCTTTCGATTTCGAGGTCGCGGAAGCTGAAGCGCGTGCCGGTCTCGAACAGCTGCCAGGCGGGGCGGTGCTTGAGCCCGGCCTGCACGGCGCGCGAGGTGGCGGCGTTGGCGAAGATTTTTATGTGGGGAAATTTTGCGAGGCCGCCGAGGCCGGTGGCATGGTCGCCGTGTTCGTGGGTGAGAAAAACCGCATCGATGCGGCTGAGCGATTCACCGTGGACGGCGAGCAGCTCACCCAGCCGGCGGGTGGAAAAGCCGGCATCCACGAGCACGCGCGTGGCGTCGGTCTGGAGCAGGGCGCAATTGCCCGAGCTGCCGCTTCCGAGAATGCAAAATCGCATGGCCATCAATATGCATTCCAAGGCGCGTGGCGCGCGGTGCAATGGTTTTTTGCATCCCGCTCCGGTGTCGCCAGTTCTCTGCGAGTACAAAAAATCTGTTTGAAATCCTGCCATCATTGCAGCGGAATCGGCTTTTTCGATCTAATGATTATTAATAAATCCCCCTTGCTTCGTTCAACGTTCGCCTGCACCGCGTTGATCGCGTTGCTGATGGCCGGCTGCAAAAGCCTTTGGCATACTCACACGGCGCCCAGCGAGACTGGTGCAACCAGCGCGCTCGCAACGCCCAGCACGCCTGCGACGCCCAGCGTGAGCCCCGCCCAACCCAGCGTGGTTGCGGTCAGCCCGTGGCCCGATGCCGCCGAAGTGCGCGAGCACATGAAGTCCGCCTTTACGCCCGAGTGGAAAGGCGCGTTGGGCGCGGCCCGGAAAAAACCCACGGCGGCGAACACCTGGCAGCAGGCGGTCTTTTACATCGGCGTGAGCGCCGCCTGGCAGGCCACGGGTGACAATGCCTACCACGATGCACTTTTGCAGTGGGGCGACAGCGTGCAATGGCAGCCGGGGCCCCGTCCGCGCCATGCGGATGACATCGCCTGCGGCCAGGCTTTCATCGAGGTTTTCCAGCGCGAGGGCGGGCCGGAACGCATTGCGCCCATCCGTGAGCGGGTGGATTCTTTTCTCGCCTCGCCCCAGCCCGGCCACACCGACTGGTGGTGGTGTGACTCGTTTTTCATGGCCCCGCCGGTTTTCGTGAAGCTGTCCGCCGCGACGGGTGATGCGCATTATCGCGAGGCCTTGCATCCGATTTTCTGGGATGCGGTCGCCGCACTGTGGAATGAGCCGAACCATTTGTTTTTCCGCGACCATAACTTTGTCGGAACGTCGCCGCCGGTTTTCTGGGCGCGTGGCAATGGCTGGGTTTTGGCCGGTCTCGCGCGCGTGCTGGATGTGCTGCCGGCCGACGACGCGGCGCGCCCGCGCTATGAGCAGCTGTTCAAGACCCTGGCGGCGAGCATCGTGAAATTGCAGGGCGATGACGGTGCGTGGCGGGCCAATTTGCTCGATCCCAGTGCATTTTCGCAGCCCGAGTCGAGCAGCACGGCGCTCTTTGGCTACGGCCTGGCCTGGGGCGTCAACCACGGGCTGCTGTCGAGTGCCGACTACGCGCCCGCCGTGTTGAAGGCCTGGGCCGCGCTCGAGCATGCGCAACTGCCCAACGGCCGCCTCGGCAGTGTGCAGCCGAAAGGCGATCAGCCGGCTGATACGCAGGCCACCGACACCGCGGCCTATGGCGGCGGGGCGTTTCTGTTGCTCGGCTCGCAGTTGCTGCCGCCTCCGGCCTCGCCACCCACGGGTTGACCGCGCCGGATTTGTGGTCTTGTTTGGCCTGCTGTGCCGAACAAGCCCACCCGCCGCAAACCCGCTGTGCGCACCGCCATGCGCTCGTTGACCGGCACCGTCATGGTGACGCGCCGCGTGCATTTTAACGCGGCGCACCAGCTGTACAATCCGGCGTTCTCGCAGGCTTGGAACGAAAAAACGTTCGGCCCCTGCGCCAATCCGCACTGGCACGGCCACAATTACGTCCTCGAAGTCACCGTGCGCGGCGAGCCGCATCCCGACACCGGCTTTGTCATCAACCTCGTTGACCTGAAGCGCATTCTTCACGAGGCGGTGGCGGACAAGTGCGACCACCGCAATCTCAACGAGGAAGTCGGGTTTCTCCGCGGCATCCTGCCCACGACGGAAAATCTCGTCATCGCCTTCTGGCGCGCAATCGAGCCCCACATCAAGACCGGCCGCCTGCACTGCGTGCGGCTTTATGAAACAGAGCGCAATTTCGCCGAATATTTTGGACCACAGGCCAGTTAAGCCCGGGAGTTGATGGCGCGCCGCCCACGGTGCGCCACTCCCGCGCCCACGGTTATCGTCCCCGCCTGGCCGCAGACCCGAAAAACGAATGAAAACAAAAACAAAAATGTATCTCCACCGCACCAGCGGCGGGGACGGCCCGCGCCTCGCGCGCGGGTACGACAGCAAATTCAAGATCACGCCCGCCTACCGCGCGGCGTTGCCCGACATCATGGATGCCGCGCACTCCGCGATCCAGGGCGCGCATGTGCCGATCCAGCAGGTCGGGGTCTCCAATTTCCGGCTGCCGCTCAAGTTTCGCACGAAGCAGGGCAAAATCCTCACGCTTGAAGCCAGCGTCACCGGCACCGTCTCGCTCGAAGCCGAGAACAAGGGGATCAACATGAGCCGCATTGTCCGCTCATTCTACGACCACAAGGACGATGTCTTCACCGGCGAGTGGATGGGAAAGATCCTTTGCGCCTATCTGCGCAAGGTCGAAAGCAAGGCCGCCCGCCTGAAGATAAGTTTTTCCTACCCGATGCTTCAGCGCAGCCTGCGCAGCGACCTGGAGGGTTACCAATATTACACCGTCGCCTTCGAGGGCGTGCTGACGCGCGCGGGCGTTTACCGCCGTTTCATTCACTTCGACTTTGTCTATTCATCGGCCTGCCCGTGCTCGGCCGAGCTGGCCGAGCATGCGCGCGACACCCGCGGCGTTTACGCGATCCCGCATTCCCAGCGCAGCAAGGCCCGCATAACCGTCGAGGAAGTCCCCGGGAAAAAAATCTGGATCGAGGACATCCAGGCGCACTGCCTCAACGCGCTCAAGACCGAGACCCAGGTGATGGTGAAGCGCGAGGACGAGCAGGCTTTTGCCGAGCTCAACGGCGCCTACACCAAGTTCGTCGAGGATGCCGCGCGGCTGCTCTACCGGGAATTCGATGCCGACCGGCGCATCAAGGATTTCCAGATCGCGTGCGCGCACCTCGAGTCGCTGCATTCGCACGACGCGGTGAGCGTCATCGCCAAGGGCGTGCCGGGCGGCTTCACGGCCGACTTCATGGAATTCGGCCAGCTCGTGTGCTGAGGATGAGTTGGTTCACGCAAAGACGCAAAGGCGCAAAGATAAATTAATTCAGAAACCATAAAGCCATGAAGATTCTTCCTGGATTAGTGGTTTCTGAATTTAAATGGAGTGCTTTTACTTGGCGGGCTTTGCGTCTTAGCGTGAGACTCTTCCGGTCATGACCACGCCTGTCATCCTCATCACCGGAGCGTCGCAGGGCATCGGCGCGGCCATTGCGAAGACCTTTGCCCGCGAGGTCCGCGGCTGCCGGCTCGCGCTCGTGGCGCGCAACGAAAAAAATCTCCGCGCCATCGCCCGCGCGTGCGAAAAGCTTGGCGCCTCGACCGGGATTTTTTCCTGCGATGTGGCCGATGCGGCGGCGGTCGCGGCGATGGCAACGGCGGTGCGGAAAAAATTCGGCGCCGTGGACGTGCTCATCAACAACGCCGGCCAGTTTTTCGGCGCGCCGTTTCTCGAGACGCCGGTGGAAAAATTTGACGAAATGTTCGCGGCCAACCTGCGCAGTGCGTTTCTCGTTTCGCGCGCGTTTGCCCCGGCGATGGCGCGGCGCGGCCGCGGCGATATTTTCATGATGGGCTCCGTCGCCAGTTTCAAGGCGCTGCCCGGCATGGCTGCCTATGGCGCGGCCAAGTCCGGCGTGCTCGGCCTCGTCCGCGTCATGCGCGAGGAATTAAAAACGAAAGGCGTGCGCGTCACCGCGGTGCTGCCCGGTGCGACCTGGTCGCCCTCGTGGGCCGGCAGCGGCGTGTCCGCCGAGCGCCTGATGCCGGCCGCGGACGTGGCGCGGGCCTTTCTCGACATCTACCGGCTCAGCCGCCGCACGGTGGTCGAAGAGATCGTGCTGCGCCCGCAGTTGGGCGATCTTTGACCGGTTGATCGCCGGCGAAAACCGGCTGGATAAAAATAAGCGGAAACGCGCTTCCAGGCCGTGGACAAAAGACTCTCCACCCGTGGTTTGGGCGGGCAGGTTGCAAGATATTAGGCGGTCGGGGCTTGCCGATTGCATGGGTATATTCTGTCACGCGGACGAACCTCCCGGGTAACTCGCTGTCAGTCGCTGGGCTTTCCAAAACTTGCGCCGCTGGCATACGGCGAGCTTACAACACCCGAACCCCATTTTTTCTCATGAACCTGCTCAATGCCCTTGGATTTTTTGTATTCGGCCTGGCGATGCTCGTGGTGGCGGAGCTCACGCCCGCGGTTGTTTATTTCGGCCCGCTGGCAGGTGACACCAGCGCGCTCTGGCTCGAATTCATGGGCGCAGTCATGTTTCTGACCGGTTTGTGCGGTACAGCCAAGTGTCTGGTCGCGGCCTTGCCGAAACCGGCACCCCGGGAAAAAATACCTGCCGCGGTGCTGGCCCATTCGCGGGTCCATGCCCATTCCTCGCTGGCTTCGTCGGGGAACCGCGCCACCGCCTGATTACTTTTTGGCCGGCGCCTTTTTTGCCTGTCGATGTAGCTGCCTCAAGCGGGAAACAGCCCGTGCAATACATCGAGCGCCCTGGCCATTTGGGATTCGGGCACGAAGACCACGATCTTCGAGCCGTCGGGATAGAGGCCGAAGGCGAGCCCCATCCAGCGATTCGGATGGGTCAAGGCTGAGTTGTCGGTCTCGATCTCGAACGGAATGCCGTGCATCTCGAGCGCCGGCAGCAGCCGCTTCGCCTCCATCGGCTCAAACGAGCCGAGTTGGTGCAGCATTTCGGAAGAATCGTCCGGTGGGCCGTCTGTGCTCATGCTTCAGTATTGATCTTACAGCGAACTTTGCCCGTCGCGACTTTTAAAATTATGGACGCGGTCAGGCGTGTGGGCGTTCCCAGTCCCGGATGTCGCCGGGGACGATGCGAAACAACGGATGTGCTTGGGGACAGGGGATGTTTTTGAATTCCAGGTACAGCTCAGGCGCACGCGTCCGCAGCTTGGTCCGCAGGTGTTTCCATTCGTAGAGCAATTGCCCGCGGGTTTCGGCTATCCGTCCGGTGAACCTTCGCTTCGAGATTTTGGTGGTGTCGAAATGGTAGCCGCGCCGCTGGGCCTCGGTGGCAACGCCGGCCAGGAAAGCGGCGATGGCCTGGATGGGCCGGTTTTGCGCGCGGAAGCGGGTGAGCTGTGGATGGTTCACGTAACCGCGCGTGCCGCCGGCCAGGACTTTCTGAGCCAACAACCCTTCGCGCCACGCGGCGACCAAGCCCCTGGCATCAAGATAACGCGGATGAATGGTCCACAATCGCATGGCTTTTTATTTGTTTCGCGAAGGATCCGAAGGAGGCGAAGACGGATTTTTCACACCAAGAACGCAAAGCTTGTGAAGGCCGATTAAAAAAAACGAAGAAAAATTGTCATTCCTCGCTGCGCTCGGAATGACAGAAGGGGTCATTCACGGAAAAAATTCTTCGCCTTCGCACCCTTCGAATCCTTCGCGAGAACCAATCCTCTGTGTTCTCTGTGAACTCCGTGTTCAAAATTAGCGTCGATCAGCGGTTGCCTCAGGCGCTGCCGGCATCACGCAGGGTCGCGATGATGACCGCTGGGGATTCCTTGAAGTAGCCGCCGAAATTAAACCGGCCCTCCACGGTATCGACCATCAGCGACTTTCCAAAGGGGATGCCGTTCACCTTGTAGTGGAGTGGATAAATTTTCCGGACGTCTTTCCACGGGAGGGCGACCTCCGCGATTTTGTGGGTGAGGAAAAGCGTCTGCGGACGCGACTTGTACGGCAGGCGGAAAGCGATTCCCTCCGACCCGGCCCGGAACCAGCAATTATCCAGCACGGCGGCGTGCACCCGCCGCACGCCGGAGGAGAAAATCAGATATCCGATAAGGAGCGGAATAACGGCGAAGCCCAGCCCGGACCACGTGCCATGCTTTTGGGCGACCTCGTCGGCCACCATTTGCGGGACGGCGAAGAAGGCGACAAAGAGCAGCAGCAACCCGACGGGAATTCTCACGACCGCCTCAAGGAGAAACTTCCACCGGCAATACGTCGCGACGTCTTTCATGGCTGAGTGTTATTAGTCTCAGCTCAATTGAGCTTTGCAACAAGAAGCCCGTATCTCAGTTACAGTTCGAATTCAGGCTTTCGAGGTAGGGCGCGACCGCCGGGCGCGCCGTTTATGGATTGCGGACGGCCTGGCGGTCCGTCCCTACCCACGCTGCCGCGTGACACACCTCAAATCCACTCACAGCAAATTCGCCTGTCCGCCGTCCTTTGCCTTCAGGCCCAGCGCGGCGTAGCCTTTGGCCGTGAGCATGCGGCCTTGCGCGGTGCGTTGCACATAGCCTTCAAGGATCAAAAACGGTTCGTGCACTTCCTCGAGCGTGTCGGGTTCTTCGCCGACCGCGACGGCGAGGGTGTTCACGCCGGCGGGGCCGCCGCCGTAATTCTCGGCCAGGACGCGCAGGAGCCGTTTGTCCATTTCATCGAGTCCGCGCGCGTCGATCTCCAGCATCTCCAACGCGGCGGCGGCGACAGGCTGGGTGATTTTGCCGTTCGCTTTTTCCTGCGCGTAGTCGCGGACGAAGTTGACGAGATTGTTCACGATGCGCGGGGTGCCGCGGGCGCGGGCGGCGATTTCCTTCGCGCCGGCGTCATCGAGCTGGATTTTCAACAGGCCGCAGGTGCGGTGCACGATGCCGACGAGCGTGGGGGCATCGTAGTAATCGAGCCGCGTCTGCAAGGTGAAGCGCGAGCGCAGCGGCGCGGTGAGCAGGCCGGCGCGGGTGGTGGCGCCGACGAGGGTGAACTTCGGGATCGAGAGGCGCACGCTGCGGGCGTTGGGCCCCTGGTCGATCATGATGTCGAGGCGGAAGTCCTCCATCGCGGAGTAGAGATATTCCTCGACGGTTTTCGGGATGCGGTGGATTTCGTCGATGAAGAGCAGGTCGCCTTCCTCGAGGTTGGTCAGCAGGCCGGCGAGGTCGCCGGCTTTTTCGATCACGGGGCCGGAGGTGACGCGGACGTTGCGTTCGAGTTCGTGCCCGAGGATGAAAGCGAGGGTGGTTTTGCCGAGGCCGGGCGGCCCCGAAAGCAGGATGTGGTTGAGCGCGTCGCCGCGTCGCTTGGCCGCGCTGACCATGATCTTGAGGCGATCGACGGTTTTTTGCTGTCCGGCAAAATCGGCGAATGACAGCGGCCGCAGCGCCGCCTCGGCGGGCGAGACCGGCGCGGCGAGGGTGGTGGCGAGGTGGCTGACGCCTTTTTCTGGCAGAGGCATCAAGCAAACGAAAGCCGGCCGCGTGGTGCGGGAATAGGACGACCCAACGACTTCGCTGTCTCGATCCATTCGTCAATGACGACCTGCACATTCGTGAGTGCCTCGGCCTGTGTGGCGCCGTCGGCAATGCAGCCGGGCAATTCGGGCACCTCGGCGATAAAAGCGTGGTCGGCCTCGCTCCAGTAGATGATAACCTCGTATTTAGACATTTTTGTCGAGTGACAGCTTATACTTTAGCAGAACGTCGCGCACTTGTTTTACTTGATACGGCTTGGCCTGCGAGCCTTTTGGTTGGAGATTCAAAATCTCCTCAACCCCGGTTTGATGAAAAATATGGTGGCTGCCCTTTATGCGATTGGTGAAGCCGAGCTTATGAAGCAGGCGCAACAGGTCGTCGAAAGCGATGTTCGCGTCAGCGTGGCCGGAAATAATGCGGTCGAGAGTCCTGCGGAGATTCGGCATGCTCCCACAATATAGAAGCAATTTCCGGGCGCTTTGTGCTCTTTTGTGGCCAACTTGATTGGGTTCACTTCCACTCGAGCTCCGCGCCGAGGGAGCGGAGGTTTTCGACGAAGCGCGGGTGGGCGCGCTTGATGATCTCGGCGTTGCGCACGACGCTGCGGCCGGGGATGGATGCGGCGACCATGGTGAGCGCGACGGCGGCGCGGATGACGTAGGGCGAATCGACGACAGCGGGGCGGAGTGGCCGGTTGCCGAAGACGACGATGCGGTGCGGATCGAGCACGACGACGTGCGCGCCGAATTTCGCGAGCTCGGGCATCCACGAAAAGCCGTTTTCATAGACCTTGTTCCAGAAATGGATCGTGCCCTCGGCGCGCGTGCTGAGCGCGATCATGAGCGGCAGGAGGTCCACCGAAAAATACGGCCAGGGCGCGGCCTCGATTTTCGGCAGGAGATTCGGGGTGAAGGCCGGCTCGATGGCGAGTTTCTGGCTGCGGCGCACGAGTGCGGTCGTGCCTTCGTGCTCGACGGTGGCGCCGAGTTTCTTGAAAGCGCGCGTGATGAGGTCGAAGTGCTGCGGCAGGGATTTTTTCACGCGCACCTCGCCGCCGGTGATGGCGCCGAGCGCGAGGAAGGTGACGACCTCGTGATAATCGGTGCCGATGGTGATGGTGGCGCCGTGGAGTTTTTTCACGCCGGTGATTTCGAGGCGGCTGGTGCCGAGGCCCTCGATTTTCGCGCCCATGGCGACAAGGGCGGCGCAGAGCTCCTGCACATGCGGCTCACTGGCGGCGTTGATGAGGGTGGAGCGGCCGCGGGCCAGCGCGGCGGCCATGGCAAAGTTTTCCGTGACGGTGACCGACATGTAGTCGAGCCAGTGGCGTGTGCCGGTGAAGCCGCGCGGCAGGCCGATGACGAGCGGGTCGCCGGCGTCGATGGCGGCGCCGAGCGCACGAAGGACCTCGAGGTGCGGGTCGATCTCGCGCACGCCGAGCGAGCAGCCCTTGGAGTTGGAGGGAACGGAAATTTTTTTCAGCCGGTGGAGCAGGGCGGGGTAGAGGAGGACGGTCGAGCGCATGTCCTGCGGCAGCTCGTCGTTGACGAGCGTGCGCTTGAAGCCGGAGTGGTCGAGGTGCATCACGCCGGCGGTGCGGTCCCACTCGATGTGCGAGCCCTGCTGGCGCGCGAAGGCGACGAGCTTGTCGAGGTCGGTGATGTCCGGGATATTTTTCAGCGTGACGGGCTCGTCGGTGAGCAGCGTGGCGCAAAAAATGGGCAGCACGGAGTTTTTGTTGCCCGAGGGAATGATGGTGCCGGCGAGGGGCTTGCCGCCGTGGACGATGAGGTCGGACATGGATTTTAGAGGCGAAAGGCTACAGGTGAGAGGCTAGAGGTTAAGACGAAACGATCCTTTTGAAACCGCGAATTGAAACTAATAACCAAAGCCTCGAAGTCGATCATGGTTGCCAATCACTCGTTGAGAAATGAATGAACTTTTTGTGCGCATCCTCCTTCGCCAAGGCTACGGAGGACTGTGCAGGGCACAGAAAAAAGGCGTCCGTGGAAAACGGACGCCTTTGAAATGCGTGCAGCGCGGGCTGCGGCGCAAGAATTAACTGCCTTGCGGGCCGCCGTGGCCGCCTTCGCCGCGCGACTGGTCGCCCTGGCGAAAATGGCCGCCGCGACCGCCGCGACGCCGGCGCCGGCGTTGACCGCTGCCCTGGCCACCTTCACGGTGCTCGCCGTTTGATTCATGGCGGCCTTCCGATTGCGGCTGGCCGCTGCGGGAACCGCCCTGGCTGCCTTCGCCGCGCGATGGGTCGCCCTGGCGAAAGTGGCCACCGCGGCCGCCGCGATGGCGGCGGCGATGCTGGCGTTGTTCGCCGTTGCGGCCGGGTTCGCCGGCCGGTGAGGCGGTGCCGTTGGTGGTGGCGGGTTTGCCGCCGCCGCCGAAGAGGCCCTTCAACCAGCCAAGGAATCCGCCGGATTTTTTCGGCGCTGTCTCGACGGCTGGTTTCTGACGGGGCTCGCGTTGTTCAAACGGAGGATTGCGCCGTGGCTCGAAGGCCTGCTCGCGGCGCGGTTCGCGTGAATCACGCGGCTGGAACGGCTTCTGCCCGCGGGGCTCGAACGGCTTTTGGTCGCGCGGGTCGAACGATTTTTGTTCGCGTGGCTCGAAGGGATTTTGCTCAGGGCGCTCGGCGCGGAAGACCGGGCGGTCTTCGCGGCGCGGGCGCGCGTTGGTTTTGGCCGGTGCGTCGGGCGAGCCGGCTTCCCAGCTGAGCTCCGTGCGCCTGGGTTCCTCGGAGGGCAGGATGTTGAGCTGCGGTTTGACGGCGGGCTGAACCGGAGCGGTGGATTGATCCAGGGCGAAGGTCGCAGGCTGGATGGGTTTCGTTTCAACGCTCGCCGTGGGCGCGGGGCTCTCGGCAGCGGGTGTGGGTTTGACTTCGTCCACCGCGGCCGCGGGAGCGGACTCGGCAAACGGATTCTTGTAATCGCTTTTGGAAGCGACGACTTCGATGGCCGTGGGGCGATACTCGCCATTGCTGGCGGTTGTGGTGGCGGGGGCAGGCGCGGCGGGTCGTTTGCCGCGGGCAAGCCCTGAGCCGCGCGAGGCGCCGAAGGCGGCGGCCGGTGGGGCGGTCTCGGCGCTGGCCGAAGCCGCGCCGGATGTTTCTGATTCAGGCATGGTTGTGTTTTTTGTTTTGTGATCAAGCGGCGCTCACCGCCATCGGGAGCAGCCGGTCTTGGAAGGCACCCGGAGCGCGGGAATCGCGCTCAACGTATGCCATAACCCGATACTATCGCCGATTTTC
>Ga0210402_10005204_pt1 | contig 11707 bp, 23 predicted proteins | sample IncBWC7MmetaG_FD_161055 | JGI IMG/M metagenome (GOLD analysis project Ga0210402, IMG submission 161055) | Forest soil microbial communities from Barre Woods Harvard Forest LTER site, Petersham, Massachusetts, United States - Inc-BW-C-7-M | ecosystem: Environmental > Terrestrial > Soil >... | reverse complement strand
AAAGTTTCCTTGGCCCCGGAGAGGCTGCTACAGAACTCTTTGAGTTGTCTGATATTCATGAGCGCACAGTTCGGCGCCTACGAAGCGCCGGCGCCCAAGCACAACAGGACCCCAATCATCGTCGCGGAGAGGCCGGATACGAGGAAGAGCGAGGAAACAACGAGGGTCGCAGTGAAAAAGACCGCGTTGGGTGATACGAACGCGCGGACGCTAGTGGCATGGCGGTCCGCCGCAACTCGCGGGCCCAGCGATATGACAACAAAAAGAAGACCGGTTAGCGTTAAACCGGCGGTGCCGAGAAGAACGAAAAACTCGTGCCAGGTTTCCAACTGATGCGCCCACGATTCGTGCATGTCCAGGCCTAACGCAAGAAGCTAACCGGAGCGCACCGTTGCGAAAGCCCGCGGCTGTGCGTCCGGGTTCAAGATTCAGGCGTTTCCATCTGCTGCGGAGTAAGTCTCGATGACTTCATACATTCCGGGCTCGAACTTGGCGAGAGCGACCGCCTGCTGCATGTAAGGTAGAGCCCCAGGATTCTCGCGCATCGCCTGGTAATCCTCGACACTGCGCCATTGAGCGTACATTGCAACCTTAGTGCCGTCGAGGCTGCGATGGAGGCTGGCGGAAATGAAGCCCGGCACGTAGCGCACGGAGGTCTCGGTGGCACGGGCGAGCAATTCAATGAGTTGTTGCTGCTTCGCGGGCTCGACGGTGAAGACGTTGATGAGAGTAACAAGCTTGTCGCTCTTCGAGATCGTGGGCATAAGCGGCTTTGCGAGAAACACCTAACGCAACAAGCTAACCGGCGACCGACGGGCGGGCGCAAGCCGCCGGCGGACGTGCGCGTTGAGCGACGGGTTAGGCGGTAATACGGCGCGCATACCCGAGCTCCTGCAATTCGGCACCACCGATCTCCACATTCTTTGCGGATGTCGCTTCCGGCAAGAACCCGAAGGCCTAACGTTGCTGATCATCGGCCGCCGAAGGCGCTCCGGTGCATTAGCGGCTAGGCACCGCTAGGGGCAGCCGGAACCAAGCCATAACGAGCCATCACGGAGACCAGAGCAGCCTTGTCGGGCGGCGTCCCGGCATTGACGACGCTCCCGACATCTAGAAAGTACTGCGCGCCGATGTCCGGGGACAGGACGATCAGCGCGCGAGCGAGCTCAGAGAACGGATTGGAGAATCGGTGAACGGTGCCCTTGGGCGTGAACATCGAGTCGCCGGGACCGAGATCACGCGTTATATCTCCTACAGAGTACCGCAAGGTTCCCTCCAGGACGTAGACACACTCTTCGTTATTGGAGTGACTATGAGGAGGAGGTACATTTGATCCAGGCGGGACTGCCATCTCGAACATTCCCATCGTACCCGTGCGCGCCCCGTCGAGTAGGTACCGAATCGAGATCTGACCGACTTTGATTGCTGAGGATTCAGTCATCTGTAATCTCCTTGCGTGGGGAATGAATGGTGGCTGCGTACTCATAGCTGAGGCGAACCATTCCCTTGGGACCAGGTTGCAGCGAGGCAACCACGCTTTGGTCTTCGAGCAAATCAACGACGGACTGCGACATATCAATTCTCCTAGTCATCTCCGAGGAACGCGCCCTTTGGCCGCTGTAGCGGGCTTGGCCGAAGAACCGCTTTCAGACGGTTTGATGTACTCCACGCGCCTGAACCGGAGTGCCGACCAGTCTTCGTCGATAGCGACTTGGCGTACCGTATCGAAGCCCGTACTTCGCATTGCATTCCAACCTGTGTCGCGGTTGAACTCGCACTCGTACCGCTTGGACGTGCTTTTGGGGTATGCGAACCACAGCAGCGCGTCACCCTCGGCTTTGCTTGCGAGGACTTGGGACAGAGTGTCGACTTCTGCTTGCATGGTTGCGAAAGCCAAAGCAAAGTGAATTGCTTTCGCCTTCTTCGGATCACGGAGCACAGTGACGCTCTTGAGTGCGAGCAACTCCTGCTCAAAAGACGGCGGCGCATTGACGACGAGAATCTCGCGCTGCTGCTTCAAGTTTAGCTTCTCGAAGACGGAAGACATGCTCACTCCTGAGAACTATGACGCCTTGACGGTTGAGTTCAGCGGCTCCCGAGGGCAGTCCGCTGCAACGAAAGGTTGCGCGGCCCTTTCACCGACGGGTCGCGGCGCCCCTACGGGCCAAGGACTTGTTCGCGGCCATCTTCGTTCCTCAGTTTCAGCGAGCTGGAGGTTCCCTTGGCCTGGAGTGTTACGTAAGTATCCTTCGTGCCTGTCGGGCCAGCGAAGCTTAGTCCGGACTGTGGCTCGGAGGAACCGATCTTGACTGTAGGACGACCGCGCTCTGTGATGAGTCGGAGCAGTACGGTCTCAGAGTACTCGTCGCCGCTCGGAGTCTTACCGGATGGGAGCAAGCTGATGCTCGCTCGAACACGCCCTTGCCCATCGACAATTTCGAGGCCGCGGCCTCGGAGAACGGGGGGCTCACCATCGGCGAACGCGGGACGCAGCTGCAGCACAGCAGAGAGAAGCAAGAGCGTTCAAAGCTCAACCCACCACTATGCTCTCGTCCCCGGCCGCTGGGCGGCTGAGGACGTGTTCAGTGCCACGGCGGCGCGAATGAGCGCCTTCAACGCCTTTTCATCAATCTTGTCGCCCTCATGGAAATCGATTGCACGCCTGGTGTTGCCTTCGAGGCTGGAGTTGAAGAGGCCTGAAGGGTCCTCCAACGAGGCGCCTTTGGCGAAGGTCATCTTCACGACATTCTTGTACGTCTCACCGGTGCAGATGATTCCGACGTGCGACCACACCGGAACCCCTCTCCACTTCCACTCCTCGACCACTTCGGGGTCGGCCTGCTTGATGAGAATTCGGACCCGAGCGAGCGTCTCGCCCCGCCAATCACTCAGCTCCTGGATTCTCGCATCTATCAGCTCAGAGGGAGAGTCTCCTCCTTTTCCTTCCTTCGAGTCGCTGTTCCTCTGCTTCATGGTTGTTGTCGCTCTCCCGTCACTTGAGTATCGATAGTCACACTTCTTTGCAGACACTTGCCGTCACAACTGCTTCTGCTGTGACGCCTAAAACGTCTAAGTTAACCGCCGCGCCGACTCAGCGCGCAAGGGCGCGATGACGAGCGATGACGCGCGCATTCGCTCGGTCGCGTGAACCCACGCCAACGGCACGTCCGCGTTGAGCGCGGGGTTAGGGTGCTGGCTTGTCATTTCGCTCATGGAGTTGAACGTCATTTTGTACGCACCATTCCCTTAGTGCCATTTCCATCGATGCGTTTTCGAACGTGTACCACTTCTCGAGAATTCCCTGGGACTCGAGCAATTGTTTGAAGCGCGCGTAAGCGCCCTTGTGCCGGAAGAAACCTCGCACGCGTTCATAGTCATTAGGAACCTCTTGTGCGACAAATCGGAATACAAGGTCCTGGCCAAGATCCAGATCGTTCTTGTGTGGTACTGCGATGTACCGGTCTGATTCCTCAAGATCATCCGGAGCATCGTCCTCGATAGGGTTCAGCGATGAGGCCCAATAAATTTTGCCGGTATCAAGGGAGACGTATGCGCTATTATCCGTCGGCGGCGAAGAGCTGACAAACTCGAAGGCGAGGATGAGATCCTCATACTCGACCGCAATCACTAGTGGCTCCCAGCGCCCATTGCTGATCTACTCATACCAGATCTCGATCTCGTAGCCATCGGGATCGGCAACGTAAACATACGGATAGCCGGGAGCGAGCTCGCCGCGTCTGAGAACGGTACCACCGGCGCGTTGAACTTCGGCAACCGCGAGTTCAATGTCAGTGGGGGGGTGCCGCTGAGCTGCGCCAGTTGGTTTTGACCCAAGCCTTGCAATTCACGAATGATGCGCACCGAGTCGCCGACCGAAACCTCGATACGCTTCTTCGCGGGCCGAAACTGACTCATTCAAGTACCTGCGCGGCTTTTCGCGCCTCTTACGGGTTAGGCGGCACAGTCGGCAATCACAAACGTCACTGAATCATATTTTCGGCCCGTAGCAACAGCGACTGCGGCACAGACACTCCGAGCGCCTTCGCAGTCTTAAGATTGATGGTCAGTTCGAACTTGGAGGGCTGCTCGACCGGGAGGTCGGCGGGCTTCGCTCCGCGGAGAATCTTGTCGACGTAGGTCGCGGCCCGCCGGTAGAGATCCTCCAATCTCGGCCCGTAACTCATCAGGAGTCCAGCGCTCGCATATTGGTCCGCGTTGGAGATCGTAGGCAGCCGATACTTGATCGCCGATTCCGCAATCGACTCCTTGAGCAAGTAGGTCAGCGGGCTGACGACGACCAAAAGGGCTCCGACCCGCTTGCTGATCATCGTGGAGAACGCGCCGTCGAGGTCACCCGGGCTCCGCATATCGGCGACCTCGAGCACGATATCGAGTTTTCGCGACGCTGCGTCGAGCTCCGCAAATTCGACGTGGGTCTTTATTTGCCCGAGCACACCCACTCGCGAGAGCTTGGGGACGATGTCCTTCAAAATAGTGAGGTACTTGCTCCAGAGATCAGGACTCGAGTCGGCGCTCAAGCCCGTGACATTGCCGCCGGGCCGCGCCAGGCTCGTGACAAACCCGGCTTGCACGGGATCCGCCGTGAAGACCATAACGATAGGTATCGACTTGGTTGCCTGTCGGGCGGCCGCGACGTGAATGCTGGAACCGGTGACAATCACATCCACTTGCAGGTGCACCAGCTCCGCGGCAATTTCCGACAACCGGTCCATGTGGCCGTCCGCGTATCTGCGCTCGAAGATGATGTTGCGTCCTTCGACGTACCCAAGATCGCGCAGTCCTTCGCTGAGCGCGCCGAACAGCGATGCAACGGACTGGCCCGACGCACCCAGGAAGAAGCCGATCCGATGCACCTTCGCGCCAGGCTGCGCCTGGGCGACAGACCGCGCGATGACGATGCCGCCCGCGAAAGCGCCAATGAAGCCCCGCCGATCCATGCCAATCCCCCCTCTGCCGCACCGAAATCCGGCAATACTACTCTGTCGTCGCAACCGTGCCCGTACGCATCGGCGCAGATCTGATTTCTTTCGATCTGGCCCCGCGCCCGAAAATGTCCGAGTGCCGCCTAACGCAACAAGCTAACCGGCGACCGACGCGCGGGCGCAAGCCCGCCGGCGGGCGTCCGGTTGAGCGACGGGTTAGGCGTATCTGCTCGACTCACGGTGTCTTAACCTGATCGAAGGTCTTGAGGACGATAGCGCGGTCCTCCGCATCGGAGATTGCGGCGATCGCCGCCACCGCTTCTTGGTAGGCGGCTCGATACGGCGCGAGCTCTCCAGCAGCATGCGCGGCATGAGCATATACGGTATGTGTGAACGCAACCTCCCAGTCGGGCGTGTCGCTCTTGCTCAGGAAGTACTCGCGCATCTCGCGCGCATAAGCCAGCGCGCTGGTTCCGTGGCCAAGTAGAGCATGAACCTCGGCAAGGAGCATCTTAGCTCTCATACGGTTGAGGCCGGTGCCTACGACCTCCCAGCGCCACGCAGACCCATAAGCGGCGTTGAGCATTTCGCGCTCTTTCACTGGATCGCGAGGCTCAACCGAGAGCTGCCACGCGCGGTTGTTGCCCTCCATCGCAAAGTGCCGGTGCCAGGCTAACGGATCTGAATTGTCGGGCATTCGCGCCATGTGCCTGTGATACTCCTAACGTTTGACATGAGCGGCAGACACCGGTTGCCGGTGGCTGTCCGCTGGATGGAAGGGTTGGCCGTCATGGTGATAGGTGCTATCACCGTGCGGCGTCGCTCTGAACTCTGGAAGCGCCTCGGCCTTCGCGGAGAAGGCAACAAGGGACGGATAGTTGGCGGCTGGCACGACCTCGGGAAGCATTTGCTGCGTTAAGTACCAGGCGACCGCGGCACTCACTCCTGCTTGGGTGATGGCAGAACTGGTGACAGCGAGCGGACGGCGGGCAACTTCTTCTTCGAGGGCTCCATAGGCTGCGAGCAATTGACCGGTGACGCGCGTTACCCAGGGCTCATGAAGCTTTTCGGGCGGCCGAAGGCCGCGTTCGTAAACGATCTGAACGCTCTTCTCGCATGCGGCTAGGGCCAACCCGATGACTCGCAAAGTATGCTGAAGCTCGCGCAGTTTGGTTGGCACAAGGCTACGGGGACGTGCGACTGCTTCCGCGTATTCCATAATCAACGTGGAATCCATCAGCACCTCGCCGTCGTCGCAGACGAATGTGGGCGCTTTAACGACGGGATTGATCTGCTGGAACTGGGTGAACGTACGGAAGACCGAAAGCGACTGATGCTCAAAGCGCAGGCCGAGAAGCTGCAGCGAGATGGCTACGCGGCGGACGTAAGGGGAATCGAGCATTCCGATGAGTTGCACGGGCGTTCCTCTTCTGTGACCGCGTGGTTAGACCGCACTCTGTGCAACCAGTGCATAGTGCTCGACCGTTGGGAAAGGATCATAGAAGTGATGAAGCAACTGCTTCCAGCGTCGGTATTCGGGTGAGGCACGGAACCCAACGGTGTGCGCTTCCAGAGACTGCCACTTGACGAGCAGCACGTACCGATTGGAGATTTCGACACAACGTTGCAGTTGATGTGAAATGTAGCCGGGCATCGAGGCGATGATGGGCGAGGCTTGCGCAAAGGCTGCCTCAAACTCCCGTTCAAGCCCGCCGCGTACATCCAAAATTGCCACTTCCAAGATCATCGGTAGCCCTAGGTGAGGCCTAACGCAACAAGCTAACCGGCGACCGACGCGCGGGCGAAAGCCCGCCGGCGGGCGTCCGGTTGAGCGACGGGTTAGGCGGCGTGTCGCGACCATTTTGGCAAGCACACATGAGCAATGCTAAAGCCAACTTTTCATGACCGCGCCTAGAACCGAAGCGCGAAGATTGCGTGGCGCAAACGTGCCGAATAAGACCGCAACGATACCGACGATACCCAGCACCCAAACGAATGCCGGCCTCTCTGGTGCGAACGTACTATCGATCGCCACAGCAAAACACAAAATCCCGAAACCGAGCACAACAAAGAACCAGCCGGCCGATCGATTGGCGAGGTCACTGGTTTGCTCACTGCGCGGCATTTGTGACTCGCTCTCGCTCGGCCTTGGTAAGTTCGCGAGGATGCGCGATAGGCCTGCCCGTCTCCGTCGCGAAGAAAGGATTGCGCTTATAGGTGCCATTCAGCCGGGTTCCGATGACGGACTTCATGAGCCCCAACATGGCCAAGAGATTGCTCGCCAGCGTTGACACCACGCGGCCCTTGGCAGACTTCGTGTTGAGCACCATCCGCACTGGACCAAATGATTCCTGTAGCGACGGCGAGTTGCTTTTGAGACAGCTATCAATCAAGCCCACGTATGGAGTCTTGACGTCACGTGGAGTGTTTCCGATCGGCGTACGGCAACAACTCGCATACCAACGGAGCAGGCCGTGATCAGACAAGGACATGCAGGCTAGCGCTTCGAGGCCTTGGGTGAAACGAACGTGCTTGGGGAGAGTGGCAACTATTGCTGTCCCCCCGTGCTCGTCAAGTACCGTGTCGGCACGCTCGAGGAAGTGCGCAAACGCTTGGCAGTCCATGCAATAGCAAACGGCACGGTTCGCCGTGCCGGGACGGACCACATAGCCTTTGATCGTGCCGCATCGGCACTGCAGAGGATGGTTCATATTTGCGGAGGCTATCAGATGATGAGCTTGCGCCGCCTAACGTACCAAGCTAACCGGCAGGCCGCGCCGACGCGGGCCAAGGTGAAGCCGTGTACCGGCCCGTCCGGTTGAGCGCAGGGTTGGGCTTCATTCGGGCCGATGGTCCACTTCAGTACATGTGTACCGACAGAATCAACAACGCGACAGCTATCACCAATGCGAAAATCCATGCTTTTGGCACGCGCGGCTCGAGAACGGATTCTCCAGGTCGCTTGGGATTGAAACGGACATCGACTGTGCTCCCACTGGCATACCGCTCCACAATCTTTTGGGCAAAATCAGCCACTCCTTTGTTCATCCCGGGACTTTGGGCAATTCGGTCTCCACGAAAACGTTGTCCATCGACTTCATACTCATAGACCACGACGGGACGATAGAGGGTCAGCCGCCCACGAGGGCCTCCAAAATTGCCGGAACCGGCATCGGCCCGATATTCCTCAACTTTTGACGACAGCACTCGCCCCCTCGCAACAGGCCACCGCTTCATGGCCGCTGCCTCACGCAGCGAACTGAAGATAAGCACAAGCATCACCAATCCGAATCCACCACATACAAGCGCAAATGGAGTGTTGTCGGATAGGTTCATAGCGCGAGCGTGGATTAGCGCCTAACGTGTCAAACAAACCGGCGGGCCGCGCCGAAGTTCGCGAGAGACGAGCCGCGTGCCGGCCCGTGGGTTAGGCCCCATCGCCAGACTGCCAAACGACACACCAACGCTTTTGTTGGTTTCGATCATCGCGCTATTCTTTTGAAGGAAGAGTATTCTATCGGCGCGAGCCGGATTGCTGAACGGCCGCCGGATGCCGGATCGGAAACGCGGCGACGTGGACGCAGAGTAGCAGACCTTTAAACGGGAGAGAAAATGAAAATTCGGACTATCGCGCTGTTCACCGCTACGGTATTCGCCGCTGGCACGACATTCGCGTTTCATTGCCCGCAAGACATGAAGAAGATCGACGATGCGATGGCGAAGGACCCGAAGCTTACCGCGGCACAGGCCGACGAAGTGAAGAAGTACCGTGCCGAGGGCGAGACGCTACACAAGGCCGGCAAGCACCAGGAGTCAGTTGACACGCTCGCGAAGGCTATGAAAATTCTGGACATCAAATAGGAGCGATACTGTCGCAGTAGTCCAGATAGCCGTCTTTCGGGTCGGGAAGTCGGTGGCCTCAAATAAGGGGGCCTAACGTTTGACATGAGGGGCGGCCGCCGCAAGTGGGCGAAGCCCGCTTGCGGACGTCCCCTCGATGGAAGGGTTAGGCCTCGGGTTCGTGGCAAACCACTTCGATGTTGTGCCCGTCCGGACCAATGACGAAAGCTGCATAGTAGTTCGCGTGGTAGTGCGGGCGCAGACCAGGTGCACCATTGTCTTTGCCACCCGCCTCCAGGGCCGCGCGATAGAAGGCTTCGACTTGCTGGCGATTCTCGGCCGTGAACGCCAAGTGAAGATGCGCCGGCTTCTCCTCGGTTTGGTACAGGCACAATGAAGCCTTACCGTTTGAGCTAAGCTCGACACCGTACGTCGGCGGCCCCTCCGAGACAACAGCTACGCTGAGCGGTTCGAGTGCCTTGAGGAAGAACGCTTTGCTCGCTGCATAGTCGCTGACTCCGAATACGACGTGGTCAAACATGAGTTTTCCTGAAGTGTGTGGGCCTGCGCAAGGCCTAACGCAACAAGCTAGCCGGCGACCGACGCGCGGGCGCAAGCCCGTCGGCGGGCGTCCGGTTGAGCGACGGGTTAGGCCTCGTCGAGGGAGCAAAACATAACATAGGCATCAACAAACCCCTTCTCCCGATGGCGGAACACGCCCGGGAGCGTACCGACAATTTTGAATCCAAGTTGCTGCCATAGTCGGACGGCCGGCTCGTTAGTGGACACCACAAAGTTGAATTGCATTGCACGAAAACCTAATCGACGTGCTTCACTCAACGAATGCTCACCCATACTGCGCCCGACGCCAAGGCCGCGGGCACCGGGCGAGACCATGAACGCTGCGTTGGCTACGTGCGCGCCAAGACCAGGTTGGTTGGCTCGTAGAATGTACGTCCCAACGATGTTTCCTTCGCGTTCCGCGGCGTAGCACCAATTCGACGCATGCAGCCAGTAAGCGAGACCCTCTTCGCGGCTAATGCCTGGATCAAAGGTATAGGTATCGCCACGAACTACGACCGCGTGAAAAATATCCCAGATGGGGGCACTGTCTAACGCAGTCGCTTGGCGGATCCGGTTGAGCGCCGGGTTACGCGTCACCCCCATAGCAACTCAGCTTCGGACCAAAGGCGAGAACTTCCCACACGCTTGAACCAGGCCTCGAACTGCGAACGATACGATTGCAAGGGCTCCGGCAACGGCCTACGTGGGTCCTGGCTCATTGAGTAGGCCATGCCTTCCCTAAACCAAACGGGCTTGAACAGCCACGTACGAAGACTGCCAAGATGTTCGTTTTGAAGGTGATGTATGAGCTCGTGCCTCACAAAATAAGGCTTCCAGCCGCGGTGGCTGATAACAACAGCAGTAGTTCCGAAGTTATACGCGTCTGCTGACGTAAAACCGAACGCTTTGGAGCACGCCGGCGTGGAGCAAAAGATAGCACGAGGCAAGGTTTGGAGTTCGCCAACGTTGATCCAAACAAACTGCACCGCTTCTTCGTAGAGTGCAGTTGCTTCCCCCATGCGAGAAGGATCATCAACGCAAACTTTTCCATGGCATTCGACACCAGCGAGTTCAGGTGCGAGAACTCGCACGGGCTTGATGAGTGCCCACGCGGCGATAGGCAATGCGAGAAGAGCAACGCAGGCGATTAGCTTGAACATGCTCGGAGCGCGCGCTGCCGCGCTTGGCTGGCGAGGGTGAGGGCAGTAGCCAGGGATAGCGGAGGCACCGGGACGCCTTTCGGCTCACTTCCAGAACGGCACGAGCGCGGGTACGCGCCGACAGTAGGCTTCGTATTGCTGCCCAAAGCGCTCCGCCATCCAACGCTCTTCTAGTCGAAGCTTGCGCCACAACGCGCACCAGGCAACCAGAACAGCGAGTACACCGCGCCATTCTCCGCTGGCCATGGCCGAACCGATGAAGGCAACCAGCAGCCCGGTGTAAATGGGATGACGGACTAAGGCGTAGGGGCCGTCAGCAACCAGTTCATGATCATGCTTGATGGTGACGATGCCGCTCCAGTTGCCTCCGAGGTGAACCCGCGCCCAGACTGTGAACAGGATTCCCGCGGCGGTAACGAACGCGGCTACCCAAAACTCCCATGGCGCCCATGGGAACAGCCTCTCGTTGAGAAATGCGCCTGGGATCCTTTTCGCCCAAAGGAGCCAGAAGGCCAACAGCAGTGGCAGCACATGCAGTAGCCGCGAGCCCAGGGGCTCACGACGTTCAGCTGGTTTGGCGCCGCGAGAAGCCAGCCACCAATATGCCGCCCACGATAACCACATGGCGGGGAAGAGGAATCGGTAGACGAGAGACATCGGCGCTCTTGGTGCGGCCTAACGCAACAAGCTAACCGGCGACCGACGCGCGGGCGAAAGCACGCCGGCGGGCGTCCGGTTGAGCGACGGGTGAGGCTCCAGACCAATGAAGCTGGCACACGGCGGCGCCATTGAGCAATGCCGACTCGATGGGGAAGCGTTCATGTGCGGGTTTCTCGCCAAACCATGATTGCGAGCGTAGCCGCGACTACGCAGGCGATGACACTCGCCCAAGATGGAATGAGGATGCCGCCCACCGTGACATCCCAACCGAGCGCAACGCGGAGCAATTGCAGCAACGCGACAAGTGAGAAAACGACGACGGCCACGCTGGTAAAAGGTTTCATTCTTCACCTCCATTGCGCCGATCAAGGCTTGATTTCACATCGTCGAAGCGTGTTGGGGCCTAACGAACCAAGCTAGCCGGCGCGACGACGGACGGGCCGCAGGCCCGCGGAGGAGCGTCCGGGTTGAACGGTGGGTTAGGCGTCACTTCGTACGACCCATCGGCATGCCGCATTCTGGACCTCGAGACTCACGCCT
>Ga0210402_10005203_pt1 | contig 11708 bp, 13 predicted proteins | sample IncBWC7MmetaG_FD_161055 | JGI IMG/M metagenome (GOLD analysis project Ga0210402, IMG submission 161055) | Forest soil microbial communities from Barre Woods Harvard Forest LTER site, Petersham, Massachusetts, United States - Inc-BW-C-7-M | ecosystem: Environmental > Terrestrial > Soil >... | reverse complement strand
AAAATCACCACCCGGCCTTTTTCCAGATGACGGATAGCGCGCCGACGGATGAAAGGTTCGGCCACCTGGTTCATCTCAATCGCGGACTGCACCCGGGTATAGACGCCCTGCTTTTCCAGCGCATCCTGCAGGGCCAGTGAATTGATAACGGTGGCCAGCATTCCCATATGATCCGCGGAAACACGGTCCATCTCTTTGGCTTGCTCGGCCACGCCCCGGAAAAAATTTCCTCCGCCCACCACAATGGCGATCTGAATATCGAGCGATTGAACGTCGGCCAGTTCTGCCGCGATTTCGTGGATGCGGAAAGGATCGACGCCAAAACCCTGAGTCGCGGCGAGAGCCTCGCCGGAAAGTTTGAGCAAGATGCGTTTGAAGACGGGAGTCGTCATTCGTAGTTCAGTCTAGCATCCCAAGGGAAATGTCGATCGCGAAGCGGGCTCTTTTAGACAGAATTACGTGGGGGACAGCCGCCCCCAGCTGTCCGCGGAGCGAAGCTCCAGAGGGGATGCCGAGAATCTCCCAAATTGCTTGAGATACAAATGAAACACACTGGCGAGCTGCGCTAGCCGGGGCAGCCGAGGGCGGCTGTCCCCACGCGAGTTACTCAGCCTTCTGTTCGGGCTTGGTGATAGCGATGGTCTCGCCTGCCTCGCCCACTTTAAAGCGCGCAAAGCGGCGTACCGCGATGTTCTCGCCCAGCTTGCCGATCTTGGCCGCAATCAGTTGCGCGATGCTGACGGTCTGATCCTTGATGAAAGGCTGCTCCAGCAGGCAGACCTCTTCGTAGAACTTTCCCATCTTGCCTTCGACCATTTTTTCCGCGATGTTCGCGGGCTTGCCGCTGGCGATGGCCCGTGCAAGCGCAATTTCCTTTTCGCGGGCGAAATCTTCCGCGGTGACGTCTTCCTTGCGGATGTACTTGGGATCACTGGCCGCAATGTGCATGGCGATGTCGTGCACCAGTTCCTTGAAGTCCTCGGTGCGGGCCACGAAATCGCTCTCGCAGTTAATCTCCACCAAGACTCCGATCTTTCCCCCGGCGTGAATGTAGCTGGCCACGGAGCCTTCGCTGGTCACGCGGGTTGCTTTTTTTGCAGCCACAGAAACGCCCTTCTTGCGCAGAACCACGACTGCCTGTTCCATGTCGCCCTTGGCTTCGGTCAGGGCCTGTTTGCAATCCATCATTGGCGCTCCGGTCTTTTCCCGGAGCTCTTTTACTTGCGTTGCTGAAATATTCACGGTAGATGTGCTCATTGCGATGAAATCCTTACGATATTGTAGAAACGTAGCTTGCACGTTTCGGCTTGCTGATCGCTTGAGACGTTGCAAGCAACGTCTCTACAGTTATTTTGCTCCTACAAACTTCGACCCGCGCCGGACGACCCGCGCGGGTCTGAATCCCTCAGGGGCTAAAGCCCGGATCTTCTAGGCCCTTTTGCGGCACGGCTGAAGCCATGCCCTTCCCATCGACCAACGACCGCTTTAGTAAGTCTGGGTCTCAACCTGCGGAACGTCGTCGGCGACGCTTTCTTTTGCCGCAGCTGGCTGTTTGCGCGTACCCGCTCCCAGCACATCTTCCATGCTGATGTCTTCTCCGGCGCCGTCTTCCGAGGCGCTGACATCGATGCCGCTCACGGCCGCGCTCGCCGCCGCTGCCAGTTCCGCCTGCTGCGCGGCGCCTGCGGCAGCTGCCAGGTCGGCTACTTGTTTGTCGGTCATGAGCTGCGCGCCTTCCGCCACGGAATCGGCAATCTTAGAAGCAAACAAACGGATAGCCCGCAGCGCATCGTCGTTGCCCGGAATCACGTAATCGACTTCGCTCGGATCGCAGTTCGTGTCGACCACCGCGACCACCGGAATGCCGAGCTTGCGCGCCTCGCGCACCGCGATCTGCTCTTTGTTCGAGTCGATGATGAAAATCGCATCTGGCAAGCGGCTCATATTCTTGATGCCCGCCAGGTTCGCCTGAAGGTGCTTGCGCTCGCGCTCCAGCTTGATAACTTCTTTCTTGGGCAGCAACTCGTAGCGGCCATCCGTGGCCATCTCGTCGAGTTCTTTCAGCCGCTTTACCGACTTCTGCACCGTAACCCAATTGGTGAGCAGCCCGCCCAGCCAGCGCTGATTCACATAAAACCCGCCACAGCGCGTCGCTTCTTCGGCAATCGCATCCTGGGCCTGGCGCTTGGTGCCCACGAAGAGCACAATCTTGCCTTCGCTGGCCAGTTCCTGCACGAACTTCGACGCCTCTTTGAACATCTTCAGCGTCTTCTGCAAATCGATGATGTAAATCCCGTTGCGCTCTCCGAAGATGAACTCCTTCATCTTGGGATTCCAGCGCTTGGTCTGATGCCCGAAGTGTACGCCCGCTTCGAGCAACTCCTTCATGGTGATGTTAGCCAATTAACCTCCTCATTTGGTCTGCATCCGGCGCTCACCCTGAGGCCGCTCCGGATTGCCATTCCCGTCCCCGTACCGCGAGGCACGGGAAGAATTGAACACCTCGAAAAATCGTCGTGCGTCATTGGTCGTTGGCCAACCGCCGCTGCGAACGAGCAACGACGAAGGACCTACGATAAACTCTAGCGCTTGCTGTACTGGAAGCGCTTCCTTGCGCCCTTCTGACCGTATTTCTTGCGTTCCTTGCCACGTGAATCGCGGGTGACCATGCCCTCCGCCTTGAGCTTTTTGCGCAGCTCAATATTAAACAGCATGAGGGCGCGGGCGATGCCCAGTTTCACCGCGTCCGCCTGGCCATTCACGCCGCCGCCGGAAACCCTGGCGACCACGTTGAACGTGCTAGCAGTCTCGGTCGAGAGCAACGGCTGCTTGGCGGCCGAACGCTGCGCCGGGGTAACGAAATAAACTTCAAAAGGACGTCCGTTAACTTTAAATTCGCCGCTGCCTGGACGAAGATAAACGCGGGCGATCGCCGACTTGCGGCGCCCTGTTCCGTAATATTGCACTAGCTCTGCCATTGATTAGCATTCAGCACTCGGTCGTCAGCATTGAGCTAATCCGCGTGCCTAACCCTTTCAAATTTTATGACGCCCCAAAGTTCTTGACGTCATTCTGAACCGGCGCGAGCCGGTGAAGGATCTCGCGCGTAACAACTAAACTCTACGCCCTTACTTCGAGCGCTTTCGCCACCGGTTTCTGTGCCTCGTGCGGATGCTTCTCGCCTCGATAGACATTCAGCTTGCTGATCATTTGCCGCCCCAACTTTGATTTGGGCAGCATGCGCAGCACTGCGGCCTCAACGATCGCCTCAGGCTTGCGCTCGAATCGCTTGCGAAATTCTTCCGTGCGCAATCCACCCGGATACCCGGTGTAATGCTGATAAACCTTCTGCTCCGACTTCATGCCGGTCGTTTTCACCCTCTCAGCGTTGATCACGATTACGTGATCCCCAGTGTCGAGAAAGGTCGTGTATTGCGGATTTTCCTTGCCCATCAAAATGCGGGCGACTTGTGACGCAAGCCGGCCGAGCGTCTGCCCGGAAGCATCCACGACGTACCACTTGCGCACAATTTCCCCCGCTTTGGGGAAATAGGTTGACATGCAAAATCTCCCTAGAAATCTAAAACGCAAAGAAGACCGCTGAGCTCCCAATCAGCGCCGAAGGCGCAGGGCTATCAGGCGGGCAACCGCAGAACTAGCAAAGTCTTAAAGATAACGGATTGCGGAGGTTATTGTCAACGAACTAGCTGAAGCGGAAGTCTGTCAGTCTCATTTCCACAATTTCCCGTAACGCTTGCGGTATATGCGATACCAACCACGCTGTCACGCAAACGCCGACGAGGAAGAAAGTAGAATACCAATGAAACCAGAAAGACGCCTGCGGACTTGGGTGCTTCCGCAATGCCTCGGAAAATGCACTGTCTATGGAATAGCCGGGAAATACGTAAATCAGCCCTAATAAACTCACCACTGATACAGTTGCCCAGACTAAGGTTAACGATCTGAGTACTGCTCTCATTTAGCCCGCCTTTTTTCCGAGACCTTCGGGACCGGCACCTTGTCAATTCGCTTCGGAGCGGATGTCATTTCACAGAGCAGATTCCGCAGAATACTTCGACTGAAGGCTCAAAAGAAAATCTTAGCTTACTCATAAGCCAACGCGTCAATCGGATCCTTCTGCGCCGCCTTGTACGCCGGATACAGTGCCCCGGCAATTGCCCCCACAATAGCGATAATCGCCGCCCGCAGCATCCAGCCGCCGGTCACCACCACGGGCAGCGTCGGCAACCGATGCACGATCCCCAGCCGAGCCGCTAAACTGAAGACAATCCCCACGACAATGCCCCCAATCGCCAAGAGCACCGTCTCCCGCAAAATCACGTTCACAATATAGAGCTTCGACGCGCCCATCGACTTCAAGATTCCAATCTCGCGGGTGCGCTCCATCACCGCCGTATACATAGCCTGGAAAATGACAATGAACCCAATGATCACGGAAATGCCGATCACCACGTTGATAAACGTCGAGAGCCCCGGATAGTTGCTCGGGGTCATCATCGACAGGTAGTAAGCCATCGAAGTCGCAACATATTTCTCCATTCCCGGAACCTTCTTGATCTCATCCACGACCGCATCGGCGTTGCTGGGATCGTCCAGCTTCAGGTAGAAGATCGACGCCTTGTCCTTGGCTCCGATCAAATCCTGCAGCACGCCGATCTGCAAAAACTTTCGCGCTCCCTTGCCTTGTTCGACAATGCCCGCAACGCGGAAATTATTGTTCAGCACTTCAATCTCGTCGCCCACGTTTACGTGCTTCGATCGGGCAAACAAATCATCGACCAGGACGTCCTTCGGCCCTATAAACGGCCCGCCCTCCAGGTAATGAAACGGCCCGGACAGCCTCTCATAACTTTTCAAGTCGATGCCCGCGATAACTTCCAGCGTTCCACTCGCGGAGACATGGCTTACCACCGGAGCTACTGCCACTACATGCGGCAGCTTGGCAAGAATGTCACCGACCTTGATTGACATGGGAGCACCTGTGAGCCCAACGATGAACGACGAGCCCGGAGGCATCACAATCACGTCCGCTCCAATGCCCGCCTGGCGCGCTCGGGAATCGTTCAGCATGCCCAGCGACAGCCCTACAATGAGCAGAATCAGCGTAACCTCCAAGGCGATCGCCACCATACTGATCGCTGAACGGAGCGGCCGGTGTACCAGGTTGGAAACGATCATTTTGTTCATCATAAAGGGTAGTGAGCCGCAGCCTTTAACATTCGGCGATCAAGCACTCAGTATCTGCAAACAAACTGATCCGGGCTGAATGCTAAGTGCTAAATGCCAATTCTACCTACCGTTGTGGCCTTGAGGTGCCGACGGTTGCGCCGCAGGCTTGTCCAAGTGGACTACTTCGGCCCCCGGCGGCTGATCCAAGATGAATTTGTCATCCGTAAGCGGCTGGTTGAGATCAAGTTTCACGATGTTCAGGGTAATGTCATACTCCTCTTGCGGCCGCGCGATCTCGATCTGCCAGGGGAATTGTATGCCGTTGTCATTCTTGTAGTTGTTATAGAGCGCGTTAGTCGTGACATTTCCGTTGTCATCGTAAAGCAGCTGGCGGTGAGGCAGCAGGTCGATACGGCTAAAAATAATCTTCCGCGAAAGCGTCCAACCACGATCTCCTTTACGAACCACCTCGATCACGTAATCTGCCCGCGACACCTTGTGGCTCTTAGTATCGGTCACCAGTTCGGTATCGTTTTCCATCACCGCAATCTCGTTCTGCGGGTCGACATGCCGCAATAGCAGGGCATCGTAAATGTGTTGAGGGCGCAAGTTCTCCAGTGGTTGTGTCGGATTGTGCGTTTCGACGTCATTACGGCCGAGGATGAAGCGGTTCTTCGCCGGGATCCAGAGTTTGAAGGTTTGGCCATCACTGACCATGTCGAAGGCCTTATTGCGCACAATCGGCATCAACCCGATCATCCGCAGCATTGCGGGCTTGCGGGCCAGCACGTAGCCGCGGATTTCTTCGTAATCCGTGACTTTGCCCTTCTTAACCCCGCCCACCGTTGTATCAATATCGACTGTAGCCTGCATCGACTGGATGGCAGCCGCCTGAGTATTGATGTAGTCGATGAGTTGCTGTTGCGTCGCAGTTTTCAGTTGGACCGAAGCAAGGGGCGGTTCAACCTTATGGGAACGAAACAAACAGGCTGTAAGAGGGAGAACTGCCAATACGATCAATCCGGCACGATATCGGAACAAAGAAGGCATCAAAAAGTTTGGATTCAGTGTAAGACAGATGAGTATACCCAAGCGGGGGATTCATGGTCGGGGCCTGTTACTTCCCGTTCATGACTTTCCGGTATGCCGCCACGTTCTGGTTGTGTTCCTCGAGGCTGTGGGCGAAGCGGTGGTGACCGTTCCCGTTGCTGACGAAATAGAAGTAATCGGTATCCGCCGGGTGCATCGCGGCTTCGAGCGAGCTCCTTCCCGGATTTCCGATCGGCCCCGGAGGAAGTCCGGCGTGCGTGTAAGTGTTGTAGGCGGAGTCGAATTGCATATCCGCGTGATGGAGCGCGCCGCTGTAGGCTCCCTGAAGCAGCTCAGCATAGATTATGCTGGGGTCGGCCTGCAGAGCTCCGTGCCGCGCCATGCGGTTGTAATAAACACTGGCCACGAGCGGTCGCTCTTCCGGCGCAGCCGTTTCTTTCTCGATAATGGAAGCCAGGATGACCGTTTGCGGAACGTCGTTCCGCTGCGCATTTGCGTTCTTGACATTGGTGATCTTGGCCTCAGGGGTTAAACCGATTTCTTTCGCAACTTGCCGGAACTGCTTCACCATTGCGGCTGCAATTTCTTCCATGCCTTGCATGCGGGTGAACTCATAAGTGTTCGGAAAGAGATAGCCTTCCAGAGTCTTCGCATCGGGCGCGAGGTCGGCGATTAGCACAGTGTCTGACGTTGCAACCTTGAGGAAGTCTTCGCTCGACCCCAAGCCGGCGTTCTGTACGGCTTGCGCGATGTCGAACATGTTATAGCCTTCGGGAATCACCACTGTGTGGAAATAAACATCGCCACGGACCAGCCGTTGGTGGACGTCCATTGACGTCGCGCTTTTGTCGAAGAGATATTCTCCGGCCTTGAGAGAATGCTTGCGATGAACATAGTGCCAGAGCACCAAAGCGTCCGCGTTCCGAATTACGCCTGCCGATTTCAGCTCGGTCGCAATCCGACGAGTCGAGTAGCCCGGATGCAGAAGGACAATCGTTTGCCCCGCCGGAGTCACCGGCTGCATGAGCGTCCAAGCCAGCCATCCCCCGCAAGCGAGGACAGCAAGCAGGAACAATGTGAAAACGACGCGCATCTGGCAATAGTTTAGATGAGGGCGGGTGATTGGTCGTTGGCCAGAGGTCGTTAGCCGTTAGTCACCTGATAAGGCCGCAGCAACTAACGACCACCCCTCGCATCCATCCAGCTTTGCAAAATCAGAACCGCAGCCATCTGGTCGACAACTTGGCCACGGCGCTTGATCGACATATCGGTTTCGCGCAGCAGGCGATTGGCCTGGGCCGAGCTCAGGCGTTCGTCCCAGAGATGGACTGGCAATGGGAATCGCTGGCGCAGCTCTTCCGCGAAGCGCTGCATCTTCTCGGCCTGGATGCCTTCGGCACCGCTCATGCGCAGGGGTAGCCCACCACGATTTCGGTCACGTCGTATTCGCGGATCACTCCTTCCAGTTGGGCGAAATCGAAGCGCTTGTTTTGCCGGTGGATGGTTTCGATTCCCTGGGCAGTGATGCCAAGCAGGTCGGAGACGGCCAAGCCAATCCTCTTGGAACCAACGTCCAAACCCAATACCCGGCTGAGACCCCGCGGGCCAGAGGATTGGTTGGAGTGGGTTGGTTGGGAAGGCACGTGGGAATTATAAGACCCGCCGGGAAAACCCCAAAAAGGGTTACGATGCAGAGATGGCGACCGGCGAAGCCCCGACCCAGACGACACCAGTTTCGACTTTGGCCACGCCCAAGGCCAAGGCGCGGCCCCATTGGTCGATGAACATCATCGGAATTGCCGGAGTCCTGGCGCTCTGCTACTTCGGCGAATCGGTGCTGGCGGTAATGATGGTCTCGGTCCTCCTGGCGTTCATTCTGGCGCCGGTGGTGGACCTGCTGACCTATCTTCGTTTGCCGCGGAGTCTGGCGGCCGCGATTGCGATTCTGCTGTTGTTGGGCGCGCTGGGGAGCATTATTTATTATTCCTACAATCAAGCGGCGACTCTGTTGCAGGATCTGCCGAAATACACTTCCAAGATTCGCGATGAGGCTTTGCAGTTTCGCAAGAGCGCAGAACGTCTGGAAGTTTTGCCTCCGGAGCATGAGAAGGGTGTGCTGAGCGTCCGCACCGCGACGGACTGGACCGACACTTTGACTCGAGGATTCGGGTCAGCGAGTGCGGCAGTTCTGGCGGTATCGTTTGTTCCCTTCCTCGTGTTTTTCATGTTGACCTGGCAACAGCACGTTCGTTCAGCCACGGTCATGCTCTTTCCCTTGGAAAACCGTCACACTGCTTACGTAACCCTGGGTCAGATTTCAGCGATGGTTCGGAGCTTCATGGTCGGGAATGTCCTGATTGGCTTGTTCGTAGGGGCAGTTAGTACGGTTATATTCTGGATGATTCATTTGCCGTTCTTTTACTTCGCTGGATTCGCCAGCGGCTTTTTGAGCCTGATTCCTTACATGGGATTACTACTTGCCTTGATTCCCCCGATTTTTGTGGGACTGGGGCATGCGGATACCCAAGATATCGTCGTCATCGTCGCCACAGTGGCTTGCTTGCACCTGATCGCTCTCAATCTTCTTTATCCTCGATTTCTTGGCAAACGCTTGCAGCTCAATCCTTTAGCCGTGACCATGGCGTTGCTCGTTTGGGGCGCGCTGTGGGGAGCCATGGGTCTGCTTCTGGCAATTCCAATTACCGCCGCGATACGCATCATCTTTGGCCACGTTGAGTCTTTGAAACCTTACGGGGCCTGGCTCGGGGAATAGCGATCAAGTTCCCAGAAACGCAGGGATGTTTCAACGCGTCGTTAGTTATAGCAGCAAAAGCTAATTTATTCTGCTGTCTAGGGTTGCGTGAGCTAGCGGTGCGGCAATCATGGTCCAAGGCTGAAAAACGCGCTCCAAATTGCCTTTCTGTTCCGATTCGGGTAAAATGAACTGGTGTTGTTCCTCGCGTTCCCTCCGGTCGTAGGTGGTTTTTCATGCTAAATGGCGATGGCAATTTCCATATAGGCGACAAGGTCGTCTACCCCAATCATGGAGTCGGGATCATTGAGCAGATCAGCAGCCGGACCATCGGCGAGAGTGTGGAAAACTTCTACCTTCTCAAGATTAAGTCCAGCAGTCTGAAAGTGATGGTGCCTTTCCACAACGTCGGCACGGTTGGTTTAAGACGGGTTGTCAAGAACGGAGAAATCCAGAAGATCGTGGATTTTCTTGAAGATGGCGCCTGTGACAACAATGCCGACTGGAAATACCGTTTCAAGGAAAACTCCGAGCGGATGCGCACCGGCTCACTGTTAGAAGTGGCTAATGTTCTGAAGGCGCTGCTGGTGCTGAATCAGTCCAAGTCGCTCTCGTTCCGGGAAAAAAAGATGCTAGAACGGGCTCGCTACTTGCTAGTGAGTGAGCTGGCGATGGCAAAGAACTGTGAAGAACCGCACATCGAGGAGTTACTGACGAAGGCTTTGTCCAAGTCGAATCTGCGATTCCCGGAAGCCTCAGAATTCCAGGCCTAAGCGTCTTTTTCCTCGCCCTCCGCCCATACTCCATCGCGGCAGAGTTCTTCTCTTTCTTTGTGTGCTTTCGCGCCCTTGTGGTTTAAGCATTTCGTACTTGAAATGCCACAGGGGACCCAGGGTATCCGAATTTGGAATTCGCGATTGGTCAGATTTCCTGATGGACACTTTTGCCGCTGTTGCTAGGTTTATAATCCGGTGAAGCATGACCGATCAAATCAAGAGAAAACTGCAGGACGAAATGAACCAACTGGAGCATGAGTTGGTTCACGATCTCCCCAAGGAGATCAAGAAAGCCGCTGCTTTGGGCGACCTCAGCGAAAACGCCGAATACCACATGGCGAAGCAGCGCCAGGAATTCGTCAAGGCGCGCCTGCGCCAGCTCGGCAAGCGCATCGCCGACCTTTCTCTGATCAACATGGATAACATTCCGAGGGACAAGGTGGGGTTGGGATCGACCGTCCGCATCTACGACAACGACAAGAACGAAGAGGTCGAATACAAGCTGGTGACCAGCGAAGAATCCGATTTCCCTTCTGGAAAGATTTCCACCAGCTCGCCGATCGGCCGCGCGCTGTTGAACAAGAAGGTCGGCGATACCGCCATTGTGGTCACGCCGAACGGCAAACGCGAGATGGAAATATTGAAGCTGAGCACGATTCACGACGAGGCCGCAGCCGGGTGACGGGGGCCAGCAGAACCGGTTCTGGCCGGACTTGGACGAGTGCCTTCGGACGAGCCTGCGGCGTCCTACTGGACGCCATTGTGCGTCGGCTCGCCCTGGCTCGAGTCAACCCCAACGTGCTCACCTTTCTGGGGTTGGTTGTCAACATCAATGCAGCTTTTCTGTTCGGGTATGCCAACGGCGACAATCAGGCTCGCATGTTCCGCTACGCCGGGTTGGTCATCATCGGCTCCGGTTTCTTTGACTTAGTGGATGGGGCTGTGGCTCGAGCCAGCAATCGCGTCACCCGTTTTGGCGGTTTTTTCGACTCGGTCGTGGACCGCTACAGCGACGCTTCCCAGTTTCTGGGATTGCTGGTCTTCTACGCACGCGGCGACCGCTTTTTCTACGTAGTGCTCACTGCAATCGTGATGATCAGCGCGATCATGGTCAGCTACACCCGCGCCCGCGCCGAATCGCTGATAGGTTCCTGCCGTGTAGGCTTCATGGAGCGCCCAGAACGCCTGGTTCTGGTCATCATCGGCGCCTTGTTCAACCGCATGGCTCCGGTGCTGTGGATCATTGCCGTGTTGTCAACGATCACAGTGATCCATCGCATCCGCTATACCTGGACCCGAACCGAACTGGTAGACCGCGCTTCGTCAAGTTCCGGCCAAGCCGCTTAATCGGCGTAGAGCGGAGACTCCTGCTGCTGCTCCTGAAACAGCCGTTACCCACCCTCAATCAAACGGGTATCGGACAGGTTTCTCGTCCACGAGAATGCTGAGATTGGGAACCATCTAACGTAGCGCTGCCGATTGCGTAAGCGCGGCCACTGCGATCAGCAACAATGGCACGAAGAGCATGACACCGGTTGCCGCCAGCAGAATTTCGCTGAATAGATCAGGTTTCATCAAATCGTCGGCGTGCGTCGTACGTGGGGGATGAACCATAAGGCTTCTCCGTTTTCAAACGGAATCAATAGATGCTCAAAGCGGTGGTGAGTTCCCCGGCTACCGAGCGCAGCGCTAATTCTTACCAGCTAAAATCGATGTTTCTACAGGGATCGCCCGAGCGTTCCCAGGCTACCCCCGCCAAAAATTGAGCAACTAATGGATCGCGCCAAAAATGGGCGCCTGCAATGAAGGAGACATATGACACCAACAGATCAGAAAAAGTGCGCGCACGTTCCCTGTACTTGCTCGGCGACTGACAAATATTGTAGCCAGGCATGTCAGGACGCTGGCAGCGACGAAACCGAAATTGCGTGCCTGTGCGG
>Ga0210402_10005199_pt1 | contig 11710 bp, 14 predicted proteins | sample IncBWC7MmetaG_FD_161055 | JGI IMG/M metagenome (GOLD analysis project Ga0210402, IMG submission 161055) | Forest soil microbial communities from Barre Woods Harvard Forest LTER site, Petersham, Massachusetts, United States - Inc-BW-C-7-M | ecosystem: Environmental > Terrestrial > Soil >... | reverse complement strand
ACGGTTGGCCCTGGCGTGGCTTGGCCCCGGCGTTTATTTGAAGTCGGTGGGCGCCTTTTCGCCATCGGAACAAGACAAAGTGGCGAAAACCAAAGAGCAAGGGCTTTTGAACGGGGAGAAAATTAGGGATGAGTCAGAAGGGGGAAAGACGCGGTTAAATGCGAACGCCGTTGGGCCGCACCGGTTGGTTCATGGCTTCCGTTTTCGCAGCGTTGATAAACGCCCGCTCACGGTTGGCCTCGGGCACGTTGCGGACACGTTACTCGTTGCGGAGTCGGTTGTAATACTCGGTCAACTAATATGAGATTATCTGGAGTCCAGCCACCCGATCGAAATGCCGAGTGTTCCGACTGACTAGGGGCAAGCTGAAGGCCAAAGCGGTCGCAGCGATCCAGAGATCATTGTCCCCGATATGCCTGCCCGTTGTCCGCAATTCGCGGCCAAGGCGCGAGACGGTCCAGGCGATGCTTTCATTGATCTCGATCACGGTGAAAAGATGCAAGCCGGCCTGAACCTCGGCCGGAGTGTCACAGCCCTCGGCGTATTCGGCCCAGCAGATCCGGGAGGTGTAAAGCGGTGCGTCCAAGTGCGCGCGCAGAAAATGCTCCGTGAGTGCCTTTTGCTTCCGGCCGCGCTGGCCGGAAGCGTGGATGAGGAATTCGCTGTCGAAGAGCATCAGGTAGCACGAAGGTCGCGCGACCGTTTTCTTCCGGCCGCCGCTCGTTTAATGGCGATCCAGTTCGCACCTCGACCAAAGGCGCCGGCCTTCATTTCCTTCAGCAGATCGGCAGCCGTGGCCTTGGCCGGAGGAAGCGTGATGCGGCGAACGACGGCGGAAAATGACTCGCCGTCGCGACGCGTCGCTCTCAGGCGCAGGTAGGCGTCGACTTCGAGTGAAATGGTCTTGGAGGGCATCAGGATACGGTGCACAGACTCTCTGTGTAGTCAAGGAAGCACGACTGAGAGGGAGGGATTCGAACCCGGCTTCCACCTCGAAGCTAAGTCGCCAGAAAACGCGGACTTAGTTTGTGGTTAATAATTTCGAACGTGCAGCAAGATGCACACAAGTTTACCGACGGGAAGCAAAAAACACATTCACAGGCAACCTTTGGGCAACCTATCTCAATTTTTATCGCATCTGCGGCGTCAATTCGTCCGTCAGCGGAATCCACCTCGCCATGCCAGCCGATTCTTGCCGCGGATCACGCCGAAAGGCGCGGATAGATTTTGGAGATTATTTTGAGCGAAGAATTTCGATCCACACGAACACAGCAGAACCAGTGAAAGATAGCACAATGAACAAGTTGAACGATATGTAGAACCAAAACGAAAGTGGATTATTAGCACGGGTATAATATGGCCATTTATTCGTGTAGTAATTATCGTCTTGGGTGACACCGATCCCGCTAAAAAGGAATTTTAGCACCTCAAAAAGAAGCGGCGCTCCGAGAGGAACAGCAACCCCCCGCCGCAGGAACAAGATTAAAGCGCAAACCAAGTAGCCGTCCAACGGAAACAGCACGGCCACGGTCATTATAAGAGGAGCAGATTTGGGAAACAACAAAGCTAGAAAGCCTGCGCTGACCAAATATCCAATAGGCAAGCCGCCACCAATCAAAGCTGCAAACATAAGGCGACGTCGGCGGATGGCGGGCGTGGCCGGAGCCCCATCGACCCAAATACGTTTGAGAAGTTCGTTTGCCTTCATGACCGCCATTTGATGTCCCATCGGACCAATGGCAAGCCAGCGGAGCAGTCGTGTTCACTTCACGCTGGCGGGGTTGTCATCCAAACCTAAAGGCTGAACGTGTCCGGGTCTTGGCGTGCGTCCCAGATTCTCGCGACCTCCACCAATCGTCGTGCTTCGTCGATCCGGTAATAAATCAATAAATCAGAAACCACGGCCGGTGCAGGATTCGATGATACCCCGGCCGCTCCTGTACGGCCAAGCCGCGTCGTGGCATGTTTGCAAGGGTGAGCGCATCATCAAGCAAGGCATAACCCAACCGTTCAGCTGCGGTCGGATTCTTCTGCGCCAGAAAACGCACGATCTCTTCCAAGTCCCGATCCGCCTGCGCGGCGAGCGTTACCCGGTAGTCCATGCCTTGATTTTTTTGCGCACGTCCTCAGCAGGCACCGTTGGCTCGGTTTCCAATGAACGAATACCCACGTCTAGCGCCGCCAGCATCGCAGGCGTCTCGCCGGTGATCATTCGGTCTGCCAGCCAGTCAGTCAGCTCCCGGAGCTGTTGAGGGGAAAGCCGCTCGATGGCAGCCTCAATTTCGGCCACGGTGGACATGGCTCAACTTTAGCGCAGATTTTTCCTCTGGCAAGCCATCGCTGTGTGCGGAAACGATGCCATCGGAACGAGTGGTACTATTGACACGTAATTTTGGATCTATCCATATCGAAGACTCGAATGGCCCCAGAGCAGGTAACGGCAGAGTCACGCGTGTCATGCCGGATCGACGCGACGCAACTCGCAATAGCCGTGGCGGGCCTCGTAGACATGACGCAATTTTTCGCTACCCGCTTCAAAGTGAAGAGTGAAACGTTCAACTTGTCCCAATCTGGAACGATCTAAGTTGTACCAAATATCAGCGACACCTGGCCCAGGATAAATTCCTTGCGGACTTGTTTTGAGCCACATCTTCGTCCGCGATTCGAGGCGCGGGTGATAGACGGTGTTTTCGTCGTTGGATAAACGAAGACAAATTATAGTACTTTGGGCATCTGGTATTGCGGTTGCTTCACCCGGCTTTGAAACCCACGAGCTTGGAAGATCAAACTCGTGTTGGTGACCGTCTTCAAGCGATCCGAGATTTGCAAATAAACGTTCAACGCGTAGACGTGGACCCAGCTTAAGAGCGAGCTTTGCGTCCGCACGCCGTTTGTCGTGGCGATCCTGAAGCCATTTCGCCGTGGCCAAAGCGAAGCCAGCCCATCCCGCCCAAGGCAGAAGTTTGTGCGCGATGGCAAGTACGTCGTTCACCGGCCAATACCGTCAGTGAGTGTCTAAATTGTCAAAGCTGTCCAAAACGCTTTGCTCAAAAAGGCTTATCTGAGAACGGCTCAAAGTGGCAGGTGCTCCACCCGATTGGCCAAGTCCTCGGGCTGGGCTCGGCTGTCAGCATGTCAGGAACGCAGGGTGACGGGCCGTCCGTGTCAAAGCCCGGTTTGGCCCGAATAAGGATAACGCTCTGCCGCGCACTCCGATTTTACGCTCGTGGCCTAGCCACGGCAGCGGCTACCGTTAACTAAAACGGGAAAAGTTGTTTCTCAGACTGTCATCTTAAAGGCCCTCTTCGTTGACTGTATTTCCATGCTGCCGCATCACCAGGCCGATCTTGATGGGCTTTTCCGTTGACCCCGGACGGGCGTTTGCCTTGCTCTCAACCCTTCAACTCGCGGCGGATGGTCTTGCAGCCCCGCCGCTCGTGCACCCGGAGAGGTGACAGAGTGGTCGAATGTGCATGATTGGAAATCATGTGTACTCGAAAGGGTACCGAGGGTTCGAATCCCTCCCTCTCCGCCAGTTCTCCCGTGAGGGAGAAAACTCGTTAACGGCAGAAACGGGTGTCGGGTCGGAATTGAATTCGGCAACGAATTGCCAAGGGTTTTTGAAAGTCAGCGCCAACGATTTTTCCGCCACCCTTAAGTTCGAACCGATTTTTTTGAGGAAATCGCGTTTTTTCTCCTGATTTCCTTCGGCGAGCAAATCTGCCCCGTGTTTAGCCTCCAAAACGAACCGGATGGCCGGTTCGAACCGATTGCGTCGGTTGGCTTCAAACGACTCCAATTTGCCCCGGAGTTCGGCCTTTCGGTTAACCAGAATGTGTTTCTTTGAAACATATTCTGGTTCGCCGATCTGCTCGGAGAGGCGCATGTCGAGGAGGAGGTCGATTTGCTTCTCGCAGGCCGCGAGAGCGGCTTTGGTCGATGCGAAAGCAACCTCCTGGGCTTGCGCCGAGGTTTCGCGCTCTTTTTCCAGTTCGGCGACCATTGCATCAGCGATAGCGGCTTCAAGGGCCACTTTACCGATGATCCGGTCAACTTGTTCGGCAATGGCCTCCTCCCGCACGTATTTTTGCGTGCAGGGAGAGACCCGCTTGGTGCAGCGGAGGTAATTGTGGCCCTTCTGCGTCTCGGTGGTGATGACGCAGCCGCATTCGCCGCACTGGAAAAGACCGCGATAGAGATAGGGTTTGAGTTGAGGCGTCTTGGCCTTGCTCTTTCGCTCCATGACGGCCTGAACCTCGTCGTAGAGGCGCTTTGAGATGATGGGCTCATGCTTTCCCTCGAAAAGCTCGCCGCATGAGAGCATGACGCCGTAGAAAAATGGATTTCTGAACATCGCTTGGTAGTTGGAGACCGAAAAACGTGCGCCCGCGTATGAGAGAAGCCCGACTTCGTTCATCAGTGCCCGGACTTCATAAAGCGCATAGCTTCCCGTGGCATAGAGTTCAAAGGCTTTGCGCACGAGCGGTGCCTTCGTAGGATCAACGACGATAGATCGAGTGTTCCGGTCGTTGAGGTAGCCCACGGGTGCGCGGCTTGGCCACACGCCGTTTCGCAATTTCTGCCGGACGCCCCGCTTGATGTTCATCGATAGATCGCGGGAATACTGATTGGCCATCCCAAGTTCGAGGGCGATCATGAGAACGTTGTCCGTGGGCAGGTAGGTTTTCTCGAACGTGCGAATCTCTCGAATGACTCCGCGTTGAAGTAGCCCAATAATCCTGCCACCGTCATCGAAATTGCGGGCCAATCGGTCAAGCTTCCACGTTACGATGCAGTTGGCTTCACCCCGTTCGATACGCCGAAGCATGTCATTGAACTCTGGCCGCCCGATAGTGCTGGCGCTTTCACTTTCCTTAAACATGTGCTGGACGACGAGCGCCTGTTTCTCGGCAAGAATCTTTAGCTCATCGCACTGGGCCTTGATGGAAAGGATTTGGCGGTCTTCCTGCTTCGTAGATTTACGGGCATAGCCAAAAAAAATGTTAGGTGAAGGTTTCATGATTTCATCTTACAGAATTATGCTTGCTCGTGCAAGCATATCTCTCCGGAAATCCGCTCTGCTCCGACCATTATTTTAAGAAGGCTTGCTCTGTTGCTACCCGCTCCGCATCGGAATCCTTCGCTGAGGGCACGGCCGCGAGCACCTCCAGATACTTCTCAGGTAGCCCAAGCTTACGCCCACCGACTACTATGTGTTGAACATACCAATCGAAGGGCTTGAGCGCTGGATCGTGTCTATCCGCAACGAAGGTCTGAACACTCACTTCTCCTGCGTCGGTCGTCACAGTCACAGGCGATTCCGAGTAGCCGCCCTCAAACTTCTTTAGCGCGCCGTGATCCGCGTCCGCATACGTGAAGATTGCACCCTCAACGACAGACTTATCATCATGGACAATTGTCGCCTTGCCCGAGCCATCTTTACTCGGCTTCTCGAATACGAGCCGATAGCGGGCCAGCGTTGCACGCGACTTGAACTGCGCCGACGAAATCCGCGCTTTAAAGCGCCGTTCGTTCAAATTGCTGCCGTAGGCAAAGTAAGTCTTCATACATTACCGTTCCAAGAAAACCTAGCCCTCCTTCGTCCACCGCGCGGATGCAGCGCGACGCGCAATCCGTGATCGCTCTTCCGCCGAGAGCTTTTTTGCGCGAGCGATGCCACCCTTTGAAGCACCAAGCTTCGACAGCGCGATAGCAGCAGGGTTTTTCTTTTTAACAGGTTTCTTAGGTGAGCGTTTCGGCATGGGATGATGTTGGTAGTATATCAGAACCCCGCGAGCCGAAATCCGTTTCGTGGGCTCCGTCAGCAGTGCTTCAGGTGGCGGAAAAATCGTTGGCGCTGACTTTCAAAAACCCTTGGCAATTCGTTGCCGAATTCAATTCCGACCCGACACCCGTTTCTGCCGTTAACGAGTTTTCTCCCTCACGGGAGAACTGGCGGTCTCTATTGGACAAAGTTCGAACATTTTTCTCCGAAAATCCGTCCGCTTAGGGTATCCCCACACCCTTCCCCACGGTGGGGATACCCTCTGCTCCGGTTTGAGCCTTTGCTCTCAGCGTCTTAACGAGTTTTCCCCACCTTTCGGCATCCCCGACTTCGGTCGGTTTCAGGCTCGCTTCGGCTCACGCCTTGCTCGCCTTCAACCTCCCTCATCCCGTCGCTCACGCGACGGTCACGGGTTCACACACACGGACTGGGCGGTCATTTTTGTTGATTGAAGTATGGTTTACTAAATGAGGCGTTACGAATATTTGGCATTGATGGTGTCGTCGCGGACGCAGAGCAGCTCATCGTGAGTAACGCAAAAAAACCGTAAGCAAGCCTTGCTCCTAGCCATGATGTATCAGATTTAGCTTATCGCCGAGAATATCATCTCTCGCAAACATCCTGTCTGTTTTGAAGCTTATTTTCGCATGGAAATTAAATGGGTTGCTCCATATTGACTTCCATTCGATTTGATGAAATACTTTCGGTAATGGGACGTTATCTCGATACGCCGCAGAATTAAAAACTTAATAAAGCAAACCTATGGCAAAGCATAAAATGACGGATGTCGTGGCTAAGATTGTGGACTTCTTGACACCATTTACCTCTGAAGACCGGCAGCGCATTGTGCAGGCCGCGCTCACCCTTTTGGGTGAAAGTCAGGCCCCACTTAAACCTAAAGATGCAGACGTTGATGATGGAGGCACTGCCGGCGACGCGACTAACCTTCCGGCCAAGGCCAAAACCTGGATGAAGCAGAATGGTCTCAAGCTGGCCGAGTTGGAGCAAGTCTTCCACATTGAGAACGGCCACGCGGAAGTCATCGCTGGATCGATCCCGGGGAAAAACGACAAGGCAAAAACCCACAACGCATACGTCCTTCAGGGACTCAACAGTCTGTTGTCCTCGGGTGAGCCAAGCTTCGACGACAAAACCGCTCGGGCTCTCTGTAATACGCTTGGGTGCTACAACAGCGCGAATCATTCGGTGTATATGGGGGATGTCGGCAACAGACTGACTGGTTCCAAGGACAAAGGCTGGAAGCTGACCGCGCCCGGCATGGCTCATGGTGCCGTGCTCGTGAAGGAAATCACCAAGAAGCCTGAATGATCGACCCCGTCAAAATACTTGCCACCCTACCAGCCGGTCTGAGAGGCCCGCTGGTTCAGAGCTATCAAGAGATAGTAAAAAATTACGCTGAGCACCGCTGGGAGCCAGCTGAACTGAATGGCGGGAAGTTCTGCGAATGCGTTTACACCATCGTTAACGGCTGCATTAGCGGCACGTTCCCTGCGCGACCCTCTAAGCCACGCGACATGGTTGCCGCATGTCGGGCGTTGGAAGCAACATCACCGAACCCTGCACGTGTCGGCGACCGGAGCTTACGTATTTTGATTCCGCGCGTGCTTCTACCACTCTACGAGATTCGCAATAATCGTGGTGTCGGTCATGTAGGCGGAGACGTTGACCCCAATTTTCTCGATGCTTCCTCTGTTTTTGCGATGGTAAGTTGGGTGCTCGCGGAACTGATTCGCATTTTCCACAGTGTTTCGACGACTGAGGCGCAGGAAGCAGTCGATGTGCTCGTGGAGCGCAAACACCCATTGATCTGGAACGTAGAGGACAGGAAGCGCGTCCTCGACCCCAACATGGACAAGGGCGACCAAGCCTTGCTGCTGTTGCACACAGAGCCTTCTTGGGTTGCTGAGAAAGATTTGATGGCTTGGGTCGAATACAGCACACCGGCCATGTTCAGGACACGTATTTTGAGGCCGTTTCATAAATCCCGACTTGTCGAATACGACGAAAAGCAAGGGCGTGTTCGCATCTCTCCTCTCGGTGTGAGCGAGGTCGAACAGCGGATACTGAAAAATGGGAAGCTGCCTTAGACGCGTCGGTAACCCACTAAAAAATTATGCGCGTATCACAATTCTTCAATCTTCAGCGCACCCAGCCAACTTTGGACTTCGTGGATGTAGATGTAGCCAATGATCTCAAGGCGTTTATTGACCCGTGGGCTATCAGACATGTTGAGTCAGAATGGACTGAGCAATGTGTTTCGCTCGTCCAAAATTATTTCCAAGCGCTACTGGATTGTGCTCAACGCAACGACGAGGCAAAGGCCATTAGCATCCTAAAACCACTCAGAGAACCGAATGAAACGCACCTTGGTCTTTCTAAGGGACGCTCGAAAGGACGGGCGCTTGGGCCTTATCTTGTGAAAGAAGTGTGGGGCCGGTTGAAGATAAGCCGAGCGGTCGCAACAGGGCTTCTTGAAGACATAGAAGATACGATGCTTTTGATCGACAAGATCGGGCCCGACATAATTTCGGATATTACATCGAACATCATTCGTGGCCCGTTAATCAAATATACTCAGGATATGTGCGACGCCGTCGGTATCCCGCTGACCACAAACCTTGATTCTGGGCCGGTGTGGAGTGCGGTGAAGCACCAGTGGGAATCAGGATATGTTGATCTTCCCACGGCCAACGGCAAAAAAATACTACTCGTCCCAAAAATAGTCGTCCGGCACCGATTGGAATATGATGTCGGTGAATATTACAACGGCTACATCATCGAGCACCTGCAAGCCGCCGAGTTAGCTGCTGGTTCTGAGCTGGTGCGACTGATCAAAAGCAAGAAACGTAAAGGCTCCGAAAAGAAGGTATACAAAAAGGACGTTAAGAAAAAGTATGGTGGAGGGAAAGGTGTCATACTTGATCAAACTATTAAGCACCCGGACGTTCTTGCTGAATACCGGAGAGATAAGCAGGGGAAAACATTCGATTCTCTAACTCACGACGAAGTCGCTGCCACTTTAGGCCAGCCGGTGCCTGACTGGGATGTTCTTTTAGGAAACGTCCTCAATACACCTACGGGGAAAGCAGATGCCACGAAGTATGAGAAGACGATCGAGGAGCTTCTCAACGCTCTTTTCCACCCATGGCTCATCTACCCAATTTCTCAGCATCCGATACATGGAGGGTTGAAGCGCATTGACCTCACTTATTCGAATACTGGCCGGGGAGTTTTCTTTGGCTGGCTTGCCGCGAACTACACCTGCCCAAAGATTATGATCGAATGTAAGAATTATGGAGACGACGTGGGAAACCCTGAACTCGACCAACTCTCATCCCGTTTTTCCCCGAATCGAGGCCGAGTCGGTATGTTAATTTGCAGGTCATTTCAGGACAAAGCTCGATTCTTGAAGAAATGCCGCTCTACAGCTGATGACGACAGGGGGTTTGTCATCACACTAGATGACAATGACCTCAAGGTGCTTGTCGCCCAAGCTAAGGTTGGCCAAGCCCAAGGTGACTTCCCTCTACTACGCTCACAGTTTGATGCCTTAATCATGTAAAACGCCTGATCTGCCTGACGAATGCCGCCGTGAGGCGGCAACCGGTCAAACCCGTAAGAGCCGTGAGGTTCTAATCCATCACGCGCGAAGGTGACGCCGCGCGTCATCCATTAAACCCGTATGGGCCGGATAGCGAATAGGCGCGGAATCCCAAAAAGATGCAGCGCCTGTTCGCGGGCTCATTCCGATTAGGCCAAAGTCTCGCGCAACCGAGCGGAGCCCAAAAAGCGGAGCGAGGGATGCCAGTCTTTGGCCGGAGCCCGGCTTGGTGGGCTCAACGCGTCCGTGGTATCGTAAAGGACACAGGGCTGTCCTTTACCCGTGCCGCCCAGTCCGTGTGTGTGAACCCGTGACCGTCGCGTGAGCGACGGGATGAGGGAGGTTGAAGGCGAGCAAGGCGTGAGCCGAAGCGAGCCTGAAACCGACCGAAGTCGGGGATGCCGAAAGGTGGGGAAAACTCGTTAAGACGCTGAGAGCAAAGGCTCAAACCGGAGCAGAGGGTATCCCCACCGTGGGGAAGGGTGTGGGGATACCCTAAGCGGACGGATTTTCGGAGAAAAATGTTCGAACTTTGTCCAATAGAGACCGCCAGTCTTCGCCCGCCGCGAAGCAAGGGTGAAGACTGCCACGTCGAAGCTCGCGAATAGCGAGCAGAGACGGGCTATCGCTCTTGTGCGGGCTACGACCTGGCAGGCCAGCCACCAAACAGGGTGAGAGCCCCGTGCGCTGAAGAGAGTTGCAAAGGCAAAGGCTGCCACGCCGAAGGGAAACGAAGGCGGGCGACAAATTTTGCGAAAAGCTCCTTGCGCGGCGGGGGTGGGGTGGTAGGTTGCGATTATTTTTCTGACTCACTCCAGCGTTTTTCGACATGGTCTCCGCCAACACTGAACTGGCTTATAACAGCAAAATCGAGGGCGACGTCGTCGTCTCCCGCGCCGATGCGGTCATTAACTGGATCCGCACCAATTCGATGTGGCCCATGCCGATGGGCCTGGCGTGCTGCGCCATTGAGCTGATGGGCGTGGCGGCGAGCCGTTTCGACATCGCCCGTTTCGGCGCCGAGGTCATGCGTTTTTCGCCGCGCCAGGCCGACGTGATGATCGTCGCCGGCACCGTCACCTACAAAATGGCCAGCGCGTTGCGCCGCATCTACGACCAGATGCCCGATCCGAAATGGGTCATCGCCATGGGCGCCTGCGCCAGCACGGGCGGCATGTATCGCAGCTACGCGGTGCTGCAGGGCGTGGATCGCATCGTGCCGGTCGATGTTTATGTGAGCGGCTGTCCGCCGCGGCCCGAGGCCTTGCTCGATGCCCTCATGAAACTCCAGGCCAAGGTCAGGCGCGAGCCGGCGTTCGCCAATCTCAACCGCGCCTGAGTCCCCAAACTTTTTTCTCGCATGACTGCCGCCGATGTTACGACAGCCTTGAAGGAAAAATTTCCGCAAGCCGCTGTGCGCGCGAGCCTCGACTGGCCGGCCTTTAACGTCCCCGCCGCCGAGGCGCTGGCCGTGCTGAAATACCTGCGCGACGAGTTCGCTTTCGACCTGCTCACGGACGTGACGGCCATCGATTGGAGCGCGGGTAAATCACCCCGTTTCACCGTTGTCTGGCACGTATTCTCGACCACGCAGCACACGTACGTCCGACTCGCGGCGGACTGCCCGAATGACGCCGCTCCTGCGATGCCGAGTGCCACCGGGCTCTGGCCCGGGGCCAACTGGCACGAGCGCGAGACGTACGACATGTTCGGCATCATTTTCGAGGGGCATCCGGATCTGCGCCGCATCCTGATGTGGGAGGGCTATCCGTATTTTCCGCTGCGCAAGGAGTTCCCGCTCGCTGGCATCGAGACCGACCTGCCCGACGTCGAAATTGCGGCCGAGACCAAGGCCAAGCTGATCCCCGCGCCGATGATGGGCGGGCCCTTCGTGGCGTCATCGGGCGAAATGGGCCTCGGCGATGCCGAACCCAAGGCGAAAGACGAAAGCTGGAACGAACGCCGGGAGAAACCTGAGTAATTTTTACACGAAGAGCGCAAAGATCACCAAGATATTATCCTGATGCCTGAATCCAGATTCCAAGCCATATCCAGCGTGACGGTCGAGCATTGCATTGGCGTTGGCGCTTCGCGTTCCTTTGCGACCTTTGTGTAATCATTTCTGATGAGCACCGATTTTTCATTTCCCGATAGCGCCGCGAAGGCGGCCGTCGTCCCCCCGGAGTTCGAGACCGAAAAAATGTCGCTCTCGATGGGGCCGTCGCATCCGTCCACGCACGGCGTGCTGCGCGTGCAGATGGAGCTCGACGGCGAGATCGTGACGAAGGCCGAGCCGGTCATCG
>Ga0210402_10005198_pt1 | contig 11713 bp, 8 predicted proteins | sample IncBWC7MmetaG_FD_161055 | JGI IMG/M metagenome (GOLD analysis project Ga0210402, IMG submission 161055) | Forest soil microbial communities from Barre Woods Harvard Forest LTER site, Petersham, Massachusetts, United States - Inc-BW-C-7-M | ecosystem: Environmental > Terrestrial > Soil >... | reverse complement strand
CCGCCATGCCCTTCTTCCAGAAGCAGCTCATCAATGGCCAGGTTTTCGCCAGCCCGTATATGGCCGGCAATCCGGCGCTAACCAGCGAAATCCTGCAAATTTCCGGCACGCAAACCGGCGCCAACCAGAAGTACAACGCCATGCAGGTCTCGCTGCACAAGCGTTTCAGCATGGGGATTGAGTATCAGATCTCCTACACCTGGGCGCACGGCATGTCCGACTCTATCGGCTACTACGGTGACGGCGGTCAGTCCGGTCCGCAGTCGGCCTACATGCAGAATCTCTACGACCGCCGCTCCGAATGGAGCCCGCAGTTGGCCGATGTCAGGCACAACTTTGTGGCCTCCTACTACTACGAAATGCCGTTCGGCCGGGGGAAGAAGTTGGGAGCCGGTATTCCCAAGGCCGCCGATTACGTGGTTGGCGGCTGGCAATTGGGAGGCAGCTTTACGGCGCACACCGGGTTCCCGTTGGTCATTAAGGCCACCGACCGCTCCGGCACTCTAGCGCGCAGCGCGCGCGCCCAGGTTGTCGGCACACCTAGCGATTCCCATATCGTTGGTCCCGGAAACCACTGGCTCGATCAAAGCGCATATCTTCAGCCCGCGGCGTTCACCTTCGGCGATGCCGGACCCGGAGTCGAGCGCGGCCCGGGTGCGGTGATTTTCAACCTGTCGCTCTCCAAGAAATTTCCGGTGACGGAGCACAAATGGTTTGAGCTCCGCGGCGAGGCGTTCAACCTCGCCAATACACCGATCTTCAACAGCCCGGTTTCGCAGACGGTCGGCGCGGCGACGTTCGGCGAAATCTCCAGCACCACGGGCGAACGCAACGTGCAAGTAGTCGCGAAGTTCTACTTCTAGGAAGAGACAGAGTTGGCCGCCGATAAACGCAGATAAACGCCGATAGCACAAAGAACTTTGCTCTATCCGCGTTCATCGGCGTTCATCGGCGGCCATTCATGCTGCTCAGGAGGGATCGCCCCATGCCAAGTAACTTTTGGGAAAACGTCAAGTCGCCGTGGGCGGGTTACAGCCGCCGGGATCTGTTCCGTCAGGGCGGTCTGCTGGCCGCGGCGCAAGCCTTGGGGGGCAGCGTCCGTCAGGCGGTCGGCGCGCCTTTGGAGATCGGCGCCGAAATGTACCGCTCCATCGGGGTGCGGCCGGTCATCAACGCGCGCGGCACTTTCACCATCATCACCGGCTCCCAGACCTTGCCGGAAGTGAAGCGGGCCATGGACCAGGCCTCCCGCGGCTTCGTCAATATGGATGAGCTGATGGATGGCGTGGGCAAGCGTCTGGCCGAATTGACGGGCGCCGAATGGGGCATCGTGACCGCCGGATGCTGCGCAGCCGTTGCCCATTTTACGGCTTCGGCCATCGCCGGCGGCAACCCGGAGCGCATGCAGCGGCTGCCCAATCTCACCGGGCTGAAGAGCGAAGCCATCCTTCCCGCCTACTCGCACAACGTCTATGACCACGCCATCCGCATGCTGGGCGTGAAGCTGGTAGTGGTTCACGACAAGGCCGAATTGGAAGCGGCCTTCAACGAACGCACCGCCGTGGCGTACATCCTGGCCGGTCCTGGAGATGACGGACCGCTGGGAACCAGCGTGGTGGCCGAGGCCTGCAAGCGCCACAACGTCCCGCTGGTGGTGGACGCGGCGGCGGAGATCCTGACCATCAATCCCAATGTTCACCTGCAGCGCGGCGCCACCGCGGTCGCCTATAGCGGCGGCAAATGCATCCGCGGCCCCCAGGCGGCCGGTCTGCTGCTGGGCGATAAGAGCCTGCTGCGGGGCGCCTGGATCAACAGCGCTCCCCACCATGCGTTCGGCCGCGCCCTGAAAGTGGGTAAGGAAGAAATCATGGGCATGCTGGCCGCGGTGGAAATGTGGGTCAAGCGCGACCATAAGGCCGAGTGGGCGCAGTGGGAAGGCTGGCTCGACCACATCGCCACGAGCGTAAAGCGCGTGGATGGCGTAACCACCAAGGTGAACCAGCCGTCGGCCGACCTTTCCAATCGCACGCCGGAACTGATCATTCAGTGGGACGGCGCCAAACTCGGCATCACGGGACAGGAAGTGAGCAAGATCGTACTCGATACGGAGCCGCGGATCGTGGTGGCCGGGGCCACCGGCAACCGGCCGGGAGGCATGGCGGGAGGCATGTCGGGAAACATGGCCAGCACGGTCGCCATTGTGCCTTACCAGATGATGCCGGGCGATGAAAAGGTGGTGGCCGACCGCCTGTACGCGCTGCTCTCGAAGCCGCCGAAGATCGCCGCCCCGCCGGCCCCGCCATCGGGCCAGCCGGCCACCGTGGCCGGGCAATGGGATCTGCGCATGGACTTCGTGCACGGTTCGGTGAACCACACCCTGGTCATTGAGCAGGATGGCGGCAAACTGGTGGGCACGCACCACGGCGAGTTCGCTTCCGGCGATCTCAGCGGCGCCGTGGCGGCCAACACGGTGCGCTTTCAGAGTGGGCTGCCGACCGACGGCACGCGGGTGGCTTTCCAGTTCACCGGCCAGTTCACCGCCACGGCGGAGGGCGGAAAAATGTCGGGCACGGTGGCGCTGGGCGAGTACGGCGAAGCGCGCTGGGTTGCCGATAAGCACCAGTACCGGACCGGCGGACGCCGCGGCTGAGACAGCAGGTACCGGAGTTCCCCTGTTAACCATTGGTAACGTTTCCTGAGTTGTCTAAAAACGCTATTGAGCAGGCACCGCAATGCCGGTAGGCTCGATTACGTTATGACACCTTGCCGATCGCATTTCCTCACGAACGAAGATGGTCAGGATCTGGTGGAATACTCTTTGTTGCTGGCGTTCGTCATGTTCACCATGATCGGCCTGGCCATTGGTATGAAGGGCAGCATCCAAGGGATTACCAGCATGTCGAGTTCGGAGCTCAGTTCCGCGAATTCGATGTCTTCGTAGGCGGCGCGGTTTCGTAGTCTGCGCCGCAACCAAGCCCCAGAAGTCCTGGGTTCACCACGGGGTGTGCTTGTCGTCGGCGCCGTCTGCTACGGAAGATCGACGAACTGCCGGCACGCCGAGGCGCTGCCGCGAAAGCACCCGGGTGTCATAGCCCAGTCATAGCCGCCGAGTCATAGCCACAGAGTCATAGCCGCCGGGCTTGCGTCCATCGCCGCAACGTGAGGATACATACGATCGCGGCTGCGAAGGCAGGCCCCGGAAATCCGCACTCCAAGGCACACGACTCTGCAAGCCCCGCCGCTGGCTCCTCAGATGTATTCGAATTCACCCTGAAAAGAAATCCAACTGTGCGTTTCTCACGGATTGACTATAAACGATCACAAGAAAATAAAAATAAAATTCCTTTTAATTCCAACCATTTAGCGGAATGCCGCCCGGCAGCACAAAACTCGCACGCTAGCCTGAAATCGAGAGATGATCGCTTCGATACCGAAGCGGTCTCTTGCAGTGAACGATGCCTAGTGAGCCGATTATTATTGTGTTTGGCGGTTCGTGGATCTAAACTGACTTGAAGTAACCCACCGCGCTGTCCACAGGCGCGACATGCGAATAACCCCCAATCGGGGGTCCACCTATCTTGGGTGAAAACTGCTACTATTCTTTGGGGGCATTTCTGGAAACAGGATGCCTCCAAAAGAATAGGAATTCCCTTTAAATTCTAAGTAACGAGCTTCGCAGGGAGCCGGAGTCTCTTGAAAACAGCCAAAGTCCTGGCTTGTTGCCTCCTCGCATTCCCGCTAGTCGGCACGGCGCCACCAGCCGTTCCAAATTCCAGGGCGAAGACCCTGCCTTCCGCCGAGGAAGCCAAGGCGACTCGTGCGCGCCTGCTGGCGCAATTGAAGGAAGGTCTTGAACTATTCCGTTTGGATCGCTACCGTGAAGCCGCCGAACGGTTTGAATCGTTGAGGAAAGCGGCGCTCGCGGCGCACGTGGACGATCTGGCGGCCCGCGCCATTGGGGATATCGGCAGTACTCAGTTCGCTCTTCACCAGTATCAACCCGCCCTCCGTTCCTACCTGGAAGCGCAGCGTATAGCCACGGCCGCCCACGACCCCACCTCGACCGCTTTGTTCGCCATGAACATCGCTTCTCTGTATTCCGAGATGGGGGCGCTCGATACCGCCGCACAATGGACCCAGGGTGCGTTGGAGCGGCTGTCGGGCGAACGCCGGCGCGAAGTAATGCCCAAGCTTCTGTTCGAGACCGCCATTCTCCGCGCGCGTCAGGACCGCATGCCCGAAGCTGTCAAAATGTTCGGTCAGGGCATCGACGCCGCCGACCGCGAAGGCCTGGTCGAGCTATCCGCCATCGGCTGGAACCGCGCCGGCGAGGAATTCCTCAAACGAGGCGAGCTGGCGGCAGCCGAACCGGCGTTGCTGGAAGCGTACCGGCTTCGCAAACTGAACCATCTGACGCTCGGCAGTTGCTACCGCAACCTGGGGCGTCTCCGCCTGGAACAGGGCGATCTGGCTTCCGCCTCCGCGCTGCTGGACAGAGCCGTCGAACTGTCCGCCGGCCCCCGGGGGCCGATCCCCTCCTGGGACGTCTACCACTACCGCGGCAAGGTTCGTCTGGCGCAGGGCCGGCTGCGCGATGCGGTGTCGGATTTGCGGATCTCCGTGCGATTGGCGCGCGATTGGCGCTGGTCGATTCCGCCGGACGATGCCAGCCGCATCGGCGCCGAGGGCTGGCTCCAACTGGTCCATGCCGCCATGGTCGAAGCGGGCAACCGGCTCTACCTGCAAACCGGCGACGCGGCGCTGATTGGCGAAACCTTTGAAGCCGCGGAAGAGAATCGCGCCAGCAGTCTGCGGGCGCTCGTTTCCAGCCGCCACACCGCCACGGGCGACGATTTGCCTCCGCAATACTGGGAAATGCTCAAACGGTTGCAACGGGCCGAGGTGGAGGCTCTGCGAACCAAAGCTCTGCCAACCAGATCCCTGGCAACCAGATCCCTGGCAACCAGATCCCTGGCAACCAGTTCTCTGGCAACCAGTTCTCTGGCAACCAGTCTTCTGCCAACCAGGGATCCGCGGGCGGAGGAAGCCTCCAGCGTGATTCGCGCCGAGCTGATCCGGATGGAGACCGGGCGTGACGCTATTTCCGCGCCCTTGCCCACGGACTTGCTGCGCAAGGCACAGGCGGCTATTGACGCCGATTCGGTGCTGTTCAGCTTCCATCTGGGCGATTCCGTCTCCTGGATGTGGGCGCTCGACAACCACGCGCTGGCGCTGTATGCTCTGCCTCCGCGGAAGCAGATTGAGCTGGAAGTTGAGGCCGCGGCGCGCGCCGTCCGTGACGATACACCCGGCGCTTCACAGGTGTCGGCGAAGCTCTACCGCACGCTGTTTGGAGAGCTGGGGGCACGGTTTCAGCGGAAGACGCGTTGGTTGATCGCGCTCGACCATGGGATGTTCGATGCTCCTGTGGCCGCACTAATCGATAGTGGCGACCAGGATGGCGGCGGCGGGCCGCAGCCCACATATGTGGTCGAACACCATGTGATCGAGTTCATCCCGGGCGTTGGATATTGGGTGGAATCGCGCGCCCGGCGGAACAGCCAGCCCGGCATTGAGCCGGCCTCTCCACTCTTTGTCGGAGTAGGCGATCCGGTCTACAATACCGCTGATCCACGCCTGGCAGGGAACCGCCACGGGAGGGCATGGCTTCCGAGCCTCTTAAGGACTTCGGTCGAGAGTGGACCGCTGGTGCTGCCTCGGCTGGTGGCGAGCGGCGTCGAACTGGACGCGTGCGCCCGTATCTGGAACGGAGAGCACACGCTGCTCAGAGGCCGCGACGCCTCACGCGGCAGGTTGCTGGAACAACTCCGGCGCAATCCAGCCGTGGTGCATTTCGCCACCCACGTGGTGGAATCCTCCGAGCGCCCGGCTTCCGGAATGATCGCGCTCAGCCTGACCGATCGCAACGAAATGGAGCTTCTGACGCCGGTGGAGATCGCACACTTCAGCACTCACGCGGGTTTGGTGGTGCTGAGCGGGTGCCATTCCGCCGCCGGCGCCAGCTTACCCGGTACCGGCCTGGTGGGTTTGACGCGCGCCTGGCTGCTGGCCGGCGCACAGTCCGTGGTCAGCAGCAATTGGGATACAACCGATGAAAGCGGCGCCTTGTTCCGCGCTCTGTATGCGAACCTGGGCGATTCAAACCGGGGCGATTTAGGCAGGGGCCAGTTAAACCGGGGCGGGCGGCGCGCGGACCCGCCGCGTGCTTTGCGGGAAGCGCAATTGGATATGATTCGATCTGGCGGCTGGCGTGCCCGGCCCCGATATTGGGGAGCATACTCGGTAGTGGGCAATCTATGAATTCCGAAGCCGACCCTGTCATTCGATCCGGCGCGGTGCCGGGCCCGTCCTGGTCAGCCCTCGTGGAGAGAATCCGCGCAGCGGACCCATCCGCCATGGAGGAGTTGTATGCTGTTTTCGCCAAGGGAGTAAGGTACTACTTGTGGCGTCAGGTTGGCCCCCAGGATCTGGACGATCGGATGCACGACCTCTTTCTGATCATCACTCAATCCATCCAGAAGGGCGAGTTGCGGGAACCGGAGCGCCTCATGGGCTTCGTGCGCACCATCGCCCGCCGCCAGGTGGCCGCCACCATCGGCGCCGCGGTCCAGGCGCGCCGCAACCAGGTCGATGTGGATACCCGGCTCAATGTCTCCGATCAGCAGCCCGACCCGGAGCGCCGGGTCATTGAAAAACAGAATCAGGAATTGGCGATGCGCGTTCTGGGAAGCCTCCACAAACGCGATCGGGAAGTACTCATACGCTTCTATCTGAAGGAGCAGCCGCCCGAGCAGATCTGCCGGGAGATGAGCCTTACGCCAACCCAGTTCCGGCTAATCAAGACCCGCGCCAAGGCGCGATTCACCGAACTGGGACAGCGTCGATTTGCTCAACGGACCGGCTTTCGAGCGTAACCTGGTTTTACCCCTTCTCCCCGGCCCTGCAAATTTCTGAGACTCTTGCCACGGCCAAACTACTTTGTCTACGAGAAAGAGTAGTTTACTATGGGTGATGGTGGCATGACACACGGCGGCAACGGTCACTTGGATGAAGACGAACTGGAACAATACTCGATGGGGAATCTCCCGGAGAGCGAAAGCGATGCCTTCGAAGAGCATCTGCTGGTCTGTGAACAGTGCCGTTTGCGCCTGGAGGAAATAGACGAATACACCGCTTCCATGCGAGGCGCCGCGGCGGAGTTTCGAAGCGGCCAACGGCCAGCGCAGGTTGAGCCGCAACGGCGGCCGTGGGGCTGGCTGCGCCTGATTTCCGTGGGGGCCGCGGTGGCCGCGCTGGTGGTCGTGATTGGTTGGTGGTCCGGCAGCTCGGACATGGCGGGTCCACCTTTTGCGATCAGCCTCGAAGCCACCCGCGGCGCTGCCAGCACCGCTTGGGCGCCGGCGGACACCTCGCTGCTGGTCCGATTGGATCTGGCGGGCCTGCCGGATTTCCCGACATATCGCATGCAGATGGTGGACGCCGCCGGCGCCGCCGTCTGGCAGGGCACGGCCGCCGCACACGATTCCAAGGTCGAATCCAAGATCCCCCAAACCAAGGCCGGCACCTACTTCATCCGGGTCTATTCGCCGGCCGGCGAACTGCTGCGGGAGTTCGGGCTCAAGACGCGCGAACGGTAGATTCGAGCTATCAGCTATCAGCTTTCAGCTTTCAGCTTGGAGCGGTCGGCGGTCAGTTAAACCCCAGCGCACGCGCCGTAGGCGCGGAATTCTGGTTAGCTGATAGCTGAACGCTGACAGCTTCATAGCTACAATAAAAGCATGGTTCGTGCCGAGGCCAGCGCGGCGATCTCCGTAGAACGTTTCTTTCAGTTTTCGTTGCTGGGGCTGGTGGCCAGCGGATATCTTGCCGTAGCCGGTTCCGGGTACCTGGACACCCCTACAGTCGCGCTCACCACCGCCGGTTTGCTGCTGCGCGGCCTGTTGATCGGCGGGGCCTGGCGCTTCGATATGTCCGAGCGTGCCACCACGCTGGCGACGGTGGCGTATGCGGGCTTTTTCCTGGCCGATTATTTCTTGATTTCCCGTGACTTCCTCACCGCCACGGTTCACCTGGTCTTCTTCCTGGCGGTGATCAAGGTCCTTACTTCAAGAACCAGCCGGGACTATCTGTACACCGCCGTCATCGCTTTTCTGGAGCTACTGGCTGCCGCCATCCTGTCGGTAAATGTCAGCTTTTTCTTATTTCTGGCCTTATATCTGCTCTTCGCCGCGGCGGCTTTGACTTCGGGAGAGATTCGCCGGTCGATGAACAAATCGAACGCCATGGCGCGCAGTGGGTTGAAGCGTTTTCACCCGCGCCTGGGACTGCTCTCGGCAGCGGTGGCATTCGGAATCCTGGCCCTCACGGCCGGGCTGTTCTTTCTATTGCCGCGCACCGCCGAGGCGGCTTTCTCACACCTGGCGACCCACCGGTTTCACCTGCCGGGTTTCTCCAATCAAGTGACCCTGGACGAGATCGGTGAAATCAAGACCAGTTCGCGGACCGTCATGCACATCCGCACCTTCAGCGCCAGGCCCTTCGTTGGCCTGAAGTGGCGCGGCGCGTCGCTAAGCGAATTCGATGGCAAGCGCTGGTCCAATCCGGCCCACACAAGAATTCCGGTTAAGATCGAAAATGGGCATGCCAATCTGGCGGCGCTCGCCGACATCCGGCCGGGCCGCGGCATCAGCTACCGCGTGGAAATGGAGCCGTTCGAGAATGACGCTCTTTTCTTCGCCGGTACCCCCGTGAACCTGGACATCCACGCGCTTTCTTTGTACCGCACCGAAGGCGGCAGTTACCGGTTAGGGTACCCTACTCCTCCGGGCTTTCATTACGACGCATACAGCCTGCTCGACGACCCACCGGAAAGGGCGCCTTTGGTCTACCCGGTTCCGGTGCTGTCCCTGATCGCCAGGAATCAGTACGTCCAACTGCCGAATATGGACCACCGCATTGCCGATCTGGCGCGCACCGTGACGGCCGGCCTCACCACGGACCTGGAGCGCGCGCGCGCCATTGCGCGCCACCTGCGCACCACCTACGGCTACACGCTGCAACTCCCGGACCGGCAAGTCTCCAGTCCGCTGGCCTATTTCCTGTTCACCCGCAAAAAGGGCCACTGCGAGTACTTTGCCTCCTCCATGGCTGTGATGCTTCGCTCGATTGGCATTCCCTCGCGTATGGCCACGGGATTTCAGAGCGGCGTGTACAACCCCGTCTCGGACTTGTGGCTGGTGCGGGCCTCCGACGCGCACAGTTGGGTGGAGGCCTGGATGCCCGGGCACGGATGGACCACGTTCGACCCCACACCACCCGATCCGAACCCGAACAACTTCGCCCTGCTGACCGAGGTGGCGCTCTACCTGGATGCAGCCGAAACTTTTTGGCGGGAATGGGTGGTGACCTATGACATTACCCGCCAGGGCACGCTGGCCTACCGTATGGAGCAGGGCGCCCGGCGTTTGGGCATCCGCTGGTACGACGCTCTGCTGGCGCTCCGTTCCGGATGGGATTCGTACGTGTTGGCGCCATCCCGCCGTTTCGGCATTTGGGTGCTGTCGGGTCCTGTCGCTGGCATGCTTATCTGGCTGCTGGGCCCTCCAGTGCTTCGATTGCTGCGGGTGCGCCGCCATGTGGAGCGCGTTCGGCGCGGCCAGGCCAGCATGGCCGACGCCACTTTGCTCTATGAGCGAATGCTGCACATCCTCAAGCGCCGCGGCTACCAGAAACCGGCGTGGTTTACTCCGGCTGAATTCGCGGCTGGGCTGCCGCGCACCCCATTGGGCACAACCGTGGTCGAGTTCACCACCACTTACAACGCGCTCCGTTTCGGCGGCCACACCGAAGTGGCCCCGCGGCTATCGGCCTTGCTCGACGAACTGGACCACGCCTTTCGCCGTTAGCGCCATTTGCGCCGGTTGCCACTCGATTGCGTACTTTCCATCGGCAGACGTATACTCGATGTCCGAGGGAGTCCAAGGAGAGTGAAGGTATGCACATCGTCAGTAAACCGTCGGTAGCCCTGGCATCTGTGGCGATGTCTCTGCTGTCTGCCTGTGGCGGACGGCATGAGACAACGGAGGTATATATTCTGGTGACCACCAATTTGCGAATTCCGTACTGGCAAGAGGCTGCGGAGGGCTTGCGGGCGGCAGCGCGCGATGTGGGGGTCAAATCGGAGATGGTGGGACCGGATACCTACGATCCTAAGGCGGAGAAGGAGGAATTCATGAGCCTTCTTCAGCGGAAAATCACGCCTTCCGGCATCCTCGTCTCGGCGGCGGATCCGGAACTGATGCGGGAACCTATCGACGCGGCGGCCGCCGCCGGTATTCCCGTGGTGACGATCGATTCGGACTCCCCCAAAAGCAAGCGGCTGACCTTCATCGGCACCGACAACTACCTGGCGGGTCAAATGAGTGGAGAGCGTCTCGCCAAGGAACTCAGCGGCAAGGGCAACGTGGTTCTCTACACCATTCCAGGCCAGGGGAATCTCGATGAACGGCTTGAAGGTTTCAAGCGGGTTCTGGCGCGTAACCCCGGCATCAAGATCCAGCAGGTCATCAATATCGCTGGTGATCCAACCAAGGCCTTCGACGGCACGCAGAGCCTCATCGAGAAGGGGAAAACTCCTCCGGACGCTTTTGTGTGCCTGGAAGCCTTGTCGTGCATCGAAGTGGCCAACGTGCTGGACCGCGCCGGTCTCAGGGACAAGACGGTCATCGCCATGGACACGCCGGAGGGAACGCTCAACTGGATGGGCAAGGGCATGATTCGAGCCACGATCGCCCAGAAGCCTTTCACCATGGCGTATTTCGCGATGCGTGTGCTCGATGGTTTCCACCACGACAAGCCGACGGGAGATGCGAGCCCGGTTCAGGGCAGCCGTTCCCTGGTGCCGGTCTTCATGGACACGGGCGCTACGTTGGTCGACAAATCGAACATGGCCTCGTTCACCAGGCCAGCTTCGCCCGCGCACTGAGGCTGCCCGCATCGGGCAATCGAATCTACGCCGGCCATGGGTTTGCAGACGTACGCTTACGTTGCCGGCCCCGATGGCTATGAAGTCGAAATCTGCTATGAGTAACGCTGCGGCACTGGGCTTTCGCGCTCACTCCGGGTGGGCCGTGGCGGTGGCGGTCACTGGCTCGCCCGGCAGCCCGATCATGCTGGACCGGCGCCGAATCGATATTGCGGACGCCGCGATTCCAGGCTCGAAGCAGCCCTATCATGCCGCTGCCTCGCTCGACGTCCGGAATGCGGAAGCGCTGATTGGCCGCTGCCAGGAGAGTTCGGCGTGGCTGGCCGCCGGCGCCATCAACGCCCTGGTGGCCCGGCTTTCGGAAACGCATCGGCTGGTTGGGAGCGGCATTCTTTTCGGATCGGGCCGTCCCCTGCCGGAGCTGGCAGCCATCCTTCGATCCCACCCGCTCATCCACACGGCGGAAGGCGAGTTCTTCCGCGAAGTGCTGGCGCGCGCCAGCGAGCGTTGCTCGCTGCCCGTGAAGCGAGTCAAAGAGCGCGAGGTTTGGGACCGGGCCGCCGGGGTCTGGCACCTCGAATTGCGGCCCTTGCAGGAACGGATCGACACACTCGGCCGGTCGCTGGGGCCGCCCTGGCGTCAGGACGAAAAACTGGCGTCACTGGCAGCGTGGATTGCGTTGGCCGAATCGGCGTAGCGGGGCCGGGG
>Ga0210402_10005197_pt1 | contig 11714 bp, 16 predicted proteins | sample IncBWC7MmetaG_FD_161055 | JGI IMG/M metagenome (GOLD analysis project Ga0210402, IMG submission 161055) | Forest soil microbial communities from Barre Woods Harvard Forest LTER site, Petersham, Massachusetts, United States - Inc-BW-C-7-M | ecosystem: Environmental > Terrestrial > Soil >... | reverse complement strand
TCTTTGATGAACAGTTTTGCAGTTGCCAGCCCAATACCTTCTGTTCCGCCGGTGATGACGGCGGTCTTGCCTTCAAGCTTCCTGGTCATCGTATTTCTCCGTTGTTGTTGAGCGGGAACGACACCGACGCGTCACCCCTGTCAACGCTAGTTTGCAGGATTTGCCGTAGATGATTGGGATCGGGTGAACTCTGCCCGCGTGTAATCGCGTGTACCGTCTGTACGATTGCGGCATTTACCGGCGTACGAGCACCGAACTGCCGACCAGTGTCTACGACGTACCCATTGATGAAGGCAATCTCGGTTGTACGTCTCCGTTCGAAGTCCTTGCAGCATGGACGCCTTTGCATCGCCGTAGTCAGTCAGGATTTCACAGAGCCACAGACTATACGCTTCTCTCGAACTGTTTCGTCCCTCCCATCCCGGTGGGATTGGATCGACAAGCATCTTCCCTGGCCGAACTCCGCTTGCTAGGGCTACCGAGAGAGCTTCGTCGTACGTTCTGGAGAACAACTCGCGTCCCTCAGGTCGATTGATGTACGCTCGCATTGTCAGGCCCGCGATCGCCCCAATCGTGGTAACCGAGCAGTTGAGCAGGAGCTTGGGCCAGACGGCTCCTTGAAAATTCCGAGTGACTTTTACATGTACTGGGCGATTAAGCCACTGCGACACCCGTTCGCTTCGATCACTTTCACCCCCAGCAAGCTCTCCTATCAGAAGGTAGCCGGCATTGGTTTGCTCATATTGCCCGGGCCTCAGCATTGTGGCGGTGAGGTTGGAAATACCGCCCAGCACGCGTCGATCCCCGAGCTGACTGACGAGCATCTGCGGTACTCCGCCGTTCTGGATCGGAAGCAGGGTGCCCTTGGGAGCAAGTAACCGCACGAGGCTCGGCGCCACATCGACCGCGTCTTGTGCTTTCGTGGCCAGAATAATTAGATCGAATGTCCCCGGAACGGAATAGTCGGCCAACCGAGCCACATCTCCGGCTGGTAGACAAATTACCCCCGACGCCGGTGACGCGAAGGCCGGAGGCTTTGATCTCTTCCGCTGCCTTCGCGTTCCGTGTTGCAAGTGAGACAGAACCACCTGCTGTCAGGAGACGCGCTCCTTTGATTCCACCTAATGCGCCCGCGCCAACAATCAGTGTTTTCATGAATCCTCTGCACGATCTTTCCATCGCCACCCTGAGCATGACGCTCCCTAACGGCTGTCGAGCCAGGTCTGAATGTTTGAGACCGTATCCTCATAGAACGTCTTGTACAGACCCTCCGACACGTAGGCGATATGCGGTGTTGCCAAGATGTTGTCCAGCGCCCGGAAGGGGTGATCCGGAGGCAGCGGCTCAACGTCGAATACGTCGACCGCCGCGCCGGCGATTTGCTTGTTCTCCAGCACGCTTATCAAAGCTTGCTCTTCGACGATTGGCCCGCGCGACGTATTGATCAACCGCGCCGTCGGCTTCATTCTCGCCAGCTCCGCGGCACCTACCAGGCCGCGCGTTCGGCTGCTCAATACCACATGGATCGTCAGGATGTCGGCCTGCTCGAACAGCTCGTTCTTCGATACGAAGGTTGCGCCCGCATCTCCGGCGGTCTTGGGCGTCATGTTCTGGCTCCAGGCAATCAAATTCATTCCAAAGGCCCTCCCAATCCGCGCGACCTCTGATCCAACACGCCCAAGTCCCAGAACGCCCAAGGTTTTTCCGCGGAGATCAGAGCCCACGGTTTGCTGCCAGCCGCCGAATCGTACCGAGCTGCTCTCTGTGACGACATGTCGCGTGGAGGCCAGGATCAGCGCCCATGTAAATTCGATAGCCGGCTCCGACCTATACCCCGTATGGACTACTGCGATCCCGTGATCGGCTGCGGCGGCGACATCGATCGACGTGTTCCCGGCTCCCGTGGAGGCTATGAGCTTAAGATTGGGAAGGCGCTCAATGATGTTGCGAGGCAGAGGGGACCGCTCGCGCATGACACAAATGACGTCAAAAGGCAGCAACCGCTCAATGACGGTTTCCGGATCGGTGAGGTGGTCCTGAAAGACGGCGATGTCTGCTCGATGGCCGAGCACCGACCAATCGGCGCTCTCCATCGCCGCATTTTGGTAATCGTCAAGAACAGCAATCTTGTACCTCTTCATTAGCATCCATTCCGGTGATTTGATTCGAGTCTTCGCAGTCAGCGATCATTCCTCTATCCGCTGAGATGAAGGCGCCCGCAACAACTCACGATTCCTTATCAAAACAAGCCTGCACTATCCTTTACGTTTGCCCGGGCTACTTCGAAAGTATTCAGGGCTTCTCTGAACAACTTGATCTTTCCGTTCTCGGCAACCAGCCGCGAAAAGAAGAGTTGATGAACGGTTCGTCCGGTTTTGCTTGATACCGCGGTGGCCTCGAATTCTGCAAAGACTTGGTCGGGGGTATCGATCAGCACCTTGGTATTCTCGAATTGGAAACCGGGATAGATGTCGAGCACGGATTGGAAAAAGCCGGCGATCGCGTCTCGGCCCTTGTACTCTGTAGGAAGTCCGAACGTCGCAAGATACGGCAGTTCAAAGGCGCCATCTTCGGCAAACATCTCCGCCGCCTTCTTCGGTTCTCTGAACGAGAAGGCGGTGTATTCCAGCATGAGTTCCCTGGCGTTTTTCATCGATATTCTCCTGTTCCTGACCATCATTAGTCCGAACTGTTTAGAGGGTGCCCGCCTCTCGCGTGCAAACAGGCGCAACCGGCGCCACATTGGGGCTGAGCCTATCCGTGCCTGGTCTGTGGCGTGATCTGCACGGATCTGTGAAGCAGATACACCACGAAGAATTGGAGGACAGCGATAGAGAGCGGCCCAGCGCATTTGCCAAGATCGTTCTCATACAGACCGATTCCGGCATCCAGCAATTGCATGGCGCCGGCAAGCGAACCCAGGAGCAGCAACGCAGGCGTCGCTAGCTTGTAGATCGCCCCCAATACCAACAAAGCCAGAGGAATTCTTGGCGCCGCCGCGTACAGCGCCAATAGCAACGACGCCTCGTTTGGAACGGCGGCAGGGACCAGGTATTGCGGACGGAAGATCGCCGCGATGGAAAAGCCGCTCGCGACCAAAACATTGATTGCCGTGACCAGCGAAGCCAGCCGAATCGCCTTCATTGTTGTCACCGATTCCTCGTAGTTGATTAGCGGAAAAGACTGGACAAGCGGCCAATTTGATGCCACGATAAGAAGCAATGGAAGGCTTCGAGACTGGCGACCTGCGGAAGCAGTTGAAAGAACGGGAGGCTGAGGTCCGGGCGTTACGCGAGCAGCTCAAGCAAACCGAGGGCGAGGTGGATCGTCTGCGCCGGGAGAACGAGCAATTGCGTCAGGAATTGAAGGCGGCAGGACGAGGGAAAGCACAGAAGCAATCTAAGCGGAAAACGAAGTCCAGAAGAGCTGGCCGCAAGAAGGGGCAAGGCCGGTTTACTTTCCGTGGCGCCCCGGATGTGGCCGCCAGTGAACCACCCATTGAAGTGCCGGTGACGATCACCCAATGCCCGTGCTGTGGGGGCGAATTGCGATGTGAACGAACCGACCCCGTAAGCGTCACGGATATGCCGGAGCAGGCCCAACCGGAAGTGAAAAGCTATGCGGTGGAAGTCCGCCGGTGCCAGCGGTGCGGAAAGCGGGTGCGCGGTGAGCACCCGGATGTGGCCCCGGATCAATATGGAGTGACGGCCCATCGGGTGGGGCCGCGGGTGAAGGCGGCAGCGCATGCCGTGCATTACGGGATGGGCGTGCCGGTGCGCAAAGTGCCGGCGATTGTTCGGGAGTTTACGGGAGTTGAGATAACGCAGAGTGCCCTCACTCAGGATGCGATCAAGAAGACGGCTGGGGTGGTAGGGGACGCCTACCAGGAACTACGCGCCGGTGTACCCACGGCGCCGGTGGTCTACACCGATGACACTGGTTGGCGAATTCACGGTCAAACCGCGCATTTGATGACCTTCGATACGGACCAGTCCACGGTATTTCAGATTCGCGGCCAACATCGCAATGAAGAAGTCCGCGAACTGATTCCCGCCGACTATGCCGGGGGTGATGGTAACCGACCGCGGCAAAAGCTACGACGCGGAGGAGTTTTCCGAGACGGACCAGCAGAAGTGCCTGGACCACTTGAAGCGCAATATTGACGAAGTGCTGGAGACCAAAACCGGCCCAGCCCGCAGCTTTGGCGTGCAACTGAAGAAAATACTCCGGCAGGCCCGCCAACTATGGCGCGATCAACGTGCCGGCAAAGCCAAGAACTTCCAGGTGCGTGCCGAGCGAATCGAACAGAAACTCACCGACCATTTGCGCGATCGTGTTCTCCAGGACGAAGACAACCAGCGCCTGCTGGATGGAATTGGTCTACAGCACGATCAAGGCCGGGTGTTGCAATTCCTGAAAAACCCGGACGTCGAACCAACCAACAATCGGGCCGAACGGGCCTTACGTCCTGCGGTGATTGCCCGCCGATTATCCCACGGGTCGAAGAACGACCGCGGCGCGGAGGCGTATGCTGCGTTCACGAGCGTCATTCAGACCGCCGTCAAGAACAAGGCTTCCTCCACCTTCGACGCCCTACACAATCTGTTCGGTTCCAAGCCGAACCTGGGTTCTGCCCCCGAATCACACGCGCCTCCGTCGTGAGTCCCTCAACGGAGGCGCTTATCAATTACATTTTGACGATGACACCCGGCAAACGATAGATTTTCGCTCGATTCTCGCGGGAGAACTGTTCGGCCCTCTGCGCAACTTGGAATTGTTCAATCAGGTTCGTATTGACCCTGAGGTTGCAACGTTGGTGTGGCCCAACGGAGCGGACTTTGATTCTGCAACCCTGCATGACTGGCCCGTCCATGAACCGGCATTCAGGGACCTTGCCCGGCGCTCGGAGCAGGATCCCTTCTTCGTGTGATTGCGACTGTCGGCACACGAATCGCGCAGATCGTCGAGTTGAGCGCCGTCCTCCATGGCGCCGTTTGCGAGTAGCGGACGCCACGGCGTGTCTGAGACGCGCTACTGGGCTAGTGCGGTCTCTGGCCGAGAGAGGAATGCCTGGCTGGCAAGACCACATCTCGTGCACGTTCGCCACACTCATAGGTGCCGACGGGTACCACGGGGAACGCAAATGCGTCCTAGCCGTCGCCCTCGGTGGTTTGCTTGACTCCGGTGGCTTGGTTGGCCAGGCTGGCTATTGCGTGGGGGATCGGGTTCCCCGTCTGGTCCTTTATCGTGCCCAGTATCCTGCCCCACGTATCGGCCGCAAACGAGGAGGTACGGAAGACCAGTAATACCGCGGCGATCACGGTTGTTCCCTTCATAGTTGTTCCCTTCATAAGGGTCATGATTCTTCTCCTTCCAATTGCACACTCTCCACTGCACACTCTTTTTTCACACACGCGTTCAGGCAGCCTCGGGGTCAACCGCAGCTACCACTTCCCAGGAAACGGCGGACACGCCGGCTTCCAGAGAGAGCCTCGTCACGATCTGCTCCAAGGCCTCCTCTTGCGGTCCAATGGCCTTCAGATCCGCCTGCACGTCCACCCGAGCCGATTGTTCGTCATCGAAACTGTGCAGCGCCACCAGCGCCAGTTGCGTGCGCCCTACGTTCTGAATCAGCATGGTCCGGATGTTGGCTTCATCCGTGGTCCGGCAAGTACAGCGGAGACGGTAGAGGATCTCTTGCGCTTCCTTCTGAACCGGTGTGCGATTGATCCGGTACGCCACGGGGCGAAGGATCAGGTTGGTTGAAAGCACACCCAAGGTTCCGATGGCCGCAAGGCCAAAGTGCCCCAACCCCGCCAGGGTTCCCACCGCCGCCGTGCACCACAGGGTAGCGGCCGTGTTCATTCCCCGGATATTGAAACCATCCTTCAGGATCACGCCGCCACCCAGGAAGCCGATGCCGGAAACGACGTATGCGGCTACTCTGCCCTGGCTGCCGTCTCCCGCGATCAGGCCGCCCATCATAATGAACATGGCGGAACCGACGGCAACCAGCCCGTTCGTTCTCAGCCCGGTCATGCGCTGCCGCCACTGCCGTTCCAGTCCGATCGCTCCGCCCAGGAAGAGTGCGGCAAACATTCGAATTCCGAAGTCTATCCAGTTCAGGTTCATGGGACCACCCCACCGGGCTGGGGACAGCGGGCACACGTATCCCTCAGTCGAGGCGTTGCACACGGGCAGACAGAGCCTCGGCGCAGAACTCGGCTTGTGCGAGATCGCAAGCCAGTTAGGATTCCGCGGCGCAAGGAAGTCTCAGACTCGCTTCGGCAAGTCGGGACGGGAATCAGGCGGGCCGGCAAAGCTACGGCCGGGGAAGGCCGTATGAAGACGGGGGCTCCGCTGACTCGGTACCAGACACTTCCTCGCACCGCGGCAGACTATCGCTGCCGTCAGACATCAATGGGCCTCCTTTCTTCTAGAATTGTTGGGAGCAACAGATCGCCACCCTTGGCCAGCGTATACCCGGCGGGGTATAATTGTCAAGGGCTGGCCAAGGCTTTTTTATGGCTCACACGAAAGAAGAGAAGAAAAAATTACTCAATCGGGTACGACGAATCAGGGGTCAGGTGGAAGCTGTTGAACGGGCGCTGGACCAGGAGGCCGAGTGTTCCGACGTGCTGCATAATATTTCGGCTTGCCGGGGCGCCATGGACGCTCTCATGGCTGAGGTGATTGAGGGACACATCCGGTTTCATGTTCTGGATCCGAACATCACACCCACCGATGACCAGACCCAGGCTGCGGACGACCTGATTCATGCCCTGAGAGCGTACCTGAAATAACTCGACCGATAGGTCAGGGTAACTCTGCTCCTGATCTCGAAAGGACTGCTCCTGATCGCGTATCGCCTGCTTCTGGTCACGCATGGCTTACTCCTGGCCGATGATTCTGGGCGATCTCCTGGACCTGGCCAACGGCCTGATAGCCGCGTGGCTGCAAGGGACCGAGGGCCAGGGCGTGGCCGATGTGCTCTTCGGCGACTACAAGCCCACGGGGAAGTTCTCGTTCACGTGGCCGCGCAGCATGGAGCAACTGCACACCCCGCTGTTCCTGTACGGTTACGGTTTGAGCTGTAGTAGCACGGGCATTCTTGCCTGTGTTGTTTTTTGCCAGACGGCGGCAATGTAAGATGGGGTTGTGCCGGAGCTCAGCGGTTTTCGGAATCATTATTCGTATGTTTGCTGAACCGGGCTCACCGCATCATGCTGCCCATTTTCACGCGTACTGCCACGAAGACGTCGGGATCTTCACTATTGATCCTGTAGAATTGATCGCCGGTTCACTACCGCGGCGACAGAGGCGGCTGGTGGAGGCGTGGGCGGAGTTGCATCAGGCCGAGTTGAGCGTCGATTGGCAGCGGCGCAAGAGGGGCGGAGTCCTGCGCCCAGAGAGCCGTTGAAATAGGTGGTGCGATGAACCATCCGATTTATCGAGTTCGCTCTTTCGAAATCGTTTCCGCTTACATTCTCCGTGTTCATTTTGACGATGACACCGGGCAAACTCGATTTTCGCCCGATTCTCCTGGGAGAACTGTTCGGCCCTCTGCGCAACTTGGAATTGTTTAATCAGGTTCGTATTGACGCTGAGGTTGCAACGCTGGTGTGGCCCAACGGAGCCGACTTTGATCCTGCAACTCTGCATGACTGGCCCGTCCATGAACAGGCATTCAGGGACCTTGCCCGGCGCTGGGAGCCGGTCCAAGCGTGATTGCAACCAAAGCTCTCCTGGCGCGATTTCTCAAGAAACACGTTTCTATCGAGGAGTCGGGAGTCGTCTGCGAGATCGCGACGCACGTTTTTGGACGATAACCCCACTTCTGGCCACTATGGTTCGCAAATGGCACGCGAAGGGCTTCCATTTGTCGACGGAATAGGCTCAGAATGGAGATGTGACCGAACCGGCTCGGGAAGTAGTGAGTCCCCTCTCCGCTGAGATGATCGGGTCCATCGGTCGCGCTTCAGCGCGTTCGGCTGCCAGTGTTCATGAGGAGATGAAAGAGGGTCTCAACAGCCTCGCCAACATTGCATACATTGCTCCGTGGCTCGGACTGTTCGCCACGGTGCTAACCATACCGAATTCGTTCGTTGGTTTCGACGGCCCAGCGAGCCTTGGCTTGGTTCTCTGCGCCGACGGGTTGTCCAGATCGATCTGGCCGACGGCACTGGGTCTTTTGGTTGGGCTGACCTCGCTCGCGTTCTATAAATATTTAAACGTTACCCTCGAAGCCTTGGATCGCGAGATGAAGTGCGCGTTCCTGGATTTCGTAAATCAACTAACAAGGTTCCGCGGACGATGGATAGTGGGACCTTGCGGTGCCGGGCTCTCAGACTCCGAGCGGTAAGCGAATGGTCACCGTTGGCTGCTTCGCGGCTATCCTCTGGATCACGACGCAACCCGAACGGATTGGAATCCGACCGCGACAGCGACGAAATAGTAAGTTCCCGGCGGCAGACTTCGAAACCGAAATGTCCCCCGAGCGATGCGTGCGAATCTTCAGCAGCTTTCTGTTCGTCCCGGCTCCTCGGACCTGCACTTTACGACCGTGTTGTTTCGATTATTCTGTTCGGGCAATGACGCTGTCGTTCCACTTGACGACGGCATAATACACCCGCCCTTCCGGTGCGCCGTTGTAATAGATTGTGACCCTCTCGTAGGTTCGCGAAGCACCCACGCAGTCGTTCGCCGGAAGACAGGCCATATTGATGAATCCCGCGACGACGTATTTGCCACGCACGGAAAGCGGCACCAGCTCATCAATGACCATCTCCACGGAATCTCGGCTCAATCCGTTTCCGCGACATACGTCGCAGTAACCTCGATACCGGGGCGAACCACGAACGTCTCGGAGCTTGGCTCACCGTAATTTCGTCGGAGGTCGTCCCGGGACTGGCCTACCAGCGCTCCGCTCGCAATCAGGAGTCCAGCAATCGGAACAACACAATTACGAATGAGTTGCTGCATGCGCTCAGCATAGCGAACTTCAGCGAGGTGAAAACCCGCCTGTCCGATAACGGCAGAAAAACGAAGATTCCGGAAAGTCCGCCCGGGAGTCCCCGAACTCCCGCTTAAACAACGACGGCGACACGTTCCGGGTTCTTGAGGTTGGGTAACCGAATCGGCGAATGCAGGCTGAAGGTGTGACGGAATCGCTCACGTTCCGGCAATTTCGGAAGCCATGTCGATATTCGCTTCCGTACGAAATAACTCCACCGACGGGTCAGGTCAATTCCGGTTGCGAATCCGCATGGCTTGCTCGTGCTCTCGTTGCGTTCGCTCCTCGTCGCGACCCGCCCGCTCACGATCCCGCAGGGCCTGCTCCTGATCCCGCACGGCCTGCTCCTGATCTCGAAAGGACTGCTCCTGGTCGCGCATCGCCTGCTCCTGGTCGCGCATGGCTTGTTCACGGTCACGCTGACCCCCTTCCTGGTCTCGAAAGGCCTGCTCCTGGTCGCGCATCGCCTGCTCCTGGTCGCGCATGGCTTGTTCGCGGTCACGCTGACTCCCTTCCTGATCTCGAAAGGCCCGCTCCTGGTCCCGCATCGCCTGCTCCTGGTCGCGCATGGCTTGTTCGCGGTCACGCTGACTGTGTTCCTGGTCTCGAAAGGCCTGTTCCTGGTCCCGCATGGCTTGTTCCTGGTCCCGGACGGCCCCTTCCTGGTCTCGCATCGCCTGTTCCTGATCCCGGACGGCCTGCTCCTGATCCCGCATCGCCTGCTCGCGGTCCGGTTGCGACCAATCCTGCCAATTCACTGTCCTGACAGACTGGTCCGACCATGCGGACGCCGCCAAACACACCACCGTCAATGCCAGTCTCATAGGCTGCTCCTTCAACTGATACGTCGCTCGAAGCGGCCGGTTAGCAGTTTCAAGGTTTTTTCCAGACAGTCAGCGTCCGGCCATCGCCCGGTTCCGATTGAAACTGAGCCGGCCTCGGCGCGCCGGGCGCTGCGACACAAAACCTCAGCACGTCCCCGTCGAATTCGTAAATGCCGTACTGGGTATTTCCCTTATTGGCGCCAGCGAGGTTGACATAGTCGATAGTCTTCGGCGATGCCGACGCATCGAAGCCGAATTCCACTTTCAACATGGTTTGCGGGCCGGCTAGCACGGTGGTCTGGTTGCCTTTGGTGACCCGCTTCACCCACTGCGCCGCCGATGGATCCATGGCTGTACCGTCCATGATGGCGGAGACCAGGCTCCATTCACCCTCGAACTCGGTGGCGGGCCCGGATGGCCCGGATGCCGCTGCCTTCTTGCCTTTGGAAGCGCCAGCCTTCGCCTCGGCTGCCGCGGGAGCCTCGCCGCGAACCAGCGTTTCGACGGCGAAACCGCTACCGGGCGTAGACGCGAAAACTCCAGGGCGCACGCTGCCGCGCGTGGCCAGGCAGATCGTCCAGCGATCTCCCGCCAGTTCGTATATGCCGAGGTTGATATTGCCTTTTTCCGGGCCGGCATCGAATTTCATATCGAACTGGCGCGGCTTCCTGGACTCATCCAACTCCAGCCTGCCTTCGTAGACGAAGCCCATGCCGGTGCTGGTGAAGCGGTCGCCCTGAATCACGATGCGGGCGCGGGCCACCACTTCCGCCGGCATCTTCTGCCCATCGGCTTCCAGCGCGGTGACGCTCCAGGTGCCTTGCAGCAGGTCGAGATCGTTGGGCATCGCCGGCTCCTCCTGCCGATCTGTTACCCGCGTAGTTTCTTGTAAGCCGCCAGACACTTCGCCGATGTTTCCAGCGACGGGAACCGGCTGCCTTCCTGCTCAATCAAATAGAACTCCACTCCACCTTTGGCTTCGGCGGCGTCCAGCACTTTCTTCCAGGGCGCATCGCCCTCTCCGAACAGCGACTTGTAACCCTTATCGGGTCCGCTGCCCGAGGCCCATTCCTTCAGGTGGAGAGAATTGATGCGGCCTGGGTTGGCATTGATCCAGGCCACTGGGTCGGAACCCACCTCTACGCAGGTGCCCACATCAAGCTGCAGCATCACGTCTTTCGGGGTGGTGGCCGCCAGCACTTCCATGGGGCGTTGGCCTTCCACCGGGGTGAACTCGGCCTGGTGGTTGTGGTATCCGGTGCGCATCCCCAGCGGACGCAGCTTTTCGGCCGCCTGCGTCAGGGTCTCACCGATGCCCTTCCAGCCATCCAGGCCGTTGACGCGGCCGGCGCTGGCGAGCACGATGTACTTGGCGCCGATGGTCTGGTTGATGTCGATCGCCTTGGCGATCCCGTCCGGTTTCACCGCATTCAGGCCGTTGTGCGTGGAGTTGCACTTGATGCCGAGATCGTCCAGGAGTTTTCGAACGTCCTTGGCCTGCTCGGGCGTCCACATGTAATAGGACGCGAAGAATTCCACCACCTCATAACCCATCTTGGCGACGGCGCGTACGGTGGCCGGCATGTCCTTGGCCATTTCGTCACGGACCGAGTAGAGCTCCAGGCCGATCGGGATATGCTTGCCCGCGGGCGCGGCCAGGGCCAATGGAGCCGCCGCCGTGGCGGCAGCGGCGAGGAACCCACGGCGGGATATCATACTTTGCGATCTCATGCACCAAACCATATCACACGTGAGATCTCCTAAGGAACTCCCCCCGCGAGCGATTCGATTCAGCCGGTTACGCGGCTGGGTTTTTCTTCAATGGGTACGAGTTTGTAGCCGAGTTGCTGAGCCTGCCGTTTGAGTTTGGCTTCGAA
>Ga0210402_10005196_pt1 | contig 11716 bp, 11 predicted proteins | sample IncBWC7MmetaG_FD_161055 | JGI IMG/M metagenome (GOLD analysis project Ga0210402, IMG submission 161055) | Forest soil microbial communities from Barre Woods Harvard Forest LTER site, Petersham, Massachusetts, United States - Inc-BW-C-7-M | ecosystem: Environmental > Terrestrial > Soil >... | reverse complement strand
ACGCTGATGCCGGCGCGCTGCGCGAACTAAGCTTCGACGAGAGCGGCATGGCCGTGCTGAGGGCAGCATTGAAGGCGGCACCGCGACTTGGCCACAACTACATCGGCACCGAGCACCTGCTGCTCGGCGTGCTCGACGTGGGCGGTCCCGCCGCCGGGGCGCTCACCGCCCTCGGCCTTACCCCCGGGACCGCCGAGAGCCTGCTGGCCGCCGAGATCCAGGCCCGCGGCAAGGCCGGCCAGGGATGAGGTTTCCCGCCAGGGTGAATCTGGCAGACGTGGCGTAACGGTCATCCGGGCAGACACCCGAACGAACTCGAGCATCCCTGGAAAGGCGCCGAGCCCCTGGTAGAAGAGGTCTCGCCAGGCCGGACGATGACGCTACGTTACGAGCCTTTCAATGTAGTTGACGAACCCGATCCGCCGTTATTGACGTCGGTTTGGACCTGACGGAATCGCCCCCAGATGGTATGGATCTGGGTGTTCTGCACGGGCGCCTGCAGCAGCATGGGCGGGCTCGGGGAGCCTGGTCACCGTGTGGCCGCGCTCGGTGAGCGCCCTGATCAGGGGCCCCGGGTGGCGGCGTCGTCCTCCACCAGCAAGAGCTGTGCCACGGCATGACGGTACCGGTGTCGGCCATTTCCGCGCTGAGAAGCCCAGCACTGGTGGGCCGGGGGACCCCGGTTCCCTTGAGGTACGTTTTACCTGCGCTTAACGCCGCATCCGCGACTGTGAGCGGTGTGGGTGCCCGCATCCTCACCGGCGCCGGCGCGTGGCTGCTCGGGGTGGCCGCGGCGACCGGGGGCAGCGTGCTGGTGGTGTCGGAGCTCGGCGGGGGCATCGCCGCCTGGCCCGGCCAGCAGCCGGCCGCGTCGACGGTGAGCCGGGCACTAGCCGGCGAGGTGACGGGCGGGCCCACCCCCACGCCTTCCATCCGGCTTGGCCGGGCCGTGAGCCTGGGCACCCGCCGGACCAGCCCTCCCTCCCAGGCGCCGGCCTCCACGGCGCCGGCGCCCGCCCCGCCGAGCCCGCAGCCGGCGAGCGGCCCGGCCGGGACTGTTCTGGCCTCGCCGGGAGGCACGGTCGTGGCAGGGTGCGGGGCGGCGGGCGCCTACCTGCTGTCATGGAGCCCTCAGCAGGGTTACCAGGCGAGCAGTGTGGCCCGCGGGCCGGCCGCCACCGCGCGGGTCGTGTTCAGCTCTCAAGGCCGCGTGGTGACCATGGTGGTGTCGTGCTCCGGCGGGGTGCCATCTGCCGCGACTCAGGTGAGCAATCCGGGGAGAGGCGGCGACGAGTGAAGAATCCGGAGGGGGGAGGGCTGAGCGGCGCGGCGCCGGGCTCCGGGAAGCGCTGACAGGCGCCCGCTGGTCCCCCTCAGTCCCCCCTCCGGGTACCTATGAGAGCACAGCCCCGGGAAAGCGCAGCCCTGGGAAAGCGCAGCTCTCCGCGCTCACTGGTGATTGGCCGTGACCTTATCCATCAGCAGGGCGAGGGTCGGGCAGGCGTCCACCGCCCGTTTCGCGTGGTCCATCACGCTGCCGGGAATGCTGGGGACAGCAGGATCGGGTACCCCCACGGGTCCAGCTCAATGACCTCGGGCAGGAGTTCGGCGCACACGCCGTGCACCGTGCAGGCGATCGGATTGACACGCAGTCGGTAAGTCACGTTCAGCCCCACTCCCGTAAGTCACGTCCAGTCCCACTCCCATGGCTCACGTCCAGTCCCACTCCCGTTCCTCGTCGCTGGGTACCGGCAGCAGCGGGGCCCGGCCCACGCCGTGACAGGGGCCGTGCCGGTCGTGCCAGCGCGCGTCGGCGGCGAACGCGGTCAGCGCGCTGCGCACGAGCTGGGTGGCGCCGTCGGGGTGACGGCAGGCGCCCCGCTGCTCGATCAGCGGGACGAGGGTGGCGATCGCCTTGATCGCCTGGCCCCATCCGCCCTGATAGGCCAGCTCGATGAGCGTATCGGCCAGCGCGGGCAGCCCGAACATGCACGGGCCGCACTGGGCGGCGGACTCCTCGGCCAGGTAGCTGACGACCCGGGCGGTCTCGGCCAGCGCGCAGGAGGTAACAGGCAGCGCGATCACCATGCCCGCGCCCATCGCCCCGCCCACGGACCGCAGGTCGGCGTGGGTCATCGGCACCGGCCAGGCGAACTCGGCCGGCAGCCAGGCGCCGAAGTAGCCGCCGACCAGCAGCGCCTGCAGCCGCTCGGACGGCCCCCCGGCCATCATCACCACCTGGCCAATCGGGGTGCCCATCTCGATCTCATAGACACCCGGGCGGGCGACCGCGCCGGTCACAGTGACCAGGGTGGAGCCCGGCGCCGATGGCAGCCCAGCGCCGCGGAACCAGCTGGCCTCGTAACGGGCGATCAGCGCCAGGTGGGCGAGCGTCTCGACGTTGTTCACCAGCGTCGGCTGCCCCTTCACGCCCCGCTCGTGCGGGCGGGGGGGCGAGAAGGCCGGCTTGCCGGGGCCGCCGTTGAGGTAGGCGACGATCGAGGACTGCTCGCTGGAGACGTAGCGGGCCGGGATGCCGCTGACCTGGATCGGCACCGGGTCGACGCCGGGCGCCTCGCGGTCGGCGATGGCGTCCTCCAGGCTGGTCATCAGGCCGGCTTCCTGCCCGTGCACAACCAGGTGGGCCTCATCCGCCCCGACCGCGAACGCGGCGAGCGTGATCCCGTCCAGGACCAGATGCGGCACGCGGGTCAGCAGCAGCCGGTCCTTGCAGCTGGCGGGCTCGCCCTCGGCGCCGTTGGCGATGACCACCGCGCGGCCCGGCCCGGCCGCGACCGAGCGCATCTTACGGCCGGCCGGGAAGCCAGCGCCGCCCCGGCCAGTGAGCCCGGACCGGTCAACGACGTTGATCAGGCCCTCCGGCCGCGGGCGCCCGGGGCGGCGCGGGCGCGGGGACGGCGCGGGCAGCGGCAGCGGCCCGTACAGCTGCTCGTGCTCGCCCAGCCCGGTCGGATGGTAGTAGGAGACGCCGGCCAGCAGCCGGGGCAGCCGCAGCTGCGGCGCCCGGTAGGCGGACAGGGCGATCGAGGTCACCGGGCACCTGCCCGGGCGCCGCTGACGAAGCGCCAGGTGGCCGCGCCCGCGACGATCGCGGCGCAGGCGATGGTGGTCGCGAACACCCACAGGGTGGTCCGGTCGGTGCCGATGCCGAAGCCGTGCCCCAGTGCGACCGGCCAGCAGGCGTAAGCGGCCCAGTGGACGGTGCGCCAGGTCCGCAGCCCCAGCCGGTTCCTGAGCAGGCTGGTTACCACCAGGGCGGTGAGCAGGTCGAGCGCGACCGCGCCCAGGCCCAGCCAGAACGTCTTATAGGACGAGGTGAACGGGATGAACGCCGCCGTCAGCGAGATGGCCGTGAAGGTGTCGGCCACGGTCGTGGCCACGTGCAATGCCACGAAGACCAGAACGAGCAGGGAGAGGTTGCGGTGCAGGCCCACGGTGAGGAAACGCGGCCACTTGCCGCGGATGAAGCGGCCCGCGGTCAGAACCCCCAGCAGCACGCTGGCGGTCAGCAGCAGCAGCGTCACCAGGCCGGTCGCCCGGGTGGCGTACCACAGCCCCGGCCCGTTGGTGGAAAAGCTCATGCCTGGCTTCCCGTCCCGGCGGTGTCAGCGGGCCAGCCGCCGGCCGTGACGGCCGTGCCGTCGCGGCGCACCAGTCGGGCCGGCAGGCGCAGCCCATCCAGCCACCGCGGCGCCCGCTCGCCGCGCAGGATCGCCGCCGTGCTGGCCGTGTTCGCGTCGACGCAGGTCGCGGCGGCCACACTGACGGTCTGCCAGCAGGAGTCCGCGGGCCGGCCGGTGCCCGGCACGATGATGTGGTGCAAGCGGCTCCCACCTCGCTGCCAGGCCCGGACCAGCGTGCTGGAGGTGGCGAGGCCGCCATCCCAGATGATCACCATGTGGCTGGGCTCGGCATGGACGCTGCTGGCCGCCTCGTAGACCAGATCATCGAGGATCCCGACCCGCCAGCCGCCGGCCGGCGCCTCTCCGGCCACCCGGATGTCACCGCCCAGGTTGACCAGGACGCCACAGCCCACGGCGGCGGAGATCTGGGCCGCGGCCCGGTCGGCGGCCAGCGCTTTGGCGGTCGCTCCCAGGTCGAGCATGACACCCTGGGGAATCCTCACCGAGGACCGCTCCCGGTCCAGTTCTACCGTCTGCCAGCCGGCCGCGGGCGCGGGCGGCTGATCCAGGCCGCCGGTTTCCTGCTGGGCCTGCGCGAAATCCTGGTCGTAACCGAGCCTGACCAGCGACTGCCCGCAGGTCGGGTCCACGTCGCCGTCGGTGATCCTGGCCGCCGTCAGGGCGGTCGCCAGGGCTTCCGCCAGCAGCGGGCCGACCGGGACCGGGCGGCCGCAGGCGTGGTTGACCCGCCACAGCTCCGAGTCCGGGCGGAAGCGTGAGCACGCCATGTCCACCGCCAGCAATTCCCCCGCGAGCAGGCCGAACGCCAGCTCCAGGCTGCGGCGATCGGTGACGAGCAGGGAAGCGAACGTGCCCAGGGCGGGGAAAGTGCGGGTGCCGATGGCCCCGGCTGGCGCCGTCATCACCCCCCGCCGGTGGATCCGCTGGAGGTCGTCTGGGCGGGGGCCGGGCTCGGCGGGGGCGGCGCCGGGGCGGTCGTGGGCGGCGCCAGTGCCGGAGCGGCGCCCGCGCCCGGCCCGGCACCGCTGGAGGAACTGCCCGCACTGCCCGAGCCAGCTGAGCCGCCCGAGCCGGCCTGGGAGCCGGGATTAGCCGCGGCGGGTGCCTGGTGGTGACGCTTCTTTTTGCGGGCCGGGCTGGGCGACGGGGCCGGTGACGCCGTCACCGGCTTCACGCTGGGCCTGGCCGGAGCCGGGGTGCTCACCGTCTGGGCGTGAGCGGTGTGCGCGAACAAGGCCGCGAAGCCGACCGCGGCCACCGCGCTGAGCTGGGTGGCGCGCCATGTCAGCTTGGACAGGCGGCGCAGCCCCTGGCGGCGTGCCTCGCCGGCCGGCTCATCGAACACGGCCGGGTAGTCCGGGTCCCAGTCACGGCCGTCATAGACGTCGCCCTCTGCCAGCCCCCGATACGCCGGCGGGACGGCCGGCCACGGCAGCGGGCTGGTCGGGGGCCCGTTTCTGTCACGCATAGACCCGATCCCACCAGAACGTGCGTTAAGAACCCGTGAAGAACCCTTCAAGAAGCCGTTACACCGGGCTGGCAGGGCGGGCCGGCCAGCACCGCCGTCAGGCCCACGTATATGCCCGCGGGCGTGAAATACACCGGGCGGTCGTCGCGGTTGACCTTGCCGCATCCCCACCCGTATCACCACCGAGGCTTCCCCATGCCCGCACCTTCTCCGGCCCTGGCCACCACAGACGACCTGCGCAACGTGGCCATCGCGGCACACGTGGACCATGGCACGACGCTGGTTCGCATTCCGTGCCGGTTCTGCGGTAGATGTCACGGCAGAACCGTAGGCCGGCACCTGCCGGAATGGGCAGTACTCCCCGTCATCCTGTCTGCATGGCGCGCAGGACCAGTGTCGGGCGGTTCACGGGCCGTCCCGGGGTCTGGTCACCCAGGATGGCGGCCACATCATCGGCCGTGATTCCGTGCAGGTGCAGGCATCCAGGGCTCGCTGCACGCCGCAGATCGAGCTGGGTATCCACCTGCTCAATGCGAACCACCGACGGCACCTGGCCGGCACGGGTAATACCCCAGCCAGCATCCAGGCCGCCTACAGCAACTGTCCAGCAAACGGTCACGCTCGTCCGTGATGCTTGAGCTGGCCCTCCCGGCGTGAGCCACCCAGCCGTGCCAGGACGGGGCCCGAGAGCGCGCCCCGTCGGCCGTGCCCCCGCGTGCTGGCGGGGCGCCCTCCCAGAAGGTCACTCCGGTGAGTGGAGTGCGCGGTAGGCGCCGTCCCCGGTGCGCTCCCGTATTCGTGTATGTGTTCTAATCGGGCCATGGGCGTGCAGCGTCCGGGCCGGTGGTGTTTATCCGGAGCGGTGCCAGAACGGGCACGAATGGGGGCCCGGCCTGATCATGGTGTCCTGGAGCATGTGTGATTGCCCCCAGCGCTGGCCGCTCGCCGGCGGGCCCCTCGGGCCATCTGGCTGTGCGCTGCAATGCGGCGCCCGGCTGCAAGTCGATCTGGTACTGGCCAAGGCACGAGCCGGATTACCCAGCTGGCGGATAAATGCGGTGGCCTGCCGCATCTCCTGGTCCGCCCTGGGTAGCAGGCGCGGGCGCAGCCCAGGGGCTGTAGCTGGCTGCGCGTGCAGCCCTGGGGGCTGCGGTCCCCGCGCAGGGGCGCCCCCGGGCTGCGTCTGTCACCCGCCTGACGGCCAGCGGCCCTGGCGGTGGAGGCTGGCCGGCTTTGGCGCCGGGCCCCACGGCGGCTCGCCCCACACCTCCGGCCGGTGGATCACGTTCTGCCCGTTTGGGAGCGGATCCCACGGCGGGCGGCCGGATACCTCCGGCCGGTGGATCACGTTCTGCATGGGCACCGCAGCATTGGCATGCCGGGCCGCATAACCGGCACCACCGGACCGGGCCGCGGCGCCGGACGTGGCGGCCCGTGGCCGGGGCGGCACGGGCGGTTTGAGGACAGGCGGTTCGGGGGCGCCGACGGGCTCCAGGTCCGTCCAGATCACTGCACACAGGAACATCACCAGCAGCAGCGTCATGAGGACCACGATCAGGAGCAGGGCATTGTTCACCAGGGCTGCATGAGTCATTGGCCGCCTCCGTGCCCGGCCGTGGCCAGCCTGACCGGCCCAGCAATCCGGGGCCGGGCCCGGGGCAAGCCCGGCCCCGGTCGTGCGGGGAATGCCGCGGATGCTACACCGGCCTGCCCGGCCACGCTGGGCCTTTACCGCCTTAACCGGGTTCGCCACCCCCCTTCACCGCGGGGTAGCGTCCCTCGTTATCCCGGGGCCGGGCTCGCTCCCGTGCCCGGTACCGGCCCTGGGGCTGTTGGCCGGCTGACCCGCACCGGCCCGCGGGACCAGCCGCACCCGGCAGGGGCCATCCCCTAGCGCCGCTGGCCGGCGATGACCCGGCGGCTCACACGGCCGGGTCTGGTGGGCTAGGCCCGCGCCTTGGGTGGCTTGGTCAGGATCCGCATGATGGTGGTCGTGGCGAGCCGGTGATCTTCTGGATGTCTGCGGTGCTCAGGTCGGCTGCGGCGGCCTCGCGGACGGCGTCATTGCGGCTGCCGGCCGCCAGTAACGCAGCTTCTCCTCGGCGGCTTGTCCGGCTCAGGTGAGCGCCCGCGCTGCGAACGGCTCCCGCCGACAATTAGTCGGCTATAGGACGTAAGGTTTCAGACACGGGGGCGCGGCAAATTCTGCTGAGACGCGGGACTGGAAACTGCCGCGGCTATCCGTGCCGCCCGGCCAGGATTCGGCGATCCTGCCCGGCTCCCGCGAGCCTGTCAGGATAGGCCGCCGGGGAAGGTGGTCCCGGGTGAGGATGGCGGCGATCTCCTCCGGGGGACGCCATGCAGGTGCAGATGGACTTCGGCCGGGTGCTCGCTCGCGGGACGCGGCTGTGGGAGCGGCCGAGCGGCCCGCACCAGCTTGGGAAGCTACGGGGGCCTGGTACGGGCCGCGTCCGGACGGTAACGCCGCCACGCCACATGAGCAAGGCCACCACCACATTGGATGGGGTTCGGCAAGATCACCCGGCCTGGCACACCTGTAGCGGCAGAAACGTGCGGTGATGAGCGCAGCGGCGGCGGCGATCGTGGCGCTGAGCCGGCCGGTAATGACCGGATTGGCCTGGCGCCGGCCGCGGTGGAAAGATCGAAGATGCGATGGCCACGGACCTGACAGTGATTCTCGAGCACCGGCCGGGCCAGCTGGCCCGGCTAGCGGAGATTACCGGCGAAGTGGGAGTTACTATCCATGGCCTTGCGGCCTTCACCGGTGAGGGCAAGGGTGTCGTGCACGTGCTCCTCGACGACCAGGCCGTGGCCGGGTGCCGGGCTGCGCTTGAGCGCGCCGGGATGGGGATCGCCGACGAGCGCGAGGTCTTCGTGATCGACGTCGAGGACCGGCCTGCAGCCCTGGGCGAGCTGACCCGGCGGCTCGCCGACGCTAACGTTAACGTCGACCTGGCCTACACCACGTTCACGGGCGGAAAGATCGTGATTGCCACCGACGACGTGGGAAGCGCCCGCGCCGTGCTCCCGTAGGGTCATGCATCACGCTGCATCAGGGATTAGTGCCTGCCGCACGCTCCAAGAGGACATGAGCCCACTGCCCGGTTGACTCATTGGGTATGTGGAGTCAGGGGCAGGACGCCACCCCCGCCCAGGGGAACGAGCCTGGCGCTTATCGACCGCTCACAGGCGTGAAACGCACTGGCAGCGCCTCCTAGGAACCTTCGATCCCAGGCCGCTGGCGTTGGAATGCGGCTACGGGCTTAAGTGGGCGTGTCGGAATTCCGTCACGGTCGCGGAGGCAGAGCCGGGACCCGCCGGTGCGGGCAGCTGCGGTGAGCCCTTCGCTCGATTGCTGACGCGCTGCTGCTGGCTGTTCAGCGTGGGCGCCTCCGCTTCCACCGCGCCGCCGTCAATGCTTCACCCGGGCCGCCTCACCTCGACACGTCGTCGCCGAACACGCACCCGTCATCGCAGCCCACCCCGAACTGGATGCGCGCTGTTCCAGCTGACCAGCTCCCCGACCAGGACCGGCCCCGCACGTGGTGCGGCAGCGGCTCATGGCCAGCGTTGCGGTGGCAGCGTTCGTATCCGCCGAACTGCGCCCGGATCACTTCATGGCAGCGGGCAAGCTCACGCAGGCTGAGCTGTCCGCCCGGGACCTGGGTCATGGCGTCTCCCTTTAACTGCCTGCCCTTCTCCGCATGTGGCAACCACGCCAGGTCGTTTCTCGTTCGCTGGCCGAGTTGCCAGGCGAGGCCAGCCGGGGTCGGGCTGGTGATGCTGGCCGCCCCGGCCTGCGGCATGGGGGGGAAGGAGGGGAACTCCGCTGGGTTGGCGGGCATACAGAAGCGCCAGATCTGAGCGGCAGCCATAACCGACAGGGCGCAGCCACTGCCGCGGCTAGGCGCACCCCGCGGCCGGGTTCGGTCACGGCCTGTGACCAGCTCAAGAATGAGGGTATTGCGGTGACCGGGCGGCGGGAGTCGTGCTAGGAGCCATCCCCTGGCGGTCGTTTGCGCTGGCATTAGGCATGGGCCAGCCCTAAGCGCACTTGGCCGATATCGGAGGACTCAGTGAGGCAGGTAGAGAACTTAACCTCCAAGCCCGCTGTGGTGATCGGCACTGGGCCCAGCCTGCCGGTATCCCTGCCTGGCCGCCGCGTGGAGCCGGCCGCTCGCAATTGGCTGTGTCCGGTTGTGCCCCATTTCGCGGTGGGTTGCGTTGACAGCCGCTCGCACCAGGGCCGACCATCAGTGCCATGTCCAAAAGCGTGTCCGTGATCATCACCGACGATCTTGATGGCTCCCAGAACGCTGAGACGGTCTTGTTCGGCTTGGATGGCGTAACCTACGAGGTCGATCTGGGCAAGAAGAACCGGGCCAGGCTTGAGAGGGCTCTTGCCCCGTTCATCGAGGCTGGCCGGCGGGTGCCGCGGGGCGGCCGCCGCCGTGGTGCCAGCCGCCCGGGAGGCGCACCGGCCGGTCGCGCTGACGTGCGGGCCTGGGCCCGGACAGCTGGCCTGAAAGTCCCCGAGCGCGGGCGGATTAGCAGCGACATCATGCGCCAGTACGAGGCAGCTCATTAGCCCATCACTGGGCTCAGTGCCGCGCGCCCTCAGCGGCTATGAGCGTGCCATTGTGAGCATTGTGCGCGGCGCTGGGTGAAGGAGTTTCTGGCGTGCGGTTACTGCCGGCTTTCCAGGTGCCCGGGGCTGTGCTGTCGTGCCGCCGCCGCGGCGCGGGCGGGGCTTGTGCCGGGGTGCGGGAACAGTGACCGCGCCGGGGGTGGGCGGCCGGATGAGGGTGGTTCGGGTGCTGGGCGAGCTGGAACCCGGCGGGGCGCAGCTGTCGGCGCTGCTGCTGTCGGCGGCGCTGCGCCGGCACGGCGTGGCGACTGTCTTGCTGGCTGGTGATGCGACACCGTCTGGTGTGGCGCTGGCCGCCCGCTATGGCTTTGCTGCCGATGTGTTCCGGGTGAGCGGGCTGGTGAACCCGGACAGCCTGCAGTGGACGCCGGAGCCCGCCTTTGCCGGCTGGCTCCGCCTGCGGCTCTTGCCCGCGGATCTGGTGCACGCGCACATGGTGGGGGCGTGGTGGGCCGCGGCCCGGGCGGTGCCGCCGCTGGTGCCGCTGGTGGCCAGCGAGCACAACGAGATGTCCTGGCCGGGCGGTGACCACACGGCGCAGGCCCGGGTTGCGGCACGCCGGGTCGACCTGTTCTTTGCTCATGGGCCGGCGGTCAGCGCGTGGGCGGCGGGGCTGGGCCTGGGCGGCCGGCTGCGCGGGGGGCGCTCGCCGGTGGCGGGCCTGTCCGCTCGGCCGTGGCCGGGGCTGGCCTGGCCGCGGCTGACCTTCACCGGCCGGTTCCGCGCCGACAAGGCACCCGATGTGCTGGTGGAGGCGCTCGCCCTGCTCGACGTGCCCCCGGCTGCCTACCTCGTCGGCGACGGCCCCATGCGCGAAGCGCTGGCCCGGCTGGTCCGGGCCCGCGGGTTGCAGACGGTGGTGCGCCTTCCGGGCTGGTCTTATCAGCCGTCCCGTTATGTCTCGGGGGCCACCGTCCATGTCGTGCCCTCACGGGAGGAGTCGTGGTCGCAAAGCGCGGTGGTGGCGCTCGGGCTTGGCGTCCCGGTCGTCGGCACCGCGGTCGATGGCCTGGCGCGCACCCTGGGCGGCGGCCGCGGCGTCCTCGTCCCGCCCGGCGACCCGCCCGCCCTGGCGGCGGCGCTGTCGCGCGTCCTGGACGGACAGCGCCCCGACCCCGGCCCAGGCCGGGCCTATGCACGCCAGTTCACCCCCAGCGCCGCGGCCGCGCTGTACCTCGACGCCTACCGCCACCTGCTCGCCAGCCGCGCCAGATTCGCCCCCCCAGGAACATCGGCCACCCCGCCAGCACCAACTGACACGCCGGCCTAAGCCCACCATAAAATGATCACCCCCGTGACGCATGACTGCGCCGGCCAAGCGATCAGCGGCATGGTGCGGACATCGCTGCTGGGATCGCCCGGTGCCCGGACTTGTTTGGGAGGGGGCAGGCCGCGGGGGATAATCGCCGCATGGTGGACGACAGCGCGCGGGAACGGGCCATCTACCAAGCGCTCAAGGCGGCCGACGAGGTCGCGGCGGCCCTTCAGGCACACCTGATCGAAGAGCACCAGGCTGATCCGGAGCGCGCCGCCGCGCAGAGCACCTCCACCAACTCGCTCAAGCTCCTGCGGCAGGCTCGTGAGCGTCTGGGCCAGGGACTGCGAGCCGTCGAGGCCGGCGGCATCGGGGAGTCTGACAGGATCTCTTTGCGCAACCCCATGACCCAGCAGGCGCACCTGGTGACCTGCCGGCCGGCGGCCTTTCGCTAGGCAGCCGTTGCTCTTCGCGTGGGGGCGATCTGCCGTGGCGCCGTCCCCGCCGGTGGGGTCAGCCGGTGACCTTGACGTTTCCGCCTGGGGCCCCTTCTGGCCTTGGGTGATGTCGAACTCGACCTTCTGCCCCTCCTCCAGGCTGCGGTAGCCGCCACCGGTGATCGCGCTGAAGTGCACGAACACGTCCTGGCCACCCTCGAC
>Ga0210402_10005195_pt1 | contig 11716 bp, 5 predicted proteins | sample IncBWC7MmetaG_FD_161055 | JGI IMG/M metagenome (GOLD analysis project Ga0210402, IMG submission 161055) | Forest soil microbial communities from Barre Woods Harvard Forest LTER site, Petersham, Massachusetts, United States - Inc-BW-C-7-M | ecosystem: Environmental > Terrestrial > Soil >... | reverse complement strand
GGGAACGAAGATCTTGCCGCCGCTGACTAGCGGAACGTTAAATTTGTTGTAGACGAACGTTACTGCCCACTTCTCGCTGTCCCAGAGAACGCGGATCCGTTTGCTGCCATCACCGTTTGTTACGAAGTTGTCCGGGTCATAGGCAATAAGGCGTCCATTTGTGATCGTCGAATTGGCATCGCCATAGGGTATCAATGCCCAGAGCACGGCCGTTCCCGGCTTGTTGCGGTTGCTCGAGAGAGACATGAACCCACCAGGCATTCCGCCAGGAGAGTTGGTGCTGTTCGCTGACGCTACTTCGGCTGATTGCGCGAGATATGTCAGTTTTCCGTTGGGAGCCATACCCCAAGCTCTGAGGTTCGAGTTTTCTCCCCAGCAGAACAACATTCTGCCGTGAACCGGGCTCGTGTATTGCACTGACGTTGAGTGCATGTGGCGAGTCTTACCCTGAAAAAGAAAATCAAGCGTGGAAGAGTCCTGGGGCGCTGCGTCGACGGGGCCCGGATAATACGTATACCAGTAGGGCGGTTGCAGGAGTTTCGCATAGTTTGTTGCTGCATTAGCAAAGTCGGCCGGGACCGTCTTGCCCATGTTGCGCTGATTCACCTCGTAGACAATTCCGTCTTTGCCAGCCGCGAGCACTGCGCCGTATTCCGGAATCAGCGAGACTCCAGCCGATCCCAGGTCTTCATCACTATATGCTCCAGTATTGATGTTCTGCGGCTTCACATACATCAAGGGACCGACACTTCTGGCGTGGGTTAGATCACGCTCGGCCATCGAGTTTGTTGGCCTCGGTGCTTCTGTTGTTTCCGTCTGTCCAGCCCTTGCTTCTTCGCTTGGCGCCGAAACTCCCGCAAGCTTTGGCTGGGCGGATGGCGGGAACGACTTTGTAGGATCTTTTCCAATGCGCCCACTGTCTGTGTAAGGTGTCCACCAATCTACGACGGCAAGGGTCTTGGCGGCATAGTCGTACTTGACCTTGAAGATGGTCTCGCCCCAATCGTTCTTCGCGTCGAAAGAACCGTTGCCGGTAGAGCCATAGATGTAGCCGTCTTTATCCACGCACAGTCCTGAACCAGCCATCCAAATTCCCGCACCGTATCCAGCGCTCATCGCAAGCGCAGCTGAGATCTTGTTTGTAGCGACGTCATACGCGAAGATCCAACCGGCGGCGCCATTCGTAGTCTCAAGCACTGTGCCGCTGGCAAAGAAGACTGTCTTGTGTCCTCCGATGGTAGCGAGAGCGAGGGAGGTTCTCTGTTTGCGCATCGTATCGCCGTACTTCTGTACGGATCCGGAGGGTGTGGTGTAGGAGACATCCTTAAGCGAGACCGCAGGATTGGCAAACGATCCATCAGAGAGATGCAGTGAAAAGATCGAATGAACACCATTTTTCGGAGTTCCATCCGGCGATATCCACGCAACCGCGTATAAAATCTGCGTCTGCGGATCGATGACACCAGTTGAGAGAATGCCCCAATGATCGTTGATTTGATGCATGTCGATTGCGTTGCTTCCATTGACTGGCGTGCCGAGCGAAATAGTCCATAAGACGTCGTAGGTGTTGGCATCGAATGCGCGTACGCTGTTATTCATGGAGCAGAGAACCAGCACATCGCGCACCTTGCCGTCGGCCATCTTCACCTTCGGCAGGATCAGCGGCTGGGCCTCAATGCCGCGCGCGTCTCCATCTATCGTGAGGCTGGTCAGTCGCTTGATACCGCGCTGGGCCACATTTGCCTGAGTCAGAGTCGTTTCCTTCGGATTTGCTCCAGTGCGTGAATTGTCATACGCGCGTGTCAGCACCGGGGACATAACCCCGCTTACCGTTTGTGCGTAAAGCGGAAATGTGAGGAGATAGAGCGCCGCTGCATACTTCGAGATATTCATAGAATCTCCAGACCGTAGGGTTAGCTTTTGCCGACTCCGGAGGTAAGTATCCGGAAAAGTGTGATTTTCAGAGCGAGGCAGGCGCCTCATACGTTACGGTAAGCGCGAACGGAATGACCTTTTCAGATTTGGTATTGACCGTGATGGTATACCAACCTTCTTTTTCGATCTGATTGTCCGTCAGGGCCGCGGCTCCGTCCAGCAAGACCGGCGTGATGGCATCTTTTGTAGAGAATGAGACTTTACTCTTCGCCCGCACATAAATGCGTCCAACGGTTGTTGCTTTGGCGGATGAAGCTCCAGGAATATCGAGATCGGGAGCACCGTAAAAGATCTGTGAATGCTTCCACGGCTTGATTTTAACCGGCTTGTCGCTGCCTGCTCGTGAGAAGCACATATAACTCTGGCCATTTGCAAAGGCATTCGAAGGAATAGTGAAAGTCGCATTGCCATTACCATCTGTCCAGATATCGGGATGATGGCCGGTGTAATCGTGCAAGTGTGTATTTGCTCCGAAGGAAGTCGCACATGTGATGGTGCGGCGGTTCCATGTATCGAAGTTGAGGCAGGTCAGAAGTCCAGGACTGTTCCCAACCGGACCGCCGTTGCCTTCGCGCTCGAGAACGATTACCTTGTCGTCCACCCATCGTGTTGTGCAGGCGCCATAGGCGAATGTGCGATTGATATAAACCAGATTGTCGATCCAGCGTTTTAGCCCGTATGCCCCGGGCCAGACTTGTGAGCCGTAGTAATCCTTGCCATAGACCAGCACCTGCCGGCAGGGGATCGTGAGAAGGTAGGCATAGCCCAACAGCTTTGATGAGATCACGCCTTCACCTGAACTGGTATCCGTGTCGGGATTGTCGACGAATCCATAGGCCAGATCAGGTCGCCAGGAGAAGTAACCCCCGCCTGCGAGCGGCCTTGCGTCGAAGTTATTGCACGCGTTCGCGATCGCAAAATGCACCGTGAAATCTTCAACGCCGGAGCGGCTGTTCATCGGATTACTGGTGGCCCACCAGTTGAGATTCGCCGGATTACCGTCGAAGTACTCTGAATAAAATTGCTTCCCACCCATAACGCCGTGATTCATAAACTGAGCTACAAAGGGTGGCCATGCTCCTTTGGTGTCGTCAAAGCGAGCGCCATCCCCGCCGGTTGTGTGGAAGAGCCACTCGCCGTAGTCGAGAGCATCGTTGATGGTGTAGCCCGCCGGATCACAGCGCTGGTAGAGCTTCTCGTCACCAAACGCAAAGTCGTCGGCCGGCACTGGAACGTCATCGCGCACTTTCGCCGAGCGGAAACACCCTGGGTGCATCGGTCCGCGGCCATTCAATGAGCCGTCGGCTGCTTTGTAGCGGTAAGTGCCACCTTGTCCGCCGATAAGCTGGTGCAGAACGATATCGAGATCGACAGCCAGCCCATTCTGATGAGCCACTGCGACCAGTCGCCGCAGCTGCTCTGTGCTGCCATATCGAGTGGGCACGCTGCCTTGTTGATCCAGATTGCCGATGTCTCGGGGATGGTATACACCGTATCCGTCGCAGCCCGCACCTGCTCCACCCTGCGCTTTAGAACAGGGCGGAAGCTGAATGCGGTCAAAGCCAGTCTCAGCGAGGTTCTTCGCCTGCGATGCGAGAAAATCCCAGAGCCATGGCTTTTTAGGATCGGTTGGAGGAGCAGGCACAGTTATACGATTGCCCTCATCGTCAAAGAATCTTCCCCAGCCAATAAGACTGATGCTCATTGCATGATCCTTAATTTAAGTTGATCGTGCTTACACTGAAGACTGATCGAGGGCCCGAAAATCAATATCTGTCGGAGCAGCGGAAGTGCTCTGTGGCGATCTAAGTGTACACATTCTACGGTACCGATCTGAACAAAATATTTATTCCAGAAATCAATGTAGTGGTGATTCAAATTCAGCATCCGTTTCGTTTGTCGAGTGTCGTCTTTTGCGTCTCGTTTTCGATATTCCTTAATGAGGCGCTTCTGCAATGGGATCGAGCACTAGTTGCGCCGTGACAAGTTGACGCCTAGAAACAGGACGAACGCGCGAGATTACAAGCTCCTATGCAACTTATACAGATAGTGACGTAGATGACCGTAAGTACATTCGCGCCGAAGGAGAGTTCATTTTGCGGGCAGAAATCGTCCAGCATTGTTCAGATGGATCGGGCGACAGGATCGCTGCAGGGTACGCATTCTCTTCAATCGCGCCCGAATGAAATTCGAAGCGTCGCTGAGAAACTTTCAGGTGTGTCAAGGCATGAGGCTTCGCCTCATGTCCTGAAAGATTTTGGCCAAATTCCCATCGTTGCTTCCACAGCGCGGACGGTCCAGACGAATTTGGTTCTCGGTAAGCCGCATGACGAATACGAGCAGGAGGCCGAGCGCGTCTCTGATGAAGTAATGCGCATGCCTGAGCCGAAATTGCAAAGCTCGCAAGCGCGGGAGGAAGTCCGTTCGATTTCCCAACTGCAGCAGTCAACCCATCAAAGTGGTTTCCTGCAAATGATGCGCGCGCAAAGCGCTAACAGAGGAGAAACTGCGGCACCACCGATAATCTACCCGGCCTCACAATCACCCGGCCAGCCTCTCGATTCTGCCACGCGCGGCTTTATGGAATCGCGCTTTGGCCATGATTTCAGTATGGTGCGTGTACACTCCGACGGCCAGGCTGCGGATGCGGCCAGAACAATTGGGGCGCGCGCGTTCACGGTCGACCAGAACATCGTATTTGGTCGAGGTGAGTTCGCGCCTGCTACAGAGGCAGGAAATCGACTTTTAGCGCACGAGTTGACCCATGTAGTTCAACAACGGGCTCAAACTACGCGTCTCGCCGGTGTTGTTCAGCGTGCACCATCCACACTCGAATCCAGTGCCAGCGCCTCTGAGCGTCAGAATATTCGCGTGCTCAGGAGCGAACTGATAGCGGTGATGCCACCGGATGAGATCAAAGAACTGATGACCGATAAGGGGGCTGATTCGGTTCCGGCTGACAAAGTTACTTTCAGCCCTGAGATTGGTGAGAAGATCCAACGAGGATTACAGAAGGTCGCCGCCAGAATTTTCAATCAGCAGGGGTTCACCTACAACACTGTAACGAACCTCCCGATGAACCTGAGGCCATACGGCGGTGTCAACGGCGTATACCGATTCACTTTGGCCCAGCATCAGAAGAATTCCAAGAGCGAACTCATCATCGAACAGGTATCGGATACGCCGCCCTCGGACTGGCAGAGGACCGATCTCGCGTCACAGGAAAAGCGCTTCGAAAGCTTTGGATTTAAGCTTGGCATCGGCTTCGATAGCGACGAGATGAAGAAGCATCTGTTCGCTGCGCTGGCTCGCGTGCCCGACAAAATTCTTGTGCGTGTCCACGGCTTAACGTTCAACAAGCACATGGCGGATAAGGGGAGTGACAATGAGCCGGCGCATTATGACCCCAATACCCATTCAATCGGTCTCTACGGAAAGGCGATCGTCGAATCCATGAATAGACAGGACGACGCCGGCGCAGCCGACTGGTTCACTGCAGTGGTTACGCATGAGGTCGGCCACGCACTTGATGACGAATCCTATATAAACGCCCGGATGAAACGCGATGCGATCGTGGAGCAATTGAAGGCTGCGAAACTCAAAGCGAGGCAGCTCAAGGTTGACGTGAACGCTCCTATTCCCGATGAAAAGGCGGAGGCGGACAAGGAGAAAAACGAACGGCATGAGCTGCAGCGCCTCGAAGATGAACTCGCCAAGGCAGAGAGCGAATTCGATAAAACTGCGGTTGAGGGTCGTTCGAAAAGCAAGGAATTCACCAAAGCAAGAGGGAAGGCCATTTCCAGTTATGGAGAAAAAGGGAAGGACTTGGAAGACTTTGCGGAGCTGTTTTCTGTCTTCGTCCTCGATCCCAAGCTGCTGAAATCGCTGCGGCCGGATGCATTCGAGTATTTCTCTAAGACATACTCCTGATTCCCAGCCTTCAGTGTAATCTTCTAATCGCTTGCATGAATACGCCAGACCGTATCCATATAGAAATCGCCGAACACCATTTTCCCCGAGTGGACGCGCAGAACTGCGCAGCGCTGTTGCCTGTCGATATAGTTTCCGTTTGATTCGATCGAGATATCGACTCTATACCAACCGGGCTGGATCTCGAGCACCGGACAGCAGAACTCGACTTCGCCTGGACCTTCTTTGATTCGCAGTTGCGGGCCCGATACAGCTGTTGTGAGCTGGGCGCAAAGGTAACCGCTGGGCCAGTAAATAAGGACATTGAAGACTACGTGCTCCAAGGATTCCTGCGCTCGAAAGCCAAAGCGGGCGATCATCGGATATCCGGTGCGTGGATTGTCGTCTGACTCGGCGGAAGTGAATTTGATGTATGAGCAAGCCGCCGGCCCTTGCATAGGTCCCGCGTTCAGATGATATGTTTCCTCTTCGCCCATCGCCAGTTGTTGGTAGTGATCAATAACGTCAGCAGGCGAGCCGGTCATAACCAATTGTCCCTGATGCAGGAGAATGGCGCGGTCGCATACTCTGTGAATTGCGCCAAGGTCGTGGGAGATCAACACAATGGTGCGCCCAGCCTCTCGCATCTGGGATACGAGGTCGAGACACTTCGCCTGGAAGACGATGTCACCGACCGCCAGCACTTCGTCGAGGAGCAGAATGTCGGGATCGAGGTGCGCTGCAATGGAAAAACCCAGCCTGACATACATGCCCGACGAGTAGCGCTTTACCGGGACGTCGACGTGTTCCGATACTCCAGCGAATTCAACAATGCTCTCCACCTTGCGTGTTATTTCTGAGCGGGTCATTCCGAGCATCGATCCGTTCAGAAAGATGTTCTCGCGTCCGGTCAGTTCCGGATGGAAGCCGGAACCCACTTCGATGAGCGCAGAAAGACGGCCTCGGATCCTAATTTCGCCCGCGGTGGGCGTAGTGATTTTGGATAGGAGTTTCAGGAGAGTGCTCTTACCAGCCCCGTTGTTTCCGATGATGCCAAGCGATTCTCCTTCTGGCACTTCGAAACTGACGTCACGCAAAGCCCACAATTCCTCCTTGCGCGAAAGGCGAGGCCAGCCGATGGACCGGGCGCGGCTGTTGCTTTGGATGGAATATCGCTTTGATACATGATCCAGCTGAATATCAAACATAGAGAGTCATACCCTGCTTAGATCACGTCGGACATGGTTGATTCTGTTGCTTTGAAATAACCGTAGGCGAACAGAAGGCAGCAGGTGCTAATCGCACCGGAGCTAGTGAGCATGCGGATGTCCGGGATTGATCCGTGAGCGACAACGCGGCGGAAACTTTCAACCAGGCTGGCGACCGGATTCAACACATACAGTCGCTGGAAACGAGCCGGAATCAAATCGACAGGATAGACGACAGGTGTTAGGAAGACTCCGATTTGCAAGATGACCGGCAATGCAGCTGCAGCGTCGCGGAAGCGAACCTGAACGGATGACAGGAACAGAGCGACTGCCGACGTGAAAGCTATGAGTATCACGACGACCGGTAAGGCATAAAGAATCGTCCAATTAATAGAGACGCAATAATACGCCATCAGTCCGCTCAAGACGCAGCAGGCAATGGCAAGATCCACAAGTGCGGCAAACACATATGAAAGCGGAATGATCTCTTTCGGGAAATATAACTTTGTTATCAAGGTTGAATAGCTGACCAGACCGTTGATCGCGTTGCTGACGGCGCCTGAGAAAAAAGTCCAGGGGAGTAATGCTGAAAACACGAACAATGGATATGGCACTCCTTCGCTTCTGACCCTCGCTACGTGCGAGAACACCAATGTGTAAATCAGCATCATGGCCAAGGGCTGCAATAGAGCCCAGATCCAACCCAATATGGATTGCTTGTAGCGAACCGAAAGACGAAAGAGCGTAAGCGTTAACAGTAAATCCCGATAGCCGACCAGCATTCTGATTCCAGAAACAATAGTTGCAAGAGAAAATGATGGAGGACGAATCACTGTCAGACTGCGGGCAGTTTCACCTCTTGAGCCGAGGAGCGACTGGTTGCGTTCGGGGGGAAGAACTGTAGATTTTCGTGTCACCACACTGTTGTCCTCAGTACCCCACGCATCTCTGAGTTCGGGTTACTCGCTTTCATCGGTGCCTGCTGAGTGCGAAGGCTGCATGGTTATTCAATGTTACAAAGTACTCCCATTTAAGATTGATCTCCTGCATGGCAGTCTAGCAATCTAATGGTCTCCAACTGAGCAGCGGCTTAGTAATTATCACTCTCGGCTCATCCGACTCGTGCAAAGAACTGCCTTTGTTCAAGGCGGTGCAGAGCGTCCTTTAGTTGTTGGGCAATTACTTGGACCGCTGGTTCGCGCAGCATTTCCTCATGCGAAGAGTGCACCATGTGGACCTCCACTCCGGACCTGGTTCTGCCCCCCCAACACAATTCATTGTCTTTCACCATGAAATACAGTTGCCGGGGCCCCTTGAATAAAATCACTGGAGCACGAAATCGTCTGGGTTGGAACTCTTTACCTGGCCACACCGCCTTGGTCCACGGATTGATCGGTTCGGTTTCACGTTGAAGCACGCGACGGAGACGATGTTTAAGTACTTGCTTATAATGTGACACTTGGGCTGCGAGCGGCAGCCTGGAAACATTTCGACGACCCTGTAGAAGAGACTCTAGATATGCCAGCCATCGAACCTGGCTGTATTGCCTGACATAAGTATCGATAACCCCCAGATATCCCACTTCTTGTCCTTGAGCCTCAAGTTCGAGCACCATTTGTTCGGCGATATGAACCCCGTTGCACATACCCAGTAGGAAGTATGGGCCTTTTGGCTGAATTGCCCGCATTCCTGCTATGTATTCCCGGGCTATGGTTCGAAATTCCTCGATGGTGTAAGGGTCAATTTGGCAACTGGGACCGTGAGCCTGCAGCTTATAAAAAGACTGCTCGGCTCCCAGGTGTCGCGCCATGATCGCGTAACCGAGAGCGTCTATTCCGGGCTGCACGATTGCGAATAGAGGAAAGCCGTGTTTGCCTGCATTTATCTCTGTCACCAAAGGATCGGGGCTCCAACTAGCTCCCTGACATATGACCTCGGTCAACGACTCGATAGTCGAACCCCGAAACAAGGCTGATAGTGGAACTCTGCAACCGACTGCTTTTTCTACCTCCGAAACGAGTCGGGCCGCCAAGAGCGAATGTCCGCCCAGATCGAAGAAATTATCGCGAATTCCGATCCCCGAAACACCGAGCACCCGTTCCCAGATTCGTACGAGTATCTGTTCCAAAGGATCGTGCGGTCCAACATATTTGGCTGAACGAGAATCAGGTAATTCCTGAGCGGGCAGAGCAGCGCTTGTGCTCTCCAGATAGCTTGAAGATTGCACGCTGCAGGGAGTTGCAGCTGTGTCCTGCTCGAGCAATGACACGAGGCTGGAGATCCGCAGTTCAGGCCGCGCTGCAATCCCTTTTAGCAGCGTCAAGTATTGGTCCAGCAGTTTGGCCAATCGTGCGTGGCCGAAGAGCGACGTAGCATACTCGACTCGCAACCAGCATTGGTTTTCTGCGTCCTCAATGAACTCCATCGACAAGTCGAAGAGAGCTGTGCGGCTGTTGAATATATATGGGCTTGCTGAAAGATTGCCGAATTTTGGGAGCTTCGTGGCTCTAACGGCTGAGAACATGACCTGAACTACTGGGCCATAACTCATCGAACGCACCGGATTCAGGAATTCCACAAGCTTCTCAAAGGGAAGGTCTGCATGAGCAAATGCGTCGAGGGTAACTTCGCGTTCCCGAAGAAGAAGGTCACTAAACTGCGGGTCGCCGGAAAAATCAGTGCGTAGCACTAGAGTATTTACGAAAAATCCAACGAGATCTTCGAGCTCGATACTGTTGCGGCCAGCAACTGGCACCCCGACAACGATGTCGTCTGAACCGGTGTATGAATGAAGAAGGGTCTTGAAGACGGCAAGCATGACCATGAACAACGTTGCCCGCCGTTTTCGACCGAAATCCGCTAGAGCCTGCACCAGTTGTTTCGGAATCGATATTATCTGACTGGCGCCATCATAGGTCTGTTCCGGGGGGCGAACGAAGTCAGATGGCAGGTGCAGAAGGGCAGGCGCGCCGGCGAGCTTTTGTTTCCAGTATTGCGCCTGGGAAACGAGAAGATCACCTGCAACCCACTCCCGCTGCCACTTAGCGTAGTCGCCATATTGAATGGGCAAGTAGGCCAAGGATGCGACTGGTCCGCCGGAGTGCTGATCGTAGAGAACTGCCAGATCGCGAACCAGTATTTCCAGCGACCAACCGTCGCAGACGATATGGTGCACTACACAGACAAGCAGATGTTCATCTTCGGACAGCCGAATCAATTTCAGGCGTAGAAGCGGACCCGTAGAAAGGTTGAATGGGGTTCGGGCTTCCTCTACAGCTATTTTGTAAGCCTCTTCCTGGCGTCTGGCTCGTCCTTTCCCGGTCAAATCAATGACGGGCATTTCAATGACTGAATCCTCCACGATTTGAACCGGGCGTCCCGCGTCGGTCTCAAATCTGGCACACAGAATCTCGTGCCGTCGAATCAGCTCCCGAAAGCTTAGCTCGAGGGCATTGAGCTTCAGGTTTCCGTGCAGATGCAAACCAAAAGGGACGTTATACGCTGGATTTCCAGGGACAAGCTGGTCCAGGAACCAGAGACGTTGCTGGGCGAGAGACAAGGGGAACACACGCTTTGGGCCCCCACTGAGAAGGCTCACGAGCAATTCCTTTTGATCTACCGCCAATAAATTGGATGTACCCTCTATCATCTAATCCCGTGTTCTTTTGGGGGGAGGGTCGAACGTTGAAGCACGTTCAGCGAATGGGCCCGGGCAAGTCCTAAATCATGTAAGTGCAAACTTGTCGGCGTGAGTTACTCTTCTCGTAACTCGCCAGATTAACCTAGATAGCCTATCACCCTCGCTTGAGGGGTGCAATGGTTGAATCGCTGGATTATGACAACATCCACAATTAAGGAAGACAGCAACAATTCCGAATCAGATATTATGAACATGAACTCGCCCTACCTCCCGGGAATGAGCTGATTTCATCGCGTTGCGATTCCGAGTCCAGCGACTCGGATTTCGTACCCTCCCCGTATAAGGAACACATGAGTGAGCAGATTTTTCCGACATCCTTTGGGCAGCGACGTCTCTGGTTCCTGGATCAAGTTGCGCCCGGGACAACCGCCTACAACCTGGCGCGCGCATTCCGTCTGAGAGGATCGCTCGATCATAGTGCATTAGCTAAAGCACTCCGATCAGTCATCTCGCGTCATGAGTCGCTCAGAACCATGTTCGTTTCAGAAAATGATGAAGTCAGGCAAGTCGTCTTGTCCGACCTTAAGTTTGATCTGCCCGTGTCGGATATCAGCGCCCTTTCACCGGATCAACGGGAGGAAACTGCGCTTCGTATTGCCGGCGAGGAAGCTAGGGAGCCTTTTGATCTGAGCGCGGGACCTCTGTTTCGTGCCAAACTACTGAGGCTCGGCCCCTCGGATCACCTGCTTGTTCTCGGCATACACCACATTGTCGCGGATGGATGGTCCTTGAATCTGCTGTTTCATGAGATTGCAGAAATCTATGTGGGTCACGTTACTGGTCGACAACCGAAGCTCCCAAAGCTGGACCTTCAATATTCCGATTTTTCTCGCTGGCAGCGCGACTCCATGACGGAGGATTTTCTTGCCGCTGGGTTGAATTATTGGAAGAACAAGCTGCAGGGTGCCGAAACTGTTCTGCAACTGCCAACTGATCGCCCTCGTCCGGCCTCGCATAGGGGTAG